>Ga0134127_10002563_pt1 | contig 13075 bp, 8 predicted proteins | sample KB31753_FD_96459 | JGI IMG/M metagenome (GOLD analysis project Ga0134127, IMG submission 96459) | Terrestrial soil microbial communities with excess Nitrogen fertilizer from Kellogg Biological Station, Michigan, USA - KB3-175-3 | ecosystem: Environmental > Terrestrial > Soil > Unclassified ...
GCCGTCGGGGCGATGAGCCCGCAGCCGATCTTCGGTGGGCCCGTGTACTTCATTCGCAACGTCGTCTACAACAGCGTGTACGGCCCGCTGAAGATTCAGGCGGATCCGTCGGGCATCCTCGTCTACCAGAACACGTACGTCGGCGAGATTCAGCAGATTACGCCCGCGTCGAACCTGCACTTCCGCAACAACTTGATCATGGGGACGAAGGCGCGGCCCGCCCTGTTCGCGATCGAAACGCATACGCCGTGGAGCTCGTCGGACTACAACGGCTTCTTCGTGAACCCGGATGCCGAATACTCGTTCCAGTGGAATTCGCCGCCGGCGGGCGGCCGTGTGGACTACACGTCGCCACGCGAAGTACGCCGCTTCAAGACGCTCGCCGAGTACCAACGCGGGACGGGCCAGGACGCGCACAGCCGCGCCGTCGACTACTCGGTGTTCGTGAACGCCGCGCCGCCGGACTTCACGGACCCGACGAAGCTCGTATCGCCGGACGTCGTCGATTTGCGCTTGAAGCCGCGCTCACGCGCAGTGGACGCAGGCACGGTGCTGCCCGGGCTCACGGACGGATTCGCGGGCCGGGCGCCCGACCTAGGCGCTTACGAACAGGGCGCGGAGTTGCCGCACTACGGGCCGCGAACTGCTGCGCGCGAGTTGTCCTCGGCTCGCTGAGACGGTCTGCGCGCTAGTGGTATTCGCGGCGCTGGTCCGCGAGGAACGGCCGGTCGATCTGCTCGGCGAGCAACTGGACGTCGCGACGCGTGACACCGCAACCCCCGAAGTGTTCCTTCCATCCCGCCACGACACGCGCGACGCGGCGCACCTGCGCGGCGGCTTGCTTCTCATCGAGCTCGAACAGCTGCGCCATCGACAAGGCGTTCGCGAGCGTCGAGTCGGCCTCGAGCTCGCCGACGCGCATCTGTTGAAAGCCGAGGGCTTGGCCCGACGGCAACACGTCGTACGCGGGCGCGAGCTCATACTGCTGCGCGTCGGTGACGAGCAGCGCGTGATTTTTCTCGTGGTCGTCGGTGTTGTCGATGAGGATGTTGAATACCATGCGGCGGAAGATCTCTTGCATGTCCGCGACGTAACGGTCGCCCGCTGTCACGCCGCGCCGGCGCAAGAGCTGCGCAAGCTCCGGATAGCCGAAGCGCTCCTGTGCGGCGCGCAAGGCTACGTGGGCGGTGAGGCAGTGAACGCGGCCCGCGCGCGTTCGATCGAATCGCTTGACGGCGACGGCGTGGCCGCCGGTCAGCCGCACCGGCTTCGTTTCCGCGACGCGAATGCCTGCTTGCGATGCCAGCGTCATGGCCGCGTGCTCGACGAGCGGCGCGTCAGTCGCATCGCCATCGCTGAACTTCACCACCCACTGTTCGGCGTCGATGTCGAGAAGCGCCTTCGGGCGCGCGCCGCCCATCGTGACGCCGGGCGCGAGTAGCCTCCTTTCTCGGTCCGGCACGGTTTCGCCTTCCTGCAACTGCCGGATGAGCTCCTGGATGCGGGCCGCATCGCTGAGCACCGGCAACGGCCCGAAACGCCGCGGCCGGTATTCGGTCGCCGACGTCGAGACGCCGAGCGCGCCGAAGCGGTCGTCGCCGGCGAAGTACAAATACTCGAGCAACGAGAGACGCGCCGGCTTGTCGAGAAAACGAATCAGCCGCTCGCCCCAGCGGTCAGGCCGCGCGTCGTCGACGGCGCCCGCCGCCGTTTCCTTTTCGGGCGGCAGAAACTCTTCGTCGACGAGCGGCAGATCTTCGCTGAGCGCGAACCCGCGCTCGAGCCAGGCGTCGGCATAGCGCAGCGAGACGCCGCGATTCGAGCGAACGAGGTTGAGCTCGCCGATGAGCACGGGATCGGCGGGCACGGTGAGCAGCCAGAGGTGAAGCTGGTCGGCGGGGCGATAGCCGCCGTCCGCGCTCACGCGCTGCCGCTCCGATCGGAGCTCTTACGGTCGAGACGCGCCTCGCCCGAGTGCGGCGAGCGGATCGCGCGCCGGCGCAATGCTTTGCGCACGTCGCTCTCGAGCGCGCCGCGGTCCTCGCTCGGTGCCGCAAGCTCGGGCAGCGCGTTCGCCCGGCCGATGAGCCACAACGCCGTGGCGTAGATGCCAATACCGACGCCGGCGTCGCCCCTCTCCAGCCGAATCAACGTCGGCACCGAGATGCCGAGCCGCTTGGCCCAGGCTCGCTGCGATTCGCGGCGGCGCAGTCGCGCGACCGCGAGGTTTTCGCCGAGGCGGGCCAGGGCCTGGGTTACGACCGGGGGCAAGGATTCCAGCGCTCGCGGGCTCTTTGGCATGACAAAGAGTTTACCATTTTCGCAGAAATGATCAACTCTATGTTATCTATACGGAGCCGAGGCACGACCCGACGCGGGCGGACACGGCGTCACGCATTCAGTCGGTCCGCAGCATCTCCGCCGGTCGCGTCCGTGCAGCGCGCAAGGTGTGTCCCGCGACCGCGACGCAAGCGATTGCAAGCGTGACGGCGAGACAGAAGAGGAATGGAAGCGGGGTCAGCGGAATTGAATACGCGAACATGCCGAGATAAGCGCGGCCGGCGAAATAGGCGATCGGCCACGCGACCAGAGTCGCGACGACAACGGGCTTCGTGAAGCTCGCGAGCAGCATGGCCAGCATTTGCCAGGTTCGCGCACCGTGGACCTTGCGCACCGCAATCTCGCGAACGCGGCGGCTCGTCACGAGCGACGCCATGCCGACAAGACCAGCCGTCGCGATCGCGAACGCAATGAACGCGAGGAAAGCGACAGTCTGATTGATGCGCACAAACGTCTCGTAGGCTTGCTGGAAAACGTCGTCGAGAAATCGCCGCTGGATCGGAACGTTCGGCGCGAGACCTTGCCAAGCGGCGTCGATCCGTTGCAAAGCGCCGGCGACGTCGTCGCCGGCAACTCTTACGACGGTGTATTCGTTATCGGGCGACAGCCGATAGATCGTCGACCTCGCGCCGCCGATGCTCGAAAAGTCCCACCGCACCGTCTCCGCAACACCGACGATCTGATTCGGCAGCGCGCGCCCGTCGGGGGCCGGAAAATACACGAGCTCACCGATCGCGTCTTCGGGCGAGGCAAAACCAAACTGCTCGACGAATATCAAGTCGACCACCACGTTGTAGGGGCGATCGGCAGAGAAGCTGGGCTGGTCTTCGACACGGTCCGGGCTCAACGCTCGGCCCGCGAGCAGCTCTACGTCGAAGACGGAAAAGAAATCGCGGCCGACCTCCCGCCTGAATGTAAAGACCACAGGAGTGGTGCCATCCGGAGTGGCGCTCAACGTCATGGCGCCGACACCGAGCCACGGCTCGCTGCCGGTGTCCGTGACACCCAGAACCTGCGGAATCCGCGTGAGCTCGGAGCGTAGCGTCTCCTGACCCACATGGTGCGGTCCGTTCGGGTTTTCGATCACGATCAAGGGATCGCTCGACGTGCCGAGCCCCGTGCGCGCGAGCTCGGAGTTCTGGCGCCACGTAAGCGTGACGCCGATCAGCAGCAAGCTTGCGACGGTGAACTGCGCGCCGACCAGCGACGCCGTGAGGCGCTTCGGCCCAATGTGCAGCCGCGACGCGCGGAGCGCGTCCAGCGGCAAGACGCGCGAGACGACGAACGCGGGATAAGCGCCCGCGACCACCGTGACGCACGCGACGATGATGACCAGAAACATCCACGTACCTGCGCCGGCGAACAGTGTTTCCCACGGATCGGCGCCAATCAGGGGACCGAGCAGCGGCGCCGCCGCGCGAAACACTCCAATCGCGGCGAACAGCGCCAACACACTCAGGAGTGCCGCTTCGAGCAAGTGCTGTGTCATCACCTGTGAAGGCGACGCGCCGAGTGTCTTGCGCACACCGGTCTCGCGGACGCGCCGAACCGCAGCTGCGGTCGCCAGAGTGGCGTAGTTCACGCACGCGACAGCTAACACCAGGCCGCAGAGCGCGAGAAGCACGACGGAGACGGAAATCGTCGCACCCTCCGGGAAGAGGCTCTCGTCGATGCCCTTCCGCAGTAGCTGAGTGACGGGCACGACGCCAAATTCGATCTCGGCCCCGGCCTGCGCGAGGTCCGGCGCGGGGATGTGGCGTTCCGCGAAACCGTCGAGGCGCGCTTCGACTGCGGCGGCCGTCAGGCTCGCATCTTCCGGCAACAGCAGATAGGTCGTCGACGCAAGGTCCCAACCCGGCTCGTCTGCGTTGGAGCCTCCGGCGAGCGCGTCATAGACGTCGTGCGAGGCGAGCAGCTCGAACGGCAGCGAAGCCGACGTCGAGCGGCCGAAATGCGAGGGCTCCGGAACAGCGTCGATCAGGCCGGTGACCGCGACATCGAGGCGATTGTCGATCCGAACGCTGCGGCCGACGGGATCGCCGGCCCCGAACAAGCGCCGTGCCGTCTCCCGCGTCAGCACTGCACTACGCGGCGTGTCGAGCGCGCGCAATGGGTCGCCGGAGAGAAACGGTAACGCGAAGATCGAGAGGAACTCCGGATCGACGGCGACCGCGTGCGCGCGAATTGCGTTCCCGTCGACCGAAACGATCGTCCGGCCGTCGATCAGCGTCGCGCGAGCGACACTCGTAAGCTCAGGGAACTCGATTCGCAATTGGGCGGCAGCGCGCGTGGGGCCCGTGATATCGGCGCGGCTTTCGAAGCCTGGGAATCTGAACGTCGTCGTGAGCACTTGGACGCGCTCGGCGTTCGGGAACTGCCGCTCGGCGCCGTTCCAAAACGTCACGAATGCGTAGGCGGTCAGGAAGCAGAACAGGCCCGCCGCAAGCGTCAGAACGTTCACCCCTGTCGCAAACGGCGAGCGGCGAAAGATCCGCAGCGCCAGGCCGAGGTAATGCGTCAGCGCACTCATGAACGGCTCGCGCGAACGCCGCGGGGCGCAGAGAGCGTCACTGCCGCAGCGCCTCATGCTTCAGCATGGGTCACCCGCCGCGCTCAGATAGCGACCTGATTAGCCGCGACAACGCGGCCGTCGAGCAGGTTCACGATGCGGTGCGCGCGCGCCGCGTGCGTCGGCGAGTGCGTGACCATGAGAACGGTGGTGCCCTGCTCGTTCAGCGTCGTCAGCATTCCCAAGACCTCCTCGCCGTTCTTGCTGTCGAGGTTGCCCGTGGGCTCGTCGGCCAGGATCAACTTCGGATTACCGACGACCGCACGTGCCACGGCCACGCGCTGCTGCTGCCCACCCGAGAGCTGGTCGGGCTTGTGCTTCGCGCGCGCGCTCAAACCCACGAGCTCGAGTGCTTCGCGGACGAGATTGCGGCGCTGAGGTTTGCTTATCTTCTGATAGAGCAATGGCAGCTCGACGTTCTCGTAGACGTTGAGCTCGTCGATCAAGTTGAAGCTCTGGAAGATGAAGCCGACGTTGCCTTTGCGCAGATCGGCGAGCCGACCCTCGGAATACCGCGAGATTTCGCGCTCGCCGAAGAAGTACTCGCCGCTGCTTGGGTTGTCGATGAGGCCCACGATGTTCAGCAACGTCGACTTGCCACAACCAGAAGGCCCCATGACCGCGACGAACTCGCCGCTCGTGAGCCCGAAGTCGACGTTATCGAGCGCGGTCGTCTCGAGTTCCGTCGTCCGGTACTTCTTGCTGATCTGCGATAGCTTGATCATCGCTTCCCCCATTCAGCCGCCGCCGTTGAATTGAAGGCGGTCGAATCGCTCGAAGCTTTCGTAGCCCGATGTGATGACGCGCTCGCCCTCGCGGAGGCCATCGAGCACCTCGACCCCCTCGGGATTGCGCCGGCCGAAGCGGGCGTCGCGCCGCACGGCGTAATCGCCAGACTCGTCGACGACGAACACCCACTGCCCACCCGTATCGTCGTAGAACGCGCCGTTCGCGAGCACGAGCGTATCAGTCGGCTGGCCGATCTCGAGCCGCATTCGCACGGTCTGGCCGCGGCGGATCTGTGGCTGCGTATCACCCGTGAACTTCAGATCAATCTCGAACTGCCGGTCGCGGACGCCGGGGTACTCCTTGGTGACTTCGAGCTCGTAGCTCTCGCCGTCGATCTCGACCTCCGCGAGTTGACCGACGACGACGCGAGAGAGATAGAACTCGTCGACGAACGCGGAGACCTTGAATGCGTCGAGCTCGTCGACCTGGCCGACGCGTTGCCCCCGTGCCTTCGACTCGCCGGCGTTCGCCTCGAGAGACGTGAGCTGACCATCGATCGGCGCCACAATGACGAGATTGCTCAAGTTGTCGCGCGCAATCGTCATCTTCTTGTTCATCGAGTCGAGCGCTTCGCTCATGCGCACGAGCTGATTCGCGCCGAACTCCTCGTCCAAACGCACCTGTTGCTCGACGGGTCCGCGCAAGCCGCGGTAGCGCGTGAGCTCGGCTTCGAGGTCGTCGATCTGCCCCTTTGTCACACCGCCCGTCGAGACCAACGGCTGGCGCCGCGCGAGATCGCGCGTCAGGCGGTCGATCTGATACTCGATATCGATGAGCTCGCGCTGATTGCGCAGCCGGCTTTGCTCGAAGTTCTGGCGCGTCGTGCTCAAGTAGTTGAGCTGCTCCGTGAGTTGCGCCTCGGCGCCGATGACCTGCAGCTCGAGGTTCGAGTTCTTGAACGTCACGAGCGGCTGACCCGCTGTCACGAGCGCGCCCTCCTCGACGTGCACGGCCGTGATCTGCCCTCCTTCGACCGCGTCGAGATAGACCGTCGTGCGCGGCACGACGTTGCCGGTGACGGGGATGTACTCGCGGAACGTGTCGTACGCCACTTCCGATACCGTGACCCGCTCGGCGCCTACGGTCAGTGTGCGCGTCAAGCCATACTCGAGGTAGGCGTACACCGTAAGAGCCACGAGCAACACAACGCCGGCGGCGACCGCGGTTCGCAGCGGCGTCACCAGCCGGCGCTCGACGCGTTGGTCCATCGCCGACAACACGACCTCGTCGTGGTCGGCCGCTTGCGCGTCGAGCTGCTCCTTGGGCTTCAGGACGAGGATTGCCATCACCGGCCTGCTGTGTTACTTATGCAATACAGTAGAGATGTAATACAATGCCGTCAAGCCAAAGGGACGAGGAACGATGGCGCACGACGCACAGACCTGGCACGAGGACCGCCCGATTTACCGGCAGCTCATGGAGCAGATCGTGGCGCGGATCATCGATCAGACGTATCGCGAGGGCGAGCTGCTGCCGTCGGTGCGGCAGATCGCGAGCGACTTCCTCGTCAATCCGCTGACGGCGGCGCGCGCCTATCGCGAGCTCGGCGATCTCACGGAAACGCGCCGCGGCATCGGTCTCATCGTCAAAGAAGGTGTTCGCGATCTGCTGCTGCGTCGCGAGCAGAAGCGGTTCCTACGCGAACAGTGGCCGTTGATTCGCGAGCGCATCAAGGCGCTCGAGCTCGACCCGAAGGACCTGCTGAAGTAGCGGCTATGCTGCGACATTACCTGTCGCTTGCTCTTCGTCACGTCGCGCGCAACAAGCTCTACGCGCTGATCAGCATCACGGGCCTTGCGATCGGCTTCGGGGCCGCGACTCTGATCGGCCTCTACATCCACAACGAGCTCACCTACGAGCGCTGGCTGCCGAACAGCGAGCGAATCTATCGCGTCGCGCCGTCGACGGAGACCAGCGGCGAGGCAGCAGGCGCGCCGTCGGACATCGGGCTCTGGCTCGAGAACGACTATCCGGAACAGATCGAGGCCGTAACACGCCTGTTCCGCGGCAGCGGCCTCTTCAAGCGCAACGAAGCCGAGCTCCGCGAGCAGATTCTCTGGGCGGATCCGAACGTGTTCGACGTGTTTCAGTTTCCGGTCGTGAGCGGCGTTCTCGACGGCGCGCTCGAACGACCCGATGGTCTGGTGCTGACGCGCGCCGCAGCACGGCACTATTTCGGCGACGGTGATCCGGTTGGCCAGACGCTGCTCTACAACGGCCGCGAGCCAATGGTAGTGAACGCCGTCATCGAAGACCTGCCATCCAACACTCACCTCACGATCAGCGTGCTCGCTTCCGCGAGAGCGTCGTTCTCGCCCGCCGCCGAGCAAGACCGAGATCCCATGGTGGCGTTCGGCGGCAAGCTATGGGGCTCGCTCACGTACTTTCTGCGGAAGGAGAATGAGCCGATCGAGCCGCTGCGCGAGAGCATCCGCACGCTGTTCGACCGGCACGCGCCGCGCGCCGACGCTATCAAAGCGAGCGACACCTGGCCGCTCATTACGCGACCTATCCGCTCGATTCATCTCGCGGGGCCATTCGATCCGCCGGAAGCGCGGCAGCTCGGCGCCGTTTACGCCGCAGCCGCGATCGGACTGCTCATCGTGATCGTCGCATCGATCAACTTCGTGAACATCCTCACGTCGCTCGGACTGCGTCGAGCGCTCGAGGTCGGCGTGCGCAAGGCGCTCGGCGCGTCGCGGCGAGATTTGTTCAAGCAGTATATGGGCGAAGCGTTTGTCTACGTGATCGCAGGCGGCATCCTCGGGTTCGCAATGGCCGCAACCGCGCTCCAGCCACTGAACACTTTCCTCGGCCGCACGATCGACTTCTCCATGTTTGCCGATTGGCGCGTCGCCTGCACTACGCTCGGGCTCCTTGCAGTCGTGGCCCTCGGCGCCGGCGCCTATCCATCGCTCGTACTATCGTCGCTGAGTACGGCGGCAATCACGAAGTCCTCGCGCACCGGAGGCTCACATGCGCGCGTGCGTCAGGCACTCGTCGTGCTCCAGTTCGCGATGCTGATTGCGCTCGTGATCGCCACCACGGTTACCTATCGCCAAACGGCGCTCGGCATGCGCGAAGCGTTGCGGCAAAACACGGATCCAATCGTCGTTGCTACGCTGGGTCAACAGCTTCCATATGATCGCAGCGCGCCCTGCACGCAAGCGCTACAGGATCGCATGCGCCGGATCGAGGGCGTGCAGCAAGTGGCCTGCTCGTTTGGTTTGCCGCAGCGAGATTTCCAAATGGGAGCGCCGCTCATACGCCCCGGTGCCACGCCGGTGCAGGTCCGCTACATGTCTTTGGGAATCGGGTTTCTGGAGCTGTACGGGTACCGCCCGGCAGCCGGCCGATTCTTTTCCGCGGAGCTCGGGACTGACGTCTCGCCGACGGACAACGTCTGGACGAGCCCGCAGTCGATCGTGGTCAACGAAACGGCCGTGCGGCAGCTCGGTTTCGCCTCCGCAGCGGAGGCCGTGGGCCAAGTGGCAGCATTCAGTCACGTCTTTCGCCAGCCGAACACGTTCACGCCGTGGCACGCCGCGCGCATTATCGGCGTCGTCGAGGACTTTCAGATCGGGTCCGTTCGCGCCGCGATTCCGCCGGCCGCGTTCTTCGTCGATGAAGCTCAAGCTGGGATACTGAGCCTCAAGCTCGACGGCCGCGCGACGCCGGAGGCGCTCCAAGCCATCGACCGTACCTGGAAAGAGCTCAGCGGTTCCGGGCCGTTGGTGCGCGTCTTCTTCGAGCAGGCGATGCAGAACATGTACCTCGATCTACGGCGGCAGACGCAAGTGTTTTCCGTGTTCGCCGGAATCGCGATCTTCATCGCGGTGCTCGGCTTGATCGGCCTCGCCGCGCACGCCGCCGTGTCGCGCACGAAAGAGATCGGCATTCGAAAAGCCGTGGGCGGCGGGCGGCTTGAGATCGTGCGCCTGCTGCTCTGGCAATTCTCCCGACCCGTGCTGCTCGCGAACGTGATCGCGTGGCCCGTTGCGTACTACGTGATGGGGGCCTGGCTCCAAGGGTTCGCGCGGCGCGTGGAGCTCGATTTGTGGATGTTCGCAGGCGCCGCGGCCGTCACTCTCGCAGTGGCCATCGCCGCTGTCTCGATGCACACATGGGTTATGGCGGGCGCTCGTCCCGTCGAGGCGTTGCGGTATCAGTAGGGCCTGTATGTTCGGACACTATCTTGCGCTCACGGCCGTGCCTATCACCCACTACCTCGTCGTCGCCTCCCGAGCGCTCGCGCGCAACTGGCTCTACGCCGCGATCACCATCCTCGGACTGGCTGCGGGTTTCGCCGCGGCGATCTTGATCGGGCTCTACGTCCGCGACGAATACAGCTTCGAGCACTTCATCTCGGGTTACGAGCAAGTTTACCGTCTGGAAACGGACGTGCTCGCCCCGGGCCAGGAGCCCGCGCGCCGCGATACCGCCGCCAGCACCGCGGCCGCGCATCTCGCGATCGACTTCCCGGACATCGAGGGCGTCGAGCGGCTCGCGCGCTCCAGCCGCTGGGTGGGTCGGGACAAGGCCGAGACCTGGGAGCGCGTGGCGTGGACCGACCCCGACTTCTTCAAGGTGCTGCCCTATCCGGTGCTCGCGGGAGACCCGGTCGCGGCCTTGCACGATCCCAACGGCTTGGTCCTCACTCGACAAGTGGCGCGCAAGTACTTCGGCGTGGACGCGCCGATCGGCGAGACACTATTGGTACAGGCCCCAGAGGGCGATGACCCGTTGTCCGCGACCCCGCATCCGATGCAAGTGAGGGCGGTGCTCGAGGACATCCCGCGCCAGACCCATCTGGAGCAGTTCAAGATTTTCGCGTCGGGCAGCGCCGCCTGGGCCTCGCGTGCGCCCGAAGATCAACTTTTTTACTGGATCTACGCAAGGTTGCCGCCGGGCATGTCCGCCGACCGCATCCGTGAAGGGCTCGAGGCCTTCGCCGCCCGCCGCTACCCGGGCGCCTCGGGGAGGCGCTTCAGGCTCGAGCCGCTGAAGGACGTGCACTTGACCGCCGAACGCCGCGCGGTGGTTCGGCAGATCGCTATCGTCGGACTGCTGATCATCGTCATCGCGGCGATCAACTTCGTCACGCTGATGACCGCGCGCGCCGTCCGCCGGGCGATCGAGGTAGGGGTGCGCAAGGCGATCGGCGCGCGCCGCCGCGACCTGATCATCCAGTTCATAGGCGAAGCCCTGCTCTACGTCTTCGCGGCCATGCTGCTCGGCGTGACCATCGCCGGGCTGGCTCTGCCGGCCGCGAACACGTTTCTCGAGCGCAGCATCGTCTTCGATGTTCTGAACGAGCCGGCGCTGGCGTTGGGAATAGTCGGAACCGCTCTGCTCACCGGCCTGATCGCCGGGGCGTATCCGGCGCTGGTGCTGTCCAGCTTCGCGCCCGCGCCGGCGCTGAAAGGCGCCCACGGACAGCGGGCGGGCTCGGCGGCCGTGCGTCAGGGCCTCGTCGTGGCGCAGTTCGCCGCGCTGCTCGTGCTGATCATCGGCACCGCGACGATCTATCGCCAAACCTCCTTCGCTTTGGAGAACGTGCTGCGCTTGAACGGAGACCAGGTGATCCTCATGGACTGCGAGCCGGGCTTCAAGCAGAAGGTCGCGGCTTTGCCCGGCGTGAATGCTGCGGCCTGCGTCTCGTACGAAGCGCTCGGAGAGTCTGGCACCAAGACCTTGGTCAAGGATCCGGTGCGCGGCGACATCACGATCAATACCGCGGGGGCCGACGTCGGCTTCTTCGAGATGCACGGTTTGCAGCCGCTGGCAGGACGGTTCTTCTCCGGCGACCGCGGCGAGGACATGGTCCTCGACGGGCCGAACGCGGGTCCGCAAGACCAGCCGAGCCTGGTGCTGAACGAGAGCGCGGTTCGGCAGCTCGGCTTCGACTCACCGCAGGACGCGGTCGGCAAGACCGTCGACTGGATTCGGCCGTACGCCGCGCCTCCCACTGAGGCGCAGCCTTCGTATCTCCGCTCGCGCATCATCGGCGTGGTCGGCGACTTCACCCTGGTGGGCTCGATTCGCACGGCGGTCAATCCGACGATGTACTTCGTCGATCCGATTTCCACGCCTTTCCTGTCCGCAAAGGTGCAAGGTCAACGCCTGCCCGAGACCTTGCAGTCGATCGACGCGCTGTGGCGCAGCACCGGCCACGTGCGGCCGATCAAGCTCGAGTTCATGGGCGAGATCATGCGGTCGTGGTACCGCGGCATGCAGATCCAAGGCGGCATCATCGGCGCCTCCGCGGGCCTTGCGATCGTGATCGCATGCCTCGGGCTGTTCGCGCTGGCGGCGTTCACTGCCGAGCGGCGCACGAAGGAGATCGGTGTGCGCAAAGCCATGGGCGCGTCTCGGTTCGACGTCGTGCGCCTCTTGCTTTGGCAGTTCACCAAGCCCGTGTTGTGGGCGAACCTCGTGGCCTGGCCGGTGGCTTACTGGGCCGCGGCGCAGTGGCTGAATGGATTCGCCTATCGGGTGAGCCTGCCGGCTTGGCTGTTCGTGTCCGCATCGATCGTCGCCGTGCTGATCGCCTGGGCCTCGGTCGCCGCGAAGGCGTGGCAGGCTGCCAATGCACAGCCGGCGACCGCGCTTCAGTGCGAGTGAAGGCAACGGACTAGCACCCGCATCGTGAGACCCCTTCGTCATCTCGAGTCGCATCGAGATGAAGGATGGCACCGTTGCGCTCTACGAACCTCCGGGAACCAACGGCGCGGAGGCGCCGATGATCGTCATGCACGAGTGAGGCGTCGAGGCGCTAGCGGAAAAGACGACGGCTGCGCCCCCACAGTACCGACCTTGGAGGGAGGTGGCCGGAGTGTTCTACCACTGGGCGCAGCCGTCCAGCTAATAGAGCAGGTTCCATGCCAGTCGGTTACAGCGAGCGGAACACATTGATGCCGAACCGAAAACGCCTGCGGGCGACTACGGTGTGCCCGTAGTCGTTTGCGCCACAAGTTCGTCGCAAACGCTACAAGTGTCCCGATTCCGCAAACTCAGTCTGTCGAGTCTTACGGCGCGGCCGCCGGCAAACCGGGTACGCCTCCGGGGAACACGCCGTTCACGCCGACGCCGGAGGCGATGGCTCCGAGGTCTTCGGGCCGAATCTTCCCCGCGACGTTGAGGAAGATCGCCTCGCCGCCGCCGCCGTCATCGTCGCCGTCTTCGCCGCCGTCGCCGCCTTCCGTGACCATGACCGTGACACCCGCGAGCGTCCCGTCGGTACCCGGTTTCATGTAGACGCGAACCTGCTCGTCATCCTCGCGCACGCGCACGACGGCGTGCCAACCGTCGCCCTCGAGCTTCGTCCCGGTGGACTCGACGTAGCGAAGCACGCCTTGCATGTCTTCGTTGAGGTCC
>Ga0134127_10002565_pt1 | contig 13073 bp, 6 predicted proteins | sample KB31753_FD_96459 | JGI IMG/M metagenome (GOLD analysis project Ga0134127, IMG submission 96459) | Terrestrial soil microbial communities with excess Nitrogen fertilizer from Kellogg Biological Station, Michigan, USA - KB3-175-3 | ecosystem: Environmental > Terrestrial > Soil > Unclassified ...
CAACGGCGCGAGTCCGCGGAGCATCAACCTGACGCCGGCGAGCAGCCGCTACCCCCTGCTCGCCATCGTGGTCCCGCACGGGGCGGAGGCGTGGCTGAAGCACCCGTCGAACACCGGCGGCAACAGCTCGAAGATGGCCGGCGGGCACCTGACGACCGGCATCGTCAGCGGCGGCATCGACACCCTGGTCGTCCAATCCAGCCTGAACGCGAATGGCATCGTCTATGACGTCTTTGTGCTGCCCGGCGGCGAGACGGCGGGCCCCGATGGGTTCAGTGTCGACGGCGAATTTATCCCTGTCGAACCGACAAGCCCGACCGGCGGGCCGTTCGGGGAGGACCCGGAAGATCCCGTCGAGGGCGAGGAGGGCGAGCCCGGCGGTGGGGGTGGAGGCGGCGGCGACGATCCCGGCGGCGACACGCCCGGCGCGCCAGGCGGGGGTCCGGATGACATCGACACCGATCTCTCGGTGGAGTGTGCGCCCCTGACGAAGCGGGTGTTTAATGACGCACTCTCGCGCATCGGCATTTCGAAGCGCATCGTGAATGCCGCGACCGACAACACCGAAGAGGCGGACCTCTGCCGGCAGCACTACGCGCGATCGATTGAGCAAACGCTGCGCGACTTTCCCTGGCCGTTTGCGACGCGTTGGACGTTCCTGCAACTCCTCGCTGGGACGACGGCGGCGCCGGCGAATCGGGATTGGGCGTTTAGTTATCGCCGCCCGATCGACTGCGTCTTCGAACGACGCCTCGCGGTGCTGCGGGAGGGCGCCGTCGATCCCACGCCGCCGCCGTTTCAGTTGTCGTTCGATACGACCGCGGGGCGCATCCTCACGAATCAGGCGAGCGCGCAACTCGAATACACGGCGCGCCCGCTGTGCACGGCGGGCCTCGGCGATCCCCTCTTCCTCGATGCGCTGACGTGGCGCCTCGCCTCGCGCATTGCCGGCCCGCTCACGCGCATCGCTGACGTCGGGAAGCTCTGTCTCGATCAATACGACGCGAAGATCGCGAAGGCCTTCGAGCTCATCCGGCCGGGGAATCCCGGCCCGCGCACGCCGCTCGACGCGCTGGCGCTCGACCCAGGGGCGGATGGCGCGGCGGCGAACGTCGCCATCGTGAATCGCGCGCTCTTGCGCATTGGCGCGCGCACCGTCGCGAACCTGGCGACCGAGCAGAGCCGCGAGGCGGAAGCCGCGCGCGCGATCTTCGAAGCCGAGCTCCGCGCGACCCTGCGCGATGTGCCGTGGCCGTTTGCGACGCGCTACGCGACCCTCGCGGTCGTGATGGGGCCCACGCCGCCGCCGAATGGCGACTGGACGTATTCGTATCGGCAACCGAGCGACTGTGTGTTCGAGCGGCGCCTCGTCGTTACGCGGGGCGGCGCGATCGATCCCACGTCGCCGCCGTTCCAGTTGTCGTCCGATGGGAGCGGGGGCCTCCTCGTGACGAATCAGGCCGGCGCCGTGCTTGAGTACACCGCGCGCATCACGAGTGCCGTCCGCCGCGCCGACCCGCTCTTTTTGGATGCCTTCGCGTGGCGGCTCGCGGCCTCGCTCGCGCCGTCGCTGGCCCAAGTCCTGCCTGAGGCGGTCGAACAGCTCGGGCGGGGCCCGGCCGACCCGTTGGACCCGCCCGCCGCGCCGTCAACCGGGGTGCAGCTGCGTGCGGCGGTCGCGACGAGCTGCCAGCGCATGTATCAGCAGACGATCGATCGCGCCTATGAGGTGCTGCGGCCCGGGAATCCCGGCGCGCGGCCGGCCGCGTCGACCCTCGATCTCACGGCCGCGGCGATCGCGGCGAATGTCGCCGTCGTGAACCGCGCGCTCCTGCGCATCGGCGCGCGGACGATCGCGAACCTCGACACCGAGCAATCGCGTGAGGCCCAATCCGCGCAGCTCCTCTTTGAAGAGGAGCTCACCTCAACGTTGCGCGATTTTCCGTGGGCCTTTGCGACCACTTATCTCTCGGCGCCGACGCTCGTGGCGGGCACAACCGCCGTGCCGGTTAATGACGACTGGACCTTCGCGTATCGCTATCCGAGCGACGCCGTGAAGGTGCGGCGCCTCGTAAGCACCCGCGGGCGGGGCTTCGAGTACGTGCCGGAGATGTTCCGCATCGGCCAGGACGCCGTCGGGCGGCTGATCTATTGCCACCAGGAAACGCCCACCGTGGAATACACCGCGCGGATCCCGAACTGCGTGCAGTTCGCCGAGCCCCTGTTCCGGGACGCGTTTGCGTGGCGCCTGGCGGCGTGCCTCGCGCCGAGTCTTGCGACGGTGGATCCAGACGTGCCGGCGCAGGTCGGGCGCGGGCCGCTCGATCGCCCGCGTGAACGGAAAACCACGGAAGCGCAATTGCGCGAGCGCGCGACCGCGCGGGCCTGGCAGATGTACTACCGCACGCTCGAGCAGGCCCGTGTCGCCGATGCGACCGAGCAGCAACCCACGCAAGAGCAAGGCGAGGCGCCGTGGATCCGGGAGCGCGACTAGATGCCCGGCGGTTTCCTTCCCGTCGACGGTGTCATCCAGCGCAGCTTCGGCGGCGGCGAGCTCGCGCCGGCGCTGCACGCGCGGGCGGATCAGATCAAATACGCCACCGGCCTGCGCACCTGTCGCAACTTTCTGATTCACCGGTCGGGCGGCGTGTCCAACCGGCCAGGGCTTCGCTTCATCTCCGAGTGTGCGACGGCCAGTCCGACCGTGCAGTTGCTCTGCTACGCCTCGGAGATCGCGGGCGAGTCGATCCTCATTGAAGCCGGCGCGAGCTATCTGCGCTTTTTCAAGAACGGCGCGGCCGTCGCGCTCGCGGTGCCGCCGGCGCCCTGGGATATCGCGACGCAGTATCTCAACGGCGACCTCGTCGAAGTGGCCGGCGTGAACTACTACGCCATCATCGCCTCGCTCGGCATGGACCCGGCGACGTCCCCACTGAGCTGGTTTCCGATGACGGACGATCTGCTCGAGCTCCCCTCGCCCTTTCCGGACTTGTTCGCCTGGTCGCAGACGGGGCGCACGCTCACGCTCACGCACGAAGACGTCCAGCCGTATGAGTTGACGTTCGTGGCGTTGACGCACTGGACGCTGAAGCCGCTCGTCACCGCGCCGCTGATTCTGCCACCGACCGGTGTGGTGCTGACGCCAGGCGCCGCGGGCACCCGGCGGTTCGCCTACGTCGTGACGGCCGCGAGTCCCGACTACGAGGAGAGCGAGGCGAGCGGCCAGGTCATCAACCTCGCGTGTGCGGAGCCGACGCCCGGCGCGCCGCACGTCATCACGTGGACCCCGGTCGTCGGCGCGCCGGAGTATTACGTGTACGCCGACATCTACGACAACGGCACGTATGGCTTCATCGGCGTGGCGACAGGCGTGACCGGCGTCTTCCATGACGTCGGGTTCGTGCCGGATTTCGCGGTGACACCGCCGGTCGCGCGGGTGCTCTTCGCGACGGCGACGAATTTTCCAAAAGTCTCGACAAGCTATCAGCAGCGGCGATTCTTCGGGTTCACGCAGACGACGCCCGACGGGATCTGGAGCTCACGCGTGGGCTTCCCCTCGAACTTCGGCATTTCGAGTCCGCTGCAGGATGACGACGCCCTGACCTTCCGCCTGGCTGGTACCCATCATCATCCCGTACGCCACCTGATTGGCTTGAAGACGCTCATCGTGCTCACCGACGCCGGCGAGTGGAATGTCGGCGAGCCGAAGGTCCCGCTCGCGCCGAACAACATTCCCGCCGATCAACAAACGTATGCGGGCTGCGCGGACGTGCGGCCGGTCGTCGTCGGGAATTCCATCCTCTACGTTCAGGCGCGCGGCTCGATCCTGCGCGACCTGCGCTTCGACATGCAGGTCGAAGGGCTCGCCGGGCGCGACCTGACGGTCTTCTCGAGTCATCTCTTCGACGCGCACACCCTGCGTCGGCTCGACTACGCGCAGGTCCCCGATTCCATCGTGTGGGCCGTGCGTGACGATGGCGTGCTGCTCGGGCTCACCTACCTGCGCGAGCAGGACGAGTGGGGATGGCATCGGCACGATACGGCGGGCTTCTTCTGGGATGTGTGCGTCGTGCCGGAGGCGACCGGTGACGCGGTCTACTTCGTCGTGCGTCGCACGATTAACGGCAACACCGTGCGTTACATCGAGAAGCTCGAGAAACGCGAGATCGTCGACTGGAACACGGATGTGTTCTTCGTGGATGCCGGGCTGAGCTACGCCGGCGTCGCTGTCGACAACATCGCCGGCCTTGATCATCTCGAGGGTGAAGTGGTCGCCGTCGTCGGCGCCGGCTCTGTTGTGGAATATGACGGTGATCCGGCCGGCGCGCGGGCGGCGGATTTCACCGTCACGGGCGGTACGCTCCCTGTCGCGCTGTCCTCTACGTACATGAACATTTCGGCGGGTCTGCCGATTCGCTTCGCGGAGCTCGAAACGCTCGAGCTCGACGTGGCGGGCGCCGCCGTACGCGATAAGCAAAAGGCCGTCGGTCCGGTGCAGGTGCTCATCGACAACAGCGCGCCCGGGTTCCTCGCGGGGCCGGACGCGCAGCATCTCCGGCGCTACGTGCCGCCGCAATGGGAGACGGGGGCCGGGTGGACCGGCCAGGTAGAGATCGCGACCACCAAGACGTTCAATCGCTATGGGCGCGTGGTCATCCGGCACACGAACCCGCTGCCGTTGACGATCCTGGGCGTGATTCCCAACGTCGAGCTGGGAGGGTGACGGATGAAGACGAAGAAAACCATTTCACGCTGGGGCTGGTTGAGCGTCTACACCTTCACGAATCGCACGAGTGGTGAGATTCGCTACCGCTGGCGGGTGTGCGGCGCCGACGGGACGGTGCTCGTGCGGAGCGAGCGGAGTTTTGTAGAACCCGCGCAGGCGCAGAAGGACGCACGTCGGGTCTCCGGTTTACTCCAGTCCGTGTTTATGGTGATGGATCGAAAGGCGGCCTAGATGAAGCTCGTGAACATGAAGATCGACAAGGCGGCGCGTCAGGAGACCCACGCCAGTAAAAGCGCGTTGATGGATGCGCCGGCGTATCCGTACGGCCTCGAGGTCCGGCTCGACAAGGAGACGCTCGAGAAGCTCGGGCTCACCGACAAACTTCCCAAGGTCGGGACGTCACTCACGTTGACCGCGCTCGTCGACGTGACGTCGGTGTCGGAAAACGAAAGCACCGACGGCGGCACGAACTGCAGCGTGAGTCTGCAAATCACCGACCTCGCGCTCGCGACGGCGAAGGACGCCGGCGACGAGCTCTACGGCAAAGAGAAGAAGTAAGCCGCGATGTGGATGCAACTGCTCTCCCTTGGGCTTGCCGCCTACGGCACAGCGACGAAGGTCCGCGCGGATCTGAAAGTCGGCCAGGCGGCGGCGGACGCCGGCGGAATGAACCGCGAGGCCTCTGAGTCGCAGGCGGAGCTCGCGGACTTCAACGCGCGCGTCGCCGACCTGCAGGCGCAGGATGCGATCGAACGAGGCGCGCAGGACGAGTCCCGCTTCCGCCAGGGAGTGCGCCTCCTTATTGGATCGCAGCGCGCCGGGATTGCGGCGAGCAGCGTCGATGTCGGGTACGGGTCGGCCGTCGATGTCCAGGCGGATGCGACGTACCTCGGTGAACAGGATGCGCTCACGATTCGCAACAATGCGGCGCGCGCGGCGTGGGGGTTTCAGATCGAGAGCGAGGATTGGCGCAAGCGTGCCGAGATCACCCGGAAGGAAGGCGTGTTCCTCGAGAAGACCGGCAAGGAGCAGCAGCACGCGTCGCGCTGGCAGGCGGCGGGGACGATCATCGGCACGAGCGCGTCGCTCCTCGAGGCGCGATACGGCATGAAAGGCAGGACGTAATGCCGACGGTCAAGGCGCCGACCCGCGACACGTCCGAACTCGACTTGAATGCGTTCAACATCACGCTCCGATCGCAGCCGTGGTATCAGGCGTTCTTCAAAGCGAAGGGGCTCGACCCGAACAAGGTGAAGTTGTCGCGCCGCGACCAAGGCGACCTGCAGTCGCTGATGGCCAGCAACGGCATGAAGCTCCCGGGCGGGATGCACATCGACAATGCAGGCAACGTGAATCAGAAGAACCGGCTCGCGCGCAACACGGCGATTGTGGCGGGCATTGCCGCCGGCGGCTATTTCGCGGCGCCGGCGATTATCGGCGCGTTCAGTACGACGGCGGCCACCGCGGGCACGACGGCGGCGGCGAGCAGTGCCGTTCCGACGATTGCCAGCACGGCCTTTCCGGCGCTCGCCGCCTCGGCGGGGCCCACCATTGCCGGCGCGGCCACGTTGGGAGGCACGGCTGGCGCGGCCGCCGCGGCCGCCGCGGGGACGTCGCTCCTGAGCTCGCCGCTCGCGTCGATGGCGCTCGAGCTGGGCGGGTCGATCCTGACGTCGCGCCTGAGCGGGGGGCGTGGCGCGCCAGCGACACCGACTTCGACGCGGCCCTCGATGCCGGAAACGACCGGCGGCGTCCCGCTGCCGCCCTCCACGGCGCGCGACTGGTCAACCGCGCAATACACCGGACAGATCGCGGCGACGCGCACGCGCCGGCGCGTGAGTGCGCCAGGCCTGGGCGGGCCAGTGTCGCTCCTTGGGACGCCCGCGGCCCGGCTGCAGCCGCGCACGCTCATTGGCGCGTAATGACGAAAGCCACCTGATGCCGACGGTCCAAACCTACGGCGCGCGGAAAGTCGCCTCCGATTCGCTGCCGGGTGCGCGCAAGAGTGCGAGTGAGACGCCGACCTCGCTCGGTGTGGGCCTCGAGCACGCCAAAGCGCAGACCGCCGAGGTCGTCGGCGGGATCGCCGGCGCCGTCGCGCGCCTGGGCGCCGAGCAGTTCACGGCGCTCGAGGTGCGGGCACGCGAGCGCGCGAACGATCTCGCGCAGCTCACGAGCGATCGCCAACTCGACGACTGGGAACGGCTGAAGGTCCACGATCCGGAGCAGGGCGTCTTCCATACCGTGAAAGGGAAAGATGCCGTCGGCATGCCGAGCACCGTGCTCGCGGATTTCGACAAAGAAGCCGACCGCATCGAGACCGGGCTGAACGCCGAGCAGCGTGACGCGTTTCGCGCGCGTCGTCATATTCGGCGCGCGTCGCTCGCCCGCTCGCTCGAAAGCTACTCGGGCGAGCAGCTCGACGCCTACGAGACGGCGGAAACCCACGCTGCGCTCATCGGCTCCCAGCAAAGCGCGATTGCCAACACGGTCCGCGATCCGCTGCGCATTTCTGAGGAGCTCGCGCGCACCGAAGCGATCGTGAATAACTTCGCCGATCATGATGGCGCCGGGCCGGCCGTGCGCGCGCTGCTCTTGACGAAGGCGCGGACAACGATCCACGCAGGCGTCATCGACCAGCAGCTCGCCATCGGCAACGATAAAGATGCGCAGACGTATTTCGACGCGGTCAAACAGCAGATCGCACCGGAGGCGCTCCCGGAGATCGAGCGGAAGCTCGAGAGCGGCAGCACGGCCGGCAATGGGTTGCGCGCCGCCGAGCTGATCTGGCAGCAGCAAGGCCCGAAAGGGGACACCGATCCGATTCAGTTGGATCACATGGAAACCGCCGCGCGGGCTCAATTCGCCGACGACCCGAAGACGCTCGCCGCCACGATGCACTATCTGCGCGAGCGCAAGGCGGGTGTGGATGCGAGCCGACAAGACCGGGCGGAATCGACGACCGGCGCGGTGTGGGTGGCCGCGAGTAATGGCGCGTCACTCGCGCAAATCTCCCGGCTGCCCGAGTTCATCAACTCGCCAGGCCGGCTCCAGGCGCAAATCACCGACTACATCGTTGCCCGGTCGGAGCGTGCGGCGTCACGCGAGGCGGCGCTCGAGGGCCGTGCGGCGGCCGCGGAGAGTCGGGCCTACACGCGCGAGCAACGTGGCCAGGCGGCAAAAGAGACGGCGGGCTGGGCGCGCTATTGGGATCTCTCCGATCCGAAGACGCTCAACACGACGTCCGAGAATGCGCTGCAGGCGCTGCGCGGCGAGCTCGGCGACGACCATGTGAATCGCCTCCTCACGCAGAAGCGCGCGATTGATAAGTCGGAGACGACGGTGCGCGCGGCGGCGATTGACGATGACCTCTTCAAAACGACGGCGCGCGAGGCGGGGTTCGATGCGTACTCGCCGAAGACTGACGTCGAGAAAGCCGACCTCGGGCAATTGAAGAACATGGTCGAGACCGCGATCGATCTCGAGCAGCAGCGCACCGGCAAGGCGTTGACGCGCGATCAGAAGCAGGCGGTCATGCGCAGCATCACCGATCAGAAGGTGATGCTCAATGTCTGGGGCACGGATCCCGCGCGGGTCGCGGCGATGGTCGTCAATCCCGCCGATCGGAAGAAGGCCTACGTCCCGATCGCCCAGGTGCCGGTCGCTGCGCTGTCGGAGGCGTTCAACTATGTGCGCGGGCTGACGCCGGAGACGCAGCGCATGCCGGACGAGGCGCTGCGCACGATCTACAGTGATCGGATTCAACGCGCGTACGCGCTGAAGCTCTTGGGCGGTACGCGCGCGGAGATGGAAGCCATCATGCGAGGCGAGCAATAGATGCCTGGCTTCTTTCCCGAAGAAGAATCGCAGGCGCTGCAGTCGCCGTCGCTCGCACCGCCGCCTCGGCCGGCGGGTCCGGTGCTGTCCTCGTCGTTCTTTCCGGCCGACACGGCGCCCGACAAGCTCACCGACGCGATGGGCCGCGCGACGGCCACGCCGCCCGATACGGCCGCGCGGATCTTTGGGCTCCAAACGAAAACCGGGCTGCCGCCCGAAGTCATCGCGCGCAACCTCGACGTTGTCGAGAAGCAGGCCGCCGCGGCCGACTTCGATCCCGTCGCGTTTCGCAAATCGAGCCCGCTGCTCGCGAGCTGGCTCGAGCAGCACCCGCTCAACGCGGCGCTCACGAAGGATGATCTCGTGCCGCTGAGTGCGGTCGAGAAGACCCTGCGCGTCGCTTCGAATTCTGTACGCGCAACGCTGGGTGGATTGACGGGCGGCATCAACCTCGGCGCGTGGAGCCTCCTCGAGGCGGCGGGAGACGTGCTGGGCGCGCCCTCGTTGACGGCGTGGGGGAAGGCGCTCAATGCGCAGGCGCGCGAGATGGCGGCTGGCGTGAAAGGCCCGCAAACGGGCGCCGGGCCGAACGAGCAAGCCTTCTACAGCGGCTTTGAGTCGATCGGCAGCAGTGCGCCGATTCTCGCGATGACGGTCGCCACGCAGAACCCGACGCTCGCGCTCTCGTTGATGGGCACGCAGACCGGCGGCGCGGCCTATTCGCAGGCGCGCGAGGCGGGTGTCTCCGTGCCGGCGGCGCTCGCGTTCGGTACCTCGCAAGGCCTTGTCGAAGCGGCGACCGAAGCGATTCCGGTGGGCAAGCTGCTCGGGGATCTCGCGCAGCAATCCGGCCTGATGAAGACGCTCGTGCACCAGGCGCTCGCGGAAGTGCCCGGCGAGCAGGTGGCCACCTTCTTCCAGGATCTCAACGAGTGGGCGATCCTGCCAGAGAACAAAAACAAAACGCTCGGAGACTTCGCGACCGAGCGCCCGAGCGCCGCGGTGCAAACGCTCATTGCGACGCTGGTGTCGACGGGCGCACAGACCGGCGCGGTACACACACTCAATAAAGTCGTGACCGGCCTCGCGGGTCAGCGCGTCGTGGAGGATCTCGGCGCCGCGGCGACCGCCTCGAAAACGCGCGAGCGCAATAAAGAGAAGTTTGCGGAGTTCGTCGCCGAAGCCACGAAGGACGGGCCGGAGACGGTGCACGCGTCGATCGACACCTGGGAAACCTACTGGCAATCGAAAGGCGAGGATCCCGCGGCGAAGGCGGCCGAGGTCGGCGTGACGCCGGAGGCCTACGCGCAGGCGAAGGCGACCGGGGAGGAGCTCGCGATCGCGACGGCCGCCTACGTGACCGAGCTCGCGGCGACGGAGCACAACGCGTTCTTCGCCCAGGAGCTCCGCCTGGCGCCCGGCGAGATGAACACGCGCGAAGCGACCGCGTGGCTCGCGGCGCAGCCAACGACGACGGAGACCGCGCCAGCGTCGGCGAGCGATCAAATCCGCGCGACGCTCGTCGAGCGACTGGTGCAGGGCGGGCAGATGGAGCGCTCGACGGCGGAGACGAACGCGGCGGTCATCAGTAAGTTCTTCGAGACCTTCGTCGGCGAGCGCGCGGGGTTAGATCCAGCGGCGCTCTTCGAGTCGCGTGTCGGCGCGATTCAGCGGCCCACTAATGCGGCGAGTGACGCCTCGGCCGTCTTCCTGGCCTATGGGCCGACCGGCCCGGTCTACAACATCGTCGGCGGGCCGAGTCATGGGTCTACCAAAGGTGTCGAGGAGCTCGAGCGGCTCGGGATTGCCATTCCAGAGACGCCGGCGGATACGGGCGAGCAGGTGAACGGCGACGAGCTCCGTGCGCGCGCGATCGCTGCGGCGAGTGAGGCGGGTCCGCTGGGACAAAGTGATATCAGCGCGCTGCTCGCGCAACCGGAGCAGCTCCGGGCGCTCGATCGCCGGCGGACGCAGACCGACATCCCGCTCGAGGGGATGGCGGATCGGCGCGCGCCGCTCCCGTCGCTCGAGGTGCTGCGCGCCGGCGTGAGTCCTGATGCGCCGATCAATGTGATGGAGAACATTGGCGCGGCGTCGCTGCAGATGCTGCGCGAAGATCCGACGCTGCGCACGCGGGCGAACGCGATGCAGGCGTCGGCGACTCGGCGCGCCGTGGACCGCATCACCGAATTCTTCCAGCCGCTCTTCCACGGGTCGCCGCACGAGGTCGATAAGTTCTCAACTGACTTCATCGGCACAGGTGAAGGCGCGCAGTCCTTTGGGTGGGGGTTGTATTTCGCGGAAAACCCCGACGTCGCGAAGGGCTATCAGGCTAGGTTGAGCGGCGGCTATGTCAGAGACGGGGTGCTCGAGCACGTTGGCGACGTCTGGGCAGCCTCGCGCGATGCTGCGCAGGCCGCGGGTGCCGCGCATCCTGATCACGCGGGCGCTATTGCGACGCATATTCAGGAGTGGGTGGAGTCTGGCCGACAGGCGTCGACCTTTCTGCGCCGGCATGAGGTGTCCGACAAGCTGAAGCCCGCCTATAAGGCTGCCGCGGCGGTGTGGAAAGGCGTCAAGGTTAATCCGGGCCGTCTCTACACAGTCGATATTCCAGACGCGAAAATCGCGAAGATGCTCGACTGGGATAAGCCGTTGAGCGAGCAGAGCGCGCACGTCCAGGAGGTATTGAAGAAGCTACAGGATGTCATGCCCCACGCCCAGGAGGGCGGCTGGCAATACGGCAACCGCTACTTCACAGGTGGAAACGAGCAGGGCTACACCCAGAAAGGCACGGACGCTGAGGGCCACGAGTGGTTCAATGCCTACGTCCACGGCCCAGGGTTAGTGGGTGTGTTCGACACGGTCGAAGCTGCGCGCGCGGCGGTCGAGGCGCAGGTTGGTCCGGTCACGGGTCTACATCCCATGACCGGGGAGGAGTTCTACGGGCTTCTCTCAGAGCATGAGGGCGACGATGAGGCCGCCAGTGCGGCGCTGGCGGCGGCCGGCATTCCTGGTCTCCGCTTTCTCGACCAGGGCTCGCGCGCGCGCACCGCCGCGTGGGATCAGCCGATTGACGAGGGTACGCGCAATGTCGTTGTCTTCGATGACTCCATCATCACGCTCACCCATAAAGACGGCACGCCCGTCACGCCAGCCGAGCGCAAGGAATTCTTCCAGTCGACGGCGGCCGGGGATCCCAATGTGCTTCACCAGTTGAGGGAACCCGTCGCGACGTTGAGCGGCGACGAGCTTGGCGAGGGCCTGACTGACATTAACGATTTGCGACGGGTAGCAGAGGAGTATTACGCGCGCGAGCTGCAGCATGGTGTGAAGACTGTCGATCGCCCCGGGTTCGGGTCCATCCAGTTCACACGGCGCGGGCGTAACCACTTGAAAGCCTATAGCGGGAATCCAGACAAACTTCGCGTGTTGCCCGCATTACCGGCGATTCTTCAACGTGGTGACTATCTTGGTCGGGAGGCGGCGTATAAGCCTCGTCCTGATGCCATGGTCGCGTTTCATCGCTTCGTTGGGGACGTGCAACTCGGCGACCGGGTAGTGCGTGTCACGGCGCTCGTCGGCGAGGATGCGTACGGGAACAAGTTCTACGATTTGCAGGTCCCAAAAACAAAGACCCCGGTGAGCCGTGAAGACAAAGTCACGGGTCCGGGGCCTTCTGAGGATGGCGGAACCACCCTCAATCAAAGTATCGACTCGTCGACTGACGATGTCAACTTGAGCATCCTCGAGCAAGAACGTCGCGGCAGTATTGCCTTCGACCCGACCGGCAAAGCCACCGTCTCCCTCTTCGCGCGCGCTGACCTCACGACGATCATGCACGAGTTCGGCGGGCACCTCTTCCTCGAGCTGATGGGGGATGTCGTCGAGACCCTGCAGCAGCTCGACCCGGCGACGCTGACGCCGGCGCAGCAGCAGATTCTCACGTCGTATCACGATGTCATTCTGCCGTTCCTCGGCGTGAGCTCACGGGCGGAGATTGGCCGCGCGCAGCACGAGCAGTACGCCGACGCCTGGGAAGACTACATGATGGAGGGGCGGGCGCCGAGTGCCGAGCTGCGAACGGTCTTCGCGCGGATGCGGGCGTGGTTCCTTGGCGTCTATCGGCAAGTCCGGCGAACGGTCACGCTCACGCCCGAGGTGCGGGCTGTCTTCGATCGGATGCTCGCGAGCGATGAGGCGATTGCGCACGCGGAAACTGAAGGCGCGGTTATCCCGCTGTTCACTGACGCACGGTCGGCGGGGATGACCGACGCGCAGTTTGCGCTCTACCGCGGCGACATTGAGAAAGCGTCCGCGGGCGCGCGTGAGAGGCTCGACCGGCAGGTGATGGGCGAGCTCGCGCGCGAGCAGACCGCGCACTGGCAGCAGCAGCGCCAGGCGATCGCCGACGTTGTCACGGCGGAGGTCCATCAGCAACCGATCTATCGCGCGCTCGCCGCCATCCGCAAGGGCACGGCGCCGGACGGCACGTCGCTCGTCGCCGGCG
>Ga0134127_10002566_pt1 | contig 13073 bp, 8 predicted proteins | sample KB31753_FD_96459 | JGI IMG/M metagenome (GOLD analysis project Ga0134127, IMG submission 96459) | Terrestrial soil microbial communities with excess Nitrogen fertilizer from Kellogg Biological Station, Michigan, USA - KB3-175-3 | ecosystem: Environmental > Terrestrial > Soil > Unclassified ...
AAGGGGCGATGTGCGCTGCAGGGGAAGAGTATTTGGAGACAGTTCCCGTGAAGGTTGAGACGGAGATTGCTGACGAATGGGTCAAGTGAATGATGAATGCGGAATGATGAATGATGAATAAAATAATGAATGATGAACGAGGAATGATGGTTGATGATTTTCAGTTGAACTTCGCGGCCCGCTCGACAACTCGTGATTTGAGAATAAAACTCGTTCTTAATTCATCGTTCATAGTACAGCGTTCATCATTTAATTCATCATTCATCATTCCGCATTCATCATTTGTTCCTCACGGTGCCCCGAGAAACGGCTTGACGGTTTCATCAACAGTATCGGCGGAAGAGTCCACCTTCTCAACCATCGCTTTGAACTCCTGAAGATCCACGATTCGGATCCTTTCCTCGACTCTCACAAATAAATCATCGTCCTCGTCAAAGCCCACCTTAACGTAATCCGTGCTGTGGTTCAGTTTTAGTAAACGAAAACTAAGATCCGCAGAGCTTCTCATGTTGTCTTTCACCGCCACGATTACTCCGATAACTACGAAATCCTGGCCGGCCGCAACCAACATCGGTCCCTTTCCTCCAGGCCGGTTGATGACCCATGTATTGTCGCCGGTCTTTCTATGGCTATACCCCGCCTGCTGTAACAGCTGAGAGACCTTTGCGCTGGAGGCTTCCCTCGTTTGCGGTGCCGACGTATCGGACACGGTCCGGGCATGCAGGGTCGCAGGACAGAGCGTTACGACGGCGACGATTATTGAAAACCAGAATGAGACGTGAATCTGTTTTATCACAGGGTTCTCCTTCGAATTCTCCAAGACATTAAGTTTGCGTTAGCGACTCTCGTTGGCGGACGCGCGGGTTCGCCAGACAAGATACACGGGAATGCCGGTGAGCACGATCAAATAACCAATGCCCGAAGTTGATGGCGCAAGATAAGCAAGGTCAATAACGAAGAGTGCCGCAATTAAGATGTAGACAGCCGGGACGAAGGGATAGCCGAACGTGCGATACGGACGTTCAAGCGTGGGAGCTTTATGCCGCATCACGATCACAGCGCCCACCATCAACATGTAGAAAATCAGATCGGCTGACACGATGTATTCCAGGAGTTGAGTGTAGACGTTGCCGTAGGTTATCGCTCCTGTGCGGGGATCCTTGTTGACTGTTCGCGGCAGAGTCAGGAAGGCAGCCCAAAGACCCTGAATAATCAAAGCAATTGCCGGCACACTGCGACTATTGAGAATGCCAACGCGCTTAAAGAAAAGATTGTCCCGCGCCATCGCGTAGTAAACGCGCGCGCCCGCCAGGATCAGCCCGTTGTTGCAACCAAAGGTTGAAATCATGATCGCAACCGCCATCAGGATTGTTCCGCGCGGGCCAAGAATGGCCTGCATGGTTGCGGTCGCAACTCTGTTCTGTGGTGCGTTCTGAATTCCAGCTAACGGGAGAGTCACTACATAAGCGAGATTTGCTAGCAGATAGAGACCAACCACAAGAACACAACCCCACAACAGCGCGCGCGGCAGGTTACGACCTGGGTTGCGCACCTCGCCCGCAGTGAAGGTCACATTATTCCAGGCCGATTGTGCGAAGAGCGGCCCAACCATCGCACGACCTAACAACATCACGAGCGCGAGCAAGAGGGCGCCCTGAGTGAGCGGTTCAAATCCCAATTGAGCGGCAGATGGCGTCCAACCATTCTGCCAGGGCTTCCACCACGACGAGGTGTAGGCAGCGCTCTGATCGTTCCAACCGAGGAAGAGCCCAATTACTATTAACCCGATCAACGCCGCGGTCTTGGTAAACGTGAACGTGTTTTGAATCAGCTTGCCCGTGCGGAGACCCCGCGTGTTAGTGATCGTGAGCAACAGGATCATAACGATTGCCACGAGCTGCTGCGTTGAGAGGCTGATCGCGTAACCACCGAATGCGTGAGGCGCAATCATATAACGGTCTCCCGCAACTCGATCGGTGAGGACACCCATGAAGTTGGCAAAGGCTACAGCCACCGCAGCTATGGTTCCTGTTTGAATGACCAGGAGCAGCGACCAGCCAAACAGAAATCCGATCGAAGGGCCATACGCTTCGCGCAGGAAAACATACTGCCCACCCGCGCGCGGCCACATAGCAGCGAGCTCGGCGCAGCACAGCGCTCCGGTAATTGTGAGCACTCCTGCCAGGGCCCATGCAGCCAGCAACCAGCCGGGAGAGCCTACAAGTCGCGACGATTCAGCGGAAGTAATGAAGATGCCGGAACCAATCATCGAGCCGACCACGATCATGGTGGCATCGAGTCGGCCGAGCCCGCGGACAAGTTTACCGGAACCATCATCATGATCAGTGGCCATCGTGCGTGAGGGTATAGATGCGATCTCAATGTGGTGTCAAGGAAAGTTGTTAACAAGCACTGAATTAGCGAACGCTTTCAGCGTTAAGTTTCAAACTGCACCAGTACGTGTTAACACCAACGCGTGCCAGGCCGGCCCGCTGCGCTACTTTCCCTTATTGCCATCCTGCCATGGCAGTAATCTCCCCTTTCTGAATTTCACGACCAAATGAGCGTATAAGTAAAAAAGAAGCTCTCGCTTGACACTATCGTTCCGCTCAAATAGTCTGGAAAAACCTGAAATGTATACAACAGCCGAGCAAGTCCTACCTCCTGAAACCGAACCAGTAAGGAATACAGTCCGAATGATTAAGAAAGAGTTGATTGATCTGATTACCGCCAAGCGCGCCCAGGTGGGCGTCATCGGCCTGGGTTACGTGGGCTTGCCGCTCCTGGCGGAATTTGCCGGCAGTGGAATCAAGGCTACCGGGTTTGAAGTGGACGCCGAAAAGGCTGCGCAGATCAATTCCGGGAATTCATACATCGGTGATGTGCCATCCGCCGTTATTAAGAAACTCGTGGATGGCAAACTGCTGCGCGCCACGATCGATTTCGATCATCTCAAAGATTGCGACGCGATCATCATCTGCGTCCCGACGCCCCTGCGCAAAACGAAGGAGCCGGATGTTTCCTACATCCTCGCGGCTGCGGAAGAGATCAAGCAACGTCTGCGTCGAGGTCAGTTGGTTATCCTCGAGTCAACAACTTATCCGGGTACTACAAATGAAGTGTTGTTGCCGATGTTTGAAGAGACCGGACTCAAACTCGACGAAGATTTCCTCCTCGCGTTCTCGCCCGAAAGAGTCGATCCTGGGAACCCGCAATTTCAAACTCATAACATCCCAAAAGTGGTCGGCGGAGTGACCGACGATTCCACCGAGGCAGCGGCGCATCTCTATTCCCAGATTGTTAAAGACGTTCACGCCGTTAGTTCCGCGCGCGTTGCGGAAGCCGCAAAACTTTTGGAGAACACCTTCCGCGCGGTGAACATCGGCATGGCAAACGAGATGGCGCGGCTTTGCTACGCCCTGAACATCGACACCTGGGAAGTTATTCGCGCGGCAGCGACCAAGCCATTTGGCTTTATGCCGTTTTATCCCGGCCCAGGAATCGGCGGCCACTGCATTCCGCTGGATCCGCATTACCTTTCCTGGAAAGCAAGGCAACATGGTTTTGACTCGCGTTTCATCGGGCTCGCAGAAGAAGTTAACTCGCGCATGCCCGATCACGTTGTGCAGTTGGTCTCCGACGGATTGAACGACGTACGCAAGGCAATGAACGGCGCCAGAATCCTTTTGCTGGGCGTGGCCTATAAGAAGGACATCAACGATGTGCGGGAAAGTCCCGCGCTTTCGATAATCGATCGGCTACGCGCTAAAGGCGCCGACGTTCGTTATCACGATCCGTTCGTTAAGGAAATTAGCTTCGAGGATTCGCACACTGAAAGCGCCGGCGAACCACTGAGCTCTGCTCCGCTCAATGATGAAGAATTGCGTTCAGCGGATTGCATCGTCATCGTCACCGATCACAGCGACATTGATTACCAGCGTGTTTGCCAGCTCGCCCCGCTCGTTGTTGATACACGCAACGCACTAAACGGTGATCTCAGACGCGGAAGCTCTGCGCGGATAATTCGCCTGTAACTCCCGAGTCCAAGGTCAAAGGTCCAAAGTCCAAGGTCAACGATGCCACCGGACATTAGACATTGGACATTGGACATTGGACATTGGACGTTGGACGTTGGCCTCCTTTGAATGATCAAAGTAATTAATGTGGTCGGCGCGCGGCCCAACTTTATGAAGGTCGCGCCACTTGTCGATGCTATGAAGCGGCGCGAACGTGAGTTCACGCCGCTTGTTGTTCATACCGGGCAGCACTACGACGCGATGATGTCTGACGCTTTCTTTCAGGATCTCGGGTTGCCCGAGCCAGACATCTTTCTCAGCGTTGGTTCGGCCTCACATGCGGCGCAAACGGCCGCTGTCATGCAGCGTTTTGAGCCGGTCGTAATCGAAGAGAAACCTGATTGGGTGCTGGTGGTTGGTGATGTGAATTCCACGCTTGCCTGCGCTCTCGTTTGCGTGAAGCTTGGCGTCAAAGTGGCGCACGTTGAAGCGGGACTGCGAAGCCGGGATCGCTCCATGCCGGAAGAGATCAATCGCCTACTGACAGATCAAATCTCAGATCTGCTGCTCACTCCTTCCGAGGACGCTGACGCGAATTTGCGTGCTGAGGGAATTCCTGACGAACGAATTCGCTTTGTTGGCAACATCATGATCGACTCGCTTAACAAACAACTCGAGCGAGCTAAAGATTCGAATATTCGTCGCGACCTTGGTGTAGCAGGCCACGACTACGCAGTGCTGACACTTCATCGTCCTTCGAATGTTGACGACAGGGTCACGCTGACGCGCATCCTCGGCGCCCTCGGGGAGATAGGCGAGCGTCTACCCATTATCTTTCCCGTTCACCCGCGTACTCAAAAGACAATTGCTGAGCTTGGGCTCGCGCAACGCGCCGCACCTGATCGCGGGTTGCGGATGATCGAACCCCTGGGCTATCTGGATTTTCTTAACCTCTACAGTGGCGCGCGACTCGTGCTGACTGACTCGGGCGGGGTCCAGGAAGAGACGACCGTGCTGGGCATTCCGTGCGTGACGCTACGTGAGAACACGGAACGTCCAATCACCGTCGAGATGGGAACCAACACAATCGTGGGAACCGATCCGCAGAGAATTACGGCCGCGGCATTTGCGGCCTTGGATGGCGGACGAAGCCGCGCCCATCGCATCCCTCCTTTGTGGGATGGCCATACTGCCGATCGAATTCTCGACGCGTTACTGTGATGACCTCCTTCCGGGATGGCCGCCGGATGTCGCTTCTTCAAAAAATCAAACGCGCAATTCGTGGAGAAGTATCGCCGCAGACTGTCGTCCGCTAAGTTGTAAGACGGAGTCGTGGTTCGCTCCAGCAACAACGCGAGCGAGCGAGTCTGGCTCGCGCGGCTCAGGAAACAGCTCGTCTTCATCCGAACTTTGCACACATGCCCGCCGCAGATTTGGTCGCGCATTTCCAACAGCGCACGCGACCGAACTTCTTTTCTGGATTCGTTCGGCCAACCAGCGAAGTCGCCGCTATGCAGCGTTCGCTATTTCCTGAAGAGACTGACGAACTCATCTCAACTGCAGAACGGATTACGACAGATCATTGCTGGCCCTTGCTCGGACTGATGGAGACTTGTTTCGGCAACCCGATCGACTGGCATCGAGATCCGCTCTCGCAATTCACCTGGCCGCTGGATTATTACGCTGACATCGATCTCCAGCGCGGCGACGGATCTGACGTTCGCTTCGTTTGGGAACAAAACCGACTCGGCCATTTCCTCACTCTCGCCCGCGCCTATGCAATCACTTCAGAGCGGCGTTATAGCGATGAGTTCTACCAACAGGTTGAGAGCTGGCATGCAAGCAATCCTCTCGGCCTTGGGGTGAATTGGAATTGCGCGATGGAAGTGGCGTTACGCGCAATGAACCTGTTGGGTGCATTTACGGTATTTCGATGCGACTCCGAATTTGACGAACAAAAACTCTTTAGTCTACTCACGCTCCTTGATCAGCATGGAAGGTTCGTCCACTCTCATTTGGAGTTTTCCCATATCGCCACAAGCAATCATTACCTTTCAAATGTTGTTGGGCTGTTGTGGCTGGGAGTCATGCTGCCGGAACTGGAGCAGGCCGAAACATGGCGCACATTCGGACTGAGCGAAATGCTCAGCGAGATGGACAAGCAGGTATTGGATGATGGCGCAGACTTCGAAAGCTCAACCGGTTATCACCGCTTTGTTCTGGAGCTCTTCCTCTATTCATTTCTGCTGTGTCGTGCAAACGAGATCGAAATAGACTCTCATCATTGGGACAAACTCCATCGGATGCTGCGATACGTCTGCGCCTATCTGCGTCCAGGTGGTGATGCACCGCTGATTGGCGATTCGGACGGTGGGCAGGTGTTTCCGCTTCGCCATCACCGCGGTGATGATCATGCTTACTTGCTAGCTCTCGGCGCCGCGGTGTTCAATGATAGTCAACTAAAAGTCGCCGACGTATCGCCAGAGTTGCTTTGGATCCTGGGTGCACAAGGAATCGAAGCTCATTCGAAACTCGCAGCGGAAGAGGTCGCTCAAGGCTCACAGAGCTTTCCGAATGCAGGCATCTATATTTTTCGGGACCGTGATCTCTATCTGCTTTTCAATGCCAGTGACTCCGGACTCAACGGGCGAGGTTCTCATGGACATAACGATGCCCTCAGCATCGACGTCTCAGCGTGTGGGCGTCCATTCATCGTCGATCCCGGCACATACGTTTACACGGCCGACTCTTCCCAACGACACTTGTTTCGCTCCACTGCCTATCATTCGACTGTAGAGGTCGATTACACCGAGCAAAACACAACCAGCGAAGAGATGCCATTTGTAATCGGCGACGAGGCGCGCCCGCGTGTGTTGGAATTCGACCTTGGTCCCAGCCTCGAGGCTTTGACAGCCGAACATTACGGTTATCGACGGCTGCCCCAGCCGGTCGTCCATCAACGCAGAGTTGTTTTGGACAAGGAGAAGCGCTATTGGTTTTTATCTGACAAACTGACGGGCGTTGGGGAGCACAGTTTGGCTTTTCGTTTTCACTTTGCTCCAGGGCTTCAAACGACTGTGAGGCCGGACGGCATAGTTGAGGCGATTGACACGACAAGCGACGCGCGACTGCTGATTGCCGCTTACGAGCTGAACGAGATCCAAGCGCGTCGGCCTGAACTTGAAGCGCGGTTTTCATCAAGCGATTACGGAACCAAAAAGCCTTCCATGTCTGCTTGCTGGTCGGTGCGAACAGGTTTGCCCTTCGAGTTGAATTTCGTCATCGTTCCAATATGCGCGGGAGAAGACGAGACTGAGCGACTAAATTCCGTCCTGAGTTTTGAAGACTAATCATGTGCGGCATCTGCGGGGTTTGGGAATACGGCGCGACCGAAGGGCGTGTGAAGAGCGCGCTCATCGGCGAGATGCGCGACCAGATGCAGCACCGTGGCCCTGACGATGCGGGCGAGCTGATCTTTGACGAAGGCCGGGGCGGACTTGGATTTCGTCGTTTGTCGATCATCGATCTCTCAGCCGCCGGGCATCAGCCAATGCATGGTTGCGACGAGCAGCTCTGGCTCGTCTTCAACGGCGAGATCTATAACCATGCCCGTTTGCGTGAGGGATTGGAGCAGCGCGGTCATCGCTACTCATCTCGAACCGACTCCGAAACAATCCTGCACCTATACGAAGAACGCGGACTGGATTTTGTCGATGAACTCGAAGGCGACTATGGCATTGCGCTCTGGGATCAAAAGCGTGACCAACTCGTGCTTGTGCGTGATCGCATAGGTGTCAAGCCTCTCTATTTTTACCAAAAGGACGGCCGCTTCATTTTCGCTTCAGAGATCAAGGCGATCTTGCAGCATCCTGCCGTGACACCAGAGGTCGACGAGCGTGCGCTCTATCACTACCTCACTTTCCTCACGACACCAGCGCCACAAACACTCTTCAAAGATATTCAGAAGCTGCCCGCGGGCCACATGGTTGTTGTTAAGCGTGATGGAACGGTGACCCGCAAACAATATTGGGACGCCTTGCCGCCAACGTTGCCCGAAAAGCGGAGCGACGCCGAGCACAAGGAAGAGATTCTGCGTTTGCTGCGAGCGTCGATCTCGAAACGTATGATGTCTGACGTGCCCTTCGGCGTCTTCCTGTCAGGAGGGGTTGATTCGTCGGCAAACGTGGCCTTGATGTCAGAACAAATGTCGCGGCCGGTGGAGACGTTCACTGTTGGCTTTCGGGACCAGGAGTATTTGAACGAACTGGAGTCGGCGCGCCGCATCGCTCGCGAGTTCTGCACAAATCATCATGAAGTAATCATCTCTGAAAAAGAGATGCAGGATTTCCTTCCCGAGCTCGTCTTTCATCAGGATGAGCCAATTGCCGATCCTGTTTGCGTACCGCTCTACTATGTTTCCAAACTGGCGCGAGATTCAGGAACGATCGTCGTGCAGGTCGGCGAAGGTGCCGATGAGATTTTCAGTGGTTATGATAACTACCGGCAGTATCTCAGGATTTACGAAAACTTCTGGCGCCATGCCGAACGTGTGCCGGCATCTCTGCGCCGAGTGGTCAGCGGAATCGCAGGCCCGTTGTTGGAAGCGACTGGCCGCAAGCGCTCGGCGGTGGAATTGATTCGTCGCCTTGGTGCCGATGAACCATTGTTCTGGGGAGCAACGATCGTCTACGACGAGACATTTAAGTCGCGCGTGCTGTCACAACAAATGCGCGAACGCTTCAACGGGCTTTCATCGTTGGCTGCGGTGACCCCTTATCTGGAACGTATTGAGCACGAACGTCCCAATGCGGATTTCTTGTCACGTCTGACTTATCTCGAATTGAAACTGCGTCTGCCCGAGCTGCTCCTCATGCGAGTGGACAAAATCACTATGGCAACAAGTGTGGAAGCGCGCGTGCCGTTTTTGGATCATCATTTGGTTGAGTATGCGATGGGCTTGCCGCGTTCACTGAAAGTCGAAGGCACTAGTGGTAAACATATTCTCAAGCGGGCGTTGGAAGAGGTCTTGCCGCGTGATCTGCTTTACAACCCCAAGCGCGGCTTTGGTGCACCCGTGCGGGAGTGGTTCCGCAATGGTCTGGGCGAGTGGTTTGATTCACACCTGATTAACTCGCCTATGCGGCGGCGCGAGTTTCTGAACTATCAGTTTGTGGATCGTCTGCTCGACGAGCATCGACGCAAGCAGAAGGATTGGGGCTTTCATCTATGGGCTTTGCTGAATTTGAGCCTATGGTACGAACGCTGGATCGATCGGGGGTAGGTGGGGACACCGAGACACGGGGACGCGGTAATCGCGTGATGGGGAGACACGGAGACAGGGTGACGTGGAGGCACGGGGACAGGAAACGTCATAGTGAGTAAAGAAGTCGACAGCTCTGATGACTCGTGCGGTCTCCCCGCGTCCCCGCGTCCCCGCGTCCCCGCGTCTCCCCGTCTCGCCGTCCCCGCGTCTCGCTTCTCAGCCCAAGTGGCCTGGACCTTCGCGGTCAGAATTCTCATGACTCTCAACAGCGTAGTCGCCGGAATCATTGTTGCGCGCTGGCTGGGAGCGGAAGGGCTTGGTCAACTCGCAGTTATCAATGTTGCAGTCGCCACCATCGTTCAGCTCGCCAGTCTTGGCCTTCCTTCTGCCAACACCTATTTCATCGCGCAGGATCAGCGTCACCTGGGACCGGTGGCAATTAACTCGCTGGTGTTCGCGCTTTGCGTCGGCGGCCTGCTCGCCTTAGGTCTGACCGGACTTGCGCGAGCGCGTCCTGATTGGTTTGCTTTTGTTCCGACTCAACTCCTCGGCATCGCCGCGGTCTCGATTCCTTTTCAACTCCTGACGTTGATCGGACTCAACATCTTTCTCGCGCTTGGCCGGATCGAACGCTTCAATCTGATCGATCTCGCCAGCCAGTTGTTTGTGCTGGTCAACGCCATCGTGGCTCTCCTGGTTTTGAACGCAGGGCTTTGGACACTCGTCACTTTCAATACGGCGACGAGTGTTCTGTTCGGTTTAGTTCTAGTGGCTCTGATTTTTGCCTATGGAGCGAAGTTGAACGAGCGGCCATTGTGGCGGCCAGACTTAAGTCTCTTCTCTCGAATAATTCGCTACGGAATCAAGTTTCACATCTCAATACTTGCTGGAGCACTCATCTTCCGGGCCGACCTCCTGGTTGTAAATCATTATCGCGGTTCTGCGGAAGCAGGCGTCTACAGTGTCGCCTCTCAGGTGGGCTTGATGTTGATGTTGTTGCCGGGCGTAATTGGAACCCTTCTCTTCCCGCGCGTTGCCGCTGAGTCAGACACGCGTGGCGAAACGACCAGCATGGTTAGCAGGCATTCAGCGTTTGTCATGTTCTTCATCTGTCTGGCCGCCATCCCGTTAAGTTTTCTTTTGCCGTTGCTATACGGCGCCGCCTTTTCTGACGTAGCCATTCAGTTGTTGATTCTCTTGCCGGGCGTTTACCTCATAGGACTGGAATCAGTGTTGGTGCAACATTCGAATGCGCTCGGCCTGCCGAGGGCGATTCCTCTCTTCTGGATGGCGACTCTGGTAACGAACCTCGTGCTCGTCTTCGCACTTGTGCCTCGTTTTGGCGCGCGGGGCGCCGCCTTCGCTTCGACCATTAGTTACTTTCTAATATTCGCTCTCGTGGGTCTTCACTTTCTCTCGTTGACCGGACGCTCGTTTGCCGAAACGTTTCTGCTGAGCAGTTCTGAAATCAGGCAGCTGATGAATCTTCGTGGCGGCGCAGGAGCGCTCCGATGAAAGTACTGTTGGTGGTGCTGAGCGGCGATGCGCAACACGCCTGCGACAGGCTTGCAGTGCTCTATCCAGAAGCTTCCCTTGAAATCATTCCCCGAAGCGAAATCGAAATCGGCCGTTTCAGTTCGCGTCTTGGTCGACTCCGTGCGAGGCGGCCGGACGTATTCGCGATCGCCACTGAAAATCTCAAATGGCAACGCGGACAAAATCTGTTCATGTTGTTCGGCGCGATGGGCGGCGCGAGGGAAGTGGTGTTGCTCGATGCGCAAGAGGGTCTCAGACGAGAGTCAGGTCGAGCGTTACTTTCGAGGGCCCCACTACGTCTGGCGCGCGAAGCTGCCGCGAGCGCATCAGTCATGGCTCGTGCGCGTCGGGAGCTCGAAAGTCTGGAACAAGAAATCGAACGGGGCTCCGCGAATGTCAGCGTGCGTCAACGGGTCGACGCGCACAAGCAGATCAAAATCACCTATCTGCGTTCAACGCCTGGTCCTGGAAGGCAGGCCGGTGGAGCTGCTAGCCACATCAAAGGTGTGATTGAAGGACTTCTGGAGTTGGGCGCGAAGGTCGAACTCGTTAGTAATGACGTCCTGATCGGATTGGATCCTGCAAGGCTTCCGATCACCACGATCGATCCCGAATCGCTCGGAACAACTCGTGCGGTGTTTGATATCAACAACAACGCAGTGTTCACCAATCGCGCTGTGCACCTTGTTGAGCAGAGCCAGCCCGACTTTATCTATCAACGATACGCACGCTTCAGTTGGGCGGGGGTTGCGGCGAGTTTGCGGAGCCGGCGTCCGTTATTTCTCGAATACAACGGCTCGGAAGTGTGGGTAGGAATGCACTGGGACCGCGTTAGCAAACTTGATTTGCTCGCCAGGTACGAACGATTGAACCTGGCAGCTGCATCACGTATTTTTGTGGTTTCAGAAGTTGAGCGTAACAACCTGCTAGGTGACGGCTTCGCGCCTGAGAAGATTGTCGTCAATCCAAATGGCGTCGACACCGACGTGTTTCGTCCGGCTATCGGCGGGGAACGAGTGCGAGCCGATCTGGCCCTAAGAAAAGAGGAACAACTCGTTGGCTTTGTTGGTTCGTTTGGTCCGTGGCATGGAGTCTTAGTTCTCGCCGAAGCAATAAAACTAATCCCCGCTGAAATGCCGATCAGGTTCTTGCTTGTCGGCGCCGGCGCACTGCAGGATCAGATGAAGCGTCTGCTCAAAGATGAAACGGAGACAGGCCGCGTAATTTTCACAGGGGCGGTTGGCCACGCCGAAGTTCCAGCGTTGCTGGATGCATGCGACGTCCTGGTCTCCCCCCATATTCCGCTTGCTGCAGGTGCCGATTTCTTTGGTTCGCCAACAAAGCTCTTTGAGTACATGGCGATGGGAAAAGGAATTGTGGCGAGCAGGTTGGGACAGATCGGCGAAGTCTTGACTGACGAAAAGACGGCACTGCTGGTTGAGCCTGGGAATGCTAACGAGCTTAGCGCTGCGATCATGCGTTTAGCGGAATCGCGTGAATTGCGTGAAGCGCTGGGCGAGGCTGCGAGGCAGACGGCTGTCGAACGCCATACTTGGAAACGGAATGCGCAGAAAATAATGGATGCTTATAACGATTGGCTGCAAGAGTCAGGAGCGTAGTGAAGAAAGTGTGTTGGAAACCAAGAATTGCGTGTCAGACCGGATTTAACCACCAAGACGCCAAGAATCGCCAAGTTGGCCAAGCATAAGAGGGATAAGAAGAGTGGCGTTCCAAAGGCGAAACTCGAAACGATGAACTCGAAACTCAGCGAAGAGAAGCAACGAGCGCGCGATCAGTGGGGGCAGGACCCGTGTGGCGCAGAAGGCGATCGTGAGAGTGAGTTTGGCACGCGCGAGTTTTTCGACTCGATTGAACGGGTACGCTATCAGGATTACGCGCCCTGGATGCCGGAGCTGATGGGATTCAATCAATTCGCAGGCGCTCGTCTACTCGAAGTCGGTTGTGGAATGGGAACAGACCTGCTGCAATTCGCGCGCGGCGGCGCAATGTGTACCGGCATCGATTTAACTCCGCGCTCGATCGAAATCACACGACACCGTTTCGCGCTGTATGGCGAGCATGGGAATTTTCTGGTCGGCGATGGCGAACGACTGCCTTTCGCTGACGCCACCCTTGATGTTGCCTACTCCAATGGGGTCTTACATCACACACCTGACACCGCAGGAGCGATCCTTGAGTTGCATCGCGTGCTTAAGCCTGGCGGCACCGCGAAGGTGATGGTCTATCACAAGAACTCG
>Ga0134127_10002567_pt1 | contig 13072 bp, 12 predicted proteins | sample KB31753_FD_96459 | JGI IMG/M metagenome (GOLD analysis project Ga0134127, IMG submission 96459) | Terrestrial soil microbial communities with excess Nitrogen fertilizer from Kellogg Biological Station, Michigan, USA - KB3-175-3 | ecosystem: Environmental > Terrestrial > Soil > Unclassified ...
GATTGTATCGGACCGTGGTGGGACTGTAAATAGTGGGCAACGTAGAACTTAGCGAGCTCAGCGGCGGAAACCGACAGCTCAGCCGTTCGGATCGGACATCCGCACGACCGCCTCAACACCTTCGAATTGGCTGTTCTGGCTGGCAATACAAGCACTGGCGAGGCGATTTCTACCCGGCCGAACTTCCAACCTCGCGATGGTTTGCGCACTACGCGCTCTCGTTCGACACCGTTGAAATCAACAACAGCTTCTACCGGCTGCCGCCGGCCGCGACCTTCGCCAAGTGGCGCGAGCAGGCGCCGTCCAGGTTTCTTTACGCGGTCAAGGCGAGTCGCTTCCTCACACACATGAAAAAACTGAAGGACCCTGCGCAGCCGCTTGCACGGTTCTTCGAAAACGCGCGTCAGCTCGGCTCACGGTTCGGCCCCATCCTCTATCAGCTGCCACCGCGCTGGCCAGTAAACCTCGAGCGTTTTGAAATTTTTCTTCGCGCACTGCCCGGGGGTTATCGTCACACCGTCGAATTCCGCGAACCGAGCTGGTACGACGACCGCGTCTATGAGCTGCTGCGGCGCCACAGCGTCGCCCTGTGTCTTCACGATATGCAGGGTTCGGCGTCAGGCAAGCTGGTTGTCGGACCCTTCATCTACGTCCGGTTTCACTTCGGCACGCAGAAGTACGGCGGCCGGTATTCAGACGAGCGGCTCGACGACTGGGCCGAGTGGCTTGCCGCGCGCGCCACCGAAGGTCTCCACGTATTTGCATACTTCAACAACGACACCGGCGGACACGCGCCGCGCGATGCGGTACGACTGCGGCAAAAAATAGCTGCGATGACCACGATCAAGCCGCCCCTGCGAAGCGGCGGCGCTTGATAGAATCGGCTCCGTGCCCACACCGGCGCACCTCGCACTCGCGCCAGAACTCGACGAGTTTCGGCGTCAGTTCGAGCGGCTCGCCGACGATGCGGACGCCCTCGTAGCGCCGCTCAGCGACGCGCAGTTCACGTGGAATCCGGGGCCGAACGCGTGGTCGGTCGCCGAGTGCATCGACCATCTCAACGTCACGGCTCGCATGTATCTGCCGGTCCTGGACGAGGGAATCGCCAATGCGATACGCCAGGGGCAGTACGGCGAAGGACCGTACGCGTACTGGTGGCTACCTCGGATGTTCGTACGGATGTTGGAACCGCCGGCGCGGTTGCGGACGAAAACGCCGGCGGCCTTCCGTCCGCCTCCCGGGCGAACGCGGCACGAGATCATGGCGGCGTTTCGCGCCTACCAGGTCCAGTACGTCGATAGGCTGCGTCAGGCGAACGGTCTCGACCTCGCGCGCGCCCGCGCGCGTTCGCCGGTCCTGTCGTGGATGGTGTTCCCGCTTGGCTGCGGATTCGCCGCAATGGCTGCTCACGAGCGTCGTCACCTCTGGCAGGCCAGGGAGGTGACGCAGGCGCCAGGATTCCCCTCCTGAGCCGATTCAGCTCGCTGGAGTCACCCAAACACGGTGCATCAGCGTGCTGCCAAGGTTCGTCCAGAAGAGCGTGTGGAGCACAGCCATCAACCCAAGCGCTGCAACCGCCCGCTCGTGAGAGGACGCAAGCAGCCAGCAGGCCGCGAACAATCCGGGAAATGCAGCCATCAGCAGATCGAGATTCAGCGGAGCACCGGGCGGCCACCACCAGATGAGGAAGATCAACCCGGGCAACGCATAGGCCGCACTCACGATCAGTGCGGTGCGGGGGGATTTGATCCAGGCAAGAAGCAGCAGCGGCACGCCTGCGATCATGCTGATCAAGCCGATCTCAGTCAGGCCGGCAACGGAGAACACTGGATACGCGATGCGCTTGTCGATGACGATGTCCTCGAACAAACGCCGGAAACCGAATCCCTGGACGGTGTTCTCGACGACGATCGAGATTCCCATTCCGACAACGTAGACAAACACCCATCCCAAATACATCGCGACGCCCGCGGAGGCGAATGTCAGCGTCCGAACCGCCCGGCGAACGAGTGGCGCTGGTGCGGCGACAAGTGACAGCGCGCCGCCGCCGAGTCCAAGCAGCCCGAACCCGTGCAGTGCCGTGTGGAAACCCTGAAAAAGCCCAGCGCTCAGGGTTGCCCCGGTCACCCGCATGTCGGATCCGCGTCGGATCGCGAGCAACGGAAAGACGGCCGCACTCATCGAAAGGTATCCGAGCTCGTAAAAACCGAAGTACAGCAGGGCCAGAGGCGACGCGATGGCCAGGGCAACGTAGCGGCACACTCTGCGCGAGTACCGATGCAGCGCCGCAACGACGAAGAGCTCGGCCAGAAACAGCGTCCCGGCGATCTTCGAGAGCGTTGCGTAGGCGCGTGCCGTCGAATTCCCTGATGCCGTGAACGCGCGGTCCAACCTGGCCATCAGCAGGTCGCCGAGATAGGAATGGAAACTCGTGGTGGGGCCGACAGCGATTGGAAACCGCTGCTGGAACTTCGCCCGGTCGTTGATGTTGTCGGCGGCGTCCGCCATGTAGCCGCTGCCTTCGAATCGCAAGGGTGGCAACGGTAGAGTGAGGAACGCCGCGAGCGCGCTGACGATGACGGCGACGACGACCAGCTGTCGCGTCCCGCGGCGCAACGACGCAGCGGCCCGCAGGGTGAGCAGTCCAAGCCCCAGCACGATGATCGATTGGATCCGTGGAAGGTGCGGTGAGGCCTCGTACAAGATCGCCCGGGCCGCCACACCCCACGCGACCGCATGGATCGTTGCCGCTCCGATGGCACATGCGAGAACCGCGTAGGCCACGGCGCGTCCCATGCCTACGCCTCGTTAGGACTCGAACTCGCTCGCACGCCAAGCCCGACGTCGGACGCCAGCCTCGCAACATACGGTCGAACGATTGCCAGTGCGGCCAGCGGAGGCAGCAGGTTGCGTGTCGCGATCAGCAAACCGAGCGCCGCAGCGGATTCCGGCCTCACATATCCCCTCATCAACACGACCAGCGCGACGTCGCGCGCGCCGAGCCCCGCAAACGCAAATGGAAGCTGACCGACCATCAATGCGACGGCGGTCAGGCTGACGCACACGGTGAAGGGGATGCGTATCGCGAGCGTCACCGTGAACATCCAGATTTGGATGACGTGCACGAGCCACAACAGGAGCGAGAGCAGGATGACGGCGGCGCGACGTCCGCCAAGCACTTGAAAAAGGGCGGGCCAGCCGTCGGCCAGTGTCTGAAGCCGCTGCCAGCGTCCGGCAAGCACGCGTGCGACGAACGCCGAGCCGAGTCGGGCAACCTGCTCGGACGAGATCAGCACGGCACAGAGAGCGCCAAACATCCCGAGCGCGGGCCACAGCATCGGCGGAACGCCAGACACATCGGGGCGCGCGACGAACCATCCGAGCGCACACCATGTGATCAGGCCAAAGAGATCGCAGAGTCGTTCGTACACGACCACTGCGACTGAAACGCCCACCGATGCCCATCGACCGTTTGCGAGGAAATAGCTCTTGATGAGATCCCCTGACTTGGCCGGCAGGAAAACATTCGCCGCCGACGAGACGAGCGTCAATCGGAGCGCCTCGCCGATCCCTCGCATTGTTCCGCGCGGTGCCACCAGGTAAAACCGAATCGCGCGGAGAAGAGTAATCGGCACAATCATTCCAACCGAAACGAGCAGCCAGGCCTTGTCGACGCTGCGCAAATCGCGAACGATCAGCCTGACGTCGATACTTCGGTACAAAGCGGCGAGGATGGCGGCGCTCAGCGCGAGGCTGAAGAGACTGGCGCCGCGCGGTCGCCAGGTGTGGGCGTTGACGTCACCCATCGATCGCCTCGATCGGCGCGTGATGACGGAGCCGCTGAATCGCGGCCCGCACTTCGACTTCGATCGCTCGCTGCGGCCGCGCGTACGAGGCATCGTACTGCTGGAACCGCGCTGCCCAGCCGTTCGAGAAGAATGCGGCGAGCGTATCCGGCCGCAGCTCCCGGATCGACGCAAACGCCGGAGGGACGACCTGATCTCGAACGAGACCGTACATATCAGTCCGCGTTTCCGGATACCGCCCCAGCTGCTTGACCGCGATGGAGGGGATCCCGAGCTTCAGCACCGGCAAGTGCACGCTGCTGTTCTCGTCGGCAATCACCCAGTCGCACGTCCGCGCGACATCCGCCAGTTTCGCTGTCCTCGGCGATTCGACAATGCCAGAGATGTCGTTGAGCCGATGCGACAGTCGCGGCGGCTCGAGCATGCTCGGATGCCAGCGAATCACGATCCGACGCGCGAGAAAGTGCTGTCGGCAATCGGCGATCACCGCAGCCAGCGTGTCCCAGGACACCGCTTTGGGCGCAAAGATGCCGATCACCGGCTGCCGCCGCGCGAACTGTGTCACGTCGAGCGATGTCGATTCTCCTTCCAATCCCGCGAGCAGGATCTCGCCGGTCGTCGCGCCTCTTCTTCGCCGTGCGTCGGCCTCCGCTTGTCCTCCGAGAATCGCCAGGTTGAACGCAAGCGGTGGCGAAAAAGGCGTCGGATACGCGTGGGAAATGAAGATCGTTGGAATTCCGAGCGTGCGAGCCGCCGCGGTGAAGCCAACCTCTTCGGGATTGGTGTCGCTCGACACGACGACCGCGTGCGGGCGCTGAGCGCGCAGAATCGCTTTTCCCCGGGCGTACCACGCGATCGCGGCGGCGGCGCGACAGGCAACGAGGAAGCCGTGCCTGTCATCGATGCGACGTACGACGCCCAACGCCCGTGCGAAGGACGCGCGCGACTGCATCAAGTCGAACACCGTCCGGGCAACGCGGCCCGGGACGGCAGCAATTCTCGTGTTCAGCAGTTCGCAGTCACCCGGCTCGAGCCAGGCCGCGATGCGGTCGACCTGCCGTCTGGCATTGACGTGCCTCGCCACCGCCAGCAGCGACGCGCGTCGATGGTGCGGAGCCGTAACCGTAAGAAAGACACTCAGGCCATAGCTGGAGACCAGCAGCGCTGACGCCGAGGTGGTTGTCAATGCTTCGTGGACGGCAAACACGAGCCGCACCAGCACGTGCGACTCCTTCAGGTTGGCGAACAACGCCTGACGAACCGGATCGGAATCGGCGCGAATGACCGTCCGGATGGCGCTCAGCAGGCAGGTCAATTCGACTTAGAGTCCTTCGTCGCGGCGGCCAGGAAGGCAATCAGATCGTCGCGCTCACCCTTGTCGGCGATCCCGGCAAACGCCATGCGGTTGCCTGGAATGAACGCCTGCGGATCGGCGACGTATTTGTCCAGCGTGTCGGCATCCCAGACCACATCACTGCGCTTCATCGCAGCGGAATACCGGTACTCCTCGAGCGATCCGGCTTTGCGGCCGATGACGGCCTTCAGCGTCGGGCCGTCGTAGTCGCCAGACCCATCGAGCGAGTGGCAGACCGCGCACTGCTCGAAGACGACTTTGCCCTTTTCAACATCGGCCGCACCGACGAGTGAGGTGGACATGACGACGAGGGCGACGATTGCGCCGCCAACCACGAACCACACACCACCAACCTGGCGAAGCATTACGTCATCAGCCCGGGTCGCTGCCGATACCGCTTCTTGATCGCATCGGCTGTCCAGTACGCGAGCGCGCCAACCGGCCCGGTTGGGTTGTACGCGGAGTTATGCGGAAACGCGCTGGCGCCGACCACGAACACGTTCGGCACATCCCAGGATTGCAGATACTTGTTCAGCGCACTGTTGCCAGGCGACGTTCCCATGATGGCGCCGCCGGTGTTGTGCGTCGATTGATACGGAACGATGTTGTACTCCCCCAGCGCGCCCGGACCGGTCATGCTCGTCGGCTTCAGGCCGCGCGCGATCTCGGCCGCCTTCTGGCCGACGTACGCAATCACCTTCTTGTCGTTCTCCAGGAAGTTGTAGGTGAGGCGGAGCAGCGGCTGGCCGAAGACGTTCTTGTACGTCGGATCGAGATCGTACGCGTTGTAGCGGTTCGGCATGTTGCTCGCCGTCACGCCGATGTTCATCGCGCGCAGGTACCATTTCGCGGTCGCCTTCTTCCACTCCGCTCCCCACCGCGGCGTTCCCGCCGGCACCGGCCGGTAGCCAATGGGCCTGCCGTTGCTCTGCCCGACGGTAATCGTCGCGCCGCCGAGCGCGCCCATCGCCGCCCGGTCGAATTGATCATTGGCGTGGAAGTCGTCGATCGCGATGCCGAAGGCGCCGGTGGCCATGAATGGATTGAAGATCTTGTCCTCGAAGAACAACGTCACGCCGCCGCCACCTGGCTGATAGCAGTAGTTCTTCCCGACAATCCCTTTCTGCGTCGTCGCGTCGTACGGCGTGCCAATGCCCGACAGCAGCATCAGGTGAACGTTGTTGATCGCATACGCGCACAAGGCCACGATTGCCGCCGGCTGCTCGTACTCCTGCCCCGTCGAGACGTCGGTGTAGGCGACGCCAATCGCCTTCTTCTTGGTCGAGTCGAGCATCACCTTGGTCACCCACGAGTGCGTGCGCAGCTCGAAGGTCGGCTGCGCCATCGCTTTCGGAATGACCGTGATGTGCGGGCTTCCCTTCGCGTTCGCCTCACAGCCAAAGCGCTCGCAATGACCGCAGTAGACGCAGGCGCCAAGACGGGACCCATCGGGGTTCGTGTACGCGCGCGACGCATTCGCGCAGGGACGGGGGAACGGGTGATACCCCATTTGCGCGGTCGCGTCGTTGAAGAGCGTCTGCGAGTAGCTCGGCTCGAGCGGGGGCAGCGGATAATCGCGATCGCGCGCCTGCTCGAAGAAGTTGCCGCCTGGCTGTTTCGCACCGCGAATGTTGCCGGCCTTGCCGCTGACCCCTGCCGTCCGCTCGAACTTGTCGTAGTACGGCTCGAGCTCCGCGTAGGTCATCGGCCAGTCCTGAATCGGCATGTCGGCAGGGATGAACGATTTGCCGTTGCGCTCCTCGTAGTAGGAACGGGCCGCGTGGTCGATGCCTGTCCACCGCCAGGTCACGCCGTTCCAGTGCACGCCGGCGCCGCCGAGACCCTCACCGGGCAGAAACGATCCGAGCTGCCGCATCGGAAGCGACGGCTCCGTCGGACTGTGGCGGAACGTCAGCGTGTCGCGCGCCGGGTTCTGCATCAGCGCGTTGCGAACCGCGTATTTCAGCTCGTCGCGGATCAACGGAATGGCGAAGTCGGGGTTGGTCGAACGCATGCCGCCGCGCTCCAGCGCGACGACGCGCATTCCAGCCTCGCTCAGCTCCTTCGCGAGAATGCCGCCGGTCCATCCAAGACCGACGATGACCAGGTCGACTTCTCGTAAGCGTGTCGGCATCCAAGTAGTCCGTTCAGCGTGTTATGACAGGTCGAGAATGCTCTTCGGCTCGACGTCGTACTTCTTGTTGCGGTACGTCTTGATGTGTTCCGAATAGATCGCGACCACTCCAGGAAAACCAATCATCTTCCACGCGACTTTGTCGCGATTGCCGCCGTAGACCGGATCCGCGAAGAACCCCTGCATGGTCGTCGCGAGCAGCAGATTGAAGAATTCCTGCGCGGAGACGCCTTCGAATGTGATGCGTCCCTGCTCCATGTCCTGGAGAACCTTGATCTGCTGGTCCGCGGTCAGCCGATCGAATTCCTTCTGCAGCGTCTGACGGCAATACGCGTTGGCCGCGGCGATGCCGGCGCGGAAAAACTCCGCGGGCGTCAACGGGGATTGATACCCCTGCGTCGGAACGCCTTTCTGCCACGGCCCCTGCATGTACGTCCTGTCGCCGCTTCCCCACGCGCCGGCGAGCTGGCGATCGATGAATATCGCGACGCCACAGTCGGTCCCGCCGGGTGTCAGATCGTCCGCCGGAATCAATCGATCGACTGCCGCTTCGATGAACGCCGCTTCGGGCGCAGTCAGGAACGTGTAGGCGTGCGAGACCGCGACAGGACTCGAAGGACCCGCGGCGGCCGGCCGTGTCTGGGCCTCAGCGGCGTCGGCACCTACAGCCGCGGCGATTCCGCTCGCTCCCACAGTACCGACCGTCTTCAGGAAATCCCGTCGATTAGGCTGTTCGCTCATCAGCAAAAATCCAAGTCGCGCCGGCTATCGAGTGACCGCCGCGACGATATGAGGTGAGGAGATGCCGTAGTGATCGATCAGTTCTTCGGGCGTGCCGCTGCGCGGAATCTCGCGGACGCACAAGCGTTCGACGGTAACGCCCCCCGCTGCCACAGCGGCGGCGACGGCATCGCCGAGGCCGCCCGCCGCGTAGTGATCCTCAACGGTGATCAGGCGTCTGGTTTCACGTGCGCAGCGCAGCAGCGAATCCGAGTCGATCGGCTGTAGCGAATACAGGTCGATCACGCGGATGCTCGTACCGGCCTTCTGGAGCTGGTCGTACGCCTTGAGCGCTTCAAATACGGTGATGCCGGCGCCAATCACCGTCGCGGTGTCATTAGCGCTTTCGCGCAGAATCTTGAGGCCGCCGATGGCGAACCGCTCGTCGGGACCATAGATCACCGGCGTCTTCGGACGCGACGTCCGCATGTATGCGGGTCCGGCGTGGTAGGCCATCAGCTCCAGCAGCCGCTCGGTACTCATCGCGTCGCACGGATAGAGAACCGTCATGTTCGGCTGCGCGCGCATCATCGCAAGGTCCTCGAGCGCCATCTGCGAGGGGCCATCCTCGCCGATCGAGACCCCCGCGTGCGAACCAGCCACTTTGATGTTGACGTTGCTGATGCAGGCCATGCGGATGAAGTCGTACGCACGCGTCAGGAATGCGGCGAACGTCGAGGGGAACGGGATGGCGCCCCGCGCCGCGAGCCCCATCGCCGAACCAATCATGACCTGCTCCGCAATGAAGTTCTGAAAGAAGCGGTCGGGGTGTTTCGCCTCGAACTTCTCGCTGAAGGTGGAGTTCTTCACGTCGCCGTCGAGCGCGACGATCCGATCGTCGCCATCGCCCAGCTTCGCAAGGGCGGTTCCGTACGCTTCGCGCGTAGCGATGCTCTCGCCGAGCTTGTAGGAGGGCGTGCCGACTGTCGCGTTCTTCGGCGGCGCCGCCGGCCGGCTCTGGTCGCGGCGTGTTCGCGGGCCGCCGGGCGGCTGCGCCGGTTCATCTTCAGGCAGGAACTGAGATTCGAGCGCCCTCAGCACCGACTCGAGCTCCTCGCCCTTCTTGAACGCCTTGCCGTGCCAGCCGCCCTTCCCTTCCGCCAGCGGAATCCCTTTGCCCTTGAGGGTGCGCGCCAGAATCATCGTCGGCCGCCCCTTCGTCTCCCGCGCCTCCTCGTACGCATCGAGGAGCGCGCCGACGTCGTGGCCGTCCACGACCAGTGCATGCCACCCGAAGGCGCGCCATTTCGATGCGTAGGCTTCCATGTCGTGGTTCCAGATCGAGGGTCCGCTTTGCGCGAGGCCATTGACGTCCGTGATGCCGCAGAGCGAATCCAGACCATCGTGCGCCGCGGCTTCCGCCGCTTCCCAGACCGATCCTTCAGCGGATTCACCGTCGCCAAGCAGCGCGTAGGTGCGGTAGTCGGACTTGATGCGTCGGGCGTTCAGAGCGATGCCGACGGCTGCGCAGATGCCCTGGCCGAGTGACCCTGTCGCAACGTCGACGAACGAGAGTCGAGGCGTCGGATGTCCTTCCAGATCAGAATCAAAGCGTCGCAGCGTCAGCAGATCATCGCGCTTCAGCAGTCCGACCTCCGCCCAGGCCGCGTAGAGCACCGGCGCGGCGTGTCCCTTCGACAGCACGAAACGATCGTTGTCAGGATTCTGCGGGTTGCGCGGGTCGTAGCGCATTTCGGCAAAGAACAACGCGGCGACGATTTCGGCAGCCGATGCGCAGGAGGTCGGATGGCCGCTTCCGGCTTCGCTGGTGGCGCGAACTGAATCGATGCGCAGCCGCGTCGCGACGTTGCGCAACGCCGCAATGCTCGGACGTGTTTGCACAGGAACCACAAGGACCTCCGAAGGGGATGATTATAATCACCCGATGCTCGCGCTGCGGTACGTGTACGTACTCGCGCTTGTGGTCTGGCTCGGCGGCATGCTGATTCTCGGCGCGGTCGTCGCGCCGACGACATTCGAAGTCTTGCAGGCCAGTGCGGGCGCGCAGGGACGCGAGCTGGCGGGCGCGGTGTTCGGCTCGATGCTCGCACGTTTTCATTACATCGCGTACGGCGCGGGCGCGCTGCTCCTGCTGACCCTCGGCGCGATGCGCGTTCTCGGCCCACGCCCCGCCCGCAGCGGCGTCCGCGCTGCGATCGTCGCGGTCATGCTCGGCGTCGCCCTCTATTCCGGCTTCGTGGTGCTCCGCCAGATCGATGCGGTGCAGGCAGACGTCGGTGGACTACCCTCTCGTCTGCCGGCGGACGACGAGCGGCGCGTACGCTTCGACGCGCTGCACGTGCTGTCGACGCGCCTGATGATGTTCAACATCGCCGGCGCGCTCGTGCTCCTCTACTGGGAGGCACGCGAGTAGGCGTGGCCAAACACCGCGTCACGCTGATTGCCGGCGACGGCATCGGCCCCGAAATCACCAGCGCGGTCGTCAAGATCGTCGAAACGGCGGGCCTCGACGTCGAATGGGAGCCGCATCTGGCCGGGGCGGCTGCGCTCGAGAAGCATGGATCGACACTTCCGACCGAACTCCTCGAATCGATCATCCGCAACAGGGTCGCGCTCAAGGGGCCGCTGACGACGCCGGTCGGCGGAGGATTCACGAGCGTGAACGTCGGCCTCCGCAAGGCGCTGGAGCTGTTCGCAAACCTGCGGCCGGTGTGGAACATCCCCGGCGTTCCGTCACGCTACCAGGGCGTCGATCTCGTGATCGTCCGTGAGAACACGGAGGACCTGTATTCGGGCCTCGAACACGAGGTGGTCCCCGGCGTCGTCGAGAGCCTGAAGATCATCACCTCGGACGCGTCGAACCGGATTGCGGAGTTCGCCTTCGAATACGCGAGACGTCACCGCCGAATGCGGGTCACCGCCGTGCACAAGGCGAACATCATGAAAATGAGCGATGGTCTGTTCCTGAAATGCGTTCAGGAGGTCGCCGCGAATTATCCCGACATCACGCAGGACGATCGCATCGTCGATGCCGCATGCATGCATCTGGTGATGCGGCCGGAACAGTTCGACGTTCTGCTGCTGCCGAATCTGTACGGCGACATTGTCTCGGATCTCTGTGCGGGACTGGTGGGAGGGCTCGGGGTAGTGCCTGCGGCCAACCTCGGCGCCCACATCGGCGTATTCGAAGCGGTACATGGCAGCGCGCCCGATATTGCCGGACGCAACGTCGCCAACCCGATGGCGCTGTTGCTCTCCGCGCTCCTGATGCTGCGCCACATTGGCGAAGCGCCGATGGCGGATCGGATCATGAAGGCGCTCGGCGCCGTGCTTACCGATGACCGAGTGCGCACGCACGACCTCGGCGGCACGTCGAGCACGACCGAATTCGCTGATGCGATCTGCCGCCGACTCGCGGCGTAGGTGGCGTTCGAAGTGCGAAGGTCGAAGTGCGAGGGTCGAAGTGCGAAGGTCGAAGTTGAAGTTACTTCGAACGTCGACCTTCGACCTTCGAACTTGCGGTATAGTCGGCGTACTCGATGATCGACGAGATCACCCAGGCCGTCCTCTCCCGCGACGACATCGCGCGCTACCTGCAGGACAGCCATCGCGGCGACGCCGCCCGCGAGCGGATCCACGCATACCTGGAAGAGCTCCGGACGACCCAGCGCTATTCGATCTATCGCGCGCTGAAGCATCCGCTGTATCTGATTCTGCGCAAGATTGAGCGCATCGGCGAGAACGTCGACGTCGTCAAGGCGGCCACCCGCGCGGGACGAGTCGTCTACGCATCGAACCACAAGAGTCACACCGACTACCTCGCCGAGCCGCTCGTGCTCGACGACAACGGCATCCGCCCGCCGATTATCGCGGCGGGGATCAACCTGTTCGGTGGACCACTGGGACTGCTCCATCGTCACGTGACCGGCGCGATGCCCGTCCGCCGCAACACGAAAGATCCCGTCTACCTTGTCACGTTGAAGGCGTACGTGGCCGAACTGCTTCGCCGCCACGACCTGTTCTTCTATCCGGAAGGCGGGCGCAGCTACAGCGGGGAGTTGAAGAGCCCGAAGACGGGATTGCTGCACGCGGCGCTCCAGGCGGACGTGCCGCGGATTGCGATCATCCCGACGGCAATCGCGTATGACCTGGTGCTCGAGGACCACGTCCTGGCACGTCAGCGCATCAAGCGCACGCAGAAGGCCTTCACCCGCGAGCTCGCAGAAATGGTGCGCTACGCGGTCGGCTACCGCTCTCGCGCCATCGTCACCTTTGGCAAGCCGTTATCGATCGAAGGACTCGACCCCACCTCTCGCCGCGAGGTGCTGGATCTTGCACACTCGCTGATGGCGGCCGTCGGCCGCCTGCACAAGGTACTGCCGACCGCCGTGGTCGCCAACGCGATGCGTCCCTCGGTAACGCGCAAGGAACTCGAAGCGCGGGCCGATGCGGTGATCGAGACGCTGCGCTCGGCAGGCGCCAATCTCGGTGTCGAGTCCGGCGCCGAGGCGGTCGCGGCGGCGCTCGAACCGCTCGAGGCACGCGGCATCATCGTTGCTGAACGAGGACGCGTCCGTGTCCGCGATCGCAACGTCCTGCGCTACTACGCCCGTACGCTTGATCATCTCCTCGCCTCGCCCTCGCGTCGGACCCATTGATTCGGAGCGCACCCCGTCTCAGGTGCCTTCATAGCCCGCCCTCCTCGTAGATGTACGCCGGCCCGAAAGCCGTGTTCTATGCGCTGTCACGAAGCGCCATGCTCAAACGCCTGGCGTCGACGTACGGCATGCGATCGCCAGGCAGCTTCGCGCGCCGCTTCATCGCCGGCGAAACGGTCGAAGAAGCCATTGAAACCTCGCGACGCGTCCAGAGCGAGGGGCTGCACATCACGCTCGACTATCTCGGTGAGAGCGTCCGCACGACGGAGGAGGCTGATGCGGCGACACGCGCATACGTCCGGCTCCTCGATGTCATCGTCGCGGCGGGAATCGAGCGGAACATCTCACTGAAGCTCACGCAGCTTGGCGCCAGCATCGA
>Ga0134127_10002568_pt1 | contig 13071 bp, 5 predicted proteins | sample KB31753_FD_96459 | JGI IMG/M metagenome (GOLD analysis project Ga0134127, IMG submission 96459) | Terrestrial soil microbial communities with excess Nitrogen fertilizer from Kellogg Biological Station, Michigan, USA - KB3-175-3 | ecosystem: Environmental > Terrestrial > Soil > Unclassified ...
AGAGCATAGGTTTGATCTAGTGCGATCGCCTGCTCGAAATGGGCGAGTCCTCTCTTGAGCCCGGCAGCCGTTCGCTGGTTCCAAAAATGGCGACCAATCATGTACGCCCGGTACGCACCCGCGTTGGCGGTGCCCCGCTTTGCGAGCCGCTCTCGGTCATCGCCCGTCAGCCGCAGTGTCAGGGCCTGCGCGACCTTTTCCGCGATCGTGTCTTCAACCGCGAAAATGTCGTCCCACGGCTCGTCAAATGTCGCTGCCCACAACACCGTGCCGTCGCGTGCGCTGATCAGCTCCAGCGAAAGGCGGAGCCGATCAGCAGCGCGCTGCACGCTGCCTCTCAGCAGCGCGTCGACAGCAAGCGCACGTCCAGCGATGAGCGGATCCTGATCGCGACCGCGATACTTCAGCACTGATTCCGTCGGTCGAACACTGAGCTCTCTGATGTTGCTTAGTTTGACAATCAGCGCGAGCGCCATGCCAGACTCGAGGCCCTCGTCCTGCGCGTCGGAAGCCAGCGGCCGGAACGGAAGCACGGCGAGGGATCTCACCTGAACGCGTGTGGTCCCGGCTGTCAAGAGTGGGGAGGGCAGCCGACGATACGCATACGACGCGAACGCGGTCAGCGTCAGGATCACGAGGAGACCAGCCGCCGCCGTCATCACGCTCACGCGATTGCGGCCGAAGAATTTAGCGCTGCGATAAGAGAGCGTGTTCTTGTGAGCGATGACAGGCCGCCCGTCGAGGTGGCGCTGGATATCTTCGGAGAGCTGTTCGACGGATGCGTACCGCCTTTCCGGTTCCTTTCTGATGGCCATCAGCACGATGTTGTCGAGATCTCCCGTCAGTCGGTGACGTAGCTTCTTCGGTTCATCGTCGCGGGCCGCGCTCACGGACGCAGGCGTAATCGTCATCCGCGTGCCGTCGTCACCGACGGGAATCTCCTCGGTCCGGCTGACGATCGTGCTCGGGTTCTCGGGCTCCTGGTCGCAGATGACCCGCTCGAGTTCCTGCGGTGTATGACTGCGCAACCGGTACGGACGATGGCCGGTCAGCAGCTCGTACAGCATCACACCCAGCGAGTAGATGTCGCTCGCGGGAGTGATGTCCTCACCTCGCACCTGCTCGGGACTGGCGTAGGCGGGCGTCAGCGGCCGTGCGATCGTCGTGCGCGTTAGCGCCGGCGAGCCTTCCGGGTTGAGCACTTTTGCGATACCGAAGTCCAACAGTTTCGGCACGCCTGCGGCTGTCACCAGGAGGTTGCTTGGCTTCAGATCGCTGTGGATGACGCCGTGCTGATGCGCATCTGCGACAGCAGAGCAGATCGTTTTGAAGAGCTCGAGCCGTTTGATGATTGACAAGCTGTGCGTATCGCAATACGCGTCGACGGGAACCCCTTCGATGTAGTCCATAACGAAATACGGAAGCCCGTCAGCGGTGCTGCCGCCATCAAGAAGTCGCGCCATATGCGGATGATCCAGACCGGCGAGTATCTGCCGTTCCCTACGGAAGCTCCGGAGGACCGCTTCCGTGTCCATACCGCGCTTGACGACCTTGATCGCGACTTGTTTTCGGTATTCCTCGTCTGCGCGAGCAGCCAGATAGACCGTGCCCATGCCGCCGCGACCGATCTCGCGGATCGTTTGGTAGGAACCGATCCGGGATTCGGCCAGACAGTCCGCTCCGCCTTCGCCGACGTGCTTCATTGCAGCCTCGAGAACGGCTGCGCCCATGAACTTTCCAGCCTGCTCGTGCGATGTGATCAACTCCTCCACTTCAGCGCGTAGAGACGCATCTCCGGCACACGCCTCGTCGAGGAAGACTCCGCGGACGCTCCGTTCGCGCGCGAGCGCCGCTTCGAAGGTGTCCTTGATTTTTTCCCATCGTTCAGGAGTCATTTCGGGCCTTACTTACCTCTCTGTGCAACCATGCACGGGCCACGTTCCAATCGCGTTCGACAGTCTTTGACGAGACGCCTAGCACTCTCGCCGTCTCGTCCACTGTCAGCCCGCCGAAGAACCGCAGGTCGACGACCCTGCTCTGTCGTGCATCGAACCGGGCCAGGCGTTCGAGCGCCTCATCGAGCAGCACGAGCTCGTCTGACTGTTCCTCGGTGAACAAGAGCGATTCTTCCAGGAGCACTCTTTGCGGCGCGCTCCCACGCTTCGACGCGCGGCGCGCGCGTGCGTGATCCACGAGAATGCGCCGCATGACCCGAGCCGCAACCGCGATGAAGTGCGCACGATTTTGCCACGTCCTCTGAGGTTCGTTGACCAGCCGCAGATACGCCTCGTGCACGAGTGCCGTGGCTTCCAGTGTGTGGTCGGGCCGTTCGTGTCGCATCTGACGACGCGCCAGGCGGCGGAGTTCGTCATAGACCAGCGGAGTGAGGTGCGGGGCAGCGTCGGGCCGACCGTCCTGGAGGTCGGCTAGGAGTCGGGTAACGTCTTTTGGCATGCGTGCCATCAGTCGGCCCCGGTGACGCGGGCTCTGCCAGGTTGATGATGTGGTATTCGGGGCGGCGGAGACCGATATACCAGATCCACCGGCGAAAGGCCAGCTTGGCGGGAGCCCGCGCCCCGCCGGCGACGTCATGCTCCTAGGCGTCCGGGCATGTCGCTGCCCGCCCGGAATTCTCGCTTTAGTAGGTGCAACCGATTCCGCGTGTGTGGATGCACCGCGAGAGGTTAGCCATAGGAGTCAGCCAATGCGTTCGATGGTCTGCAGCCCCGGGCTTGTCTGCGCGATGGTGTTCGGATTCCTGTCCCTAATGCGCTCCGATCCCAGGGCGGTGGCGGCCGGGCTTCCCGGCACCCTCGACCCGACCTTCTCGGGCGACGGAAGAGACGTCATGAACTTCGGCGACTCCGGCTACGGCACCGGGGTGGCGATCCAGCCCGACGGCAAGATCCTGGTCGTGGGAGGCACCTACGTCAGCGCCAGCGGCGCGCAAGACTTCGCGTTGGCCCGCTACAACGCCGATGGCTCACTCGACACGTCGTTCCCGGCCGACAAGTTCCCGAGCGACGGCAGGCAAACCACGGACTTCGGCGGCGGTATCGACGTGGCCTACGGGGTCGCCGTGCAGCCCGACGGAAAGATCATCGTCGCCGGCGACGCATCTGGCCGCTTCGCTCTGGCCCGCTATCAGGCCGATGGTTCACTCGACAGCTCCTTTCCAGCCGACAAGTTCCCGAGCGACGGCAGGCAGACCACGGACTTCGGCGGGACAGCGTACTGCATCGCGCTGCAGCCGGATGGAAAGATCGTCCTCGCAGGGACTGCCGCCGGTGACTTTGTCGTGGTCCGCTTCAACGTCGATGGTTCACTCGACACGTCCTTCGGGGGACACCAGTTATCTGGCGGCAAGCAGACCACAGATTTCGGCGGTTTCGATTACGGGCTCGCCGTGGCGATCCAGTCCGACGGGAAAATCGTGATCGCTGGAACCACCAGCAATGCGTGGTCTTCCGACTTCGCTATCGCTCGTTACAACATCGACGGCTCGCTCGATGCGACCTTCTCGGACGACGGCAAACAGACCACCGACTTGGGCGGGGAGGACGGGGCGTCCAGTGTCGCTATCCAAGCCGATGGCAAGATCGTGGCTGTAGGGCGCAGCGCCGTCTTCTCCGCCTCCGCGACCACTTTCGCGCTGGGCCGCTACAACCCCGACGGCTCGCTCGATTCGACCTTCGCGCGAGGCGGCCTGCAGGTCACGTTTTTCACCGGCGAAGACTGGGCCTCCGACGTCGCGCTGCAGGCTGACGGCAAGATCGTGGTGGTGGGGTGCTGCGGCTTCGATGCGCGATGGGAAACGGACTTCGCAATTGCGCGTTACAACACCGACGGCTGGCTCGATGCGACGTTCTCCGACGACGGCTTTCAGGGGACTGACTTCGGGGGAAGCGAGGCGGCCTCCGGCGTCGCGCTCCAAGCCGACGGCGGGATCGTGGTAGTGGGATCCACCAGCCGCACCAGTGCGTTCGCGGTGGCCCGCTACCAGGGCGGATCGGAACCTTCCGACACGACACCGCCGGAGACGATGGTCACCGAGGGTCCCGCAGAAACGGCCGTCGACAGCACGCCCACCTTCAGCTTCGACTCGAGCGAGATCGGTTCGACGTTCGAGTGCCGCGTCGACAGCAACGCCTTTTCGGCGTGCAGCTCTCCGCATACGACCTCGACGCTGGGCGACGGCCCGCACATGTTCGAGGTGCGGGCCACCGACGCGGCGGGCAACGCGGATCCGAGCCCGGCCGGTCGCGCTTTCAATGTGGACACAGCACCGCCGGAGACGACCATCACGAGCGGTCCCACCGGCGTGACGACTAACAGCATCGCGACCATTAGCTTCGTTTCGAGCGAGGGCGACTCCTCGTTCACGTGCCGCCTCGATGGTGCCGCCTTGTTCGCATGCACCTCTCCGTACACGACTCCCGTACTGAACGACGGCGCTCACAGCCTAGAAATGCGGGCAACCGACGGCGCCGGCAACACGGATCCCACACCCGCGCTGCTGACCTGGACGACGATCTCCGGCTACCAGAGAGTCGTGATCGTTACTCCTGGGCTCGTCGCGTACTGGCGCCTGGGCGAGGTGTCCGGCGCAATCGCGGCCTCCATCGGCGGAACGAGCGACGGCCGCTATCGCAACGGCGTCCTGCTCGCCCGGTCGGGCGCTCTATTCAACGACGCCAACGCGTCGGCGGGGTTCGACGGATCGGATGACTACGTCAGTGTCGCCGACAGTCCGTCGCTCCATCTCGGCGATTCATTCACCCTCGAGGCCTGGATCAAACGCGCCGGCGCCTCTTCCTTGACCGGGATCGTCCTCTCGAAAGGAGACGGCGCATTCCAACTGGGTTTCGTGAACAACGTCCTGACGCTGACCAACCGCGATTCGCGCGCGATTGCGAGGGCGAGCATCTCGACGACCGACACAACCGCCTTCCACCACGTCGTGGCCACGAAATCTGGCCCGACCGCCAAGCTTTACATCGACGGCATCGACCGGACTGGCCCGATCACCAATCGGACCGTCACCAGCACGTCAGCGCCGCTCAACATCGGACGCGACACGTCTGGCTCGAAGTACTTCGCCGGCATGATCGACGAAGTGGCGATCTACAACCTGGCGCTCGACCCTCTCCAGATCCAGCAGCACTTCAAGGCCAGCGGCAGATAGGTGCGCGAGCCGAGCCATATCGGCGCGGCTCGAAAGCCCTCTCGCTCAATGAAAGGAGCATGCCATGCCTACGAACTTTCGTCGCCGCACGCTCGCTTACGCGATAGCCATGGGGTTTGTGGCCTTCAGTCGCGAGGGCTCCAGCGCGCTGAGCGCTGACGACGACCGACACGACCACCCTCGAGAGACCTTCAAGGTTGGCCACCGAATCATGAGAATTGCGGTTCCGTACTCTGTCGCGGGGAGCCCAGCTTTCGTCCCACCCTCTGTCGCCGGCAGTCGCCAGGTGGATGTTCATCTTTGGTACCCGGCCGACCTCTCGGACTACTTCCATGCACCCCCGACGGAATACACCTCCGCGCTCAACGGTGCCTTTCTTACCTCGTTCTGGGACCCGTTGTCGTGGAAGGTCGCTTCATCGAGCGCGCGCGAGGGCCCTGCAATCCTGCGGCTGGGGCACAAGTATCCTGTGATCGTCTTCTCGCACGGAAACTCCAACGCGCCGATCGACTACGCCTTCAACCTGGAGGACCTCGCGAGCGCCGGCTTCGTCGTGGCTGCGCCGACTCACGTCAACAACTCCCAGGACGACGTGCTCATGGACTCTGCCAACACTCAGGCCGCCGCAGCTGGCTTTCCGCTTCCATTTGCTTGCCGCGACACGCTGGCCTGGTCCGGCGACCTGGTCATGGATAAGGACGGCTTGGTCTTGAGTTCACCCTGCTCTCACGCCAATGTGGCCCTCAGCATCGCCGACCGTGTGCGGGACATTACCTATACCCTTGATGCCCTTCCCGCGAAGACCGAGAACCGCGTGGACCTGCACCGGGTGGGGGTGTTCGGACATTCTCGAGGAACGGTCACTGCGCTTACTGCCGCGGGCGGAAGTGCCGTCTGGGGAATCTCACCCGACCCACGCGTCAAGGCGATCATGGGGATGGCGATTGGGATCCCGGCGATCACCTTCAGCGCCAACATCAGCAGCATTATTCAGCCCACGCTCCTCGTCTCCGGTTCGCGCGATACGAATACGCCGCCATCGGTCAGCCAGAACGCCTTCGAGCTTCTTGCCAGCCCCGAGAAGTTGCACGTCACCATTGAGAACGCAGTGCACCGCACGTTCGACTCCACGTACTGCGAGCAACTGCAGAGCGCGGCCGCGATCGCTCAGGGCACCAGCCGCGCGCTGCTAGACAGCCAAACCGCACTCCGCATCCTGATCGCCGCCAACAACGGCGTCGCGGTGGATTACTGTGGATTTGAGACCTTCAACACTCCCACGGACATCCGGCCTCTCGTCAACACCGTGACCGGCTTCGACGTCACCGAAGACAACGTGCCGACCACCGGCTTGACGACCGGCCAGCTGCGCCCGTGCATCTCTGAGATGGCTGTCAGGTTCTTCGGGGACACGCTCGGCCGCGGTGAGTCGCGCGAACACGACCTCCGAGACAACGTGCCACACGCGTGTCGCGACCTCACTTCGCGGGACCGGCAACCATGAGTACGCCGACAAGTCCTGTTACGCTAACGGCGAATGCTCATCGCCGCATTCCACCGGATCAGTGAACTGGGCTCTCGTGAACCATGAGGCGATGGAGTCCTGCTAAAGTCTGACCGACATGAGGCAAGTACCATGTCGAACCCGCGTCTCGGCACCGGTCCTGCTCGTACTCTTCCTGTGGCCATGCCACGCGATCGCCCAGCAGGACCAGGGCACGATCGCGGGCCAGGTCACCGACGCGACTGGCGCACTGATACCCCGTGCTGCTGTCACCGCCCTCGCCATCGACACGGGGATATCCACTCAAACGGTCACGAATTCAGAGGGGCTTTACGCGCTTGCGGCGCTCAAGATCGGGCATTACCGAATAAGCGTGGAGATGCCGGGATTCAAGCGAGGCGTCAGCGACATGATCGAGGTGCACGTGCAGGACCGCCTCCGCGTCGACTTCGAGCTCTCACTCGGAGCCCTTGACGAGGTAGTCTCGGTTCCTGCCGCGGTTCCGCTCCTCGAGACGGACACCTCGTCGCTCGATCATGTCTTCCGCGAGGAGCAAATTGCCGAACTGCCACTGAACGGTCGCAACTTTCAGCAACTCGCGATCCTTGGCGCCGGAATCTTGCCGGCATTTGGCCACCTCGATCGGGCGGGCGGCTTCAATTCACACGGTCAGTGGGCGACACAGAACAACTTCATCCTGGACGGCGTCGACAACAACTCGCAGGTGTTCGGACTTCAAGATGGCAAGGCGCAGGTCGTCATCCCGAACCTGGACGCAGTGCAGGAGTTCAAACTCGAGACGGCCAACTACTCCGCCGAGTTCGGGCGGAGTGCTGGCGCGGTCATGAACGTCAGCCTGAAATCGGGAACGAACCAGTTGCGTGGCACCGTCTACGAGTTCCTGCGAAACGACATCTTCGATGCGCGTGATGCGTTCAGCTACAACGACCGCACGGGAGATGGAAAGGCCGATCCTGACCCATTACGCCACAACCAGTACGGGTTGACGATCGGCGGACCGATTCGCAAAAACCGGACGTTCTATTTTTTGAGCGTCGAGGCGACGAGAATCCACACAACGGAAAGCAGTCTCGTGACGGTCCCGACCCTGCTCGAGCGTCAGGGCATCTTCGACCCTCGCGTGGTCATGATCCGCGACCCAACCAACGGCCGTGCGTTTCCCGGAAATACAATCCCGCGGGATCGTTGGGATCCCGTCGCAGCGCAACTCCTGAGCCTCTGGCCCGTACCAAACTTCGCGGACTCGACGCGCGCAAACTTTGTTTCGGCCTCGAAGCACGACCGTCAGCGCTATCAGTACGATGCCCGCGCCGATCACAACGCGTCGGCGAGCGACAGATTCTTCGTGCGGGTCAGCCGGCTGGACTTTCAACGGGAACGGCAGGGTCCGCTTCCGCCGCCTGCCGTGGGCGCAGTCGACAACGACACGTCACGCGATGAGAACGGCGGACTCAACGTCGCCGTCTCCGAAACGCACATCTTGGGATCGATGCTGGTCAATGAAACGCGCTTCGGTTTCAACAGCCTGACGACCGACAAGCGCCCCTTGACCGACGGCTTTCCGAACGAGCGCTTCGGGCTGCGGGTGGCGTCTCCGGAACCGGTGGACGGTCTCGCGCGTCTCACGTTCGGCGCCCCGCTTGGCTACGTCGCGCTCGGCGACGCGACGTTCACTCCGAATGATAAAGTGGCCCGAACGTTCCAGGTCCTCGACAACCTGTCCATCCTCAGAGGACACCATGCTGTCAAACTGGGAGCGGACCTGCGCTGGCTCGAATCGGACATCGTCGGCGCCCCGCTGACTCGCGGCGTTTTCAACTTCAACGGCAGGTTCACGGGTTCGAGCTTCGGAGATTTTCTCCTTGGCTGGACCAATACGCGGCAGATCAGCACGTTTCAGCATGGGGCACTGCGCGAGCGCGATTACATGGGCTACGTTCAGGACGACTGGCGTCTGAACTCGCGGCTCACGCTCAATCTAGGGTTGCGTTATGAGCTCGCCAGTCCGATGTTCGACACGCTGGACCGCATGACGACACTCGACATGTCGAACTTTCCAGCGGTCCGCGTGATCCGGGCCGGCGAGCGGGGCGAGTCGTGGTCCGATCGCGCACTGGTTGACACCGATACGAACAACTGGGCGCCAAGGGTTGGGTTCGCATTTCAACCCGCCTCGAGGTGGGCCGTTCGTGGCGCGGGCGGCATCTTCTTCGGAACGCCCAAGGCGCAAGCCGCGAACCTGCGCCTGATCAACAACTGGCCGTATTATCGCGACGTCTTGAAGCGCTCGACGTCTACCGAATCGGCGGGACAGCTCGCGAACGGCATCGATGCAAGCCTGTTCGGCGGCACAACCCAGATGCCGGACGATGTGAACTGGAACGTGTGGGCGAAAGACTTCAAGCTGCCCACGATTTATCAGTGGAATCTCAGCGTCCAGCGGCAGATCGGATCCTCCATCGCCGTAACGACGGCGTATGTCGGCTCATCGTCCAACCACCTTCCACGCTGGTACAACATCAATGGCGCCGACCCCGGCGATCCGAGAACCGAGCGCCAAAGGCGGCCGATTCCTTCATTGGGCACCATCACGTATCGTGACACCTCCGGCCGTGCAAATTATCACGGGCTCGAAGCCACGGTCGACAAGCGCCTTTCCCGCGGCATCCAACTCGCGCTCGCCTACACATGGAGTCATTCCATCGATGATGTCCTCGAACAATTCGGAGCGGAGCGGGAGGTCATCCAGGACAAGCGAAACCTTCAGGGTGACAGGGGCAATTCGGGATTCGACCGCCGCCACCGGCTGGTCGGATCCTACGTAATCGAACTGCCGTTTGGAGACGGCCGCCGGTGGCTCCGCGATGGTGGGTTCGCGCGGATCGCGCTTGGCGGATGGCAGTTCTCAGGAATCGTGTCGATGCAGTCCGGAGCGTACTTCGACGTCAGCATCAACCCGATCACTAGGCTCGGCGTGACTGGTCCCGTCCAATGGCGGCCGGACTTGGTTGGCGATCGCAGCGTGGTCAGTCCCGGCCCCGAGGGATGGCTCAATCCGGCCGCGTTTGCTGTGCCGCAGAACGCTGACGGATCGTATCGCTTCGGCAATCTCGGACGGAACACCCTGCTGGGGCCTGGCTTTTTCAACGTCGATGCTGCGTTGATGAAGAACTTTCACGTGGGCGAAACTCGACGGCTGCAGATCCGATGGGAGGTCTTCAACGCGACAAATCACCCCTCCTATGGCCTGCCTAATTCGACGCTCGGCGATCCGGATTTCGGAACGATCAGGACTACCATCAGCACGCCGCGGCAAATGCAGTTCGGAATCAAGTTTGTTTTCTGACTTCTTGGCCATGGCGCATTTTGCTCGTCAATACGCTTCGCAAAATCGTCGCGGCTCACTTATTCGTCGACCGACGGACATGTGCCGTCCTGTCGTCCGCGTCGTTCGCGCTCCTCATCATCGCCCATGCGCCGCCGGATCGTGCATGTCACCGTGACGGATCATCCGACGACTGCCTGAACTTGTGATCCGAAAAAACGACGGACGCGTTCCAAAGTCGGCTTATGCGGCCTGCGACTCGAGCACGATAGAACCGGTTTGGACGACGGTGACCGCGGATCCGATGTCGCTGCAAGGTGGTCCGAGACAATCGTCGGTCCGAGACAATCGTCGGATGGATCGGGGATGGCTGACCCTAGGCTGGTTTGACCCGGCTCACTCCAGCGAAGCAGGCGGATGAAAACGCAGTTGCGACCTTCGCCTATTGGATCATCCTGAACATGAACAGGTTGCGATGAAACGGCGCATGGTCATTGTTGGTGCGCGAGCATCCGGGTGCTCTTAGACATCGAAGAAAGACCCGCATGAAATGCGCTCGAAAAAGGCCAACGTGAAGATCCGGCGAAGGATTCATGTTTTGCAAGTTGTTGAGAAGAGTGGCTCCTCAGGTTGGACTCGAACCAACAACCGTCCGGTTAACAGGTGGAAAAAGAAGCATCAGCCGCCCTTTGCGGTGGCTTGCTGGAGCTTGCCGAATGGCGCTTCATCCGTCGTAGAATCCGGCTATCTCCTACCTTCGCTTTGTTCCGCTCTTTGCTGCCGTTTGCTGCTACTTGTTGCACCGAAAGGGCAAGAAAAGGGCAACGTCCCACGAACGCTCCCCCCACGCGACAATCGGGTCCTGGCGAAGGACAACAGCCTTCGCAAGCTCGCCAGCTCCGGTTCGTTGAGTGTGGCTCTGAACAGGTTCGCCGCGCATTCGCCACACGCTCGACTGCGGGCCGCTTCCAGGGCTGCGTCCCGACCTTCCGCCGTGCGCAGCTCCGGGAACGCCCAACACCTCCGGAGGCAACACTTTCACTACTTGCATTTGCGATTGGTCAAAGCATCAACGCGCAAGGCGACGCCAAGCGAGCATATTTCGATGCGCGGCCACACAACGATCCGACGTCAGCAGTGAAGTTGCTTTCTCACAAACCGATTGACCCCAACAGGGACGCGATGTAGACTCTGCACTTTCACGGCGCTGGCGGACCCCTCAGCTCTCTTTCCCATCTTCATTCGTTCTTCGCACTGCGCAAGGAAGTGTCGCAATGCTGCGCCGGTTTGTCCTTTCGTCGACGTCCCTACGAGTCGCTTTCGTCACAGTAATTCTAGGATTTGCGCCGCCAGGTGTTCCTGCAGCCTTTGCCGAATTCTGTTTTAACGCACCAAGTCGTCCACAAATTGGTTTTGCTAATGTATTTTGGGGCAATCCACCATCGCCTGTGGAACGCCCGGATCTTGTCGGGAGTTACCCCGCCCTTACCTTAACCGCCAATGATACTGTCCGCCTTTCTTTGGAAGGTACCTTCCCAGGGCCAGATGGCAGAGGACCAGATTGTCAGGGAGCTGTTGTTCTGTTTGAAGTCTTTGCAGATGGCAGCACTTCTAATGTTGTAACAAGAGTGGCCGGCTCGTTGTTGCCGGGCTCGCAAGTTCAACTCGGCAACTTGGGGTCATGGCAGTGGTACATCGATTGGCCGATAAATAATATGCTTCCGAACGGAACGTATAGGTTCCGTGCGATCGCCATCGATGATTCACACATCGACGGCGCTCTCTCATTAAACGTTTTGACGATAGCGGCTACATCGGAATGGGCGATGTATCAACACGACGCGCAAAGAACGGGGCGGACGCCTTATGTGGGCCCGATCGCATCGCCAACGGTGCGGCCACTTGTCGAACTGTCGAACACGGGTGGCCGGTCCGTCGTCATCGGACCCGACCGCCGCCTGTTGGTCGCGGCGAGTAGCTCGCTGCTGGCGTTCAACTCGGATGGTTCAACCAGCTTCACCACTCCGTTCACACCGATCCCGGACTTCCCGCGGTTCGAACAGGCTGAGTCTCTGGCGATCGCGAGCGACGGCACGATTTACGCAGCGGTCACCGCGGTGGACTTCGTCGGGAGCGTCAATGGCGCTGTGCAAGCGTTTCAGCCGGACGGAACCCCGAAGTGGACGCGGAACGTCGGCGCGCCGACCTCGCCTATTGCTGTTGCAGCGGATGGCTCGCTGTATTTCGTCACGCGAGGCGGCAGCGCCCCGGCCAGACTTGTCGCGCTCGCCCCCGATGGAACGGAACGGTGGTCGTATCCCTTTGACCCGGTCGCAGCGCTCAACGTCCCCGCTATCGCGCCGAACGGATCGGTGTTGATCTCGGGGTTTACTCGGGACGATCGGTTCTTCAACTTCGTCGAAGCGCATGATGCGGCCACCGGCGCGGTTCTGTGGCCGCGCTTGAATCTGGGTTCATTCCCAACTTCGCCAAGCGTAGCGGCCGACGGCACGGCCTACTTCGTCGTCGCCGGCACACTCTGGGCGGCGTCGTCCGACACCGGCGACCTCCGGTGGACCGTCAACTTGACGAACCCAGGTCCGCAGGCACCGATCGACGCGTCGGTACCCTCCATCGCTGCCGACGGATCAATTCGCGTCGCCCAGCAGTGGTTCAGCCCTTTCGCGGCCGGCGGCCTGCCGTTCACGCTGACTCTCGAATCATTCACGCCGTCCGGAGTCTCGCAATGGACGCGGATTCTCTCCAGCGGAGCGCCAGGCGAGGGGGTCTCGTGGAACCTGCCGCAGGTCGCCGTCGATGCCAACGGAAACGCGTTCGTGAGCTCGGCATGTACCTTCACCAGCGGCTGCGCGCAGGGGCCCGGCGATCCGCCCACCCTCTTCGGCGTGACAGCCAGCGGGGACGTGCAGTGGTCGCATCGCTTGTACTTCTCGGCCGGCGGCCTGGCCGTCGGCGCAGACGCGACGTACGGAATCTTTATCGAGCCTGCGGTCGATCCCGGCCGAATCCTGCACC
>Ga0134127_10002569_pt1 | contig 13070 bp, 10 predicted proteins | sample KB31753_FD_96459 | JGI IMG/M metagenome (GOLD analysis project Ga0134127, IMG submission 96459) | Terrestrial soil microbial communities with excess Nitrogen fertilizer from Kellogg Biological Station, Michigan, USA - KB3-175-3 | ecosystem: Environmental > Terrestrial > Soil > Unclassified ...
CAAAGACAGACGGATCCAAAGCTCGGCCGACGACCAGCCGCACAGAGTGGCCTCGGCTGAGTGACGCAGACACATCGTGGGTCTCCTCTCGTGAGCTTGTGCGCGGCGGTGATCCTGCGCGCGGCCGAGCGATCATCGCCGCAGGCGTTCATGGCTGCGCGGCATGTCACACGATACCTGGCATTCCCAGTCCGAACGGCATCGTCGGACCGCGCCTCGACGGCCTGTCCCGGCGCGGCTTCATCGCCGGGCAACTGCCGAACAGACCGGACGTGCTCGTCGCCTTTCTGCAAGACCCGCCCGCGCTCGTGCCGCAAACCGGCATGCCCAACGTCGGGCTTACTGGCGAGCAGGCGCGGGACATTGCGGCCTATCTCTACTCTCTGGAGACGTCCAGTGCGCCGTGATCAAAGTGCTCTGTCTCTCTGCACCGCCGTGCTGCTCTCAGGGTGTTCGGGGCGGCAATCGGCTCTCGATCCCGCCGGTCCCTCTGCGGCGTCAATTCACTTGCTTGGCATCTTCATGTATGTCGGGGCGGCGCTCGTCACCTTATTAGTGACGGTGCTAATGCTCTTACCGTTCCTGCGACGGCGCGAAAGTCCGGTAAATCACAATCTTTTTCTTTGGGGCGGCGGGGTCGCGCTGCCGTTCTTTACTTTGGTCGCGCTCGTTCCGTACGTGATGACCGTTGGCCACGAGACGCGCGCCGCGCCGGCGCCGGACCGGCTCACGATTGACGTGACGGGATCTCTCTGGTGGTGGGAAATGGCGTACCAGCGGACAGGTGGAGTGTCTGCGGTCGCTTCAGCAAACGAGCTGCGGCTGCCTGCCGGCGAGCCTGTCGAGCTATTGCTCCACGCCAATGATGTGATCCACAGCTTCTGGGTGCCAAACCTCGCCGGCAAGACGGATATGATTCCCGGCCGGGTCAATCGGATGGTGATCCAGGCGGACCGTCCCGGCGTTTATCGCGGCCAGTGCGCCGAATACTGCGGCCTGCAGCATTCGCTCATGAGCTTTGACGTAATCGTCCTGCCGCGAGCGGAATTCGATTCCTGGATGGCGCGGCTGGCGCAGCCCATCGGCGACCCCGAGGCCCCAGAGCTACGTCGCGGCCGCGATCTCTTTCTAACCCTCGGCTGTGGCACTTGCCATGCGATCCGGGGTTTTACAGGAGGACGGCTCGGGCCCGATCTCACCCAGCTTGGCGCGCGCCGCACTATCGCTGCCGGAGCTCTGCCGGGCGGAGTCGGCAATATCGCCGCCTGGATTGCCAGCGCCCAACACCTCAAGCCTGGCAATCTCATGCCGTCCTATGATCAGCTCGCCGGCCCTGAGTTGCGCGCGGTTTCCGCATACCTGGAGTCATTGAAATGACAGCCGCGAATCGCGCCGACGCCACTGCAGCCGCCGTCGTGGACTCGCCGGTTTCGCCGCAGGTCCTCTATCCTCAATCAACTGGGCTGGATGGTTTCGAGCGGGTCACCGCCGCATGGGCAAAACCACGGCCCTTTGGATTCTTCACCGAACTCAACAACAACCACATCGGCATTCTCTACATCGCCACGGGGTTTCTTTTCTTTCTCGGCGCGGGCGTGTTGGCGCTGCTCATGCGAATCCAACTCGCTTATCCCGGCAACACTTTCCTGAGTGCCGCCACTTACAATCAGTTCTTCACGATGCACGGTACCGTTATGATGTTCCTGTTCGCAGTTCCCATCGTCGAAGCCTTTGCCGTCCTGCTATTGCCCAGTATGCTCGGGGCGCGCGACATGCCCTTTCCCCGTCTTTCCGCTCTTGGCTATTGGGCGTACGCCATCGGTGGCGCGCTGGTCTTCTCCAGTCTGTTCTTCAAAATTGCGCCGGACGGCGGCTGGTTCATGTACCCGCCGCTCACGGGCCCGCGATTCTCGCCCGGCATCAATACGGATGTCTGGGTGCTCGGGCTTGGTTTTGTAGAAATCGCCGCCGTGGCGGCGGCGGTCGAGCTGATCGTCGGGATCTTGAAGACCCGCGCGCCGGGCATGACGCTCGGGAAGATGCCGATCTTCGCGTGGTACATGCTTGTCACCGCGGCCATGATCATGATCGGCATGCCGGCGGTGATCGCGGCCGACATCCTGCTAGAACTGGAACGGGCCTTCGGCATGCCGTTCTACGATGCCGCCCGAGGCGGCGATGCGATCCTGTGGCAGCATCTCTTCTGGCTGTTCGGCCACCCGGAGGTTTACATCATCTTTCTACCAGCCGCCGGCATGGTTTCGATGATGCTGCCGAGCTTCGCGCGGACGCCGCTGGTCGGCTACGCGTGGGTCGCCCTCGCGGCGATAGCCGTGGGCTTTCTTAGCTTCGGTTTGTGGGTGCACCACATGTTCACGACGGGTTTGCCGCTGTTGTCGCTTTCCTTTTTTTCGGCGGCGAGCTCCGCCATCGCCATTCCAATGGGCATTCAGGTCTTTGCCTGGATTGCGACCTTGTGGGAAGGGAAGCCGGTGCTCCGGGTGCCGATGCTGTTCATTCTCGGTTTCCTTTTCATCTTTACGATCGGTGGGCTTACCGGTGTGATGGTGGCGGCCGTTCCCTATGATTGGCAGGTTCACGACACTCATTTCGTCGTCGCCCACTTTCACTACGTGCTCATTGGCGGCATGGTCTTTCCGATCTTCGCCGCGCTCTACTACTGGATGCCGGTGATGACCGGGCGAATGCTCTCAGAGCGACTGGGGCGCTGGACCTTCTGGCTGATGTTCATCGGTTTCAACGCGGCGTTTTTGCCGATGCACGTTACCGGCCTGCTTGGCATGCCGCGCCGCATCTACACCTATCCCGGCGATCTCGGCTGGAACAGACTTAATCTCGTTACCAGCGTGTTCTCGTTTGTGTTTGCCGCGGGCGTCCTGGTTTTCCTGTTCGACTTCGTCCGGCACCTGCGATCGCGACCGCAGACCGGCTTGAATCCCTGGGAGGCGCCGTCGCTTGAATGGAAGGCCGGCCAGGCGGCGCACGGCTTCCGCAGTTTAATGCCGATCTTTTCCCGCTATCCAGGGTGGGAGCAGAAAGGTCTCAAAGATGATGAGCTTGCGGGTCGCGGCTACCTGCCGGATGCGCCAACCGTCGAGCGCGAGGCGCTGGTCACCTCGCCAATTACGGCTGAGCCAGAGCAGATCATGCGTATGCCGGGGCCCGGTTGGACCGCTTTCCTGGCCGCTGTCGCAACCGCCATCGCCTTTGCCGCAATGACCATCAAGCTCCCGGCTGTTGGATGGATCGCTGGATTCATTGCCGCTGCGCTCTACCTTTACTGGCTATGGTCGCTGGACCCGGCGCTGCCGCGCGAGCCGGCGGACGCCGGTCGCGGCATTGCCCTGCCGCTCTACAGGAATGGCAAACAAAGCGTCGGGTGGTGGGGCATGACGGTGCTCCTGATCTCCGATGCGGTCGTCGCGGCGTCATTTGCTTTCGCCTATCTTTTTTTCTGGACCATCCGTCCGGGGATTTGGCCGCCGGACGGATCGCAGATCTCGGGTTTCAGAGAGCCTATCGGCCTCGCTGCCTTAATCATTGTCGCCTATTTCTTTTTCGAGGCTGCCGACAGGTTCAACCAACGCGATCGTCGGCTTACCGCGACCTGTCTCATCGTGGTCGCACTAGCCGCAGGGGCTGCGTTAGCGCTTGGTTGGATCTGGCTCGATGGCCTCGGCATAGATTCGACGCGGCATGCTTACGGCGCGGCGGTATGGACGCTTCTCGGCTACGTCGCCGTGCACATCGCCATCGGCGCGGCGATGGCGCTCTGGTGTCTCGTACGCAGCGCGCTCGGCATGATCGATCCATGGCGCTGCCTCACGTTGCGCATTTGCCTGCTCTGGTGGCGATTCACAGCGCCGGCGACGGTGCTTACGCTTATTCTGATCGTAGGATTCCCGTTTGTCGTCTCCTAAACTTGATATGGAAAGTGTTGAAACGGGCCCACCGAGTGAGGGTCTTTCTCGGTTGCTCGACGTGGCCTTCGGGTTCTTTGTCTGGGCGGCTCACTTTCTGATTGTCTATATCGCAACAGCGCTCGCCTGTGCGCTCGGTCCCTTAGCCGCGAGCGACGGTGGTGGCCGGGCAGCCTTGCTGACGGCGCTTGTCCTCGTGACGCTGGCCGCGGCTGCGATCGTCATATTGCATGCGCTCCGGCGCTACCGCCAACAGCGCGAACTATCCGATCACGGTTTTCCTCTGTCGGTGACGATCGGCTGCGATGCGATCGCGTTGGTTGCCATCATTTGGCAGCTCTTTCCGATATTGCTGGTGCCGGCATGCGCATAGCCATTGTTGGTTTTGTCATTTCCGTTCTCGCAATCAGGCCGGCCGCAGCGCACGAAATTGGGTCTGTACGAGCCGACACGCTTTGGCACTCGTGGAGCTTCGATCCGTTCGTTGCTATCTCTCTGTTGTTCGCGCTTTGGTTCTACGGGCGGGGTTTGCGGCAGCTTTGGGTGCGGGCCGGATTGGGGCGCGGTGTGACATATGCTCAGAGTTCATCCTTTGCATTGGGCGTGGCGCTGCTATTCATCGCAGTTGTCTCGCCGCTTCATTCCCTCGGCGAAGCGCTGCTCTCGGCGCACATGGCCCAACACGGTCTTTTACTCGCTATCGCGCCACCGCTCCTCCTCTTCGGCAAACCCGGTGTTGTCTTCGCGTGGGCGCTGCCTGTCAGATGGAGAAGAGATTTTCTTCACTACGAAACTTGGCGCGCTTTGACACAAGTGGGAGACAGTCTCTCGCAGCCGCCCATGGCCGCGGTCCTGCACGGGCTGGCGCTCTGGTTCTGGCATGCGCCAGCCGCGTTCAACGCGGCGGTCGCAAGCGATGGACTTCACGCTTTTGAGCACACTTGCTTCTTCGGTACGGCATTGCTTTTCTGGCGCGCGATCTTCGGCGTGCGCTCGAGCCGGCGCGCCGGCTCGGCGCTGGGCGCAAGCTTCGGCACCTTGTTACACGGCGCCCTGCTCGGCGCCCTCATTACTTTGGCCCCTTATCCGCTCTATGCGTGGTATCGCGGCCGCACGGAGGTGTGGGGATTGAGCGCGCTAGAAGATCAGCAACTCGCGGGGCTTCTCATGTGGGTGCCGATGGGAATTGTTTATCTGGCCGCCTGCCTCGTGCTGGCTAGCCGGCTGATCGCCGACGAGGGGCGGCCCAGCGAGGCTCCCGTTGAGGCTGTCTCAGTGCGGGAATTTCGCTCATGAGCGCATCAGCGGTGGCAGGCATGGTAGGCAGGCGTCGCTTACGCGAGGCATCGCGCTTTTTCATGCATCAAAGGAGGAATTTGACTTGCAAATATTACGTTCGGAAGCTGCTGCCAAAAACGATAAGGGTTCACCCCCGAATGTCTTGAGCCGGCGTGATTTTCTATCGCTTACAGCTATAGCCGGTGCCGCTACCCTCGCGCCGGCTCACGCGATGGCCCAAACTAGAGCCGATTCGCAGCGCCCTCAAACCGCGAGTGTGCCTGTATCGGGCGGCCTGCTTTACCCGCGGCAGAACTCAATCCGCAATGTGCTGGACCTTTCGGGGCTGTGGCAGTTCCAGCTCGATCCTACAGAGGAAGGTGAAGCCCAAGGCTGGTTCAAGGAGTTGGCCGCGCCGCGGCCGATCACAGTGCCGTGCAGTTGGAACGATTTGTTCGATGATGCGCGCGACTACCTGGGGCTCGCCTGGTATCGGCATGAGGTGTACGTACCGTCGGGCTGGCGCGGCCAACGTGTTTTTCTACGCGTCGGTTCGGCGAACTACGCCGCGAAGGTCTGGGTCAACGGCACAGTGGTGGCCGAGCATCTCGGCGGACACCTGCCATTCGTGGCTGACATCAGCAGCCAAGTCGTGTGGGACCGATCGAACGTCATCGCCATTTCAGTGGAGAACAAGCAATTGCCCGAACGGGTGCCGCCGGGACCGGGGCCCGCCGGCGGCGGGGTGGCCGGAGTTTTGGGCGGCTACCCGGCAACGACCTATGACTTCTTTCCCTATGCGGGATTGCACCGGCAGGTGTGGCTCTACTCGGTTCCTTTGGCCTCGCACATCGATGATATTACCGTTGTGACCACTCTCGATGGCGATATTGGCGTCGTGAATGTCCGGGTGCTGACCGGCGCTGCGCAGGCCGGTACGGGTGCCGTGCGGCTAAACGGCAGCGAGATCCCTATAGAGTTCCGCGACGGTGCCACCGAGGCGACGTTTCGCGTACCTGGCGCGCGGCTCTGGAGTCCACAAGATCCGCACCTCTACCCGCTGACCGTCACACTCAAGGATGGGAGGCGCATCATCGACAGCTACAGCCTTGAAGTCGGTATCCGCACAGTTGCCGTCCGCGGCGATGATTTGCTGCTCAACAACCAACCGATCAAGCTCACGGGCTTTGGCAAGCACGAGGACTTTCCGCTCAGCGGACGCGGCTTCAACCTACCGATGTGGATCCGGGATTACGAGCTGCTCAAATGGGTGGGCGGGAACTCCTACCGGTGCTCACACTATCCTTGTGCAGAAGAGGCGATGCAGCTCGCCGATCGGCTCGGCTTTTTGGTGATCAACGAGATCCCCGCGGTCGGATTGAACTTCGAGGATCCTGATGAACTGACCACGAAACGCCTCGCGCAATGCCAGCAGCAAGTGCGCGAGCTGATCGCGCGCGACAAAAACCACCCGAGCACGATCATGTGGAATGTCGCAAACGAACCGATGGGAGGCGCTCCGTTAGGCGGTCAGTCGGTGCCGACGGCAGTCGAGGCCGGCATGCGGTTCTTCCGCCAGATGTACACGGAAGCGCGCCGCCTCGATCCGACACGGCCAATCACGATGGTTGGCGTGCAGCAGGGAGTACGAGAATGGCACGGCATCTTCGATGTGGTTTGCGTCAACGGTTACTATGGCTGGTACACACAATCCGGTCAGCTCGATGCGGGAAGGCAGGCGCTGGCGCGCGAGCTGGATGAGTTGCATCAGGCCTTCGGCAAGCCCATCATCATCACGGAGTTTGGCGCCGACACTCTTCCCGGCGCGCACAATACACCGGCCGAGATGTGGACAGAGGAGTATCAGATCGAGTTCCTGCTCGGGTTCCTTGAGGTTGCGGCCGAGCGGTCATTTATGGCTGGGATGCACGTGTGGAACTTTGCCGATTTCAAGACTGGCCAGGGAACCATGCGCGCGGCGGCGATGAACTTCAAAGGCGTGTTCACCCGCGACCGGCGGCCCAAGATGGCCGCGCATTTTCTGCGCTCGCGCTGGGCCGTGAAGCAAGGCTAGCTATGTTAGCAATTAGTAAGTCTGCAGAAAATTCTTTGAGGGATGATCCAAGAAGGGAAAAGAATCACCCGCCGAGGCGCAGAGAAGTCGCAGCAGGAACACATGATTTGAGACAAGGCGCTGAACCCTGCCCGCTTTTCGATTATGGCCGGAACAGTTTACTCCTACGCCTCAGTTACCTAACTGGTTTAATAGGTTTATAGCAATAGGCTCAATCAGAAACTTATCTGAAAAAGACTAAAGACGAGATGCTCAAAAAATGAAAGGAGTTATCTATGGAATTCACCTCGCTGAATGAAGGCACCAACTTTTTAACCTATCCAGCGAACAAAGTCATAAGCATTCTGAATACTCCCGAAGAGCTGCACGCCGCTGTTACGGAATTGAACCATGCCGGTTTTCAGAAAGAGCAGCTGCAGGTGCTCTGTGGGGAAAAAGGTGCCGAGCGCTTGGACCCAACCGGCGAACGCCACGGATTCCTCGCCAGACTTTATCGTTTCGTTGAAAAATTCGGTGATATGGAGTCGAAGCACTTGAGCGAGTACAAATCGGAGCTTCTCAGGGGTCATTTTTTACTTGCTATTGACGTTGCCGCCGAGGTCGACCGCGCTCGTGTCCTCAATGTCCTCAAGACTCATAGGGCTACTCGCGTGAACTTTTTCGGTAAATGGACGGTTGAGGGGCTGTCTTCAGAATAGAGTAAGGCTGAACTCGGTTTAACGCGATGCGGTTTGTGTCCCCTTGCCCTTACCTGCAACACGTATTCGTCTTTCTGAATATGTCTCCATTAATCAGCCGGAGGTGATGATCGGCAATGCCGCGGAGCCCTTCGATACAGAGGGTAATTTGATGGATGCGACAACGAAAAAGCTCATCCGCCAACTCCTCCAGAGTCTGGTGCAATGGACTGGCGGCTCGCGAAATCTCACGAGTGATAGGAATCGTTGCACAAACGGTTGCAAGCAAAATGTCTGATCAGCGATCCCAGATGGAAGAATTTCATTCTCTACGATGACCGGGTACGCGGCACAAAGGTTATATCGCTCGTTCAAAGTAAGCGACAAAAACAACGCTTCGAAAAGATAAAAGGGTGACGTATGGAACAACGAGTTTTGATAACAGCCGGAGCGTCCGGCATCGGACGTGAAATTGCGCGGGCGTTCGCGAGCAACGGAGCAAAGGTATTCGTTTGCGACATTGACGCGGCGGCTCTTGACGAATTTGCTGAGGAAATAATGGGCTTAGGAACAAATGTTTGCGATATATCAAAACGGGAAGACATGGACCAAATGATCGCCGCCGGTATTGCCGCTTTGGGCGGTTTGGACGTGCTGGTGAACAATGCTGGCATCGCAGGTCCGACCACGCCTGTCGAAGAATTTAACCCGGATGATTGGGATAATGTTGTAAAAATCAACCTGAACGGCACATTCAACGTCACGCGCCTCGCCATTCCGCATCTTAAAAAATCTCAAGCGGGCGTAATCATCAATATGTCTTCGGTAGCGGGTAGGTTCGGCTATGCTAATCGCAGCGCGTATTCGGCGACGAAGTGGGGTATCGTCGGCTTTACTAAGACGCTTTCAATCGAGCTTGGGAAATTCGGAATTCGCGCCAACGCGATTCTGCCGGGTAGTGTGGAAGGAGATCGAATACAGAGAGTTTTTGAAAATCGGGCGAAAGCGAGCGGCAAGTCACTAGAACAAATTAAGAAAGAGGCAATGACTGTTCAATCCATTAAACGATTCGTTGACCCACGTGATATCGCCGCCTTGGTCATTTTTCTCGCTTCGGACGCTGCAAAATCAATTTCCGGTCAGATGCTGCCTATTGATAACGATATGCAGCAAGCGTCATAGGTTGACCGGAAAAGTTGACTCGGTACGAGAAGCTCGGGCCGGAGGCATTGTTGTCGGTGGAGAAGCTGTCGGTCATGAGTGCCTGTATGCCGGAGACTTGCTCCTCTTGTCGTGCGCAGTGGCGCCTGGTATCTCGATAGCGTTGTTGCAGCGCACGCTAACATTGCGCCGGAACTGCATCGTGATAGACCGAAGTTATCTTCACTCGGACGCCGAGCCTGAAAGGAGGCGGTCATGACCACAGACGCAAGTGCCGTCACGCACGCTCTGCCCGGACCATCCGACGATCTTCTCGTCAAGCTTGAGGGCATCTATCGAGATATTCATGCCAATCCGGAACTGTCGATGCAGGAGCATCGCACGTCCGGCATCGCCGCTGCGTGGTTGCGCGAGCAGGGATACGACGTGACGGAGGGTGTTGGTGGCACGGGCGTTGTCGGGTTGCTTCGCAACGGTGATGGCCCGACCGTGCTGCTGCGCGCCGATATGGATGCGTTGCCGATAAAGGAAAGTACTGGTCTATCTTACGCGAGCGAGAAGAACGGAACCGACCGCTTCGGCCAAGCAACGGCGATCGCGCATTCTTGTGGACATGATATGCACGTCACATGGCTAATGGGGGCGACGCGCATCCTCGCCGAGAACTGTGCCGACTGGCGCGGCACCGTCATGGCTGTCTTCCAACCGGGCGAGGAAACCGGCCAAGGCGCCCGCGCAATGATCGAAGATGGCATGGTGAAGCGCTTCCCCAAGCCGGACGTTACCTTAGGCCAGCACGTGATGCCGCTCTCGGCAGGACGGATCGGCTGGCATGTCGGAAGCATGTTGTCCGCGGGTGATAGCTGGGAAGTGAAACTGTTCGGGCGCGGTGCTCACGGTTCGATGCCCCAAAAGAGTGTCGACCCGGTCGTAATGGCCGCGTCGGCGGTGATGCGCCTGCAGACCGTAGTGTCGCGGGAAGTGGCGATGACCGACTCGGCCGTGGTAACCGTTGGCGCGCTGCAAGCTGGCATGAGCGAGAACGTGATTCCGGATCATGCGCTACTTCGCCTGAATGTCCGCACCTTCAAGGATGAAGTGCGCAAGAGGGTGCTGGCAGCGATCAGGCGCATCCTAGAGGCCGAAGCGGCTGCGTCGGGCGCTCCAAAGCCTCCGGAATTTTCGGTCCTAAGCGATTTTCCACTGACGCGCAACGATGAAGCCGGCACGAGCAGGGTGGTAGCCGCATTTGAGGATCGGTTCGGGGCGGAGCATGTGAGCGAGGTCGGTCCTGCGACTGCCAGTGAAGATTTCGGGCTGTTCGGCACCGCCTGGAATGTGCCTGCCGTGTTCTGGGTGGTCGGCGGCATCGATCCGGCAACGTATGAAAAGGCGAAGGAGGCTGGCAAGCTGGATGAACTACCAGCCAACCACGCGCCGAATTTTGCGCCGGTGATCGATCCCACTCTGCGCACGGGTGTTGAGGCGATGCTCGCTGCGGCCGGCGCCTGGATTTGTCCGGCCGCTGCCTCTGTAGTTTGATTGTGACGGAACTGCGAAGCGTACTTAGCCTTGGCATGCATAGCGCCTTTCTACAGGATCTGGTGCATGTGCTCGACTGGGTAGGAACCTTCGTATTCGCCCTAAGCGGGGGACTGCTGGGCATACAAAAGCGCTTCGACTTGTTCGGCGTTCTCTTTTTGTCCTTCGTGGTGGCGGTCGTCGGCGGCATGATGCGCGACGTTCTGATCGGCGCAGTCCCTCCGGTCGCAATCACGGACATTCGTTACTTCGCGATCGCGATGATCGGCGGCTTGGCGACCTTCTACGGGTATCCTAGAGTCGCATCGCTCCAGCGCCAAATGCTGCTGTTCGACGCCGTTGGGCTTGGTTTGTTTGCGGTTACCGGAGCGCAAAAGGCAATAGATCACGGCGTCAATCCATTGATGGCGGCGATCCTGGGCATGCTGACCGGAATCGGCGGCGGGATGTCCCGTGATGTCCTCGCCGGAAACATCCCATTTGTTTTGCGAGGCGATCTTTATGCGCTTGCGGCGCTCGCGGGCGGAGCGATCGTATCGATCGGGATGATTATGGGTGTGCACCCGTTGTATCCGATGTTGTTGGGCGCCGCTGTCTGTATCTTTCTTCGGCTGATGGCCATCTATTATGGTTGGCGCGCGCCGGTCGCCCGCTGGAGCGGCGACAAGGCAAAATGAGTGAGACCGCGAGTCGTGATTATGTAAGATCTGTTCGATATTTGCGCGAACCAATTTAAGCAAGGTCATGACGCATTAAGCAAGGTCATGACACGTCGCGTCGCGTGCGTCCGGGACAACTGTTGAATTGGTAATAAAATTCACGACAAGAAACATTCTCGAGCGGGACTGTTGATGAGCCCGTCCTGTATATCGGGAGATTGTGGGAAATATGGCGAAAAATAACCAAGCGGATCCTATTTTTACGCAACAGGAGGAGGTTTACCGGTCATGGGCATATTGGTCGATGGTGTTTGGAAGGACGAATGGTACGAAACGAAAAGCACCGGGGGGCGTTTCGTCCGTTGGCAGTCTCGCTATCGCAACTGGATCACACCGGACGGCGCAGCGGGGCCAACGGGCGAAGGCGGCTTAGCGGCCGAGGCCGGCCGCTATCATCTCTACGTGTCCTTCGCATGCCCCTGGGCGCACCGCACCTTGATCATGCGCGCGCTGAAAGGGCTGGAGAACGCGATCTCCCTTTCGGTGACTCACTGGCACATGGGCGAGAACGGCTGGACGTTCGAAGCCGCGCCCGGCGTCGTTCCCGATCCGATCCAGGGCGCGAAATATCTCTATCAGGTGTATCTCGCCGACGATCCTAAAGCCTCAGGTCGTGCAACCACACCAGTTCTTTGGGACAAAGCTCAGGCCCGCATCGTTAACAACGAATCCGCCGATATCATGCGCATGTTCAACGACGCCTTCGACGGTGTTGGGGCACAACCGGGAAATTATTATCCGGAAGCATTGCGACGCGACATCGATGAGCTCAATGAGCGCATTTATCACGCGGTCAACAACGGCGTGTATCGGGCGGGCTTCGCGACGACTCAGGAAGCGTACGAGGAAGCAGCGTTCGGCGTTTTCACGATGCTCGACGAGCTGGAAGAGCGACTCGCGAGCAGCCGTTACTTATTCGGCGATCGACCCCTTGAGACTGACTGGCGTCTTTTCACCACGCTGGTTCGCTTCGATACCGTCTATTTCGGCCACTTCAAATGTAATGTCCGCCGGTTGGTCGACTATCGCAATCTATGGGGTTACACCCGGGATCTGTTTCAACTACCCGGCATCGGACAGACCGTGAACTTCGATCACATCCGCAAACACTATTACACCAGTCACAAAGCGATCAACCCGAGCGGTATCGTTCCCATCGGTCCGGAACTGGATTTTTCCGCTGCGCATGGGCGTGGAGGCCGCTAAACGCCAAAGGATCCTTCGCCAGAGCGCTTCGTGCAGCTCGCGCAGCGACCTCAATACCGGCTTTTGCCTATTTGGATGTCGCGGCCCGCGCCGCGCTCGTGAAGGCGGTCAGCGATGAGACGCAGGCAGTTGCTCAAAGGTATCGCGATGGAGACGAGATGACTTTTCCGATATGCACCCACATCGCGCTTGCATACGGGAAGTAACCCGCCAGATGTGAGTCATCGCCCAACAAAACGCTGGTGAAGAGGAAAAAGCAAGTGCGCGGAGCGATTTGGACGTCGATGAGGCCCACCCGTTCCAGTAGCGGATGCCGCGTTTAACGAGAGTCGGACGAACGGAACAGAAAGGGATGAAACGGCCGTGAAACACGATCTGAACTCTCTGCCTACAGCCCGTGTGAAGCATAAGGGAACAGAGAAGGAGCTTCCGCTTGAAGAAATCATCGTTGGTGACGAGACCGTGGTGCGTC
>Ga0134127_10002570_pt1 | contig 13066 bp, 10 predicted proteins | sample KB31753_FD_96459 | JGI IMG/M metagenome (GOLD analysis project Ga0134127, IMG submission 96459) | Terrestrial soil microbial communities with excess Nitrogen fertilizer from Kellogg Biological Station, Michigan, USA - KB3-175-3 | ecosystem: Environmental > Terrestrial > Soil > Unclassified ...
AAATGGAAAATGGAAAATGATAAATCCAAGATATAGCCAACAAAGAATATCGCGACAAAGAAGATCCAAATGAGCAATTCGTCCGAAGACCGAATCAGAGTTCTCCTCGCAAAGCCGGGGTTGGACGGGCACGACCGTGGGGTAAAAGTCATTGCTCGCGCGCTTCGCGATGCCGGAATGGAAGTCATTTATACCGGGTTGCGTCAAACTCCAGAGCAGGTTGTGGCGGCTGCCGTTCAGGAGGATGTTGATGCAATTGGCCTGTCCATTCTGTCCGGCGCACATATGACCTTATTCCCTCGGGTGGTGGAACTGGCGCGCCAAGAGGGACTCGACGACGTGATCATCTTCGGCGGTGGCATCATTCCCGACGAGGACATCCCACGGTTAAAAGAAAGCGGAGTCACCGAGGTGTTCACCCCGGGAGCAAGGATGGACGACATAATCGAGTTCATCCGGAAGAACGCCCGACAGGATTTACAGCCGCAAGCCTGAGCAACTCTTCGATCCGCCACCGGCAGTTTAGATGTGCGGGTCAGATAGATCCCGTAGAATTCGCCTCAGCGACGGTATTTGCTAAAATTGTTATTTTTCTTTTTTTTTCTTTTGTAATTAAGGACGCAACTGTAGTAAAATGCCGGGCGGCATAGAAACAACAGGGTCGCGGGCCGCTCGATCTCAGGTTAGCTTGGACAAATGAAGACGGGGGTATTGGGCATTAGATGCGCCGAGCAGCTAACAACCTAATTTATCAAACCTCTATTTCAAAGCAGGTCCACGAGGTTCAGGCACAACTCCCTCCCGGGTCGTTCCATCAACAATTTGGCTTACATCTGATACGCGGAATCAGTTCACACCAGCGATTTGTTGATTTAGGTGAAAAGCTGGTGGGTCTGGCTGAACAGGCGTACGCGTTTCGCCAGTTGGACCAACTTGGCGAGTTGAGCCAGGCGATACTGGGCTTACCGTTACCCAGGCAGTATGGGGCTGCCGCGCGATACTTTCGCGGTCTGGAGCTCATCCGTCGCGGAGATCTTGAGGGAGCAAGGTCTATTCTTGAAGCAGTAGCGGCTGAGCCTTCGCACAGATTCACGGCTCGAGCGATCCAGTCACTGGGTGTAACCTTCCACGCTCGCGGTGATTCTGAATCCGCACTGAAACTGTACATAGAAGCGCATTGTCGCGCGTTTGATAAGAAACGCGTCGACCCCGTCGCTTCGTTCGCTAGCCGGAGGAATATAGCAGTCCTCAGAAGCGAGCAGGGTGATCATCAGGGAGCCCTGACAGACTTTCTCGGGATGTCTCAGTTTGCGAGAGCCGTTGGTTCGATCCACGCGCAATCCTACTACGAATACCTCAACAGTCTTGCGGTCGAGTTCGGCGAATTGGGACATCTGCAGGAGGCAGTGCGGGCCTCGCAGCTTTCGCTTTCGTCTCCGTTTGCAATCGCTTATCCGGAATGGCGGCAGACATTCGAAGAAATCGCATCCAAACGCCAGCGCTCGTCGCAATCGTCCGGCGCAGTTCGAGGAGCAATTATTAAGGAACCAGGGAACCAAGAATCGGTTCCCAAAACGCACACTCTCGTACATCTGCCGGTGGCGGAAGGTCCTAACCCGGCGGCACCGGCACACAGACCTCAGCCAGGCACACGAGCGCGCGTTCTCAGCTTCCAGCGGTGGAAGACGACGATCAAAGCGTCGGGTCGTGCGACTCCTGTGGGAGTTGCTGCGGGACTGCGCAGTCGCATGACCACTGGGGAGAAACTGATCAGGCTTATGGATCTGATCTCGCAGGATGAAACGGACGATGAGACGATTGACCGAATTCTCGAAACAGTGGAACAAATCGTAATAAAGCGTCGATCTCAGAACCTCGATTGAACACCTGCGAAATCGCACCCCCAAACGCTACTCGCAACAATTCCTGCACTTGTTATAATCCGCACCGTCTAGAACCAGCGTCGCGTGGTACGTCGTGGGTTGGTCCTCATCCTTCCGCGACGCATCACGATACGCATTCCGCAAATCTTGAAATGGGAGGATAGTATGAAACGTTTCGTAGCTTGCTCGGTTCTGATCCTTGTAGCCCCAATTGTCGCCGCGATGCTCCAACCCGGCGCAAACAGCAACGCGCCGTTCGCCTCTACAGCATACGCGGGCCACACCCTCGCCGGCGGGTATTGCGTCTGTGGTTGTCCAGGCTGTATTTGCGAGCCGGGCGAAAGCCTTGAAATGTGTCTACCGGATGGAAGAGAAGGGGGCCAAGCCGTCGCCAAGACGACCGGAAACCCCACTCAGCCATCACAATCAGATGTACCTGCTGCGGCATTTTTCATAGGCACGGGGCTTCTGATCTGGAAGCGAATCCGTCGCTAAGTAAGTTCGGATCGCTCCGTTGAGGCTCCTAAGGGTGCTTCCACGGGCCCGTTACGACCGAGCCCGGTACGAGAAGTCGAATCAACCGGATCGAATCACCGGGATGACTTGAGAGGCCGTGCTCGGTCGTCGGGCATTTGACGCGCGCCAGGGCGCTTCAGCAACGGCGCGCGGCCCCGCATCAGGCAAACTAAACTGTCCCTCACCAACAGTGTGAGGTCCTCACTGCTTAGCGTTCTCAAGGGCCGCTTAGATGGTTCTTGTGCGCAAGTAAGGCGGGGTGTGGCCACAATCTTAAGAAGCAGCGAACTGTCCAGGCGACAGGCGGGAGCCCAATAGTTAGGGCTAGAGCAGGCTACAGTGAGCTTCTCTTGCGCTGAAATCTGGAGTCCGCTCTGCTCAATCTCTTTACATATTGGAGCACAATGGCTCTTTCGGCTGGTAACAATCTGATCACCTCCTGGACGATTTCGGCAATGTCATTGCTGATGACCGTCTTCTTGGAGATATCCAGGAGCAATAGATTATGCGATTGATCCGCAACGTGCTGAGGAACTCCCTCATCCGACAACCCAAAGGCTACGCGAATCAACTCGATCTCGCGCACTCTTAGCCCGCGCGCCAGAGCCTTTAGCTTGTCGACGCTCAAGTTCTTTGAGCTACCGCTTATGATCCCGCTGACGTAGCTGTCGGTTATCTCGCCCCCGGATCTCAGCTTAACGTCGCGTCGTGAAAGGTGTTTCTCTTTCATTACGCGTTCGACGTAATGACTTAAACCGTTTTTGCTGGGCTTCGACATAGTGAAACTCCCGACTTGCCATGTTTTTATTCACACGGTCAACTTAGGTTACAGCAGGGACCTATTCTAAACCAGGATCATCCTGACTACAATCGCATTAAACAACTTCCGGAGGCTTACCGCCGCAGGGGCCTAATGGCGCAAAAACGAGCATTCCGTCCATCTGAGCTTCCAGATGTCATTCAGTGACCGCAGTAAAAGGGGCGAAAATTGACGCTCTCAGAATTGCGGTGTTAGACTTGACGCCTCTACAAAGGAGGCACCCAGATGCCGGTAAGCGAGAGACTTCTCGAGATACTTGCCTGTCCAGTCTGCAAGGTAAAAGTCAATTTGAAGCCGGATGGCAGCGGACTGAAGTGCACACAGTGCAAGCGCGTTTACCCCATACGTGATGACATTCCAGTGATGCTCGTAGACGAGGCAGTAATTGAAGAGTGAAGCAGGCAGTTCACCAAACGCCAGGCGCACGCCGCTGGATTGGTCGCGACTCAAAAGGGTGCTCCTTGTCCGCTTACGCTCGATAGGCGACACGGTTCTAATGACGCCGTGTCTTCAAGCGCTCAAGGATTTTCAACCTGACATTGAGATCGGTGTAATAACCGAGCCGATTGCCGCCCCAATTCTCAAAGGGCATACGCTTGTCGATCACCTCTTCGTTACGTCCAGAACGTTGGGGGCAAGGTTGGGATTGATGGCGCGCCTGCGCCGAATGGGTTTCGATGTCGCTTTCAACCTCCACGGCGGCTCGACCGCGATGTTCTTGACCGCGGCATCGGGAGCTCAATACACGGTCGGGTTTCGAGACCAGCGGGGCTCCTGGCTAGTGAGCGAGCGAGCGCCGGCGCCACAATCGATACTCGGACGCAATACGATTCACAGCGTTGAACAGCAACTTGCATTGTTGAGATTCGCAGGAGTGCCGTTGCCGGAACGGCCTCGACTCAGCCTGCCGGCCTCTCCTGAAGCAGCCGCCCGAGCGAGAACCAGGTTGATTGAAGCAGGGGTTCCAATTGCCACGATTGCCTCGAGCCGATTTGTTATTGTAGCGCCCGGCGCGGCGTTTGAATCGAAGCGTTGGGGCGTTCGAGAATTTGCTGCGGTCATAGATCATCTCAACAGCCGCTGGCAACTAGCGAGCATTATCATAGCCGGGCCGGAACAGGGGCCACTTGCAGCCGAAGTTTCCGCGCTTGCTGACTCAAAGCCTCGTGTCCTATCCAGGATAAGCCTGGCGGAGCTAATAGCAATCGTAGGAAACTTTGGACGCTTATTTCTGGGCAATGACAGCGGACCGATGCATATAGCGGCGGCCCTCTGCTGTCCGATCGTTGCAGTGTTTGGGTCGTCCAATCCAGACGTTTGGCACCCGTGGACCAGCGCAGCGTACCGTGTTATTGGTGGCCGGCAAGCCACTGCCGACAGCAATGTCCGCGGGTCCATCGACACGGTCTCGATTGATGAGGTGACCGCGGCTGTGGACGACGTGATTCAGGCCACCGCAACGTGTGCCGCTTCCTGATTAGTTATGAGCAACCTGAGCCGTGATCGCGCAAAGATTCTGACTTCCAAATTCGCGGGCAAGCGGATCGTCGTGTTGGGCGATTTGATGCTTGACGAATTCATATGGGGCCGAGTGCGCCGCATATCCCCGGAAGCGCCCGTCCCGGTAGTAGAAGTAGACCGGCAGACGGTGGCTCTTGGCGGCGCCGGCAACGTGGTTTCGAATCTTGCGGCTCTTGGCGCACACACGACACCCGTCGGCGTTCTGGGCGATGACTCCGACGCAGAGCGGCTCCGCGGGGCCTTCCGCGAGCTGGGAGTGAGCACAACTGCGCTGATAGCGGATTCCTCCAGGCCTACGACAGTGAAGACCCGTATTATTGCTCACAATCAGCAAGTAGTTCGGACAGATCGTGAGAGCCGCTCGCAGATTTCCGTCCCAATCGGTGATCGGGTCGCCGAGAGTTTTTGCGAGCAGATAGAAACTGCTGATGCGGTAGTTGTCTCGGACTACGGTAAAGGATTGTTGTCGCCGGCTCTGCTTGCCCGAACGCTTAATGCGAGCCGCGAACGAGGGTTGATCGTTTGCCTCGATCCCAAAATGCGAAGCTTTGTTCACTATCAGCCGGTCACGGTCATTACTCCTAACAATCAGGAAGCGTCGGAAGCTTCGGGAATTCCGATTGAAGACGAGCAGAGTCTCACCGAGGCCGGCCGGAAGCTGCTAAGATCGATCGACGCCAGCGCCGTGCTGATCACCCGGGGAGAAGAAGGGATGACGCTGTTCACCGCAGATCATTCGGCCGGCGCGGAAGTAACCCATATCCCCACAGTGGCTCGCGAGGTCTACGATGTGACCGGCGCGGGGGACACTGTCATCGCCACGCTTGCGCTCGCGCTTGCCGGGGGCGCCTCACTCGAGGAGGCGGCGGTTCTCGCGAACCACGCCGCGGGTGTGGTGGTTGGTAAGTTGGGAACCGCGTCGCTTACTCGCGATGAGCTGCTGGCAGCATTTGAGTGAACGCTTTCGCTGCCGACTATTGTCTTGACTCAGAGGCAGCAGGATTGTTTGATGTAGGACAGCCCCTGCCTCTTGAAACACTAGGAACAAAACGGGGTTAAAAGAGAATGAGCATTGAGTTGTTGGACAGACTAAACGAGCGCCGGGCCGTCGTTGGCGTAATCGGCCTCGGGTACGTGGGACTGCCTCTCGCGGTTGAGTTCGCGCGTGGCGGATTGAGGGTAATCGGGTTCGATCTGGATCGGTCACGAGTCGATTTGATCAACCAGGGTAAGTCATACATTCCGGATGTGCCGACCGAGATGGTCGAGGCGCTTGTAGCGCGAGGCAAGCTCGCCGCGGCCACCGACTTTGGTCGCCTGAGCGAAACCGATGCCGTGATCATCTGTGTTCCGACACCGCTCCGCAAGACAAAGGAACCGGACATTTCGTACATCCTCGCAGCCGCCGAGCAGGTTAAGTCTCACCTTCATTCGCCGCAGCTCGTGGTGCTCGAGTCAACGACTTATCCGGGGACGACAGACGAAGTGGTTCTGCCGATGCTAAAGGACACCGGTCTTGTCCTCGATAAAGATTTCTATCTCGCGTTTTCGCCGGAACGAGTTGACCCGGGAAACAAGCAGTTCCAGACGCACAACATCCCGAAGGTAGTCGGCGGAGTTTCCGCCGCGTCGACCGAGATTGCCGCGGCGCTCTATCAGACAATCGTCGGCGAAGTTCATGCGGTTTCCAGCGCGCGAGTAGCTGAGACGGCCAAGCTGCTCGAAAACACTTACCGGTCGGTCAACATTGGGTTGGTGAACGAAATGGCGCAGCTATGCTATCACCTGGGCATAGACTCCTGGGAAGTGATCGGGGCGGCGGCCACCAAGCCGTTCGGGTTCATGGCCTTCTATCCTGGCCCTGGCATCGGCGGTCATTGTATTCCTCTGGACCCGCACTATCTTTCGTGGAAGGCCCGCCTGCATGGGTTCGAAGCGCGGTTCATCGGATTAGCCGAAGAGGTGAACTCGCACATGCCTGATCACGTAGTGCAGCTTGTGCAGGATGGATTGAACGCCCACACCAAAGCGGTGAAGGGCTCGCGAATTCTCATCGTGGGTGTAGCGTACAAGCGCGACATCAACGATGTTCGCGAGTCACCGGCGCTCGGCATCGTCGACCGCTTGATGCACAAGGGTGCGACGGTAAGCTATCACGATCCATTTGTTCCAGAGATGTCGGTTGATGGTCGAGGCTCGCTCGCCAGTGTGGCGCTCATCGATGAGGTGCTCAGCGGCTGCGACTGCGCGGTGATTGTAACGGATCACTCCGACGTTGATTACGCGCGAGTCCTGCGGCTCGCGCCACTGGTAGTCGATACACGAAACGTCACGCGGCGCCTTGCGATGCCTGAGTTTGAAGGGAAGATTGTGAGGTTGTGAGGGGGGATAGTGTTTATTTGAGACTTGATATTTGCGATTTGCTATTTAAGAGAATTTCCATTGGTCATTGATCAATTGTCATTTGTCATTTTGATTCGTCGATAGGGTTGATCGAAAGGGACATACTAATGACACGCGGGACGGGCGACCGCAGGCCAAGCGCAAATGAAAAATGACAAATGGAAAATGCAAAATGGAAAATCGCAAATAGCAAATCTCAAATAGCAAATCTCAAATAGCAAATCGCAAATCTCAAATAATCCTCTCCCCGTTTCCCCCTTTCCCCCTCTCCCCCTCTCCCTCTCACGGCTTCTTCCTCTTCTGTCTCTCTCTTTCCTTTTCCAGCTCTCGCTGCTTGCGCTGTTCTTCTTCCATTTCCAGTATCGATGGAGGAGGAGGAGCGAAAGTCAGTTCTTCTCGATAGGTGGCGAACACAGGCTTTGCGTTCAGTTGCGCCGGGGAGAACTTGTATTGCCTGAACGCGTTGACCGCTCGCTCGTCTATAACCGGATCAAGCGATCTCAGGACGCGTATGTTGATAACCTTGCCGTCGGGAGTGACCACTCCGCTTAACAGCACCGCACCTCTGACTGTGCGGCCGGATTCAAACTGGGGCGCGATCCGTTCGAGCGGAACCGGCGGCGTAAAGCGGTCGCCGGGGGCGAGCTGAATCGGACCGCCGTATTGGTCTACCGGCCTCGATAACTCCGCCGGCCGATTCCGCAGGTTTGCCAGCGGCACGATTTCAGGCGTCACCGAAACCAACAGTGTCCGCTCGGTGGGCACGCTCTCCTGGCGTCCACCACCGCCGACGAAGTACTTAACACCAAACATCCCTTTGCCGCCGCGCAACATCACCGTTTCGAAGTTGCCGAATTCGATGCCCTTCGCGTCGAGCAGCGGTTCATTCGCGTAGCGGACTCGAAGATCAAGCTTCAAAAAGCCGCGCACCACATCGCGCGGAGTCAGGGTGAAGACCATGTATTCCGGACCCAGTAGAACCGCGTCGTTAAACGTCTCGCCGCTTCGCAGCCCAACCGAGCGGACGTGGCGAACCGCAATCTCCTCCAGCTTGTGTTTGTCTTTTATGTACGCGATCTCCGCCTCGGCTGTCGAATAAGTCCCAGATAGCCGGCTCACTTCTTCCATCGCCGGAGAGCGCGCAGCGTCGTACTGGTAGACAGCGAAGGTCAGGTTTGCAGCGTATTCCCGGCCTCCGGGTCGCGCCCCGCCAGACCCGCTCTGCCCGTCTGCGGTAGCGGCGCCAACCAACATCACCGTGAACAACAGCAGTGGCCTAAGGAGAACGAGTAGAGCGCGCTTTGCATCTCCCGTCATAAGAAGGAATGTCGACTCTGCTTGATTCGTCCAGAACGTCATAAAGAGTGTCTCCCGATTCGCTCTGAGATCATTAGCCTGTAAGCCTCGCTCTTGCTGATTCCGCGCTCCCGGGCGATTCGCTTGAGCGCGTTTTTCTGATCGAGTCCTTCCGCATTCATGAGTTGGATAATCCGTTCACCTATGGACGGCGCTGATTCGGCCTCGAGTTGCCTCGCCTGGTCCGGAGCCGGCGGGCCAATGATCAGCACGATTTCACCGCGCGCGGCGCTTTCGGGCAGATCCGGCTGAGAGAGCGAGCCGCGAACAAACTCTTCGTGCAATTTCGTAAGCTCCCGCGCCACTACGCACTCGCGGTTGCCGAAGATCTCTTTTGCATCGGCGATTGTATCCAGAATTCGATGCGGAGCTTCATAGAACACCAGCGTTGATTCGATCTTCGCAAGCTCCGCCAGGCGTGTTCTGCGCGCGCCGCGCCGGGCCGGCAGAAATCCAAAAAAGGCGAACTCGTGCGCGGGAAGTCCCGATGCCGACAACGCACCTAATATCGCCGATGGACCCGGAACCGGCACAACCGAAATGTTTCGATCGATGGCTTCCCGAACAATTCGAAATCCGGGATCCGAGACCAGCGGCGTTCCGGCGTCAGACACCAGAGCGACATTGACCCCGGTCTCGAGTTTCTTTATGAGTTCAGCCGATCGCTCACGTTCGTTATGTTCGTGATAACTGACGGTTGGTTTTGAGATTTGATGGTGCGCCAGAAGCTTGCGGGTATGCCGGGTATCTTCGCAAGCTATCAGGTCTGCTTCCCTCAGGACGCGTAGCGCTCGAAGAGTGATGTCTTCCAGATTGCCTATTGGCGTCGCAACAATGTAAAGAGTGCCAGACATTACTTTATTGGTAGCAATCAGACCAGAAAGAGCCGTGAACTGTCGAGGGGGGAGAGCGGGAGAGTGGGAGTGGTAGACGAGGTCTACTATTTTCTATTTGATATTTTCTATTTGCGATTTGCGATTTGCGATTGGCCGCGATTTGCGATTGGCCGCGATTTGCGATTTGCGATTGGCCGCGATTTGCCAATTGACATTTGCCATTTGCCAATTGCCATTTGCCAATTGCCATTTGCCATTTGCTATTTGCCAATTGCCATTTGCCAATGCCAATTGCCATTTGCCAATGCCAATTGCCATTTGCCAATGCCAATTGCCATTTGTCAGTTGCCATTTGTCAGTTGTCGGTTGTCAAAAAGTTTTATTTGATATTTGCGATTTGATATTTGCGATTGAATGACAAATGGCAAATGAGAAATGATCAATGACAAATCGCGGCCAATCGCAAATAGAAAATATCAAATAGAAAATAGTAGACCTTGTCTCTCTCTCTCTCTCTCTCTCTCTCTCTCCCTCTCCCCGTCTCCCCGTCTATCAATATTTGACTCGCCCGAACTCTGTACTCTATAGTGTGCCAGAACTTGATCATAACCCTATTATGTTGTGGTCGTGCGAGCCACGGAGCGTGAATGTTTAGACTCGAGAAACTGGAAATAATCGGCTTCAAGTCTTTTGCCGACCGGACTTCCCTTGTTTTTGGCGACGGCATAACCGGAGTTGTCGGTCCCAACGGTTGCGGGAAGAGCAATATCGCCGAGGCCATATCGTGGGTGCTGGGTGAGCAATCCGCCAAGAACCTTCGCGGCGGAAAAATGGAAGATGTCATCTTTAACGGCACCCGAGATCGAAAGCCGACCGGGATGGCCGAAGTGATACTGACGCTGGTCGCCATCGAAGACATCGCTGCACAGGACACCTCGGAAAAAGACGACGAGCAGGAATACGAGGACGCTCTCATCAACGCCGAGCACGCAGCAGGAGCAGCCCGCGCACTGGTTCAAGAGCTGACACCACAACCGGAACCTCAAGCGGACGTATCCGACACAGCTGCGGCGCATCAGGCTGACGTAGCCGGAGACAACGCAAAGGACACCGGGCTAGCTGAAGCCGCGGTTGCGGCTGATCAACTGAATAGTTCTGGATTGAGCGAGGAAGTTGGGGAACCGGCAATGAGCTCGGCCGATGCCGGGGAAACGCCTGTTGTATCATCGGCGAGCATAAACAGCGATCAACCGACAGCGCGGCTCGAGCTGAACGAAGACGCCGCAGCGGAAGTCGAGCAAGATAAGTCGAAGGATGCCGAGCGCAAACGGACTCGTCATCCACGCAAGCGCCGAACGATCGCTATATCCGCTGGCGAGCGAATAACGGTGGGACGCCGTCTATACCGCACCGGCGACAGCGATTACTTGATGAACGGCAAGGCGTGTCTTCTGCGCGACGTTCAGGATTTGTTCGCGGGGACCGGGCTTGGCGGCGCGCATTACGCGATCATCGAGCAGGGCCGGATTGGCCAGATACTCTCGTCAAAGCCTCTCGATCGTCGAGGTCTGATCGAAGAAGCCGCCGGCATCACAAAGTTCAAATCGCGAAAGAGAGCGACCGAACTCAAGCTGGAATCGGCGAAGCAGAATCTAATAAGGCTCAACGACATCATCAGTGAAGTCGAACGCCAGGTTAACAGCCTCAAGCGTCAGGCGCAGAAAGCGCGGCGCTATCGGCGGTTGCGCGAAGAGATGCGCTCGCTCATGAAGGTGATCTTTACCGCCGACTATTACCGCTTGAACGAGGCAATCGAGCGGACCGCGCGGGATCTTGAGGAAGCCGGCCGCAACCAGACCCAGCTGGATGCGCGGCTCTCCGAGCTCGAGTCTGAGAACCGGGCGGCCTCGGCGCAATCCCGCGCGGCTGAGGACCATCTTGCGGAGTTGCGCGAGCGGGCGGCGGCTGTCGAGCTCGAGGCCGACCGCTCTCGCAATCGCAGAAGTTTCGAGGAACAGCAGATCAAGGAACTTGCCGCGCGCATTGAGGAGCTTGATCGTGATCAGCAATCGCTCGACGAGCGTCTTCAGTTGCTTGAGACGGAAGCACAACGGCGAGCTGCGAATCTTCAAACACTTGAGACCGAGGTTGCCGCCGAGCAGGCCGACTTGATTGCGCGCGAAGAATCGTATCTTTCGGAACTGGGCCGCCTCCGCGAAGCCGAAGGCGAGATCGAGCAGATGCGCCAGCGCGCGCTCACTGAAATCGGCATAACAGAGCGGTTGCGAAACCTGAGCGCTAATCTGGCGGACGCCCTGAGACGTTTGGAGCTGAAACAGGTCAGTCTGCGCAGTGAGCTCGAGCGCGCGACTGCGCGGCGCGAGGAGGCCTCGAGTGAATTCGAGCGGGTGGACAGCGAGGTTCAGGGCGATGCTGAGCTGCTGAGGGAACTGAATACGCGGATTTCCGATCGGGCAGCCGACCTCAATTCGCTGCGGAATCAGACCAACGAGCTGCGATCTCAGCTCGAAGCAGTGCACGCGAAACGGGACGCCGCTGCACACCGGCTTACTTCGCTTGAAGATCTCGACGCGCATCACGCTTATTACTCCGACGCGGTGCAGCAAGTGCTCTCGCGCGAGCAGGCTGCGCGAATAAGCGCACTTGGGACTCTCGCGGATTTTGTCGAAGTCGAACCTCAGTATGAACCTCTAATCGAGAGCCTGTTCGCGAGGGAGCTTCAGAGCGTTCTGGTTCCGACGATCGATGACGCGCTTGCCGGTGTCGACTACATCAAGAACGAAGGACTGGGGCGCGGCGCGTTTCTGGTTGTCGGGCTGCACGGCGGCGAAGGCGATCCTGAAGCGGAGCCGGGACGGGACGGTGGGCCGGAGACTCAAGGGATCGGCGACGAGACGACACTGCCGGAGAGTGGAATTGAGACCTGGCTGGTAGCCACTGATGCGGAACGCGAAGCGTTGCGCGCGTACCCGGAGTATGTTCCTGAAGAGAGGCAACTACCGCCGGCCGATCTCTCATCGATCGATGCTATCGTGATTCGCCTTGACGTTGAGGGTGATCCGTCGGTCTCGCTCTCGCACGTCGAGGCGACGGCAACCGACGATCGTGCCGCCGCCCGACGGTTTGACGACGAGGCCGATGCTCACGCGTCGCGGTTTCAACTCGACGTTTTGCGAGCGATCGATCTGCTTGGCTTGCGTCACGAGATCAAATCGGTGGTCGAGCGCGCGTTTCCTGATAAGTGCGCGGCGGCGGTCGTCCCCGACATAGAAGCGGCGCTTCATCTGTCGATCGAGAACGCCTCATTAATCTATGTGACTTATGACGGCGAGCAGGTGGTCAACGGACGCTTGATTGTTACCGGGGCGCAGGCGGGGAAGAAGGGCACTTCGCTGCTGGGACTGAAGCGTGAGATCAAAGAGCTTCGCGAGCTGGGCGCGAGCGGCGCTGAGGAAGAGCAGAGGATGAGTGAGGCGATGAGCGCGGCCGAAGAGGGGTTGCGCCAGGCCGAGTTGGAATCATCGACGCTTGATCAGCAGCTTCGTGAGCATGAGAAATCCGCTGCCGCGCGAAACTCGCATCTCGAAGGTCTCGGCCGCGATCTCGAACGCGCGTCGCAACACGTTCGGGTCGTTGAAATCGAGCTCGAACAATCGGGTACGGAGCGAGCGGAGCTTGAACCTCGTATCGAACAGCTCGCCAGTCAGGTG
>Ga0134127_10002571_pt1 | contig 13064 bp, 11 predicted proteins | sample KB31753_FD_96459 | JGI IMG/M metagenome (GOLD analysis project Ga0134127, IMG submission 96459) | Terrestrial soil microbial communities with excess Nitrogen fertilizer from Kellogg Biological Station, Michigan, USA - KB3-175-3 | ecosystem: Environmental > Terrestrial > Soil > Unclassified ...
GCGAGAACAGCCGGCGCATGCTCGATCACGGCATCGCCCGGGCTCGCGAGGCGCTGGCGGCGGCTGGCGCCCGCGCGGTCGCCGTCAATCCTTTACTGAGGCCGGGTGGCTGGCATCTCATGGGCACGGCGCGGATGGGACGCGACCCGGCCACCTCGGTGATCGATGCCGAGGGCCGGTGCCACGACGTGCCCAACCTCTACGTCGTGGACGGCAGTACGATGGTGACCTGCGCCGGCGTCAATCCCACCTCGACGATCCAGGCGGTGGCCCTCTACATCGCCGACGGCATGATCCGGCGACGGGCATGAGCGCGAGTCCCCTCGCGGCGCGGCGCGACCTCCTGGCGCTGGTGCTCGATAGCCTGGTGCCGGCGGGCGACGGCTTTCCGGCCGGCTCGATCGCTCTCGAACACGTCCTCGCGATGGCCGCCGCGTCCCCCGACGTCGCGTCGATGTTCGAGCGCGCGCTCCAGGCGATCGACGACGCCACCGGCGGCTTCGCGCGGCTCGGCGCCGACGAGCGCGAGCGGGCGCTCGGGCGCGTTGAAGAGGCGCACGGGGCGCCTTTCGACGCGCTCGTCCGGCACACCTACGACGGCTACTACAGTCACCCGGCGGTGCTCGGGCGACTCGGGCTCGAGCCGGGGCCGGTGCAGCCGCGCGGTCACCGGATCGAGTCGGCGGAGCTGCCCGATCTCGGGCGCGTGGTCGCGCGCGGGCCCCTCTATCGCCCGGCCTGAAGCCCGCCGGCCGCCCGGTGCCGCGCCGGTGGTCGTCGGGCGGGTTCCTGCCGTAGAATCTCCCCTGACCCCCTGATGTGCGCGCTGCAGGCCGTCGCGGGGCTGGGGTCCCGCCGGCCGAGGCGCGCCTATGGATCCTGATGTGCGCGCTGCAGGCCGTCGCGGGGCTGGGGCTCCGCCGGTCGAGGCGCGCCTATAGACAGAGGTGACGCCGATGAGCCGACCGACCGGACGGATTCACGAGATGGAGCACCATGCCGCGGACTGGACGACCACGCGGCCGGTAGTATCGGGAACCCAGGGCATCGTCTCGGGCGGACATCCGCTGGTGTCGATGGCCGGTATGCGCATGCTGCTCTCCGGCGGCAACGCGTTCGATGCCGTCGCGGCGGCCGGATTCGCGGCGGCCGTGATCGAGCCGACCGCGTCGTACACGCTCATGGGCGAGTGCGTCGCGCTCGTCCACGACGCGCGGACGCGAGAGACCCTCGCGCTGAGCGGGCAGGGCACCGCGCCGGCCCTGGCCACGACCGCGTTCTTCCGCGGCCGCGGGCATGATCGTATCCCGACCGGTCCGGGGTCCGACGCGCATCTGTCGTTCACGGTGCCGGGTGCCGTCGATGCCTATCTCACGCTCCTCGAGACCCGGGGCACCAAGACGGTCAGCGAGGCGCTGGCGCCGGCCCTCCAGTACGCCGAGCACGGCTTCCCGATGTACGAGTACATGCATCGCCTGCTCGCCATCCCGGAGACGCAGAGCCAGTTCGACATCTATCCGCCCGGCGGCACCGCGGTGTTCTATCCGGGCGGCCGCGTGCCGCAGGTCGGCGAGCTATTCGTGCAGCCCGCCCTCGGCGCCACGCTCCGGCGGCTCGCCGAGGCCGACACCAGGGCCCGCGGCCATCGCCTGGCCGGCATCGCGGCCGCGCGGCAGCGCTTCTATGGCGGCGACATCGCGGCCGCCATCGGCGGCTTCTCCGAGCGGGTCGGTGGCCTCCTGCGCGCCTCGGACCTGGCCGGCTATCGCGCGCGTTACGAGCCGCCGCTGCGGACGACGTTCGCCGGGCGCGACATTCTCGGGCAATCGGCCTGGACGCAAGGGCCGGTCCTCATGCAGGCCCTCGGCATGCTCGAGAATTTCGACCTGCGCGCGCTGGGCCACAACTCTCCGCGCTACATTCACGTGGTCTCGGAGGCGCTCAAGCTCGCCTTCGCCGACCGCGAGCGGTATTACGGCGACCACGAGGAGGCGTTCGCGGCCATCGTCGATCTGCTCGCCCCCGCGTATTTGAAGGAGCGGGCCGCGCTGATCCGGATGGACCGGGCCGCGCCGGAAGCGCCGGCGCCGGGCAATCTGCGTCGCCGCGGCGGCGAGCCGCGGGCTGTCGCGCCGGTGAGCTCGCGAGTGGCCGGAGCCGCCGGGTCGGCGGCAGCGGCCGACGGCACCACGCACATCGCGGCGATCGATCGCGACGGCAACATGATCTGTCTGACACCGAGCGGCGGCGTGTTCAGGAAGTCGGCCTTCGCGCCCGAGCTCGGCTGCACGCTCAGCACGCGCAGCGAGATGTTCGTCCTCGAGGACGGCCATCCCAACGCGCTCGTGCCGGGCAAGCGACCGCGCACCACCCTCGTCAATTACCTGATCTGCGAGAATGGCGTGCCGACTACGACCGTGGGCTGCCCGGGAGGCGACGATCAGGCGCAGGCCGACCTGCAGCTCGTGCTGAACGTCCTGGTCTTCGGCATGAACCCGCAGCAGGCCGTCGAGGCGCCGCGCTTCTCGACCCAGACGCTGGTCAACTCGTTCTGGCCGCGGGCCTACAAGCCCGGTCAGCTCAACGTCGAGCCGGGCATCGCCGAGAGCACGCGGGCCGAGCTCCGTGCCCTCGGCCACGCCGTGACCGAGACCGGCGCCTGCGGCATCGGCGCGGTGGTGACGCGCCGCGATCCGGAAAGCGGCGCGCTCTCCGCTGGGGCCGATCCGCGTCGCCCGACCTACGCTCTCGCCTGGTAGCCGGATGAGCGGTACCGCCCGGCCTCCGTTTCGCGCCGACCACGTCGGGAGCCTCCTGCGGCCGCCCGAGCTTCGTGACGCCCGGGCCCGCGTGGCGCGCGGCGAGATGGACCGGGCGGCACTGCGTCCGGTCGAGGACGCCGCGATCCGCGGGGCGGTGGCGCTCCAGGAATCGGTCGGTCTCTCGTCCATCACCGACGGCGAGTTTCGCCGCGACTGGTGGCACATCGACTTCTTGCGCGGCTTCGACGGCGTGGAGACTTCCACGCAGAGCTTCGGGGTGAGGTTCGAGGGCGCCGACGAGCAGCCGCCGCTCATGAAGGTGACCGGCAAGATCCGACGCGCGCGGCCGAGCATGCTCGACCACTTCACGTTCTTGAAGTCGGCCACCACGCGGACGGCGAAGTTCTGCCTGCCGTCGCCGGTGATGCTCCACGCGCGGGGCGACCGTCCGATGCTCCGGGCGACCTATCCCGACCTCGCCGAGTTCTGGGCGGATCTTACGGCGGCGTACCGGGAGGAGATCGGCGCCTTGTGCCGGGCCGGCTGCACCTATCTGCAGATCGACGACACGACGGTCGCGATGATGTGCGATCCCAAGGTGCGCGCGCAGGTCACGACACTGGGCGACGATCCGGAGCAGCTGCCCGGGATATACGCCGAGGCGGTCAACGCCGTGCTGCGCGACGTTCCGCCGGAGGTCACCGTCGCCATCCACACGTGCCGGGGCAACTTCAAGAGCACGTGGATGGCGAGCGGCGGCTACGACCCGGTCGCCGAGACCGTGTTCACGCGTCTCAATGTGAAGGCGTTCTTCCTCGAGTACGACTCCGATCGCGCCGGCGGGTTCGAGCCGCTCCGGTTCGTACCGAAGGGCAAGACGGTCGTGCTCGGGCTCATCAGCTCGAAGGTCCCCGAGCTCGAGAAGAGGGACGACCTCAAGCGCCGCATCGACGCGGCCGCCCGCTACGTGCCGCTCGAGAACCTCTGCCTGAGCCCGCAGTGCGGCTTTTCCAGCACGCACCACGGCAACAAGATCACGGTCGAGGACCAGAAGCGGAAGCTCGGCCTCGCGCTCGAGGTCGCGCGCGACGTTTGGGGCGCGGGGTAACGGCTCGTCGACCAGGGTGCCTGGCCGCGTTGGGGGTGGGAGGCATGGCCGGCCTCAGGATGGGCTTCGATGGATTGGACGCAGCGATCAAGCTCCTGGAGGTAAGGAGGAGCCGAGGCCCGGCTCCTCAGCGTCGTAGTACTGGGCTGCCTCGTTCAATTCGCGTTCGGCGAGTTGGTGGAAGTCCAGTCGTCCATTCATTTCAGCTTGGCCCGTGCCTCCCGAAGCACATCACCGGCAGGGCGCCCCGAACCCGGCGTCGCGTCCAAGTCAGCATCGCGGCGATCAGCCTCCTAGCCGTGCCCGCGCCGGCGGATCCAGCTTGAGGACTTCGGCCTCGATGTCGTCGCAGAGCGGTCACTCGATCACCTCATCGGCGCGCAACAACAGCGACGATGGGATTGTGAGCCCGAGCGCCTTCGCCGTCCTATTGTTGATGACTAACTCGAACCGCGTTGCCTGTCGCAGCGGCAACTCACCCGGCCGAGCCCCAGCCAAGATCTTTGCGACCTGCTCAGCCGCCGTCGTATAGATCTCGGATTGAGTCGCGCCGTAGGACATGAGACCGCCGGCGTCTACGTAAAAACGGAACGCATGCATCGTGGGCAAGTGAGCCTTGATGGCGAAGTCGGCCAGCTGCTGAGGCCGAGGATGAGAGCTCAGAACCATGTCGGGATACACGAACAACGCGTCAGGGCGCTCCTTCGCGACCATCGCGAGCTCTGGCTGCAGGTCTCCGGGAACTCCCACGTTAGCCACCTGCAATCTGATGCCCAGACGCGGTGCGACGTCCTGGGTCAGCTTGAACGCGTTGGTAGCAGCTTCAGGGTCCTGAAGAAACATCACCCGCGACACCTTGGGGACCGCCTCCTTGAGGAATTCGAGGCGCTTCGGGCTTAGCTCCGTCGTCATGCATGTCACGCCCGTCAGGTTTCCGCCGGGCCGAGCGAGCTGGGCGACGTGCTCGAACGGGTCGCACGAGTAGACGACGAGCGGCGTCATCTTCACGGCCTTGGCGACGATTCGCGACGCCCTCGTGCCCATGGTGAACAGAACGTCGACCGGAATCTGCACGAGCTCAGCGGCCAGCCCCGGCATCCGGTCGTATCGGCAATCCGCGAATCGCTGCTCGAAGATGAGGTTCTTCCCCTCGACGTAGCCATGTTCCGCGAGGCGAGCGCGGAAAATATCGAAATGGGGGCGCCGAGGACCGGGGCCACAGACCTCCAGCCAGCCGATGCGCGAAATCCCGGTAGCCCGTTGCGCCTCGAGCGAGGTCTGCATGGCGAGCAGGCTTACGCCGAGGGCAAGAACCGTCACCCCGATCCGCATAGCGATCCCGTTCAACTTCATCGCATGGCCTCCAGGCTCGTTACCAGCTGCGTTTCTAGCTCGAGCATTCGTCCCGCGGCGGTCGCTGCCTTCAGCATGTCGTTTCCGTCACTAGGTGACCGGTCGCGTGGCGAGTGCGGCGCACGCGTATTTATCCGGAACTGGGAAATCTGATATCGAAGTTCTGGATATGGCGGCCGTAGTCGGTCAAGACCTTCGGCGATGGCTGGAGTTTCCAAGAACTTGCGAGCATGGCCTGAGGCGGCCCATTTATCCAGCGAGGCCCGCAGGATATTCACCGCCAGACGGCCCCGAGGGGGAACGGGTTTCAACGAAACGCCGGCATCACCTCGCGCGCGAAGCGCTCCATGGAGCGCATGACCCTGGCGTGCTCGAGGTCGCCAAACCAGAAGCTGCAGTTGAAGTGCGTGATACCGACGACCTCCTCGACGCGTTTGATCTGGCGGATCACCGTGTCCGGCGTCCCGATGACCAGGAAGCGGTCCAGCAGGTCGTCGGTGTCCGGCTCCTTCGGCGCCGGTACCGGAATGGCTCGGCCCTGCTCGACGCGCTCGTACTGGTTACGCAGCGAGAGCGTGACCCGCATGTTCCAGCGCGCCTCCTCCGCCGCCGCGCGCGCGCCGGCCTCGCTCTCCGCGACGTAAACCGCGCGCTGCACGCCGACGCGCAGTGGCTGCGCCGGCTTGTTCTCGGACACCAGGCGATCGAAGAGGCGGCGGAATTCGCCCATCCGCTCGAGCGGCACGCCGAAGCCGCCGGTGAGCACGTTGAAGCCGCGGCGCACCGCCGCCTCGACCGACGTCGGGCTCTGCGCGGTGATCCAGATGGGCGGGTGCGGCTGCTGGAGCGGCTGCGGGAACACCGAGGTCTCCGGGATCTTGAAGAGCTTGCCGTCGTAGGTGAAGGGCCGGCCGGTCCAGGCCTTCAGCATGATGTCGACCGACTCTTCCCAGCGCGCCCGGCCGCTCTCGAGGTCGAGACCCAGGCGCTCGAACTCGTAGGGCTGGTAGCCGCGTCCGAGGCCGACGTCGACGCGGCCGCCGGCCAGCAGGTCGAGCGTCGCGATCTCCTCGGCGATGATCAGCGGGTGGTGCAGGGGAACGACGATGACGGCAGTGCCCACGCGGATCCGCGACGTCTTGGCGGCGATGTAGGTCGCGAGCTGCGCCGGGCGCGAGAGGTAGCCGTACGTGGAGAAGTGGTGCTCGGCGAGCCAGACGTTGCCGAAGCCGAGGCTCTCCGCGGCCTGGGCGATCTCGACGCCGCGCGCGTAGATCTCCTGCGAGGAGCGCGCAGACGGCGACTGCATCAGGAGGAACGTTCCGAAATTGATGGCCATCGTCTTCCTTCGCTACCTTCTGGTCCGGTACCAGGGATGGGGCTGGCCCGGCGTCCGGACGCGCAGCGTGTAGACCGAGGTTCGCGCGGTGAAGAACAGCGTTCTCAGATCGGGGCCGCCGAAGGCCAGGTTGGCCGGCACTTCCGGCGTGCGGATGATGCCCAGGTGCCGGCCGTCCGGCGCGAAGACCCACGTGCCGCCCGGGCCCGTGCAGAAAACGCGCCCCTCGACGTCGACCTTCATACCGTCGGGCACGCCGTCCTTCTCGTCGGACGACATGTCGGCGAAGATGCGCCGGCGCACGAGCGCGCCGGCCGAGTCGAGCTCGAGCGCGTGGATGTACTGAGTCCAGCGCGTGTTGGCCACGTAGAGCACGCGCTCGTCCGGCGAGAAGGCGAGCCCGTTGGGATACTCGCAGTCGGCCACCAGCGAGGTCTTGCCGTCGGGCGTGATGCGATAGACGCCGGCCGACGCGAGCTCGCGCTCGGCGAGCGGCACCCGCAGCCCGGGGTCGGTGAAGTAGATACTTCCGTCCGACTTGCAGACGACGTCGTTCGGGCGGTTCAGGCGCTTGCCCTCGAAGCGGTCCATCAAGACCTCGCTCTGACTCGGGCCCGACCAGCGTGTGACCCGCCGATTTCCGCCCTCGCAGATGACGAGCCGGCCTTGCAGATCGAACGTGGTGCCGTTGCCCTCGCCGGTGTTCGCGCGTACGAGCTCGGGCTCCTTGCCCGGCACGAGCCGGTGCAGGTGGCTCTGGCGGATGTCGACGAAGTAATAGAAGCCGTCGGGGTGCCACGACGGCCCCTCGGTGAAGACGAACCCGGTCGCGGGCCGCTCGGGCGTGGTCGTCTCGAGGATTCCGGCCGGCTGGTCGCTCATCGGGTCACGCTCCCTGCTTCTTCGTCCTGAGCTCGACGCCGGCCCGCTCCTCCTGGAGCTTGAAGAACGTCATCGAGTCCTTGTCACCCCAGCCGCGGCGCAGCGCCTCCTCGAGCTGCTGCTCGGCGATCGCCGCGATCATCATGGGCACGTGGTACTCGCGGCCGAGCTCGGTGGCGAGCCCGACGTCTTTACGCAGGAGCCTCAGGGCAAAGTTCACGTCGTCGTACGCGCCGGGGAAGACCGTGTTGGGGATCATGTCCTTGAGCACGCGCATCTGACCGAACGAGCTCTTGGACAGGGCGTCGAGCAGCACCTCGGGCGCGACACCCGCCTTCACCCCGAGCGTCATGCCCTCGGCGATGGCCATGCGCGAGCACGCCGACACCATGTTGTGCACGAGCTTCGCTACCGTGCCGCAGCCGATCGCGCCGACCCAGGTGACCTTGTCGCCGATCGCGTCGAGCACGGGCTTCACGCGCCGGTAGAGTCCCTCGTCGCCGCCCACCAGTACCGCGAGCTTCCCCGACTTCGCGCCGGGGACCCCGCCGCTGACCGGCGCGTCGAGCACGGGGACGCCGCGCTCGGCGCAGATGCCGTGAATCGTGCGGATGAGCGTCGCCGAGTTGGTGGAGAGATCGATGTAGATGGTGCCGCGCGCGGCGCCTTCCAGGACCCCGCCGGGACCGAGGGCGACCGCCTCGACCTCGCGCGGGCCGGGGAGCGATGTGAAGACGACCTCGCTCGCCTGCGCGACCGCCTTGGGCGTGTCCGCCCACACCGCGCCCAGCGCCAGGTGCGGCTTGGCCAGCTCGTGACGAAGGTCGTTCACCACCATGGTGTGCCCGGCCTTCAAGACGTTGAGAGCCATCGGTCCACCCATGTTGCCGAGCCCGATGAAACCGATCCGCATGCGCGTCTCCTCCTCGCCCTTCCGGTGTGCCGCGGGATGATGGGTCCTGGACGTTGTGCTAAGGTACACCAACGGCGGGCCGGTTGTGAGGCTCGGCCGCGGCAAAAGCGTATACTATGCTCCACTCAGCATAGTCAGGAGACCCCGCGTGCGACGATTCGAGCTGGTCCTTCCCGAAAGTCTGGACGACTGTGTGAAAGCCCTGGCCCGGCACGGGTCCGAGGCGAAGCTGCTGGCGGGCGGCACCGACCTCTTGCCCCAGATGAAAAACGCCCTGCTGAAGCCCGCCGTTGTGATCGATCTGTCGGGCGTCTCCCGACTGCGCGCCATCGAGTCTGGCAACGGGCAGGGGCTCAAAGTCGGGGCCGCGGTGACAGCCCGGACTCTCGAGCTCGACCGCTCGGTGCGCTCGCGCTTCCTCTCGCTCGCCGAGAGTGGCGCCCTGGTCGGCTCGGTGCAGGTCCGGAATCTGGCCACACTGGGCGGCAACCTCTGTAACGCCGCGCCATCAGCCGACATGGCCCCGCCGCTCCTGGCTCTGGACGCCGAAGCCGTCATCACCGGGCCCAAGGGGGAGCGGCGCGTGCCGATCGCGGCGTTCTTCACGGGAGTCCGACACACCGTGCTGGCCCCGGACGAGATTCTCGTGGAGCTGGCGATGCCGGCGCCGGGCGCTCACAGCGGCGGCAACTATCTGCGGCACACGCCGCGCCGCGAGCTGGACATCGCCGTGGTCGGAGTGGCCTCGCAGCTCACACTGGCCAACGGCGTCTGCACCAAGGCGCGCATCGCGCTCGCCGCGGTCGCGCCGGTGCCGCTGCGCGCGACGGCCGCCGAGCAGGCTCTCGAGGGGCAGGCGGTGACGCCCGAGCGAATCGCGCGCGCGGCCGACCTCGCGGTGGAGGCGGCGCGCCCGATCAGCGATCAGCGCGGCTCGGCCGACTTCCGTCGCCACCTCGTTCGCGTTCTGACCCGTCGGACACTGACCACCGCGCTCGCCCGCGCGAGCGCTTCATAGATCCGGGATTAGGAGAGAGGACAAGTGCCCAAGCAAGTTCTGAGCTGCACGGTGAACGATGAGGCTGCGGAGGTGCTGGTCCAGCCCTGGGACACGCTGCTGGATGCGCTGCGCGAGCGGATGGGACTGACCGGGCCGAAGGAAGGCTGCGGCACCGGCGACTGCGGCGCGTGCACCATCCATTTCGACGGCAAGCCGGTCGCGAGCTGTCTCCTGCTCGCGATGCAGGCGCGCGGCCACGTCGTGCGCACGATCGAGGGGCTCGGCAAACCCGGCGCCTTGCACCCGGTGCAGGAGGCCTTCGTCAAGCACGGCGTGCCCCAGTGCGGCTTCTGTATTCCGGGCGTCGTGATGGCGGCCGCCGCGCTGCTGGACGAGAATCCGCATCCGACCGAGGAAGAGATCCGCTACGGGATCGCCGGCAATCTCTGCCGCTGCACGGGCTACACGAAGATGCTGGCCGCGATCACCGAGGCCGCCGGCGCCGGCGCCGGCCGGAGGAGCTGACGCATGTCCACCGTGATGAAGACGACGCGCGACGTGAAGGGCATCGGGCTCTCGATTCCGCGGCCGGACGCCCCCGACAAGGTAACCGGGCAGGTCCAGTACGTCGCCGACCTCAACCCGAAGGGCCTCCTGCACGCCAAGCTCCTCCGCAGTCCCCACGCCCACGCCAAGATCGTCCGCATCGACGTGAGCCGGGCGCGCGCGCTGCCGGGGGTGCGGGCGGTCCTGACCGCCGCCGACATCCCGCAGCTGAAGAAGAAGGCGCCGACGCGCGCTCACGCCGTGCTGGCGATCGATCGCGTCGTGTTCGCCGGCCAGCCGATCGCCGCCGTCGCCGCCGACGAGGTCGCGATCGCCGAGGAGGCCCTCGACCTGATCGACGTGCAGTACGAGGTGCTGCCAGTCGCCGCCGATCCGCTCGAGTCGATGAAGCCCGGCGCGCCGCCCGTCGCCGAGCTCGGCACCGAGGCCGATACCAGCGAGGCGCTGGCTCACGGCAGCGTCGCGGGCGTGACGACCGAGGCGAAGCCCGCGAAGGCCGTCAACATCTCGCAGCAGGCGCGCCTGCAGCGCGGCGACGTCGCGAAGGCCTTCGCCGAGTCCGACGTCGTGATCGAGAACACATACCGCGTACCGATGGTCCACCAGGGCTACATGGAGCCGCACGCGGTCCTGGCCCAGTGGGAGAGCTCCGGCAACCTGACGCTGTGGGCGAGCACGCAGGGCTCGTTCAACACGCGCTCGGAAGTGGCCGACGTGCTCGAGCTGCCCGAGAACCGCATCAAGGTGATCCCGATGGAGTGCGGCGGCGGGTTCGGCGGCAAGATCCGCGCGCTGTGCGAGCCGATCACCGCCGTGCTGGCGCGCGCCACCAACCGGCCCGTGCGCTACGTCATGACCCGGCGAGAGGAGCTCGAGGCCGGGATGCCGGCGCCGCAGGTCATCATCAAGATGAAGACCGGCGTGAAGCGGGACGGCACGCTCATGGCCCTCGAGGCCGAGGCAATTCTGGAGTCCGGCGCGTTTTCCGGCGCGGTGCTCGCGGTCGCCGGCGTCTTCCTGGCGAGCCTCTACCTGTGGCCGAACTTCGACGTGAAAGGCTTCGAGGTCCTCACGCACAAGCCGAGCATCGCCGCCTATCGGGCACCGGTGGCGCCACAGACGATCTTCGCCATCGACTCGCAGATGGAACAGATCGCCAGGGAGCTCGGCGTCGATTCGGTCGAGTACCGCCTGCGCTACCTGCAGCGCGAAGGCGACAAGATGGCCAACAACCAGCCCTGGCTCAGCAACGGCGGCGCCGAGGTGCTGGCGCGCCTGGCCGAGCATCCGCACTGGAGGAAGCGCGCCGAATGGAAGGCGAGCAGTCCGAAGGGCAAGCTGCGCGGCACCGGCATCTCGCTCGGCGGCTGGCTCGGCGGCCTCCAGCCGACCGGCGCCACCGTACGCCTGAACCCCGACGGCAGTCTTCAAGTATTGACCGGTCAGGTCGACATCGCCGGGACGAACATCGCGCTGGCGCAGATTGCCGCGACCGCGTACGGCGTCGACATCGACAAGGTGAAGATCACCACCGGCGACACCGACGTGGCGCCGATGACGGGGCTCAGCGCCGGCAGCAAGACCACGTACACCGTCGGCGTGGCGGTGATGCAGGCCGCCGAGAACGCGCGCAATCAGACCCTCGAGATCGCCGCCAAGGAGCTGGAAGCGTCGGTGCACGACCTCGAGATCGAGGACGGCAAGGTCGTGGTGCGCGGCGTGCCCGACAAGGGCATCACGCTCGCCTCGATCGGCAAGAAGGGCAATCTCTACATGTCGAAGGTCGAGCCGGTGCTCGGCACGAGCCATCCGGCGTTCTCGGTGCAGGCGCCGGCGTTCTGCGCCCAGCTCGCGCGAATCGAGGTCGACCCCGATACCGGCGAGGTGACCCTGCACGACTTCGTCGTCGCCCAGGACGTGGGCAAGGCCATCAATCCGCTACAGATCGAGGGGCAGATGCAGGGCGGCGCGGTCCAGAGCCTGGGCATGGCGCTGACCGAAGCCCTCATGTACGACGACAAGGCGAAGCTGACGAACCCGAGCCTGCTCGACTACCGGAAGCTGACCTCGGCCGACCTGCCGAAGATCGAGACGATCATCGTCGAGAAGCCCGCGCCGCACGGTCCGTTCGGCGCGCGCGGGGTCGGCGAGCCGCCGATCGTGCCGGCGCCGGCCGCGATCGCCAACGCGATCGAGGACGCGACGGGCGTACGCCTCACCCACCTGCCGCTCTCGCCCGAGCGGATCGCTCTGGCGATCGCGGCCAAGTCCTGAACTCCTTGCCCTTGAACGCCCCGGCGAAGTGACGGCGGGTGGCCTCTTCGAGGCCACCCCGGAACTTCGTGTAGCACGCCAGGAAGTCGCGGCCCGCGGGAGTCAGCCGCATGCCGCTGCGCGGACCGGCGCCGGGCGTGCGCTCGACGAAGCGGAAGCCGGCGGCCCGCTCGAGCTCTTGCAGGTAGCCCCACGCGTTGCGATACGACATGCCGAACTCGGCCGCCGCCTTCCGCAGTGACCCGCGCTCGTCGATGAGACGGAGAAGCTGCGCGCGGCCGGCGCCGAGCTTCAGCTGCTTGCCGAAGACCACCCACACCCGGATCTTGGGCTCCATGCTACGCGGTAATCACGGTGAGCTTGTATTCCACGTCGCGTACCTTCGCGTTTGCGCGACGGGCAGCATAGGTGATCGCTTGCGCCGCCGCAAGGCGCCATTTGGCCCGAGAGCCGGCGCCGAGTTCGCCTATACTGAGCAGCCACGGAGGTAGTCAGCGCATGAAGATCACGGGCGTCACGCCGTTCGTCGTGCATCCGGGTTACGGGAAGAACTGGCTCTTCGTGAAGATCGAGACCTCCGACGGGCTCTCCGGCTGGGGCGAGTGCTACACGCAGGCCGATCGCGACCAGTCGATCGTCGCGCACGTGCGGCAGCTCGCGCGCTATCTCGTGGGCCGCGACGCCGGGCACATCCGCCACTTCACGCACTGGGCCTACCACGACTTCGCGGGCAAGCGCGGCGCCATGGACTTCTGGAGCGCGGTGAGCGGGCTCGAGCAGGCGCTGTGGGATCTCGCCGGCAAAAGGCTCGGCGTGCCGGTGGTGAGCCTGCTCGGCGGGCCGTGCCGCGAACGCATCCGCGTCTA
>Ga0134127_10002572_pt1 | contig 13062 bp, 17 predicted proteins | sample KB31753_FD_96459 | JGI IMG/M metagenome (GOLD analysis project Ga0134127, IMG submission 96459) | Terrestrial soil microbial communities with excess Nitrogen fertilizer from Kellogg Biological Station, Michigan, USA - KB3-175-3 | ecosystem: Environmental > Terrestrial > Soil > Unclassified ...
CCGCAAAATTGCGTACAACGTCCAGTGAAGTCGCCGACAGGGTATGCATCGCGAACAGCTGGGCGGATTCGGAGGTGTCGTCGCCAAGCGCTTTGCGCACCGATGTCACCAGGTTCGTGGCAAGGCCAAGAACCTGGTCCTTGTTGGACGCGCGCCCGCTGGCCGTCGTAATGACCTCGCCAGTCACGGGTTGAACCGCCTTCACTGAAATCCCGTATCCGCTGCCCTGCCGATTCAGCGATCCAGAAAGCACGACGCCCAACCCCTGCTTCACAGCCATTTCGAGCGCCGCCTGTTCATCCAGCGTGTCGGGCGGCCGAAGGCCAAGCGTGCCTCGTATCGCGCTTCGATCGTAGGCGCTGATGAAACTGGCGCCTTCGAGCGCGCGTTTCAGCATCGGCTCGAGAGTGCCGTCGAACGCGCTATCCCCCGTCTGGTTTTGAAGATCCGCGATCAATACGGACACAGGATCGTGCTGTGTCGGGGGGGACACCGCGCGGCGTGTCAGGATCGATGTGCCTGCCACCAGTACTACGAGTACGAGACCGGCGATTGCAATAAACCGCCGCGTCAGTCGGCGCGGTTCAGGGATGATTTCGCCCGTGTCATCGATCCGGTCAAGTGCCGCACAGATGTCCGCGGCTGACTGGAAGCGCGCGGCTGGATCCGCCGCCAGGCAGCGGGTGATTAACTGATCGACCGCTGCGGGAATCGACTGGTCGAAGCTGCTGAGGGCAGGAAGGCCCAGTTCAAACCGCAGACGCATCGCTTCCAGCCGCTCATAGGGGTCTGGCAAGGGTCGCAATCCGACCAGCAGCTCGTACCCGATCAGGCCGAAGGCGTAGACATCGGCCCGTGCGTCAACGGGGTCGCCCCACCCCTGCTCCGGCGCCATGTACTCCGGCGTGCCAATCAACTCGCCCGCCGCCGCATCCGCGGTACTCGCGGAGATGCCGAAATCCAGGATCCAGGCGTGATGATCGACGCCAATCATGACGTTGGCGGGCTTCAAGTCGCGGTGAACGACGCCAGCCTCGTGCGCCGAGGCGAGTCCAGCCGCAATTTGGCGCATCAGATGGAGGGCTCTTTCGAGTGGTAACCTGCCATCGCGGCGCAATACGGTCGCCAAATCGTCGCCCTTGATGTACGGCATCGTGATGTACTTGATGCCGTCGATCTCGCCGAGATCGTGAATGCGGACGACGTTCTTATGGGTCACCTGTCGCGCCAGCAGCAGTTCGGTCTTGAACCGTTTCTCCGCTTCAGCCAACGCTGGGCCGCGGTGCGCCTCATGGCGAATCACTTTTAGGGCGACGGCAACACTCAGCTCCTCGTCCCACGCCTGGTAAACAGCACCCATTCCTCCAACACCGAGGAGACGGATGATGCGGTACCGCGCACTGAATAATTGGCCGATCGTTAAGCGTTTCGTCGGCGAGGTGGGAGATGGACCATCGAGCGTTCGTGCGTCCGTGACGGCGCCCCCCAGCCACGCCGTCGCGATTCCGCCTCGCGGGACGTCAGCTGTGGCGATGCCGAAGGCTCCGTCTGTGCGGCCACAAGAAGGGCAGCCGTCAGCACCAGCCGGCACCGGCGTCCCGCAAAACGCACACGGCATGTTGAAATGGCGGCGGGCTGATTATCGCCGTCCGTAGGAGTCTAGCCGAGTAGCTGGTGCGTGGGTCGAGCGCAACAACGGGATTCGTCGAGCTCCATTGCGTCGCGGTTCTGCGGGCCGGCTGGTGGCCAGGTACCCGACAGGCGCGAGATCGTCGCGCGGGCGCGGCGTCGGATCGAAAAGGGGTTGGTCGGCGCGGGGACCATTTTGCCCCCGGTTCGAAGCCGTTGCACGGTTAAAAAGTCAGTAATTCGCTGTATTGACAACGGGTCGGATATAGTGGCGGACACGCCGCCGACATGGATTGGGCTCCCTCCGATTCCGAGCCAGAGACCAATTCAGGAGAGAAGTGCCCCGCATGTGGGCAAATCGGACAGGTACTCGTGAGCCGATTTCGGTGGGCGGGCAAAACGCATTACCACTGTCGCTGCACGGCGTGTCATGAGGTATGGGTCACGCCAGAGCGCCGACAGGGACCACGCCCATAAATTCCCGCTGTCCACAGGCCCTCTCGTTCACGCGGGGATGGGAGGTTAATCACCAAACTCCGGGCGCGCTCGTTTTTGCAATTCACCCCACACGTGACCGCACTCGCGGCACCACCACCAGATCACTTCAGGTTTCACAACCATTGGTTCAACGGTTTGTTTGTGGCAGCGTCTGCACAGGGGTGTTGAGTGGGAAGTCTCAAGGCGAGAATCGGGATCAGGACGTGGACTGGATTTCTCATCCATCGGCCCCTCCGCGATCAACGGCGCCGCGTCGCCGAAACCGTTAATGCGGATTCGGCAGCCTGAGTTCGTCGTACGTCATGTGATTACCCACCGGCCAATCGATATTGCACCGTCTGCAGCACCACATCAGCAAGACCGCTTCACCCTTGACAGTCGTTTCCAGTTGGACCGTAGTGAACGCGCCGCAGTGCGGACACGGTTCCGGGATCCGAACGGCGACCCGACGATCAGGACTCATAAAGCTTCGTGCGATGGCTTTCTACGCTCTGGGGTATGCGGTGCGTCGTAGCGGCGACGCTCCGGGAAGAAAGGTTCACGTTCGCGACTGAGCGCGGCGGTGATGCGCTCGCGCAGCATCCGCGCTTCGGCTAATAGGTCATCTAAATGCCTGAGAGTGTCGCCGAGCACGGAGGGCTTGAGCGCATCCATGGCGACCGGCCGTCATTAATGCAAATTGCACGCCTCATTCGGCAAGCATCTCGCAACGTAACCGCCTCATGAGGCACCGCACGTTCTATGGCCACGGTTCGATCTATCGCGGGACGGTAATTGCCGTGCAGCACGTGGGGTATTCGCTCGCTGAAGATCGCAGCCATGGGACGGTCGCGACAATCGGAGTCGTGCGGGGCGATCCGCAAGTGTTGCGACCGATGGCTCAGGTCAATCAAGAGTTAATGTTGATGTTAGAAGATGGTCGCCGACTTCCGTTCAGACTGACTGAGGCTCGACAGGATGGCGGGACGTGGGAAATCTCGGCCATTGGCGTCCCGCATTGAAGCCATGTGTTGTTGTTCGTGATAATGCGCACTTGCTCGCCTCGAAAATGCGTTAGAAAAGTGCGCGCGCCCTCAGCGAATCCTTAGCGACGCGTGCCATCCTGACGGCACGAATCCATACCACGGATTTGCGGTAGACGCTGGCTCCATCCATTACAATCCTCCCGGTTCCGTCCAAGTCGAAGGAGTCATTGAGTCCCGGCACGCATCTCGGGCCGTATGAAATCGTGTCCACCATCGGTGCTGGCGGCATGGGCGAGGTCTATCGTGCGCGCGACACGCGGTTGAAACGCGATGTCGCGTTGAAGATCCTGCCCGAATCATTCGCCAACGACCCTGATCGGCTCGCGCGATTTCAACGTGAAGCCGAAGTGCTCGCGTCACTGAGTCACGCGAACATCGCCGCGATCTACGGCCTCGAAGAGTCAAACGGTACTCGCGCGCTCGTGATGGAGCCTGGTCGAAGGTGAGGATTTATCGCTGCGCATCGCGAGGGGTCCGATTCCGATCGATGAGGCGCTTCCCATTGCGAAACAGATCGGTAATTAGCCTGCGGGAGCGCGCCACCGATGTGAGCGAATTGCGTACCTGCTCTATGGCACGACCTGTATCTGTTTCGTGCCTGCCGACACGCCGAAGTAGCTTCCTGTCACCGAAGCTGTTCCCGGCTTGACGCCTTCAACCAATGCGCCAAACACGGCCAGGAATCTGAGGACTGTCGGGTCGCTCACGGATCGCTCGAAATAATCGAAGATCGGCGACTCGACCTGCCCCGTGTCGAACGAGATTTGCGGCCCCATGGACTCGTGTCCGCCGACTTTGAGCGTCGTCGGTGGCGAGATGCTCACGCTGATGATGCGGCGAATGGTGATGTTTTGGCCGGGCGAGAGCGGGAAACTCTCGTACGAGTACACGGGCTTGCGCTCGTAGCCGGCTGGCGGATAGACGTTCCCTGGAACAGGAGGCGAGTATGGACTGCGGAACTCATAGCGGCCGTTCGCGTCCGTCACGCCCGAGTTCGGACCACCGCGCACTGTGGCGCCGACGACCGGACGCCCGACTCCGTCGGTGACGATTCCCGAGTAGACGTACGCCATGACCGGGGCGAGCTGGACATTCATCGTCAGATCGCCGCTGATCGACACATCGGACTCTCGTACGTCGTAGTTGGTGGCCGTGATGCGCATGCGCATCGATCCGGCCTTCAGCTGTTCGAAGCGGTACAGACCGCCCGAGTCCGAGACTGCGGTCTTTCCCGCGTTGACGCCCTGGATCACATCGAGCCGTGCGGTCGTAATCATGCCGCTTGTCAGCTGGTCGCGCACGTAGCCCGATAAAACGTAAGTGGGCTCTGGCGTCGGGGCAGGCGCAGGAGTGGGTGACGGCGAAGGGCTTGGCGACGGAGATGGACTGGGCGACGGCGTCGGTGTGGGCCCGGAGGGCGAGTCTACGGTTCCACACGAGACCGCGATGACGGCGAGCAATGCGAGACCTGCGACGCGCACCGCTGATGGCATGGGCCGCCTTTACGGCAAGGAGTACACCAACGAAATCGGCGAGATTCAAATGGCAGAAGGCGATCGAGACCGCGCAGGCGCGCGCGTCGCTGTGGCTACGAATCGCCAATTCGCGTGGCCCGTCCGCCACACTTCATCAGCGCGTCAGGCTGGATTGCCCGGACGAGACGGGCAATGCATTCCAGCCTTCATGGATCCAGCGCGGATCGTCGGAAGAAAGGGCGTGTTCGACGCTGGGAGGCGAGCACAAACCCAATTGGGGCTGATGTTCTGTTTTGAACATCGCCACAGATCCGGGTCAGATTACGTTAACGCGTCCGATGCGATCGAGCATCCCAGCGCAGGTGGCGGCCCTCCTTGAACAACTGGACCGCCCTATCGAAGAAGCAAAAGTCCTTCGCGTCGAACTCCAGGAGAAAACTGCTGAGCGGCGCGCCCTAGAGCAAACGATTCCCGATACACCCACAAAAAATTGACGAGGCCAAGCCGATCGCTCAGGAGCCACTCGACGATCTACGGCCACGGTTCGATCTATCGCGGGACGATGATCGCCGTGCAGCACGTAGGGTACTCGCTCGCCGAAGAGCGCAGCGATGAGACGGTCGGAACCATCGGGGTCGTGCGCGGTGATCCACATGTGTTGCGTCCGATGGCGCAGGTCAACCAAAAGTTAGTGTTGATGTTGGAAGACGGCCGCCGGCTCCCGTTCAGACTGACTGACGCGCGACAGGATGGCGGGACATGGGAAATCGCTGCCATTGGCTTGCCGCAGTGAGGCATCGCACTAACATCAATGCGAGTTCTGTCGTCATCAACGCTGAAGCCGCCCTGCGTGCTCATTTCCAGACGACTCGCGCTCGATTAGACCACCGAGGGAGAGTTCAATCTCGCGTCGTGATCGACCTTGTAGCGCAGCACGAGCGCGGTCACATCGTCGTACTGGGGCGCCCCCGATGCAAAGCTGCGCACCGCGGACAGTAGACGCTTCAGCAGCTCCGCCGGCGAACACTCTCGGTTCGCATCGAGACAGGTGCGCAGCCGCTCCTCGCCAAACTGCTCGCCCGTCGTATTGAATGCCTCGGTCACACCATCACTGAATATGACGAGCAGGTCGCCTGGTTCGAGGGTGAGTGTCTCCTGATCGTAGGTCGCCTGCGGAAACACCCCCAGGATGAGGCCGCCTGTTTCCAGCCGGCGGATGCCATCGCGCGCGATCAGAAGCGGCGGATTGTGGCCCGCGTTGCAATACGTCAGGCGACCGTCGACCGCAAGTGTGCCATAGACGCACGTGGCAAATCGCGATTGCAGAGACCGGCGAATCAAGCCTTCATTGACCGACGTGATCAGCGCCGCGGCCGACTCCTCCGTGCCGATTTGGGCCGCGAAGATTCCCTGAATCATCGCGGTCAGCAACGCCGCCGATGGCCCCTTGCCAGCCACGTCCCCGAGAGCAAATCCAACCGCTCCGCCGGCCAGATCGAAGTAGTCATAAAAGTCTCCACCGATGGCCCGGCAAGGAATCGAGCTGGCCGCCACTTCGAAGTGGCGGCCCGACCGGCAGGCCTCAGGCAACAGCGCACGCTGAATCTCCGCGGCCAGCTGCAGCTCGCCTTCGAGACGCGCCTTTTCGGCCGACTCACGGTACAAGCGCGCACTCTCGATAGCGGCCGCCGCCTCCGTCACGAAGGCCTGGAGTGCATGGCGGGTTCCTACTGACAGCAACCGTCCCTTTTCTTTGCTGTCGAGATACATCACGCCGATCGGACGCTGCTCGGGTAGCACGCCCGGCCGGTCAACATAATGCACGGCGCGGAGCGGCGTGCAGAGGACCTGGCGGATGCCGAGTGCCACGGTATCCAAGTGCTGGCTGGCGAGGGTGTCGTCCATCAGATTCGCGACGATCTGTTCCTGGCCTGTGGCGAACACCTCGCGCGGAATCTTTTGGCTGGTCTCGAAGAGCTGCCGCGATAGCGTCACGCGACCGCGCGCGCGTCCAATCTTGAATTCGACCTCACCCGTCGGGCTTGCCAGCAGGAGGCACCCGCGTTCCGCACCGGTCACCTCGATCGCCGAGTCCATCACAAGCGCCAACACTTCGTCCAGAACGCGCTCCGATCCCAGCGCTCGTAGGCCGTCGAGCAGCGACGCAATCTGGCGGAGGTTCACGATCGCCGGCGCTTCGGCAATCCACGTCAATTGGCTAGTCCGTTCTGCCATTGCCAGTCGGTGGCTTTGCCGAGCGCGTCTCGCATGAATCGCTTCGGCTGCTGTCGGCGGAAGGGAAGACGAGGTCATAGAGTTAGCCGCGTCCACGTCCACTACGCCTGCCAATCTTGAAACTCTTTTGTCCCATCTGTTTGCCTCTGGGTTCCCCCATCCGCTTGTCAATTCGCTCTGGAGGCTGGGGCTTCCGATGACGTTTCCCAGGGGCATCGACTGGTCCCCGACTACGGCGGGCGACCGCGGCTGCTGTCGGCATTGCCGGTGTTGTTCGCTGTAACGCATCCTCTTGAGTCAGGTGAGCCAACAAGTCGACCGCGCTATCCCGAATGCGGGCCAGTTCGGTGGTCAGTGCTATGCGATCAATCGAACTCTCGCCCTTGGCGCGGACCGTTTCGACAAACACGCCGAGCTGGTCTGAAAACGCGACAAGCTTTTGTTCGACACGATCTCTTTTCAATTGTTGCTTCGGTGCAGCTTTGGGCATTGTCAAGACTCGTCAGTGAAGCGGATTGATTGACTCTGGCGGAGTTCCCGTCGCAGGTCCTCCACCACTTTCATTTGCTCGATCGACACGCTCAGCGCATCGGCGGTCGCGCGCACGGCATCGATGATGGCCTGCCGCGCCGCATCAGTGGCAGCCCGTGCCTCCTCCCCTGCGGTGCGCGCTTTCTCGGCAACGATCCGCGCTTCCTCGCTCGCGAGGCGCGCCGTCTCGGCAACGTCCCTGAACTGCTCTCGTTCCTGTCGGACCGTTTCGAGCGCCTCACGATGATGGTCACGAACCTCACGAGCTTCTTCCGCCACCCGCCTGAACTGCTCCGCCTCACTTCTGGCAGCCTCCGCGGAGATGCGGTGCTCTTCCGCGAGTCTGGTGGCCTCGGGATCGTCATGGCTGTCATTCATCACGGTCACGTCTGGGACATGGTTCGACGCGTGTGATTCGAGTTGCATGTTGCAAGTGTACGGTTCGCTGCGGAACGGCGCTGTTCCCGACTGCACAGGGGCACCGAACGCACACGTGCGTACCCCTCTTCAGCACAGCCGAGAGAGCTGAAGAACAAGGGCCCGTCCTCGCCCACGAGGCGTTTGTGACTGGATGTTGTTATCAGGTCGCGCCGGAGTACCTGCATCATTTGCGGCAACCCGGTATTCGTGTCACGCTTGAAGCGGATGGCGAGCAGTGGCGAGTCGTAGGCTCGAGGGACCTTCGGTCGGGAGCGGGAAGAGCATGGGCAGGTCGAAGCCCGCCCCGGCGACGACACCCGGGGCCATCGAGTGGACCGATGTGCGATTGCACCGCAGCGAATACGGGGCCAAGACAACGATCTTCGCTCAGGGCGATCCGGCGACCAGCGTCATGTACGTCGAGAAAGGTGCCGTGCGCCTATCCGTGTTGTCGCACACCGGAAAAGAGGCGGTGATCGCCGTACTGGAGGCTGGTCATTTTTTGGGTGAGGGCTGTCTGGTCGGACAGACACACCGGATGGCGACGGCTTCCGCTATGTCTGCGTGCACGGTCATCGTCGTGGACAAGGCAGAGATGGTGCGACAGCTCCACGCTCAGCCGGCGTTCGCTGATCGGTTCTTGAGGCACATGCTGACGCGAAACATCCGCATCGAAGAAGACCTCATCGATCAGCTTTTCAACTCCAGCGAAAAGCGTCTCGCACGAACACTCTTGCTCCTGGCGCGGTACGGCGAGCCCGAGGCATCTCACCGCACTCTGCCGAGTGTGTCCCAGGAAACCCTGGCTGAGATGGTTGGGACCACGCGCTCACGCGTGAACTTCTTCCTGAACAAGTTTCGAAAGCTCGGCTTCATTGAGTACAACGGCGGCTTGAAAATCAACAACTCTCTCCTCAGCGTCGTGCTGCGCGACTGATGCGCCGCCACAGGGCATCGACGCTGTCGCGTCACGCGGCTGGGTCTCGCCTACTCACGGTTTCCCGCTCGAGCGCCCAGACTGCGTATGCGGCGACGGTCGCTAACCGAGGTGCATCCCACCGCTGACCGCATATAGTGCAGCGCCATCCGCCACCTGCCGCGAGTGCATCGTCGCTCAAGGACATATCGATCGTGTGGCACAGCGGACACGTGGCATATCGCTGAATAGCTGGTTCCGGATGTGCGGTTGCCGGTTCTGGCTGAGGGAGATTGCTGACCATCACATACCTCGATTCGATGAACCGTTGATTCGGCGTTGTGCCTCGTGAACTCCAGCCATCCTTCCCAGATCGCGACGTCATTGCCGGTAGAAGAGCGCCTCTTGAATGCTTTGCGATGTCGTCTGGACGGGCTCTCTCCAATACCGCATCACGACCAACGGAGGGATGACGGCGAACGAGACAAGAAGGGCCCACGCCGAGAAGGTGAAGTGGCCGAACAGCGCCATGGCGCACAGTGCACACACCCATAGGACAGAAATCGTGGCTTTCATGTGTTTCGATTGCATGATGGAAGTGTACCGACTCTGTGCCGCTCTCGATGTTCTCAAATGCACACCGGCGTGGCTGGACAGGCCCCTGGCGGATGAGCGGTGCTCGTCGCGATCGTCGTGCGCCGCCGGGAGCTACGTGTCGAAGATCGCGATCGCGAAGGCGATCGCGGCCGCAAAGATGCGACTGTGCGCTTTCGCACATGTTCCCTCGTCCGAATCGAGTACTGTCCAAGTCGTGAAGAAGACGATTGCGGACGGGGTGTGTCGATGACCGTCCTGTGGATCCTCGTCGGCCTTGGAACCTTCGGCGTCAGCGCGAGGGCGATTGCGTGGCTTTACCAACGGGGTGGGCAATCGGATCTGGGATTCGTCAGCCGTCAGTGGCTCGCCGAACACCGTCTTTCGCAAATCTCCGAACCAACGCGTTGAGGCGTGGCGTCAGACTACCGTCTCCCGAACCGTGGCATTGAGTAGCGGCACTGACGGCGATTCGGTGCGAGCACCCGCGTGATCCTGCATCATCAGAAAAAGGACGAACTTCAATGTTCCGCAGGCGCACACCAAGGCGAGCGTCAATGAAAGAACGAGTACGCCGATGATGGCCCAGACTTCCATGTCGAATGGCTCAATCTACCGGACGTAATACAGCACACAGCGTACCGCCCCCGGTTCAGCGCCACGCGTCCGCACATGGACTTGAACAGCATGCGGCTAACACCGAATTCACATTACTGGGAGGTCGTGAGGCGGTTCGGGTCTCGGCGTGTCTTCGACGTCCTCGCCTGTAAACGGTGGCGACTCCGGATGTGTCGGCACATCCTCATCGAACTCGGGGATCTCAGCGTCAGGTGGCCGTTTAATGTCGGGCTTGTCGCTGGGCTCCTGGTCCTGAGCGCCTATGCGGGGACCCCGCCTTAGCCTGCGCATATCGTCCCTTTGCCTACATCGTTATGCGCCGAGCATCTCCCTGATGTTCGGCAGGTGTGGTCACAGGCGTGTCAAAACCCTTTGTCTTGTCGTCAGGCGATGGCCCATCCGATGAGTCATTAGGCTTCTTGTCTTCGTCGCCGCGCTTTCGCGGCTCACGGTCTACGTCAAACCTGTTCCGTTTCCTATCCATCGCCCACCTCGCGTTGATTGGGCAGCAAGGCGGGTACCGCGATAGCTAGACTGCGTTCTCGGGCGCCGGCAATGGTCGTGCGACGAATAGCCGACGACAAGGCCGGGCGATGAGCCGCGCCCATCGGTTGGCGCGACTCACGCGAGCGCTGTCGGTCGCGATGCCGGTGTTCGCGTACATTTGTCGATAGAGCTTCGAAATCAGAACAAACGCCAGGCGTGCCCGCAGCGTCGGCGCACAGCGGGAGCGCACCCAGATGCGGCGAAGACTGTAAAACCGATCCCACACGGCCTGCGTCCGCGCTCGAATCTCGTCGGCCGTCATCACTGGGTGAGGGACGTAGACCTTTGGTCGTTGCGCCTGCGGGATCAGCCAGTGGCGTGTTATGGGAATGCCGGCCACCCGGTCTGCGGCCGCGCCAACCTTCTTCTCCCATGCCTCGAAGTCGACGGTGCCAGGATAGGGCGTCAACATTACGAACTGCGCGAAGGCAACTTCCGCGCGCTCTGCGACATCTGCCGTCGCGTCGAAGGTTGAAGGTCGATCGCTCGGCAGCCCAAAGATGAACGAGCCGAGGACGTAGACGCCGTGCTGACGGAATTTCTTCAGACGATCCACCAACGCCTCACCGGCCTCGTTGAAGTTCTTGTAGACGTCCTTCAACCCTTCGGGTGTCACGGCTTCGACGCCGACGAGCGCGCCCTTGATACGAGCCCGTCGCATCGCATCGAGAAACGAATCGTCCTCGGCCGCTTCCATGGTGATTTGTGTGAAGAACACCATATCGGGCGACAGCTCCGCCAACCTGGCCATCAGCTCGAATCGCTCGGCCCGCAGGGCTCGCAGCTCGTCGAGCCGAGTGACATTGCCCTGCCGCTCCGCCATCGCCAGATCCGCCAACGTGACCGGATAGAAATTGTCGTCAGCAAGTGCCACGAACCGGAACCCCTGACGACGCAGCTCGACGATCTCGTCGATGACGCTGTCGACGCCGCGCTGCCGTGGCTTCTGCCCGTCGGTCCGCCACACCGAGCAGAACGAACAGTGTTTGGGGCATCCGCGCACCGTCTGCACCGAGCCCCACATGTAGCGACCCCGAGGCAGCAGGTCCCACCGCGCCGGGACGAAGCGGTCGCCGGACACTCGCCCGCCCTCGTAGCGCCGCTGGAGAGTGCCCCGCACTGCGTCGTCGATCACCAGCGGCCAAACCAGATCGCCATCGCCGCGGACGACGGTGTGTGCGGCGCCGAGCTCATGCGCCTCGTCTGGATAGAGCGTGGCGTGTATCCCGCCGAAGACCACCGTTGCACCCCTGGCTCTCGCCGCCGTGCCGATTTCGTATCCGCGTAACGCGTTGCCGGTGTGAATCCCGATGCCGACGATGTCACCGCGCTTGATGGTGTCGAGGTCGAGTGGCTCGAGCGTTTCATCGACGATCTGCGGCGGACCGTTCGCGGCCGGCGTGGCGGCGCCGAGTACGAAGAGCCAGCGCGGCGTGATCACGCCAACGCCGAATGAGAGATGGCTTGGGTTCACCAGATGGACACGCGCTGTCGTCGAGGCGACGGAGCTCGCCGTCGCGCGAGCGGGAAAATACTGGACAGAAACTGCTCCTGACATCGTCACGCTCCTGCGCGGTAGCTGGTCCGGCTTCGGAGGCTGAGGCGACGTCACGAGTGGCGTGGCACCAGTCTGGGGGAATGTAGTCTACCGTACATTTCGCGCCCCGCTCCGCGGTTGCGGCGTGATACGCTTCGCGTTCCTGCTTTTCTGAGCTGTGCTCGCAGTCGATGTCCGAACTGCGCCCCTCCAGTCTCATCGAAGCGCCTGATTCGTTCAGGCTGATTCGGAGGAGACGCCATGCGGAGGCGGCCACGATCATCGACTCGCGTGCTTCCTGGCGGCGCGCCATTACAGAACCAGCTGCTGGCTGCATTGCCCGCCGCGGACTACGACCGGATCGCCCAGCACTTGCGTCTCCAGTCGACGGTTGTTGGCGCCACGCTCCACGAGGGTGGACGTCGAATCGATGACGTCTATTTCCCGAATGGCGGCGTGTTCTCGATTACGAATCGAATGCGCGATGGCGAACTGGTAGAGGTTGCGACGGTTGGCCGCGAAGGCATGCTCGGCGTCGGCGTGTTCTTGGGAGATCGCTCGGGTTCAGGGCGCACGATGCAACAGGTGCCTGACGGTTCCGTGGTCGCGCTGGCCGTGACGTCGTTCCTCAGAGAGACAGCCATTGACGGTATTTTTCGCGAGCTCATGTCATCGTACGCGCAAGCGACGCTGTTGCAGACGATGCAGTGCACTGCGTGTAATGCCCTGCACGACGTCTCCCAACGCTGCTGCCGCTGGCTGTTGCAAATTCACGATCGAGTAGATGCGGACGATTTTTCGCTGAAGCAGGAGTTTCTTGCCGTCATGCTCGGTGTTCGCCGTCCGACCGTGACGGACGTTCTACGCGCGCTCAAAGAGACCGGACTGATCTCCACCCGGTATGGCCGCATCCGCGTACTCCGGCGCAAACGGCTCGAAGCTGCGTCGTGTGAATGTTACGACGCGATCCGCGGTCATTTCGCGCGACTCGGGCTATAGCGTGACGAGGTCACAATGGATCCGTTGGAAGCACAGGCG
>Ga0134127_10002573_pt1 | contig 13061 bp, 16 predicted proteins | sample KB31753_FD_96459 | JGI IMG/M metagenome (GOLD analysis project Ga0134127, IMG submission 96459) | Terrestrial soil microbial communities with excess Nitrogen fertilizer from Kellogg Biological Station, Michigan, USA - KB3-175-3 | ecosystem: Environmental > Terrestrial > Soil > Unclassified ...
ACTGCCTTGCCCATAGCATAGCACCATTCCTACACCCCCTGGACTCGGCTTCTGGTTTGAAGAGTACTGCTGAAGATACGAGAAATCTATACAGCTTTGTGGGGGGAGGATAAACCGTTGAATAGCCAGGCCTATCAGCCTTAAGCTACTGACTCTTCAACGATTTAATTCTGGTCTTCTAGGAGAAAATGGTGCGCCCGGAGGGACTTGAACCCCCAACCCTCGGATCCGAAGTCCGATGCTCTATCCATTGAGCTACGGGCGCACTCGGCTATTTCAAACACTACGAAGAATGCCTTGTCAAGGACAGTGCACCGGCACAGGTTCTTATCGATACGACAGCGACACCTTCGAGGAGCTCACACCAGTGTAAGTATTATCTCAACCAGCTGTTTGATTGATCGATCATCGGTCGTGATGACATGATCGGAAGCCGCTTGATATTTCGGCGTTCGCTCCCGCAACACATCTTGGATTTCATCGACAAAAGACTTGCTCCCCGTCAGCGAGGGGCGCTGATTATCCCTGCCGATTCGTTTCGTGATCGTTTCGACGGAAGCTGTCAGCCAAAACAATGTGCCGCTTTTTTTCAATGCCTCCACATTCTGTGTGCGAAGTATGGCCCCACCGCCGGTGTCGATGACAAGACGGTCACGGCCAGCGAACTCCCTGCAGACCTCGGACTCCAGATCGCGGAAATATTCCCATCCTTCTTGGGCAACGATCTCTGGAATCGTGCGTTTCGCGCGCTTGATAATCTCCTCATCGGTTGACACAAACTGTCTTCCCAATCGCATCGCAAGCAGCTTGCCCACCGTACTCTTGCCAGTCCCTCGATAACCAATCAGCACAATGTTCATGAGAAGCGGGCTTCCAAAACTTTGCGCATGACATCGGTTGGAGCGGCCTGATTAGTCCAGAGTTCGAATTGCGCCGCAGCTTGATGAAGAAACATCTCAATCCCGGGAATCGTGAGGCAACCTGCAGCCTTCGCATCGTTCAATAGTCGGGTATCACGAGGGTTATAGACAATATCCATGACCGTCAGCCCCGCATGGAGCAACGCCGCCGGAACAGATGTCTCCTGTGCTTTTGGTGACATCCCCGTCGGGGTACAATGAATCAGGACATGCGCATCCGGCAGAGTTTTCCTCAACGCCCCTTCATCCAGCGGCAAATCCAGCACGGTCATCCCTGTCTTCGATCGGAGATCTCGGGCCAAGGCTGTGCGTTCCCCTTCATCGATGCCCAGTATGGCCAAACGATCAATTCTTGCCTCTGTCCCAAGCGCGAACGCAATTGCACGCGCCGCGCCTCCGGACCCGAGCATGATGACTTGACGCCCTGTCACAGTAACATCGCCCTCACGAAGCGCCCGCAAGGCGCCGGTTGCATCGGTGTTATATCCTGTGAGAGTCCCGCCTGTAGACACAATAGTATTGATCGCACCGATATGACGTGCGGTCGGCTCGATAGCGTCAAGCAATGGAACAGCTGCCACCTTGTGGGGAATGGTCACGCTGGCCCCACGAAAGCTTCCCAGAGCGCGAAGACCCTTGATCGCATCGCCGATCGCTTCTACGCGAAACGCCAGATAGACGAAGTTGAGTCCAAGCTTCTGAAATGCGGCATTGTGAATCGCGGGTGAGAGCGAATGTTCGACTGGGTTACCGATTACACCACAGAACTGAGTTTGTGCGTTGATATCCATAGATCGAAAATCGCGATGGAGTCCTATCTGCAAGCCAACTGACGAGCATCCATCCCCGAGGTGGTGACCGCTGCCATTCTCATGGGGCGCCTCTTCACGAGATCGTCATCCCTCCATCGAGAGGAAAGGTTCCACCTGTGACCCAGGCTGCCTCGTCAGAGGCCAGATAGAGAACCAGGCTGGCCACCTCTTCTGGTTTTCCAGGTCGGCGGATAGGATAGTGGGAAAGAATGGGGTTCAGCTGTTCTGGATTGCCCATCAGCGGAGCGGCCATCGGCGTATCGATGAGTCCGGGATTCACCACGTTGCAACGGATGCCATCCTTGGCATAATCGACGGCGAGAGCCCTGGTCAGAGCATCGAGTGCCCCCTTGGAGGCAGCATAGGCCGACAATGTGGGCAGTCCGACTAAGCTCGCGACGGAAGAAATATTGACGATCGCTCCCCGCCCCTGTTTGAGCATCTGCGGCAAAACGGCTCGCGTCATGCGGAATACCCCGGTCAGGTTGACGTCGAGAACCTGCGCCCATGTCGTATCGTTGATCTCGTGCAAACGCTTCCCAAAGTCCCCGATGCCGGCATTATTGACGAGGATATCGAGTTGTCCCAACTGCTGCACCGTCTGACGCACCGCCTCTTGGGCAGAGTGTTCATCTGTAACCGATCCGGCAACCGCAAAGGCCTTGCCCTGTGCCTGCAAGATGTCGTTCACAACCCGATCCAGCTCTCCTTGCCGTCTTCCCGTGATCACGACCGATGCCCCTTCTCGCGCAAAGGCCTTCGCGATCGCTTCACCGATGCCAGCATTGCCTCCCGTTACGACCGCAACCTTTCCGCTCAAACGATTCATCGCGCGCAATCCTCTCGTTCTTCGTGAATATCAGCAGCCTCAGCGACTGACTCAACAATATGAAATCCAGGCCACAAACCAGACTCGATTTTCCTCGCTACCGTAATGAAGCCTGAATGGGCGACCATTCGGTGATCCGGTCGTACACTCCGTCCCTGAATCGACCAGGTTCTCAGCAGCGTTTCAAATGTTTCCACCATGCCAAAGACCGTCTCCCGCTCAAGAGCTTCGACTGTCTGCACCACTTGTGGGACCGTGGGAACAAAACTCAAATACATGCCTCCGGAACGAAGGACCTGTGCGGCATGCGGTACCACCTGCCAAGGCTCAGGGAGGTCGAGAACGAGACGATCGAATGGCAGACCATCCTCGAGCAGACTGATTCCCTCATACACGTTCCGACGAAGCGGGATAAGATTCGGCACCTGGCCCATATATCGTTCAATATTCGTCATCGCCGTTCGCGCGAAGTCCTCACGAGCTTCGTAGGTGACCACTAAGCCGCGGGGGCCCACGGCGCGCAAGAGGGCCATCGTCAAAGCCCCGGAACCGGTTCCCGCCTCGAACACACGCGCGCCAGGATAGACATCCGCCCACATCGGAATGAGCGCAAGATCCTTTGGGTACAATACCTGCGCGCCACGCGGCATCTTCAGTACATAGTCACCGAAGGTCGGCTTGAGCGCTAACATTATCTTATTGCCTGAGAGCGTGACCAGAGAACCGTCGGGTTTCCCGATGAGGTCGTCGTGGGCAATCTTGTGCCCGCTCAGTTGGTAGAAATCACCAGCCTTCAAGGTCAAGGCATACTGCCGCCCTTTCTTGTCGACCAGATGGATCCGTTCGCCTGACTGGAAATATGACATCGGAGCCCATTCTAGAAGTGCCGAGCCGGGTTTTCAACAAGACAGCGACCACGAGACGATTTCTTGACCTCTGCTCAAGCCTCTTCTGGGAACGTCGAGCGAATACTGTTTCGCACACACGTCCACGCCAACACACTGAGCAAATTTCACGACTCCTAGACGCGTGTTGCGTTTCGACAAGAAAAGCACCGCCACGAATTCCCCTGTTCTGATCGATATGATCACTTGCTTTAAGTGATCTGGCCCGACAGTAGCTGTGGCAATTAGGTCTATTGCCCTATAGCCACTCCCACACACTTGCAGCAAGGTTGCCTCAGTATCTATCCAGTTTCCTCATTAGATAACTCTAATAGTACTGTACTTCCTAGGGGTTGCGACCCCCGACTCTCATGAACAATCCAGCACAAGATTTGCTGCGTAGTGAGAACATGGAACGGCCTCGCAGAACAGAGCCCAGAATGAATCGTTTAACAAATAGCGGTCTCTCACAAAGTAGGGCAGAAGAACGGGAGCCTGTCGAAGTCACCGCCATAAGACGCACAACATCAGAGAGGCAGAGGAGGGACGATGGTATGAAAGAGAATCTATTCCCAACCCCTGAGCCGGATGAGCTTGTCGCAATTGCAAAGGACGTCGATGCGGACGATCCCGACGCGAGTGACCTCTTGGATGTGATCGGCCGAGCTACCTCGGAAGAGGAACAGCCTGAGGAGCCGACAAAAGCAGTGGCTCGTACTGCCGTGAACAACGGCCCATTCATGTTGGAGTCGCTCTACTTTCGCTCCTTCGGCGAACGCGCCCTATTGACCAGAGAAGAAGAAGTCGAGCTGGCGAAGAAGATCGACGCGGGAACCACCGCCATTCGGAAAGCTCTACGCCATGCCTTACGAGTCCTCCCTCGCCTCAAACGGCCAGCCTCTATGGTCGAGGGGCAGCGCACACTCCAGATGATCAGAGGGTTGAGCGGACTTTCAGCCACTGCGATCGACAAGGCACAGCAGATTCTCATCGAGATGATCGAACAGGGAACGGGACAGCAGAAACTCCCGATTGCCGTTACCAGGCAACTCAAGGAAGGGTTGCTCTCTCTCCGCTCCGCCCGGCTCGCGCTCGAACAAGCAAAAGACGAATTGGTGCGTTGCAATCTGCGGCTTGTCGTGGATGTCGCAAAGCATTACACAGGCCGTGGCCTGACATTGCTGGATCTCGTGCAAGAAGGAAATATCGGGCTCATGAAAGCGGCCGAACGCTATCAGTACCGCAAAGGGTTCAAATTCAGCACCTATGCGACCTGGTGGATTCGTCAAGGCATCACGCGCGCGTTGGCGGATCAATCACGGACCATTCGTATCCCGGTTCACCAGACTGAGGCCTCCCACCGCATTCTTCGTGTGACAAGACGGCTCGGGCAACAACTGGGTCGTCCGGCTCGACTCGAAGAAGTGGCGCAGGTGCTACGAATGAGACCGGAACGGCTTCACGAAACTGTGCAGGCCTTTCAAGAGCCGGTCGCCTTGGAGAAGCCAGTGGGTGACGGAAGCACGGAATTCGGGGAAATGATCCCCGACCTGCAAGCCGTCCCACCCGATGCCCATGTGCACCGGACTGAAATGTCGAATCAGCTTGAGCGCATTCTCGGCACGCTCACGCCGCGAGAGCAAACCGTCATCCGGCTACGCTTCGGTATCGGCCACGATCAGGCCTGTACGCTGGAGCAGGTCGGGCAAAGCCTCTCGGTGACGAGGGAACGGATTCGCCAGATCGAAGCAAAAGCGCTCAAGAAGCTGAAGACTCCCGAGATCAAGGAAATGTTTGCCGCCATCCAGTAGGTTATAGACTCATGAAGCAGAAAGGGGCGAGGCCGGGCCTTGCCCCTTTTTCGTTCTACGACTTTCACCCTGCGAGTACTTGTGCGACAATGCGGCCGACTCGAGTAGACGAGGTCCCATGACGAATGTGCGCACAACAGAGACACATTCCCTTATCTTTTCCTTCTTCGCAGTTCAGCTTTTTCTCATCATCGTGTTGGCACTCAACACACTGGTTACTTACGCCGAACCACCGATCGGACTGGCCTCATCTGACGAAATACCCCTCTCAGCCCTCTCGGTAGTCACCATTCCCACGCGCGACATGCCAGCAACTCCAATGCAAGCCCTATCGAGATCGGTGCCCGCTATCGAAGACTTCCAGAATTGCGGCCTCAGAACCACCGTCGCCCAACATCTGATTGATTATCTCGAAGACTTTTGGTCTCCCTTTCAACCTTCCGAAGCCTGGATAACCCCGCAACTGACCATTCAGAGAACAACTGTTCAGTCCACAATCTTGCCTCAAAATCTCTTGTTGTCGAAACCTGTCCTATGATGAATCTTGCGAATGGATCACTATCGAGGTCCGATGGTCCAAGACAGGGTGATGAGCCCTTCCATTCATCCACTCCACACGCGGGTGCACTCATCCAATTTTCTCAACCGATTCCCTATGCCGACGCCTGGAGACTTCAGAGACAACTGCAGGAAGAGCGAATTGCTGGCAGGCGAGGGGATACATTGTTGCTCCTTGAGCACTTGCCAGTCTATACCCTAGGCCGTACCACCCAACCAACACATTGGCCCTGTGGGGAAGAGGCCCTCCGTCGGACAGGCGCCAGTCTCCAATGTGTAGATCGTGGAGGCTCGATTACCTATCATGGGCCCGGACAAGTCGTGGGTTATCCCATCCTTAAACTTTCACATTATTGCTCAGGGCCGAAGCAATACGTATGGAAGTTAGAGGAGGTCTTGATCCGCACCCTCTCGCGATGGGAGATTGAAGGCTATCGCATCAAGAGCAAACCCGGCGTTTGGGTACGCTGGAATCGTGCGGATGCAAAGATCGCCGCGATCGGAGTTCGAATCGATCATGGAATCACGATCCACGGGTTTGCGCTCAACGTCGATATGGATTTATCCCCTTTTTCCCTTATCATGCCCTGTGGCCTAGCACCGTGTGCCATTACATCCCTGGCTGAGTTCCAGCAGTCCGCCGTAGCGCCCTCAGCCCTCGCGCAACAGGTGGCGGAAGAATTTGCGCGATTATTCAACATTCAATGGCTGAGTCTCCCGCCCAACAGCATTGGGCAGGGGTACCCTGATCGACAGATCACATCAATATCCTCACATCACCCCTGATCAAAGGAACACACCATGCACGAACTCGACACACCGACTTTCAGGCTGGCAGTTGCACAGTTTGATCAGGCAGCCGAGACCATGGATCTGGATCACAATTTGCGCGAGCGGCTGAAACTTCCACAGCGGTCGCTGATTGTCAGCCTGCCTGTCAGGATGGATGACGGCCGGGTCGAGGTCTATACTGGTTATCGTGTGCAGCACGATTCCTCCCGCGGCCCCTCGAAGGGTGGCATTCGCTATCATCCAGATGTGAATCTGGGAGAGGTTGCGGCGCTCGCCATGTGGATGACCTGGAAATGCGCGTTAGCCGACCTGCCTTATGGTGGAGCCAAGGGTGGCGTCGCAATCAATCCGAAACAGTTTTCACAACCAGAGCTGCAACGACTGACCAGACGCTATGCAGCGGAAATCTTCCCGTTGATCGGGCCGGACAAGGATGTGCCGGCACCAGACGTCGGCACAGACGCCCAAGTGATGGCCTGGATCATGGATACATACAGTCAGCAGGTAGGGTATTCGGTGCCTGGCGTCGTCACAGGCAAGCCTCTATCGATTGGAGGAAGTCTTGGACGCGAAGAAGCCACCGGCCGCGGAGTGGTCTGCGTCACCCTGGAAGCACTTCGCCACCTCAAGCTCGATATTCAGAACACGACCGTAGCCATCCAGGGCTTTGGTAACGTGGGGGCCCATACCGCCCGGATCATGCAGGAGCGTGGTGCACGCGTCATCGCAGTGAGCGACGTGCAGGGGGGCATCTTCAATTCTAAAGGATTGGATATTCCTGAACTCCTCACACGCTACAAGACCGCAGGCCAATCCCTCCGCGACACCAAGCTGGGAGACTGGCTCTCCAACGACGAATTGCTACAACTCGATTGCAGTGTGCTGGTCCCTGCCGCGCTCTCTGAGCAGATCACCGAACACAATGCCGCGAAACTGCGCTGTCGAATTCTCGCCGAAGGAGCGAACGGTCCGACAACCCTGGAGGCCGATCGCATCTTGCAGGACCAGGGTATCTTTATCATTCCAGACATCCTTGCCAATTCCGGCGGTGTGATCGTGTCTTACTTCGAGTGGGTGCAGGATGTGCAGCGGTTTTTCTGGAAAGCCACTGACATTCAAGAGCGATTGCAAGATATCCTGATCGCCGCATTCCATCGGACATTGCAGTTTTCCGTCTCCAAAAGAACTTCTATGCGTATGGCTGCCCTGATAAGCGGGATCGATAAAGTGGCCCAAGCGCATCTCCATCGTGGACTCTACCCGTGAGTCCCAATATCATGGGACGGGAGCGCCACATACTGCCAAGGGTTGGCTGTCCCCTCGTATGTCCCTGCTCCCGCCCCCCTGCCCATCGTCACGCAGATCCGTCAGTTGGCCGCTACAGCCCCTTGCGATATGCGGTGAGAACTGCTTGCGATCATTGGGAGCATCTTTCTCGACCGGATCGTACTCGTGGTATGAACTGATCATCGGCGGGTGTATCGGACGAGAATCTATCGACTACAAATTCTTGAGGCTTGAACTCCGCCCGCTTGCGATTCCGTTCCTCCATGCGCTAGGCTGGAATGAGTGGACAGAGCCAGATTGGGTACTTGGAGATCTGAAATTATGGGCCGGGATACCGTGTCGTCTCTCTGGGAAGCTCACAAGCAGGAACGGTGGCCTCAAGTGGGAAGCCAACACGAGGGGCCGTTGATGACACTGGATACCGTGATCAGCGGATGCGTCGTATATTTCCTCGATAGCCCTGAAGGGCTCGATGCCCAGCGGATCGGAATCGTCGAAGATTGTGTTGCCGACCTGGATAACCTGACTGACGAGCTTGACGAAGACTGCCGGCTCTATTTTCAACGGCTTCGACAACTTGGAGCCCTCCTCATCGCCACCCACCACACCACCTAACGTGTTCCATGTAGAAACAACCGATAACGGATTGTTCCTCACCCATCATGCAGTCAGACGTTCTTGCAAGTTCTCAGGCCGTTCGATAAAATGTCCGGACGCTCCATTTGTCCCACCAGTTTCGTCAATAAATTTCACGTACTATACATCGTTCGGAAACTATGAATAAGAAAGAATCGATGAAATATGTACTGCGAGTCGCCATGCTAGCCTACATGGTGATCGCCGTAATTGGCACATGGGCGCCTCCTGGATATAGCGAGCCTTACGAATTGAGTAAGCATGACGTGATGGACCCCAAAGCCTTGAAGAGTGCCGAGATTTCGCTGTTTGGGGTCAAATTGGGAGACTCCGAAGCCAAGGCCTTGGACTCTCTCGTGAATGAAAAGATTCCTGGAGTAAAAGTGGAACAAGAGGCCTTGTTCATCTTCTTGCTCGATCAACGCAAGCCGACCGGTCCTATGGCCGGTGTGCGCATCCAGGACGGCAAGGTAGATCTGATCTTTATCAACAATCGATTCTCCTATAAGACTCGGGGTATCTTTCGCAACGTGTTGAACAGCGAAAGCCCCGATGACGTACGAAAACTCATGGGGCAGGAAGACTACGGGGATGAAAACGTGATGGGCGCCATCCTTGCGTATGATAAACAGGGGTTCGTCATCAACTATCTGGGGAAAGATGTCAACGTAGAGTTTTCTCCGTCCCGGTAGTAATACCGGTCTGATTTCCGGCCTCTCCGCATACGTGCCAACCTAAACACTTCCTCTCCTTTCCTCGGCTGCCAACGTGAATTCATTGCTGCTCCGTATCTCCCCCTCCGGTTCCACACGTCGTCACAAAATCAGTAGGTCTTCGCCATGGCTCATGGGTAAACTCGAACCGACAGATTGCGATCACCCTGATCTCTGTCGAGGTGCGGTGTCAATCTGTCGAAGAAGGGAATTGGATTCAGTGTAGAGGCTCAGCTGCCTGTAGCCCGTAGGTAATGAGGCTAGTCGCCGTGTTCCATCGGCGCTTGGAATTGAGAATCACGAGGAGAAGGTCGCTCCCGTTCTGAGAGACTTTGGCGATAAGGCACCGCCCGGCTTTGGAGGTAAATCCCGTCTTGATCCCTTCGACGCCGGGAATACGTCCCAGCAATCTGTTCGTGGTGTGCAGGACATATGCGCGTTGACCATTGACAGGAGTAATGATCGCCCGTTCCTCTCGGACCAACTGCCGAAAGATCGGCTGATCTAGGGCTATGAGACTCAATGCAGCAAGATCTTCGGCCGTCGAGTAGTGGTCCGGGTTGTCGAACCCACAGCCATTGCTGAAATGAGTGTCAGCCAAGCCGAGTGCTGCAGCCTTGGTATTCATGAGCGCCACGAACTGTGCTTCGTTGCCACCTACATGTTCTACCGCTGCAAGACAGGCATCGTTTGCGGACACGATGAGCATGGCCTTCAGCAGATCTTCCAGCCGAAAGACCTGCCCCGCTTTGATACGCAAATGCGTCTTGTGCGCTCGTGCGGCATTCGGGCTGATCGTGACAAAATCATCCAACTGGCCCTTTTCCAGAATGACAAGGGCTGACATGATTTTCGTGAGGCTGGCAGGGGACATTCGCTTCCCTGCATCATGCTCATACAACACACGACCACTCTTGAGCTCCTTGAGTAGAATGCCATGGGCTGGAGCGACCCGCCACGGAGGGAACTGGTGCGGAGCCATCGCTGTTCGAACAGGAACAGACCGAGTCGCTGTGTTCTTCGCAAGAACGATAGCTGGAATGAGGGCTTCGGACCCGATCAGCAAGAAAGCGATGAGGACCCCGGCGACCCAGGCAAGAAACAGTGGCCGGTGAGATCTCTTGCAGTCTCTGGCCATCATCAATGCGTCACTTCTACTCATAGCGTGAACGATTCCCGCACTTTCCCTCCGCGAAACCCGCTGTCAATAACCTTGTGGAAAAAGCGGAGCAAGTCGGCAAGGTCGATCCAAAACCCGCAATTCACACAGCGGGCATAGAGTCGCCGATTCACCAGCGTATAGTGACGCTCGACCATCATAAAGCCCTTACATCGCAAACAGTGCATCGACACGCCTGTCTTCAGACCCTATGCCTACCTAAGCCGATTCATCACCAATGCTAAGCAGCCTGCCAATAATCCGCCGCCGACAATCGTGGTGCCAAACGAGAGATACACGCCAGCCCCACTGCCTGGGGCGGCTCCGTCGAACAACTCTCGCACTCCCCCCTGTACCATCAACACGGAGAGGGTGAGCAGTGCACCGATTGCAAACCACCATCGAAACGATCTCACAGGTGTCCTCGAAACAGAGCGGCATGAGGCGTGCCCGATGCTCATCGGGCACTGTAGCCGAGGGTCTGCGGGCTGTCAAGAAGACTGCCTTTTGACTCATTTCAACCCGCGACAAACGTCGACTCGCATCACGGGGATGGAGCGACAGGGGCGGACACCGTTTTCAAGCCTCGGTGGAGAAAGACGGAAACGCTTCCATTCCCATTATCCGCCGTCACGAGGCCGGGCTCTTCAGCCTCTTTCGTTGTGACGCGAAACGTCGCAAGGGCGAAGGGTCCGGGTTTTGTCCGATAGTTTCTCGGCGGATACTCGAAGGTCCCATCGCCACGGCCAAAGAGAATGGAGAGATCGCTCGACTGAAGATTCACGATGGCCACGTCGATGCGGTTGTCGCCGTTGAAGTCTCGAGCAAACCCAAAATTCGGTCCTGCGTCGGCGCCGGAATCGCGCCCGGGCTGGAAAGTCCCGTTCCCGACACCGAGAAATGTTGTGAAGCTATCTTGTTGGCCATTGATCACAAGGAGGTCGAGTATCCGGTCGCGATTGAAGTCGGCAAAACTCACCCCGAGCGGTCGCTTCCCTGTCCGATAGTCAGTGGGCTGGCGAAATGTGCCGTCGCCATTCCCTGTCCAGATAGAAACCGCGTTCGACATCGGCCCCCCGTTTGTCACGGCCAAATCGATCTTTCCATCGCCATTCAAGTCGGCCATCGCCACAGACGTGGGGGTATCGCCATATTCGTACTGAGCCCCATGGGTGAACTCACCGGTCCCGGTTCCCAGGAAGACTTTAATCTTGTCATTCCGTAACGCGACCACGAGGTCAAGCGCCTGATCGCCATTCAGATCGTCGCTGGCAATGGCAATGGGAGTCCGATGCACAGGGTAACGCGGCCCTTCTTCAAATTTTCCGTCAGCCCGACCGAAGAGTACGGCCACTTCATCGCCCCCTGAGCAGGCCAGGACCACATCGGGATACGAATCGCGGTTGAACATCCCGAGCGCGAGCGAACGGGGTTCTTTGCAGACATTCAGTTGGATTTGATCACGAAAGGTACCATCACCGTTACCGAGGAGAATCGAAAGCGTATTACTGCCGATGTTAGTGGTGACCAGATCGGTATAACCATCTTGATTGAGATCAGTAGGGGTGACGGTCGTCGGGTTCTTGCCCACTTTGTAACTGGCGAAATAGTAGAAGAGATCCGGTGGAGCATAGGGGTCCTGTTTGTTACAGCCGCTGGCCATAAGCAGAACGACGCTGGCTGCCGCGGCCAAGAGGTTCCAAGCTTTACCCCTGTTGTAGCCATCAGCGTTTCTGCTCACGTACTCTCCACGCGAAGGATCAGCGGCATGGCTATTCATTACGCACGTGTCTCTCAACAGGCCTTCCCGCTAAAATGAGCGTGGCCAGTATACAGACCACCGCTTTCTCCTGGCAATGAAGCTCCACGCAGCAGCCTACGCTGCCTTCGTAGCCACTTTTAGACTACGGGGTGCCTGAGGAATTCTCCGACCCGTCGGCCAAAGCCTTTGAGCGGCGCGCCGAAGCCGTTACCCTCCTGCGCTATGATCTATACTACAAGGCGGTTTTCCTCAATACCTAGCCCGTTCAGCGACGGCTTTGAAAACGGGACAGCGGTTGAGTTACAATGTCCTCCTTGGTAAGGAGGACTCCATGAGCAAGATGATGACGGTTGAGCTATCGATGTACGGAATCGCCGAGGTACTGCACTGGTGTCACGACCGCAATAAGGGCCGCGTCCCCGGGGTGGATACCGCAGGCTTCGATAAGATGAAGGCGCTCTTGGCTGAGAAGCCTCAGTCAGGCGATTATTTTACCCTCGATCAATTTTGGAAAAAGAGGGTCACCTTGGACCTGACCGAAGAGGAAGTGGCAACGATCGATCGCTGTCTCTACGATATCCCCAATTTCGATAGTGAGCCTCTCCCGCAAATTCGACATAAATTTTGGCCGCAACAGGCGGCTGCCCACTGAAGAGGCAGGGGCCGTCCTCAAACGGCCCCTGCCTCTACCCCATTGCAATGATCCCGCACGATCGGCCCACACGCAGCGAGAGCGCTGTGAAGAACTTTTTGCACTATTGTGCCATCTTGCAGGGAGAAACGAGCTGGTGAGAATATCAATTTGGTGGGCGCGGAGTGGCCATGAGGCTCCGAACGAAGCTTGCGGACTTTTTCAGCATCCTGCCCGCTAGAGTGTCCCCTCTCCTTTAAGATACCG
>Ga0134127_10002575_pt1 | contig 13056 bp, 10 predicted proteins | sample KB31753_FD_96459 | JGI IMG/M metagenome (GOLD analysis project Ga0134127, IMG submission 96459) | Terrestrial soil microbial communities with excess Nitrogen fertilizer from Kellogg Biological Station, Michigan, USA - KB3-175-3 | ecosystem: Environmental > Terrestrial > Soil > Unclassified ...
CGCGAGCTTCGTGGACGGGATCGGTGGCCGCGGCGTGCTCGCGGAGATGTGGCCGCTCGTGCGTGCGCTGCTCGCGGGCGCGTGCGTGAGTGAGCTGGCGGCGGTCGCGGACGCGGTGCGCACGCTCATCACCCGGGCGCACGTCATCGCCGAGGGTGCGGGCGCCGCGTCGCTGGCGGCGGCGCTCGGCGGTGCACGCGTGACCGAGGCGGGCGGCAAGCCCGCTTCGCTTCCGGAAGGCCCGCTCGTCTGCGTCATCTCCGGCGGGAACATCGATCCCGCGAAGCTGGCGATCATCCTCGACGGTCGCGTGCCCTGATGGCGCCGCCCTGGCGCGGGGCGGCGGTCGCGCTCGCCGCCGCCGCGGGTGTGCCGCTCGCGGCGTATCTGTGGGCGCTCCATCCGGGACTGGCGGCTGGCGACGCAGGCGAGCTGGTCACGGCCGCGGCCACGGGCGGCGTCGCGCACCCGCCGGGTTACCCGCTGTACATCATGGCGGGCTGGCTCTGGCTCAAGCTCTGGGCGCACGCGTCGCCGGCGTGGGCGATGAACCTGTTTTCCGCGCTCTGCATGGCGGGCACTGCTGCCGTGCTCGCGGCCGCGGTGCGGCGCGCGTCCGGCTCGTGGTCGGCGGGCGTGCTCGCGGCGTGGCTGTTCGCGGCCTCGCCACCCGTGTTCACGAACGCCCTCGTGGCCGAGGTGTTCGCGCCCCACGCGCTGCTCGCGGCCTGCGCGTTGCTGGCGATGGTCTCGGCTCCCGCGGCAGGTGCCGTCGTGCTCGCGTTCCTGTGCACGCTCGCGCTCTCGCACCAGCACACGCTGCTGCTGCTCGCCGTGCCCGGGTTCGTGGCGTGCACCACACGCTCGTTTCGCCGGCCGACCGGGCGCGTACGGATCGTCGCCGGGAGCGGCGTGGCCGCAGTCGTCGGCCTGCTGCCGCTGCTCTGGATCCCGCACGCGGCCAGAAGTCCGCACGCGCTGGTCTGGGGCGAACCCACGACGCTTCGGGGATTCGTTTCGCTGCTGCTGGGCGCCGAGTACGACCCGGTCGCGGCCGGGCATGAGTCGTTGGCCGCGCCGCTCGTGGCGTTCGCTCGAGCGCTCCCCGCCGATCTGAGCTGGGTGGGCCTGGCGCTCGCCGCACTCGGCGCCTGGCGGCTGTGGGCGACGCGACGCGAGGCGGCGACCGCACTGGCCACGACCGCCGTGCTGATCGCGTGGTCTCTTGCACGACAGCCCCAGGCCCCCACGGAGCGCTTCCACATCCTGCCGGTGCTCGTGCTCGCGTTCCTCGTCGGGCGTGGCTCGCTGTGGCTGGCCACCTGGCTCGGGCGCGCGGCCTGGGTGCAGGAGTTCACGCTCTACGTGCTTCTGGCGCTCGCGTTCGCACTGGGAACGACGCGTGTCACCGAGCTGAGCCAGCGCGACAACCGGCTGGTCGAGACGCTCGGCCGCGGCATGCTCGCCAGCGTGCCGCGCGACGGCGTGCTGTTCAGCGGCGGCCGCGTGATTCCGAACGCGCTCGGCTATCTCCAGCGCATCGAACACCTGCGCCCCGACGTGATCGCGCTGGACCAGGAGCTGATGACGTACGCGTGGTACGTACGCCGGGTCCGCGCGCGGCATCCGGACGTGCTGCCGCCGCTCGATCGCGCCGAGCGCATCACGCTCACCGATGGCTCCACCGTCGATGGCGTCGCCGTCCGCCACGGCGACGGCACGACGGACCTGCTCTCGGAAGCGGGCGAGCGCACGGTCGAGTCGGCGATCGTCGTTCGCATCGTTCCCGCGGCGGCGGAATCGCTGTTCGCGACGGCGCCGGTCGGCACCGACAGGCCGTCCCGCACGGACACATGGCGCGCGCCGTGGCTCGATCCGAGCGAGGACCGCTATTCCGGCCTGCCGGGGTCGCGGAACCTGCTCTGGTTCGACGCGCTCGTCGGCGGCGTCCCGGTGTGCATGCTGGGGCCGAAGGACAACTCCTACACGCTCCGCTACCAACTGGAGCCGCGCGGCTTCGTCCAGCTCGTGCGGCCGCACGGCGATCCCGCGAGCGAGCTGGCCGAGTTCCGGGCGGCGTTGGCCGCGATCGATGCGACGGACCTGGCGGTCTACTTCCGCGGCTACACGCCCACGAGCCTCGAGGCGCCGGAGCTCGAGCGTTTCACCATCGTCGTCACCGACGCCGCCCTGCTGCTGGCGAAGGCGGGTGGCGGCGAGCCCTCGCGCGCGCGCGATCGCGTGCGCGAGTTCGCGCGCCGGTTCGAAACTCTCGAGCCCGCGCCGGACCCGGCGTGCCTGCGCGCGATCGGTTTCCTGCGCTTCTACGACCCGGGCTTCCGCGACCTCGATGCCGCGCGTAAAGACCTCGAGCGCGCACTCCGGGCCTCGCCCGACCCGGGCAGGGACATCGAGGCCCAGCGCCTGCTGGAGACGATCCGGCAGGGGCCGCGCTGAATCGCGCGACGTCAGGCGCCTGCGAGCACCTGCGTCTCCGCGAAACGGCCCGCGAGCACGTGGCGTGCGAGCGCCGAGAGCAGCTCCGGCTCGTCGTTCAGGCACGGCAGGTGGACGACCGACCGCCACGGGTGTGCGCGCAGGAACACGCGGCCCTCGAGCTCGCTCTCGGCGTTGTCCGCGAGAAAGCCGTACGGGAAATAGACGACGTTCCGGAACCCGGCGTCGGCAACGCGGTGGAGCGTCTCCTCCACCGGCGGCTCGGTCCAGCGGCCGCCGCGCGTGTGGTTCAACCAGCCGCTGAACACGCCGCCGAAGCGGTCGCCGACCCTCTGACCGATCGCGGCGCACACGTGCTCCGTGGCCTCGCGTCCGGTCTCCATCGGCCGCGGCGGCGCGAGCAGCGTGCCGTGCGCTGCCAGCACCAGCGCCCAGTCCGGGCCGCCGACCTGGCGTTCCTCGAGCTTGCGCGCGATGAAGCGCGCGCAGAGATCGGCGAGCAACTCCTCGTCGAGCGCCGGCAGCACGTGCACCGATGCCGAACGCTGGGCGCCGGCGCGTTCGGACCATTCGCGCACGGTGGCGCGCGAGATCTCGTGCGTGAACGCCGAGTCCGCGGCGTACATGGGAACGATGTCGACCGGCTCGTCCGGCGGGAGGCGGTCGAGCACGGTGGTGAGCAGCGGGTCGCGGAACTCGTAGGCGACGTGCACCTGCCAGGCGTCGCCGGGCTGATGACGGCGCAGCGCGTCGCCGAGCCCCCGTGATTGTGCGGCGGTGATCGCCTCGAGCGGCGAGCCGTATTGTTCGGCTGTCCACAGCTGGTGCCGGGAGCGCCCGCGACTGACCGCGATCAGCGGCAGGAGCGGGGCGGGGATCGGGGCCACCAGGCGCGTGAGGCCGAGCAGGATGCGCCACGAGTAGCGAAGCTGCTCGTTGAACGAGGGTGTGGGCGGCTCGCCGTACGTGATCAGGACGACATGTCGACGCATCGATCGCTCCTCACGAGCGAGAGGTGGGGTGCCGCGGCGAACGGCGCGGTGTGGCGCGGGGCGTGCGGCGCGGGCCGTCGCGGGGCGAGCGCGGCTGAGCCGAGCAGGCGCCCCACGGCGCGTTCGGCGGAGACGATCGCGGATGTGAACGACACGCCGTCGTAGGAGGTGCCGCAGAGCTCGAGCCCCGGATGCCGCGAAGCGCACGTGCGCACGCGGGCCACGCGCTCGAGGTGGCCGCCCGTGTACTGCGTGATCGCGCGCGGCCAGCGCCAGACCCAGTGCCGCACGGGCAGCGCACGGATCCCCATCACGCCCGCGAGGTCACGCCGCGCGCGCTCGAGCAGCTCGGCCTCGTCCAGCCACAGGAAGTCGGGCCGACGGGCGCCGCCCAGCATGGCACGCACCAGCACGTGGCCTTCGGGGGCGCGGCTCGCGAACAGCGATGACTCCCACACCGCACCGAGTGTGCCCATGCCCTCGCCGCGCGAGGTGAGGAAGCCGTAGCCATTCAGGCGCTGCGGAACGTCCTCGCTTCGGAACCCCATCGCCACCACCGCGAGCCCGGTCTGCGGGAATCGCGACAACACGTAGGCCAGCTCCGCATCCTGCGGGGCGAGCGGCGCCGCCGCATCGGCGGCCGACGTGGCGACGATCACGGCATCGGCCTGCAGGTTCTCGCCGCTGTCGAGCAGCACGCGCCAGCCGCCGCCCGCGCGCGCGATCCGCAGCGCCCGGGCGTTGACCCGGACCCGGCCGTCGAGCTGCCACGACAGCATCTCGGCGAGCACGCCCATGCCGGGCGCCAGGGTCACGAGCCGGCCCGGTCGCCTGCGGTGAGCGAGCATCGCGCGCAGCAGGCTGCCGTACTGACGCTCCATCTGGGCCAGCGTCGGGAACGCGGCCGCCGCTTCCAGCTCGCGGCTGTCGCCAGCGGTGATTCCGGAGACCGCGGGATCCACGAGCGCGTCCGCGGCCTCGTGGCCCAACCGGCGCGCAGCGAATGCGTGCACGGTCTCGCTCGCAGTACCGCCGCGCGGAACGAACGGCTCCGCGACGAGCCGGAGCTTGCCCGCGAGGCCCAGCGTGTCGGTGGTGAGCAACGACAGCGGCGAGGCCGGCGCGGTGCGCAGCCGCCCGCGCAGCCACACGTACCGGCGTCGCGAGACGCGATCCGCCTCGATCAGCCCGGACTCGAGGCCCAGTTCACGGACGAGCGTCAGCGGCTCGGGCTCGTCCGCCCGCGCCATGAAACCGTTCGGTCCGGCTTCGACGACGAAGCCGTCCTCGTGCACGGTGCGCACGTGGCCACCGCAACGTTCCGCGGCCTCGACCACGATGACGTCGTGCTGCGGCGAGTCGACTCGCAGCCGGTGCGCCGCAGCCAACCCGGTGATGCCACCTCCAACCACGATGATGCGTGCCATGATTCAAACCGTCCTGCTGAAGACCGGTGTCGTGTGCGCCACCTTCCGGCGAAGGTGGCGGTCGAACACCATGCAAACGTTGCGTACGAAAGTCCGCCCGAGCGGCGTGAGCTCGATCGCGTCCGGCGTGAGCGTGAGCAGGCCGTCGGTGCGGTAGGGACCGCTGCCACCCAGCTCTTCGAGCTCGGTGGCGAACGTGTCGGTGAACGAGATGCGGAAGCGGCGCTCGACGTCGCGCAGGTCGAGCCGCGAGTCGCACATGAGTCGGGTGATGACGTGACGGCGGAGCAGGTCATCTTCATCCAAGACCCGACCGCGCTCGATGGGGAAACACCCATCGCTAAGCGCTGCAGCGTATTGCGGCAGTTTCTTCGCGTTTTGTGCAAAGGCGCCCTGAACGTCGCCGATGCCGGAGATGCCCAGCGCCACCATGTCGCGCGCGCTCTGCACGGTGTAGCCCATGAAGTTCCGGTGCAGCGTGCCGTCGTCCATCGCCCGCGCCAGGTCGTCGTCGGGAAGCGCGAAGTGGTCCATGCCGATCGCACGGTAGCCGGCGCGCGTGAACGCGTCGATCGCGTGCGCGAGCAGCGCGAGCTTCGCTTCCGGCGCGGGCAACGCATCGCCGGGGATGTGGTTCATGTGCGGCTTGATCCACGGCACGAACGCGAACGAGTAGACGGCGACCCGTTCGGGTCTGAGTGTCAGCACCTGTTCCAGCGTGCGCTCGAACCGCTCGGTCTCCTGGTAGGGCAGTCCATAGATGAGGTCGATGTTCACCGAGCGGAAGCCCACGTCGCGCGCCACGCGCAGCAGCTCGGCCGTCAGCTCGTAGCTCTGCACGCGGCGCACGGCTTCCTGCACGCGCGGGTCGAAGTCCTGCACACCCATCGACAGCCGATTGAACCCGAGCCGCCTGAGCGTGCGGATCTGCCCGGCGCTCGTGACCCGCGGATCCACCTCGATGCCGATCTCCGCGTCGGGCGTGAACTCGAAGCGCTCGGCGATGACGTGGAACAGACGCTCGAGGTCCGGCGCCGGGTAGTAGGTCGGTGTGCCGCCGCCCCAGTGCATCTGCGACAGCAGGCGGCGGTGGGGCAGGTGGCGGGCGAGGAGATCCAGCTCGAGCAGGAGATGCCCGAGGTAGTCGGCGGCGACGCCGCGGTGCTTCGTCACCACGATGTTGCAGCCGCAGTAGAGGCAGCGCTCTTCGCAGAACGGCAGGTGGACGTAGAGCGAGAGCGGCTCGTGCGCGTGGGCGTCGGCCATGGCCAGGCGTTGCCGGTACTCGGCGTCGCCGAACCCGTCGTGGAACTCGACCGCCGTGGGATAGGACGTGTAGCGCGGCCCCGGCTGGTCGTAGTGCGCGAGCAGGCGCGCCGTCTCGGAGCGTTCGCGCGCGATCACGCCGGCCGGCTTTCTCTTTCGGCAACGGCAGCCACCAGCGCTTCCACCGATGCGATCGGCGTTTCAGGGAGCACGCCGTGTCCCAGGTTCATGATGTGGCCGGGTTCGTCGCCCGCGGCATCGAGCACAGCGAGCGCCCGCTCGCGCACTTGCTCGGGCGACGCGAACAGCGCGGCGGGGTCGAGATTACCCTGGAGCGCCACGCGCCCGCCCGTCCGTCGGCGGGCGGCGTCGAGCGGCGTGCGCCAGCAGACACCGATTGCCTCGGCGCCGCTCGTTGCGGCCAACTCCAGCAGGTGGTCTGCGCATGGCGCGAAATAGATCACCGGCACGCCGTCGCGGCGCAGGCCGCGGATCAAGCGCCGCACCGCGGGCAGCGCGAACTCGGAATAATCCGCGGGCGAGAGGATCCCGGCCCACGAATCAAAGATCTGCACCGCCTGCGCGCCGGCCGCGATCTGCAGGTTCAGGTGCTCCGCCATGAGCGTCGCGAGCTTGTCGAGCAGTGACGCCAACGCTGCCGGGTCCGCGGCGCGCAGCGCGCGCACGGCGGGGAAGCCGTCGCGGCCCCCGCCCTCGGTGAGGTAGGCGGCGAGCGTGAACGGCGCGCCGCAGAAGCCGATCACCGGCACGCGGCCGGCGAGTTCGCGCCGCAGCAGCGCCACGGCCTCACCGACGTACGGCACCACCTCGGTGAGCGGCCGCGGCGACAGCGCCGCGATCTCGGCCGAGGTCTTCAGCGGCCGCGCGATCCGTGGCGAGGGTTCGAACGACAGCTCACAGCCCAACGCCTCCAGCGGGGTCAGGATGTCGGAGAACACGATGGCCGCATCGAGGTCGAATCGCCGCAGCGGCTGCAGGCTCGCTTCCACGGCCAACTCGGGTGTGCGGCAGAGCGTGAGGAAATCGACGCGGCCACGCAGCTCGCGATACTCGGGCAGGTAGCGGCCGGCCTGGCGCATGATCCACAGCGGCGCACGGTCGACGGGCTGGCGCCGGCACGCGCGCAGGAAGCGGTCGTTCATGCCGCCACCTCCGCGAACGCGGCGCGGGCGGCCTCGAGCGTCTGCTCGAGCTCCGGCTCGCCGTGTGCGGTCGAGACGAACGCGGTCTCGAACGGTGACGGCGGCAGCAGCACGCCGCGCGCGAACATGCCGCGGTGGAACGCGGCGAACTTCTCGCGGTCGACGGCTCCGGCGTCGTCCCAGGAGCGAATCCCCTTCTCCGAGAGCGACACGGTCCACATCAGGAACATCGTCCACATCGAGCCGATGCGCTGAACGCGCGCGGGAACACCGACCGCCTTCGCCGCCGCCTCGAGGCCGTCCGCGAGCCGCTCGGTGTAGTCCTCGAGCCGCCGCCACAGCGCGGGGTCCGCATCGAGCGCGTCCAGCACGGCCAGCGCCGCGGCGATCGACAGCGGGTGCGCGGCATACGTGCCCGCCTGGTAGACGGGGCCCTCCGGCGCGATCAGCCGCATGACATCGCGTCGGCCGCCGTAGGCCGCGAGCGGCATGCCGCCGCCCAGGACCTTGCCGAGGAGCACGAGGTCCGCGCGCACGCCGAAAAGCTCCGATGCACCGCCGGGGCCGAGTCGAAAGCCGGTGATCACCTCGTCGAAGACGAGCAGCGCACCGGCCGCGTCACAGCGCCGGCGCAGGCCCTCGAGGAAGCCGGGCTGGGGAGGGACACAGCCCATGTTGCCCGCGACCGGCTCCACGAACACCGCCGCGATCTCGCCGCCCGCGTCGCGGAACGCGCGGTCCACGTCGGCGAGGTCGTTATAGCGCGCGACGTGCATGTCGCGCGCCGCCCCTTCGGTGACGCCGAGGGAATCGGGCACGCCCATCGTCGCCGCTCCCGAGCCGGCGCGGATCAGGAACGCGTCGGCATGGCCGTGGTAGCAGCCCGCGAACTTGACCACGGCGTGGCGTCCCGTGGCCGCGCGCGCCAGCCTCAGTGCGGTCATCGCCGCCTCGGTGCCGCTGACCACGAAGCGCACCATGTCGCAGCCCGGAACGCGCCTCGTGACGCGCTCGGCCAGCTCCACCTCGGCAGGTGCGGCGAGGCCCAGCAGCGTGCTGCGCTCGAGCTGGTGCGCGATCGCCTTGGCGATGGCCGGCGGATGGTGACCGAGCAGCGCCGGGCCCCAGGCCCCGATCCAGTCGAGGTATTCGCGGCCGTACGCATCCCAGACCTTGGCTCCGCGCGCCTCGATGAGCGCCACCGGCGGCGAGCCGACGGCACGGAACGCGCGCACGGGGGAGTGCACGCCGCCGGGCGTGACGCGCGCGGCGCGCTCGAAGAGCGCACCGGTTTTTGCGGGCGGGCCGCCGGCGACGCTCATCGAGCGCTCTCCGCCGTGCGCCGGGATTCGCTCAAACGTTCGGCCAGCGCGCGCGCGAAGTACGTGATCACGAGGTCGGCGCCGGCGCGTCGCAGCCCGAGTGTCGCCTCCCACATCGCGCGCTCGAGGTCGAGGTGGCCCTTCTCCGCCGCGTCGTGGAGCATGGCGTACTCGCCCGACACCTGGTACGCCGCCACCGGCACGCTCACCGACTCGCGCACCGCGCGCAGCACGTCGAGGCTGGGCATGCCGGGTTTGACGATGACCGCGTCGGCGCCCTCGGCGACATCCTCGCGCGCCTCGGCGATCGCCTCGCGCACGTTTGCCGCGTCCATCTGGTAGCCGCGCCGGTCGCCGTGACCGGGCGTCGAGCCCGCCGCCTGCCGGAACGGGCCATAGAACGCCGAGGCGTACTTGACCGCGTAGGAGACGATCGCCGTGGCGGTGTGCCCGGCCTGGTCGAGCGCGGCACGGATCGCGGCCACGCGCCCGTCCATCATGTCCGAGGGCGCCACCACGTCGGCGCCGGCCCGCGCGTAGGCGACGGCGGCGCGCGCGAGCAGCGGCAGCGTCGCATCGTTGTCCACGTCGCCGCCGCGGAGGGTGCCGCAATGGCCGTGGTCGGTGTACTCGCACAGGCAGACATCTGCCCACAGCACCAGGTCCGGCGTGCGCTTCTTGATCAGCCGGATCGCGAGCGGCACCGGGCCGTCGCTCGCCCACGCGCCCGTGCCCTCCGCGTCCTTGCGCGACGGGACGCCGAAGAGGATGACCGAACCCACGCCCAGCGCCGCGAGCGCCACAGCCTCTTCGGCCGCAGCCTCGGGCGAGAGCCGGGCGTGCCCGGCGAGCGCCGCGATCGGCACGCGGTCGCGCTTGTCGTCGTGCACGAACAGCGGCGCCACGAGTTGATCGGCCGCGATGCGCGTCTCGCGCGCCAGCGCGCGCAGGCCTTCCGTGCGCCGCAGGCGTCGGCCGCGATGGGCGGGATAGGGCATGTCAGGCCCCCGCGCGCGACGCGCCGAGCAGCAGGTCGGCGATGGCTTCGAAGTCCGAGCGCGCGGGCACGATCGCCGGCACGCCGAGTGCCGTGAGCGTCATCGCGGTGGTGGGACCCATCGCCGCGACGCGCACGAGGCGGCGCAGGCACTCGGCGCCCAGCGCCTGGACGAGCGCGCGCGCGGCCGAGGGGCTCGCGACCACGACCGCGTCGGGGCACGCCGCCCGCCACGCGTCCACGATCTCGGCGGGCGGACGCGCCACGGTGCAGTAGGCCACGATCTGATCCACGCTCGCGCCCCAGCGCTTGAACGCGACGGCCAGCTCGCGCCCGCCCTCGAGCGCGCGCGGCAGCAGCACGCGCTTGCCGGGCCAGTGGTCCTCGTCGCGAAGCTGGGCGATCAACGCCAGGGCGCCTGCGCCCGCCGCAGTGATCGGCGATGCGGCGCCCGCAGCGACGAGCGCCGCGGCGGTCTTCTCGCCCACGGCAGCCGTGCGCAGCTTCGCCGGCAGCGGCCGGCCCTGGCGCGCGGCCATCACCGCCGCCACCGCGCGTTGGCTCGTGACCACCATCCAGTCGCGATGCTCGAGCGACGCCGCGGCCCGCTCGAGCATCTCGGGTTCGGGGGCCGGGACCTCGAACACGACGTTGCACGCGACGGGCTCGAGCCCGCGCCGGAGCAGCGCCGAGCTGAGCGGTCCATCGAGCGACTCGTCGCGGGTCACGACCACGCGGCGGAGCACGGGCGTCATCGTGGCTCCCTGACGGCGAGCCGCGGTTCGCGCTCCAGCGCTTCGAGGATCGCGCCCGCGCCACGTTCGAGCAGCGCCCGCGCCGCCCCGATGCCCACCGCCTCCGGCGAGGCGCCTTCCACCGACACGCGGTGAGCGGGCGTGCCCTCGAGCGCGAACACGCCGGCCTCGAGCTGGACGCGGCCATCGGCGACGCGCGCGAGTGCCCCCACCGGCACCGAGCAACCGCCGCGAAGCTGGTGGAGCAGCACCCGCTCGGCTTCCACCGCCTGACGCGTGGGCGTGTGCTCGAGTACCGCGAGCCGGGTATTCAACGTGCGGGCGCCGGCGCGTGTCTGCACCGCGAGCGCGCCCTGCGCCGGCGCCGGCAGCACCTCGGCAGGGGTGAACACCTCGGTCGCGCGGTGCGCGAGGCCCAGCCGGTCGATCCCGGCGCGCGCGAGGACGACCGCGTCCAGCTCGTCGCGCTCGACGCGCGCAAGCCGGGTGGGCACGTTGCCCCGCAGCGACACATACGCCAGGTCCGGACGCAGCGCGCGCAGCTGCGCCGTGCGCCGCAGGCTCGACGTCCCGACGCGCGCGCCCGCGGGCAGTCCGCGAAGACGGAGTCCGTCACGGGCGCAGAGCACGTCCTCGACCGCGCCGCGCCGCGGGACGCAGGCGATCGTGAGGCCGGGGGTCATCGCCACCGGCAGGTCCTTCATGCTGTGCACGGCGACGTCGATATCGCCGGCGAGCAGCGCGCGCTCGAGCGTCGAGCTGAAGAAGCCGGCGCCGTCCATGCGCTCGAGCGGCGCGTCGGCGAGTTCATCGCCCACGGTCGTGAACGGGACGACCTCCACCTCGAGCGCCGGTTCGTACGCACGCCAGAGACCGAGCACGAGCTCGGTCTGCCACTGCGCCAGCGCGCTCGCGCGCGTGCCGATCCTAACAGTCACCGTGGACGCGCTCGCTTTCGAATACGAACGACGGGTACCGCCGCACGGCGAGCTTCCGCTCGGCCCAACGGGCGAGATGCTCCAACTCGTGGCGGAGCAGGATCTCAACGCGCGGGATGTCGGTCTCGCGTCGCTTCCGGTTCGCGGTGACGACGCCCTCCAAGTCGGCGAGATTGTGGAGCTGCACGCCGGGAAACGCGGCGCAGCCGGGGTCGATCGCGCGCGGCAGCGACAGGTCGATGAGCGTGAGCGGGGTGCTGTCGTACGCCGAGCGCGATCCCAGGAGAGCCGGGAGGAGGAGCGGATGCTCGACCTGCGCCGCGGCCACCACGGCGTCGGCCGCCGCGAGTTGCGACGGCAGCTCGTCCAACCCCGCGTACTCGACGCCCAGCTCCCGGGCCGCCTCGCACGCACGCTCGATCGTGCGGTTCAGGATCACGAGCCGGCCGACGCCCACCGCCTTCAGGTGCCGTGCGGCCTTGAGGCCCATGGTCCCGGCTCCGACCACGAGCACGGTGAGGCGCGAGAGGTCGTGGCCCTCCTCCGAGAGCAGGCGGACCGCAGCCGAGGCGATCGAAAGCGCACCGGCGCCGATCCCGGTCTCGTGGCGGGCGCGGCCGCCGAAGCGGAGTGCGGCGTGGAACACGCGGGACAGGAACGGCCGGGCGCACCCCGTGCGCTGGGCGCCCTTGAGCGCCGTCCGGAGCTGGCCCAGGACCTCCGCTTCGCCCAGCACCAGCGACTCCAGGCCGGCGGCGACGCGAAACAGGTGCTCGGCGGCGTCACGGCCGACGAGCCGCACCGGGTCCACACCCACGTCCGCGAACCGCGCGCCCCACAGCGCCTCGGCACGGGCGTCATCACCGGCGACGGACGCGCGGTAGTAGAGCTCGGTGCGGTGGCACGTGGAGACCACGACCGCCTCGATGCCGTGCATGCGGAGTTGCACGTGCAGCGCGTCGCGCAAAGCAGGCGCGAGCGCCATGCGCTCGAGCAATGAGAGCGGCGCGTTACGATGGTGGGTGATGAGCGCGCGGAGCGCTCCGATGCCAGACCGGGGGGCGTGGGTCACCGGAGAGTCGTTCCCTTCCGCCGGGTGGGGGCGGTTCGGGTCTAGGGCTGCAGGTCCCTGAGACTTCCGCGGCAGGAGTCGCAAGCGACGTGCCTTCACCACGATCATCCGCACTCGCGCCCGCGCGTGCCATGAGAACAATTGCGGAGCGTGGTTGTATGTAGGCACGCGGGCCAGTCATGACGCGGGGCAAACGTCGATGACGATCACCTGACCTCGAGCGAATGGATTTCGCACATCGCGGGTCGAGAGAACTGATGACCCGTGATATCGAACAAAGTCACGGCAGGCTTTCGGGCCCCTTCCGAGCACTGGGGCGCCGAGCCCAGCGCGTGTGTGAACGTTCACAGTGCGGAGCGGCACCATGAACCCGGCGCCGCGAGCACGAGCGGCGGGACCGTTTCGCGGAGGTGAACGTGGTGCATCGCGACGAAACGTCCGTCGCGAACGCGCACGCTCAGGGCTTCGGTCCCCGGGCGAGGAACGCGAGCACGCGCGGGTTCACGAGGTCGGGGCGCTCGATCATGGCGCCGTGCGAAGCGCCCGGCACGATCCACAGCTCCGCGTGCGGGATCGCGGCCGCGAGCGACTCCGTGTGCTCGCGCAGGATGAGGTCGTGCTCGCCGGCGCAGATCAGCGTGCGCGCGCGGATGCTCCCGAGCTCGGC
>Ga0134127_10002577_pt1 | contig 13054 bp, 7 predicted proteins | sample KB31753_FD_96459 | JGI IMG/M metagenome (GOLD analysis project Ga0134127, IMG submission 96459) | Terrestrial soil microbial communities with excess Nitrogen fertilizer from Kellogg Biological Station, Michigan, USA - KB3-175-3 | ecosystem: Environmental > Terrestrial > Soil > Unclassified ...
ACGACGTTTCTTAAGAATGCGACGAAACGGCAACCTCTTGTCGTTGTTCTCGACGATCTCCACTGGGCCGACAAACCGTCGTTGCTTTTGCTGCAGTTCCTGGCGCGCGATCTTAAGGATTCGCGCATTTTGGTGGTTGGCACATACCGCGATATGGAACTCGGCCGACAGCATCCCCTTTCTCAAACGCTGGCCGAGTTGTCGCGGCGGGGACTAAGCGCGCGGATTCTTTTACGCGGGCTCGCTGAACAGGATGTGGCTCGATTCATCGAAATGACTGCCGGGATCAAGCCCGACGAGAAACTGGTCGCCACGGTTTATCAGCAAACAGAAGGCAATCCATTTTTCCTGAACGAGATCGTCAGGCTTCTGGTTGTGGAAGGTCAACTTGAACGCCCGCAGGTGGCGTCTGCCTCGTCGATCCGCATACCGGAAGGCGTTCGAGAAGTGATCGGGCGTCGCCTCGATCAACTCTCGGAAGAGTGCAACCGCGTTCTGACGATTGCCTCGGTCATTGGCCGCGAGTTCAGTCTTGAGTCGCTGGAGCCGCTCTGCGAGATCTACGGCGACCAGTTGTTGGAATTGCTTGATGAAGCGATGGCGGCGCGGGTAATCGGTGAACTGCCTCACGGCGTCGGCCAGTACAACTTCGTGCACGCGCTTATTCGCGAAACGCTTTATGACGAGATCAGCACCGCACGGCGCGTCAGGTTTCACCTCCGGATTGGAGAGACTCTTGAACGCCTGTACGCCAATAGTCTGGAGTCCCATCTGACCGAGCTTGCGCATCATTTCTTCCAGGCGGCGCACGCAGGGAACAACGAGAAGGCGATTGATTATGCGAAGCGAGCCGCCGAGCGCGCCACCAGGCTGCTGGCCTACGAAGAAGCGGCGGGGCACTACGAGCGTGCTCGTACGATAGTCGAGCTTCAGGATGAAATCGACCAGCACCAACTGTGTGTTTTGTCGTTAGCGTTGGGCGATGCCCACACACGGGCTGGCAATAACGCCAAGGCAAGGGAAGCGTTCGTGCAGGCTGCGGACATAGCCAGGAAGCGAGGAGCGGCAGAAGACTTTGCGCAAGCGGCATTGGGTGTCGGAACGGGCCTGGCAGCGTTCGGACGAGTTGATGAGCTTCAAGTGAGAATCGTAAGGGAGGCCCTGAGCTTATTGCCGGAGGAGGATACGACGTTGCGGGCGACGCTGCTCGCGCGACTCGCATTGGCTCTCTATTACTCATTCGACGTTCGCGAGGTGATTAGCGATCAATCAGTCGAAATGGCACGTAGAGTCGGCGATCCCAAAGCAATACTAGCCGCACTGTACACGAGACACGTGATACTCGATGGCTCGACCAAAGTTGAAGAAAGGCTTGACGTAGCAACTGAGATTCTGAGCATCGCCGTCAGGGGCGGCAATAAAGAGATGGAGCTGCAGAGTCACTACCGTCGCATTCTGGATTTGATGGCGCTCGGGGAAATGAAGGCAGTGGACGACGAGATTGATGCCTTCAGCAAACAGGCCGCAGAGCTTCGCCAACCACGTTACTTGTGGCTCACACCATTCATGAAGGCATCACGCGCTCTTTCTGCGGGCCGGCTTGCGGAATGCGAGCAGCTCGGACGCGAAGCATTGGTAATCGGACAGCGGTCGGAGGACCCGACCTCAGCCCTGTTCTTCGAGACTTTGATGGTCACCCTTCGGCTGATACAGGGTCAGGTGGAAGATCGCGAGGCCGCTATCAAACGGTATATGGAGAACTTCCCCGAAATCCCCAATATTCGCGCTACACTGGCCAATCTTTACTTCAGACAGGGCCGGCGCGAAGACGCTCAGAGGGAATTTGACCAGGTTGCCGCACAGGATTTCGCCAATCTTCCGCGGGACGGGAGCTGGGTTGTAACGATGGCCAATCTCGCCTACCTGTGCTCGTATCTCAACGACCAGCGCCGATCTGAGATCCTGTATGATCTCTTACTACCATATGGCGGATGGCAATTGGTGATGGGAAGCGCGGCGATAGGAGTCGGATCGATCTTGCGATTCCTGGGAATACTGGCGACGACTCTGTCGCGATGGGATGACGCGGCTTCGCATTTTGAAGGTGCGCTCGCGATGAACAAAAGAATTGGAGCGGTGCCGTTCACCGCGCTCACCGAGCTTGAATATGGTGCGATGCTGATGAAACGCGGCTGGCCCGGCGACCAGGAACAAGCCGATCACATTCTCGATCGCGCCGTCGCCACGGCAAATGAAATCGGCATGCACGGAATACTCAAAGAGGTGAAGGCCCTGAGAACCCAGTCGTAGTTCTTTGCGTCTTGGCGGTTCTTTGCGTCTTTGCGCGAAACCGTCGATGCAAATGGTAAAGTTTCGCGCAAAGCACGCTAAGACTCGCAAAGACGCAAAGAAGATCTACCCTCTTACGGAACGTCCGGTTGATAAGCAGCGGGGGCCGGTTTCGATCGCAGCGGCCTCCAGACACGAAAGACCTCTCGCGTCAGTTTGAAGATGGTCTTTCGGTTATGCGCAATCAATTTTATCCACTCCAGCCTGGTCATCTGTGGAAAGTATATTCCTCTAAAAAACAGCCGGGCGATGAAGTGCGTTAGACGCTGGCCTACGGTTTTGTGCGGAATCATCTCAATAGCCTTCGCGTTGGCGGCCGCGCTGTACGATCCCTCCCAGGCGATACGAAGTTCCTGGTGCACCTGATCAATCGTCATATTCAGCGGAGCGTGCGCCATCGAGAATGGTTTGAAGTCCAACCAGTGCTTTGGCCGAGTCAGGCGCCCCGCGGCTGCCAGCCGGGCATACAGCGGGGTCGAAGGAAAGGGAACAAGATGGCTGAAGATTGGCAGCCCGGGAGGCCAACTGCGCGTCTGCTCGAGCGTGCGTTCGGCTACGCCAGGCGTATCGAAATCCATTCCAAAAATGAACCCGAACATCGGAATAATATTGTGACGCGACAGCCGATCCATCACCGTGCCGTAGTCCGCAGGTTTGTTGAAGCCCTTCGCTACGTCGGCCAGGTTTGCCGGGTCGATCGATTCCAACCCGATGTACAGACAACGCGCGCCCGCCGCCGCAAGCAAATCAACCAGCTCTTCGTCGCGCAACAGGTTGACGCTGATCTGGGCTACAAACGGCAGCTGGGCGCCGGCTTCAATGATCGCCCGCAGAAGTTGTTTGGTCCTCTTGGGATTGATTGCGAAATTGTCGTCAACCAGGAAGACAAAGACCTGGCCGCCGTCCCGCTTGGCCCGTCTTTTCAGACTGAGCATTTCTTCGACGACGCTCTCGTCGGATCGAAACCGGATTGAATCACCAAAGAAGCCGGTTACCGTGCAGAACTCGCATCCGTACGGGCACCCGCGGCCTGACTCGATGGGGATCAACCGAAACGTTCCGAAACCTGCGCTCACCCGGCTCAGCATCGGCCGAAGGAAACGCGGAACCAGATTAAACTGATCCAGGTCGAGCGACTCCCACGGAATGGCGGGATAGGGCTTGAGACTGGGTTTCACTTCTTTGCCCGATTCATTAACCGGCGCGTAAATCTCCTTGAGTTCCCCTCGCTCCGCGTCCTCGACGATCCGGGGCCAGAGGTCATCGGCTTCACCAAGGGCGACGGCGTCGGCGTGACGAACACCACCATTTCGTCCTAGCGCTTCGTCTGCCATCTCGGTCACGTGTGGGCCGCCCATTACTACTGGAACGCCAACAGCACGAATGGCGTCGGCCATTCGATAGGCCTTGGCGATCATTCTGGTCATCGCGCCGATGCCCACCAGATCGATACGGCGTTTGCGTACGAACTCGGCCATGTCATTCTCGTCCATCGCCTGTGTGTTGCCGTCAACAAGAATAACTTCGTGACCGGGGGGTGTGAGGGCCTGGAGCAAAAACATCCAAAGATGCGGCATGAAATTGCGAGTGACTCCGTTATCCGGGTTGTAAAGCAGGATTCTCATAGAATTCCCTTTCCTGGTGTTGCAGGCCCTGATGGCGCAATTACAAAAATAGGACGGACTCCGTGGCTACTGACGAAGACCAGTTATGCGGCCAGTGCTAACGCTGGTGCAAAAGGACAAACACCTACGCCTTGAAGAGGAGCCTCAAGTTGATTCGATTAGCCGTGGGGATAATAGCACGATGCTCATTCGTTGCAAGGGCGGGGGAACGGTCCAGCGTTCAGGGTTCAGCGTTCGGCGTCAGTGTTCCCGGGTCCCGCCAGGCTTTCCGATCTTGGGAATGGCGCTTTCTGACGGCGGACACTCGGCGGCGCGCAGTCGATCAGACCGACGCTTGCATCTGATTTGTTTTCGTCATTTAACACAATTACGCCGCTGGCACGTATTTGGCTTTACTTTAATCACGCATTCGTCATGAGGGAACAAAGCGCTCTGCGGTTTCTCTTTCCGTCGCCTGGTTTGGGGTTTGCGGTTTTCGAGTTTCTGGTTGTTATTTTTCTGATGCTGTTTTTGATTGTCCTGCAACGCAACGGGGTCGCCGTACGTTCTGAAGACTAGAAGAGCAAAAGAGACCACTGGAGAGAAACAAGAACTAAGACTAGAGACCAGGAACACATCCGTGCGGAGGACCCATGCAAAGACTGATTCAGGACGTGCGCTACGGCGCGCGAATGCTGCTCAAACGACCGGGCTTGACTGTGATTGCCGTTGTGACGCTCGCTTTGGGGATTGGCGCCAATACAGCGATCTTTAGTCTGGTAAACACGGCCTTGCTTCGGCCGATGCCGGTCGACCGGCCCGAGCAGTTGGTTTCGCTCAATAACGCTTCCACGACCACCGGCGAGGTGTTCCCAACGTTTTCCTATCCCAATTATCGCGACTATCGCGACCGCAATGAAGTACTCGACGGGCTGCTATGTTATCGCTTTTCGCCGATTAGTCTGAGCAACAACGGTGTGAACGAGCGAATGTGGGCTTATCTGGTTTCCGGGAACTACTTTGATGTGCTTGGGGTAAAGCCGGCTCTCGGGCGTTTCTTCACGCAAGACGATGACAGAGCCAAAGGCGCACATCCGGTTACGGTGCTGACATATAACTGCTGGCAGAAGCGCTTCGGTGGATCCCAAGATGTGATCGGCCGGGATGTGATCGTCAATGGGCGAAGCTTTTCAATCATCGGGGTCGCGCAGCGCGGCTTCCAGGGATCGGAGATAAGTTACGTGCCGGAGATGTGGTTCACCATGATGATGCTCTCGGAGATCGAACCGGGCGACAACTATCTGGAGGACCGCGACAGCAACAACCTTTTTGTGCAGGGCCGGCTGAAGAACGGAGTAACCTCGTCGCAGGCCGAAGCGTCGCTCAGAAACCTGGCTGCGCAACTGTCTAGCGAGTATCCGAACGCCAACGAGAACAAAACGGTCGAGCTTTCTCCGCCCGGCTTGTTCGGCGCGTTTATGCGTGGGCCGATCGTTGGATTCGCAGGGGTGTTGATGGCGATAGTCGGATTGGTGCTGTTACTTGCTTGCACCAACCTGGCAAACCTGTTGCTCGCGCGCGCGACTGAGCGGCGCAAGGAAATCGCAATCAGGCTGGCGATCGGAGCGAGCCGCTGGCGTCTGATTCGTCAACTTCTGACCGAGAGCGTGCTGCTGGCGGCAACCGGTGGCGTACTAGGATTCCTGCTGGCTTTCTGGGTGGTCGGTGTGCTTACCGGGCTAAAACCGCCGATCGACATACCGCTTTCAACCGAGCTGCAAATTGATTATCGAGTGCTGTTGTTCACCGCAGCCGTTTCTCTGTTGACTGGGGTCCTATTCGGACTTTTGCCCGCCTTGCAGGCAACTAAACCTGACCTCGTCCCGGCGTTGAAAGACGAGACATCCATTGGGGGATATCGCCGCGCCTGGCTGAGGAACGGGCTCGTGGTCTTTCAAGTCTCGTTATCATTGCTTCTGCTTATTTGCGCCGGACTGGTGCTTCGAAGCTTGCAACAGGCCCAGTTGCTCAATCCGGGGTTCGTACCGCATCACGCAATCGAGATGTCCTTTGATCTTAACCTGCAGGGTTACGACGGCCCGCGCACCAGGGAGTTTAAGCGCACGCTGCTCGAACGAGCCAGGGCATTGCCCGGAGTCGAGTATGCGGGATTCTCCAACTTCGTGCCGCTCACATTGAACATCAACAGTAACGGCATATATGTCGAGGGCGCCCCGCAGGAACGCGGCGCGAATATCCCCTCGGCGATGACCTCACGCGCATCGCCCGGCTTCGTCGGCGCACTGGGCGTAGACCTGCTGCAGGGGCGCGATTTCAGCGAACAGCCGGATGAAAAGAGGCCGCGCGAAGCGGTGATCAACGAGACGTTTGCGCAACGCTTCTGGCCGGGTCAAAACGCGCTAGGAAAGCGCTTCAACTTCGGGGGCCCCGCGGAACCTTGGATCGAGGTCGTCGGGGTTATGAGAGATGGAAAATACTTCAGCCTGAGCGAAGAACCAACGCCTTTCGTGTACACCAGTCTCCGGCCGGAGAATGGAAGCTACCTCACGATGATTGTCCGCACCGCCAGCGAGCCGCAAGGAGTGATAGCCGCGCTGCGAGCGGAGTTTCAACATCTCGACGCAAACCTGCCGGTCTACGGCGTAAAAACCTTGACCGAACACATGGCCTTGCCACTCTTTCCAGCGCGCGTGGCGGCAGTGCTCCTCGGGAGCTTCGGGTTGCTGGCTTTGATTCTGGCAGCCATCGGGATCTTCGGGGTGATGTCCTACTCGGTGAGCCAACGCACGCGTGAGATCGGGATTCGAATGGCGCTTGGCGCCAGCACCAATCGCATTCTGAAGCTGGTGCTGGGCCACGGCTTGAAGCTGGTTGTGATCGGTATGGCAATTGGCCTCATTGGGGCATTCACCGGCACACGATTGATGTCGACCCTGCTGTACGGCGTGAGCGCGACCGATTCGGTGACCTTCATCGTGATCGCGCTGTTGCTCGTCTCAGTCGCGCTGCTGGCCTGTTATCTGCCGGCGCGCCGGGCGACGAAAGTAGATCCAAACGAGGCGCTGAGGTACGAATAGAGTAGATTGCTGATAGCCGATTGCCGATTGCCAATTGCCGAACGCCGATCGCCGATTCGTATGAGTTTTGATTTGCCGGGCTTCTAATGGAGAATTGGCAATCGCAAGTCGGCAATCGCAAATTCAAAGGGGGAAGCATGGAAACCCTAATCAACGATCTCAAGTTCGGATTACGAATGATGGCCCGAAGTCCGGGATTCACGCTCGTGGCCCTGATCACGATCGCTCTGGGCATCGGCGCCAACACTGCCATCTTCAGCGTGGTCAACACTGTACTGCTGCGCCCGCTGCCTTACCAGGACCCCGACAAGCTGGTAGTGCTCTGGGAAAAGCAGGATCAGATCGATCAACAATCGCCCTCGCTGCCCGACTTCATCGACTGGCGAGAGCGGAATCAGAGCTTCGAGCAGATGGCTGTCGCCCGTCGCGACAACATCAACCTCACGGGAGCCGGCGAGCCCGAACGGCTCCTGGTGAGGCAAGTTACGGCGAACTTCTTCGCCACCCTCGGTGTCACACCGCAGATTGGCCAATCTTTCTCAACCGACGAGGAGCACGCCAGGACGCCTGTTGTAGTTATCAGCGACTCGCTGTGGAAGCGCCGATTTGGCTCCGACTCCTCGCTCATCGGCAAGCCGGTCACGCTGGGCGATACGAGTTTCACCGTAGTGGGCGTACTGCCGGCGGCATTCCAATTCTATACGCCGGCCGATGTATTCGTTCCGCTGAGTTTCATGCCGGACCGGCTCAAAGAAGCTCGAGAAGAGCATGGAGGCATGGTCGCAGTCGCCCGCTTGAAGGCCGGCGTCAGCAGGCACCAGGCACAGTCAGAGATGGACGGCATAGCGGCCGTTCTCGAGACACAATACCCGAAGACAAACAAAACCGTTCGGGTGTGGATCAACTCGATCTACACCGACATGGTAGGAGACGTACGTCCGTCATTACTGGTCCTGCTTGGGGCGGTCGGGTTCGTGCTGCTGATCGCCTGCGCGAATGTAGCGAACCTTTTGCTTGCCCGAGCCGGGGCGCGCCAGAAGGAAATTGCGATTCGCAGCGCGCTTGGAGCGAGCCGGCTTCGAGTAGTGAGACAGCTGCTAACCGAGGCGGTAACTCTAGCGGTGGTTGGCGGGGCGCTCGGGCTGCTTCTCGCTCTCTGGGGAGCGGATCTTTTGCTGACGGTAATTCCCAACAACATCCCATGGGTCACGGAAATCGCGCTGGATCGAAACGTGTTTGCCTTCACGCTTGCCGCATCGGTGGTGACAGGAATCATTTTCGGACTGGTCCCCGCGCTGCAGGCTTCAAGTCCGGATCTCAATCAGACACTCAAGGAGGGCGGGCGTGGATCGACCGGCGGCCGCCAGCGCGCGCGATCGGTGCTCGTGGTGGCTGAGGTGGCGCTGGCTCTGGTGTTGTTGATTGGAGCCGGGCTAATGCTAAAGACATTTTCGCGATTGCAGCACATCGACGCGGGCTTCAATCCAAGGAACCTGCTTACGATGATGCTCTCGCCGTCTCCGATCAGGTATTCCGACGGACACAAGGCGCGAGAATTTCTGAAACAGATCGAACAACAGGTATCGACGCTGCCCGGCGCCGAAGCCGCGGCATTCACGACCAGCGTTCCGTTGAGCGGCGCGACCGTAACCACTGTACTGCTTGACGGAGAGGCGTTCACCAGCTACGGCGATCAGAGACTTACGGTGCAGTCGTCCGTCGGAGTCGAGTATTTCAAAGCGATGAACATTCCGGTCCTCAAGGGACGTGCATTCTCTGAGCAAGAGACTGACAAGACCCCGCTGGTCGCGGTGATCGACGAAAACATGTCCCGCGAGCTGTTCCCCGACCGGGATCCGATAGGCCAGCACCTGCGTTTGGACGAGGGCCGGATCAGATTCGAGATCATCGGCGTAGTGAGCCACATAAAACATCTCAGCTGGAACGCAGACGACCAATCGAGGGTCCAACTTCAGATGTATTCCAACTACAACCAGATACCTGATGAGTTCTTCCCGCAGGTCACCAGAACGATGAGTCTGGTTGTGCGAACCAGCTCGGATCCGCTGAGCCTGGCGCCGGCAGTGAGAAGCCAGGTCACCCAGGTTGATAGAGACCAGCCGATCTACAATCTAAAACCGATGGAGGAGCTGATTTCAGGATCGATTTCTGAACAGCGGTTTGCGATGGCGTTGCTTGCGGTTTTCGCCGGTGTCGCAATGATTCTGGCGGCGGTGGGGATCTACGGGGTGACGAGCTACGCGGTCAGCCAGCGCTCGCACGAGATCGGCATTCGCATGGCGCTCGGAGCGCACAAGCACGACGTCCTCAAGCTGGTGCTCACCCAGGGGTTGAGGCTTGTGATCGTGGGCGTATCGATCGGCCTTGCGGGAGCGTTCGCGCTGACCCGCGTTATGTCCGGGCTGTTGTTCGGGGTAAGCCCAACTGACCTGATCACATTCATCGTCACCGCGGTCATACTGACAGGAGTGGCTCTGGCAGCCAGTCTTATCCCGGCCCGCCGCGCAACAAAGGTCGATCCAATGATGGCGCTCAGATGCGAGTGAAACTCATTGCCGATTGTCGATTGCCGATTTGCGATTGACCGCTGTCGGTTGAATGTGAAAACCTCGCCAATCGACAATCCACAATGGGGGGATCATGAAGACGTTTCTGATCGCTTGTTTGTTGACCGCATGCTTGACCGTAATCTCAGCTGCAGAGAAGCAACCCGAGCCACCAGCTCCCGATATTGAGCGCGAGGTTATGCAGCTGCTGGATGAATATATGAGCGCGTGGAACCGAAAGGACATGGTCGCGTGGGAGCATACTTTCCATTTCCCGCACTATCGCCTGGCCAGCGGCAGGATGAACGTACTGGACCGGCCGGGGTTGCAGGACGCGACCAGGGTCTGGGAATCAGTGGGCAAGGACTGGCATCACAGCAGATGGGACCGGCGCCGAATAATTCACTCCTCGGCGGAGAAGGTTCACGTCGACACGAAGTTCACCCGCTGCCGCGCGGACGGATCGGTCATCGGCTCTTTTGAATCGTTGTACATTGTGACAAACGAGAGTGGCAGATGGGGAGTCAAGATGCGCTCGAGCTTTGCGCAGTAGCGCGCGGACCTCTTCTTTGCGGCCCTTTGCGTCTTTGCGCTGAACGAGCTTTCCGCTTTCGTAGCATCGGAACAGATTTCAGCGCAAAGACACAAAGGACCGCAAAGACCGCAAAGAAGAAATCAACAACAGGCAATTTCACAAGGTAACAACAAAGGATCGCTGTTCGTCTTTCGGCTGAACCATTCGCAGCGCAACCGATAACTTCTTCTGAACCTTTGAGTCCTCGACCTGCACATCAAACAACAGACTGATCGAACCCTTCCGCTGGAAATTCAGCGTGGTTCCACCCAGTGGATCCTTGGGATCGAGTATTTCAACTTCTTTATCGTTGTCATTGCCCCAGCTGGGAAAGTCTTCAATAACGGCCTGCGGCGCCAGCTTCTTTGAGCCGCTCAGCAAATAAATCTCTGTGACCTTTGGATCGGCGCTGAGATTATAGAACAGGGTTGCACCGGCTTTGCCGGCCTCCATTTCCAACGCTACCACGACCGGCTCGCCCTTCACCTTGACGCCCGCGAAGGTTCTCGTCGATTTGACGACCCTGACGAACAGGCTCTCACCAAATGGCACAACCTCGCCCGCCAGGATTTCCCTGGGCTTCTCAACGGTAGGGCTTTGAGGATATGCGATGTTGATTCCTAGAACGAAAATAGTTGCAAGCAGTATGGCTTTCTTCATGATTGCGATTCTTCCTTTGATTCCCTTCTTAGATTCTACTTCCCGCAAACGAGCGGGCCCTTGTTGAATACACCGAACGCAGCGATGTTCGCAAGTACCCGTTCGGCCTGGGAGCGCAGGCATCCTGCCTGCTTCGGCCGATGGCAAAGCTCGCGGAACCTTTTAGAGATCGGTGATGCGGCAAAAGCAGGCAGGATGCCTGCGCTCCCAGGTTCCGGCGCCGCCCCGATGCTATGCCGGGGTTTGACGGGCGCAGCGGTCACAGTGGTACATTGTCAGCGGATTAGATCTGGAACTTCAGGAACGACAGAGCCCACTTAGCGAGTGAAACCATGAAACGTGTTCTTGTATCACTGATTCTGATGATCTGCGCGTCGAGTCAGTCGGTGGGTCAACGCGGCCCCGTGAACCTACCTAACCCGACACTGACGCCCGGCGCCGCTGCCACAGTTACGAGAGATGACTTGTGCGGATCTGAATACAAAAGCGAGGACCACAACATCCCGATTACATTGAAGCGTCAGACATTCGACAGGTACGGCCTGAGCCCTCAAGCGGTCGGATACAACGTGGACCACCTTATACCAGTGCCTCTGGGCGGATCGAATTCACCAAAGAACCTCTGGCCGCAATCGCTCTCGGGAGAATGGAACTATCATATGAAAAACAGGCTCGAGCGAAAACTGCACAAAATGGTCTGCGGTAATACCCTCGCGCTGGAGATCGCTCAGCAGGAAATCGCCAGGGATTGGGTGAGTGCCTACAAGAAGTACATGGTAAAACAATAGGACCTATATGACCTATAGGACCTATACTCTTCTAGTTCGCACGCACCAGTGGAATCACCTCTGCAGCAAAGCGTTCCATCTCCTCCATCATCGGGCTCATTTGCATAAGAAATATTTCTACGCCGGCTTTACGAAATTCGATTATTCGTTCGGCGATTTGCTCGGCCGTTCCTGTCAGCCCGGTCCTCAACCCCCGGTTCGACACGCTGTAGTCCCTCAACGATAGCTCCTGCTCGAGCTTGCTCTGGGTCGTGAAGTCCTTGAATCCAAAATACCCTGCGGTATCTTTGACGTCGCATATGCGGTCGATTTCCTTCTTGACCTCGGCCTCGTTCTTTCGGCAAATCACATAGGCGGCAATCCCGTAAGTCATTGGCCCCAGTCCCAGGTCGCGCCTGCGGCGCTCCATGTCCTCAACCTTAGGCTTCGCGTTCTCGGGAGGATCTCCGTGCATCAGATAGCCATCACAGAACCGCGAGATCATACTCTTAGCCTCGTCCGACTCGCCGCCGGCATAGAGGGTCGGCCAGGGCTTCCTGACGGGTTTCGGCTCGAGGTGGGCCTTCTCGACTTTGTAATAGCGGCCTTCGTATGAGAACTCTTCTTCAGTCCACATCCCTCGCATCACCTCGAGGAACTCACGAGTGCGTTCATAGCGTTCATTGTGGTTTACCCAGGTTCCGCCGTACTCGCGCATCTCCTGCTCCCACCACGCGGAGACGATGTTGAGGCTGAACCTCCCGTTCGAGATCTGATCGATGTTCGCCGACATCTTGGCGGTGATGGCCGGCAACCTGAAACCCGGCCGAATCGCGTTCATCAACTCGACCTTCTCGGTAACCGACGCGATCGCTGCAGCCGTAGTCCAGCACTCGAGCACCGGAGCGGTCGCGCCTTTGATGTCATTCAGGTTCAACTCGGCAAGCAATGAGATATCGAACCCGATCTGCTCGGCACGCTGCGCGAGGCGCTTGTTGTAGTCGAAGGTCGCGGCCATCTGCTCGTCTTCAACGTTGCGGAGCCATCCCCCGAAGATAGGCATCCAGAAACCGAATCGTACTTTTGGCATTCACTCTCTCCAATTCAAGAATATAGGACTTATAGGACCTATAGGACCTATTCCCCTCTAACAGGCACAATAATACTGCCGCTTCGAAAACAGACTTTCAATCATCTGCACAAATGGTTCGGGGTCGTCACCGGCCAACACTGCATCGACTATCTCTCCGCCCCGCTCGGCTCGGCCGGTGATGAGATCCAACCAGTCCTCTCGCGTGAGCGTCGATTCGTCCCCGCCACTTCTTGCGCGGCGAAGCGTGATGTAGTCCTTCAAGTACACCCATCGTAGCGCATCTTGCTGCCTGCCCGCGGGTTCGACCTTTCCATACACCGCGTCGGAATAAGCAAGCCAGGG
>Ga0134127_10002578_pt1 | contig 13053 bp, 10 predicted proteins | sample KB31753_FD_96459 | JGI IMG/M metagenome (GOLD analysis project Ga0134127, IMG submission 96459) | Terrestrial soil microbial communities with excess Nitrogen fertilizer from Kellogg Biological Station, Michigan, USA - KB3-175-3 | ecosystem: Environmental > Terrestrial > Soil > Unclassified ...
CTTATGAAGGAGATGTAAATCAATTTTGGACGAGTTCGAAAAAATATGAAACGATTTATCAACCATTTCTTCCAATATGGGGACTTTCAGCACTCGTACTGATTCTAGTTGCTAAGGATTTGGGATTTGAAAATATCATAGATATCGGATCAGGTGATGGAAGATTGATTTTTTGTGGAAGTATTTTAGGTCTTAATTCTATAGGCATAGAGATTGATAAAGATCTATGCGACCTTCAAAATAAAATATCTAATTCTAGTAACGTAAAATATAAAGTCATTAATGGCGATTCAAATTCGATTGACTACTCGCAATTCAAACTAGAAAACACCATTATATTCATTTCCGCATTACCTGACTCGGGTGAAATACTGTCTTACGAGATGCTAAAGCACTTGAAAAAAAATAAATCGAAATTACATAACGTTGGTATTACGCTAATGGGAAGCGATGACTACAGACAATATTCAGGATGTAAATCTACGTGGGGGTGGGGAAAATTCATAGAAGACTCTGGACTAAAAATATTGAAGAGTATAAGTCTTCCCAGTTCTTGGACACTTGACGAAAAAAAAGAAACAACATATTTGTTTTCACTTTTTAAAAGTTGAATATTGTAGTTTCTACTTCGATAAATTGGGGTTGGAAGAAAATATGAAATTGATGAAAACTCTTGACGATGCTTGGAATAGTCAAGATTGGAAAACTCTTAACGAACCATGCGGACGATGTAGTTGTGCGATGGCCCTGTCAACCGCCAACCTTTGGAATAGACGCACATCACAAAGAAGGAGAATACTTTTTTAGAGTATTCCCTGATAATCATATTGAGAACAACCCGTACAAAATCCTCTTTGGTCATGATGAGTGGACCTGCTCTGTAGCAGAATTAACTGGTACGCATAAGGACCAATGATGGGTTTGGATGGAAATACAATTCAAGCAACTAACAAGAGCTTTAAAATAGATTTTTGCACCGTAGCCCACTGAAAGACGGAAAAATTGTTGAAAGGAATTTATTCTATGATCTAGTTGGAATGTTGAAACAACTAGGTTTGATGTAGAGTACACATATAATAATGCGCCAACTAGAACTTTATTTGGGAAAATCTCCTGAGGATTAACCATAATATTGGAGCACCGAATGCAACCATGGAATATGCTAATACAGCATTGGAATATTCCAATTTAAGTAAAATAAGAAATCCAATGGCCCAGAATATCATAAAACATCCAGGAACTTGTACACGCCTCGCGTTAAGGGCAGATTGCTTTAATTGTTCTTTTGTGGGTTCATCATCCTGATAGAATGGTTTGAGGAGATATGTTGCTGACAAAAGGTACAAGAATAACGAGACGATTAGCAAAATAATTGTACTTGCTTCAAAGTAATAATCGAACCACTCTTTGTCAATATTTGGTTTGGGTTCTGTCAGATATAATACTAGCAAAATTGCGCTTATGCCTATGAACCAACTTGTAATAATGGTCTGTCTTTCATTTGCGATTTTCCACCCACTCAATATTATGCTCTATCCGCCACACATTTATAAAAGTTAGAAGTGTCGGGATACTTGTTATATATTCCAAGTTCTGGTATCACTTAAATAAACTCTTTTATAATATAGAATATGCATCAAAATCTCGCAATATTTGCACTTTCTTTAATATTATATTTCCTGATAAACTCTGCCTTTGCTAAAGATCAATCCTGGTTGAATTATGTGGAACCCGAAAAAAAATTTGAGCTTAAATATCCAAATACTTGGTTAATAGGAAATAGTTTTAATCAGACAAGCGAAGATGGGCTAAAATTCTACACAGATAACCAGAGTAGATATCAATCAAACGAGATTATGCAAGTAGGTATAGGACAGAGAAATAGTGAATTAGTTGCGCCAGGAATGAACCTTAATACAACCCTTAGACTTGATTCAGTCTTATTTACCCAAAAGTTTAAGGACCAATTACAAAATTTTTCAGTTTCGGGCAAGACAATTTTTAATAAATATAATTTAAGTGGTCATCCATCCTTATACTTTGAGTTTTCTTACATAAAATCCCAGGTTACCAAAAAGGGATTTTTTATTGCCACAGATATTAATAATTCAATCTTCTATGTCCTTTTTACGCCGGATCAGAAGAGCTTTTCTAAAATGTTCCCTGTTGGTATGGAGATAATATCTTCTGTGCGGATTCATAATTTAATTTAATGAGATTAACGAACTGGAGGCTTCAGAGTTTTTGGATTTGAAAAATCATTATCTTGACAATGTATATTAAACGAAAATTACCCAAAGACTCCACGAGAGCCTTTCCTTCATATTTACTGAATCAACAGGATATGTTACTACTATCACATTTTGTTCAATTTTTAGAATGTCTCAGGTCCGGACCAATCCATAAAGTCATCTGACAAAATCGTTTTTATATCCCCTCGGGCATACATATTACTTTTTAGAACCAGTCTTTATATTGGAATCAATTATTTCATTTTCAGGTATGTAGGCACCAGGAAACACTTCTCCGCAGTTCTTGCACTTTAACATTAGCATGGGTATGGATTAACTACTTCATATACAACATCAATACTATTAATACCCTCCCATGGTAATTTCAAACACTGTTCGATCATCCCTATAGAATGTGTCCATGTTGCTATTAGCCCATGTTGCTATTTACTAAAAAGAAGAAATCATTATTGAAACAATAGATTCTAAAAATTAACGATACCAAGAACTAGTTGCGCATTAATTGATTGAAATAGGCCAAAACTTCAGCTCGTCTCTCATGATCAGTTCAGATTATTGATATGCTATCCGAAATTAGGGGGTTCCGCAAAAAATAAAACAGGAACCCGAATGATCCCAAAATTATAACGCTTTAAGATAATAATGATTCGTGAAAAACCTTAATACGCATCAATTAGTGAGGGATCTAATTATCAGAGGTGACTTTGCAAAGGCTTCTGTATCAAGGAACCACACTATGTCTGCCACATGATCTCACTTAAATAAAATAAACTACCTATTAATTGTAAATGGTGGACTTAGTTTATGGGCGTGGAATCACCGATATATTTCGAGAAATACCCCTATACGTTGACATTTTTGGCAAATTAATTGGCATAAAATTGTTTAACTCAAGACCGGCGCTATACGGCTCAGCCGACATAATCAATGTTTGTAACCTTCATTGTTCTCATTGCTATTGGTGGCTCAATAGAAAGGAAGATAATCTGGATTTATCTCCTGAAGATTGGAGAAAAACCATCAGATCTACATTCAAGAAGCAAAAGCTTTTTGTTGTGACATTGGTAGGAGGAGAACCAACTATGAGGCCTGATATTATAGATGTGTTTTGTGATGAAATGCCCAGAAGGATATGTGTGGTTACAAACGGCTATTTTCCCCTTAGAAGAATTAAGAATCTTTACTTTTATTGGGTATCATTGGACGGGACTCAAAAAGCTCACGATGCCATCAGAGGAAAAGGTTCCTATGCTAAAACCAAATCAAATATCTTAGAGTATATTGATGGACCTCCTCGGAACGGCAAGCCTGCCTGGAAGGATATTTGGATCTCAATGACCATCAATTCAATTAATTATTCCACAGCAATCGAATTGGCTGAAGAATGGAATGGAAAAGTCAATAAGATAGGGTTTCAATTCCACACTCCATTTATGAAGGGGGATCCCCTGTGGTTAGAATTTGGATCATTACGTAACGATCTAGTTGATCGACTCATAGCCCTTAGAAAAAGACATCCAGATTTTGTTATCAACAGTGAGAAACAGCTTTCCCTAATGAAGGGAAATTGGGGGGGTAACGGATCAATTCCTGTGCAATGTCCGACATGGGCCATACTTGCATTGGACCATAGTGGAAGAGTTAAACAGCCTTGTTGCATTGGAAGTGCTGACGTCCAGTCGCTTAAGCCTATATGTGAGGATTGTGGTCTAGGCTGCTATTCAGTATTGGTTGCAAATGGCATCAGAGGTGCCTGACAAATCACCGCATATGACCATATATCTGGTACCACTATTTAGTGTTCACAGGAGAATTTTGTTACTAGTGGAAGATAAGAAACTGATATAATATGAACTCACGATCATCACAGAGCAGAAATTATCTTTTCACTACATATTTCGAATATTTAAACAACATAGATGTCCCTTCTAACAATTGTATATATCAGAAGCATCTTTGGCAAGGCTTGAGAATTCACAATAATAATCGTGTTCTTACAAAAATTTCTTGTACAATTGGATAAGATGATTCATCTTCTTATTGCCATTTTTTGATTCAGTGCTGATGAAATGTCATTAAGTAATTTTTACCTGAGCGACAAAATATTGAATAATACATGGCCTAAACAGACTCGAGTAGTGTTTATTACGATTTAGATTTAGACTATTATTTCTATAATCGAGCGTAAATAGGCGGTAATAATCTAACTTCCAAACCGCTCAGTATGTTATCTATGCAAGTATTTGTTATGAGAGAAGGGATAGTTAATTTTGTATCCAAAGGCAGTGAACAATTAATAGCTTCTAAAATTGCGACTCTTTGCCCTATGTCATTCTTATGTTCCAGACGGCACTTTTCAACTAAATTCAGCAGGTATGTTGCATTTTGTATCATTAATACTATAATTAGGATAGAATAGACTTAAGAATGTTTAGTTCTGTATAATGTGATTACAAACTAATTTTCGATTGTTGATTACAAAGGTTGTAAATAATTGGTAAAAATGGATGTTACTGTCTGAAGGTTATGCGACGGTGTTGCTAGAAATCAGTTGTATACAAAGGATGATATAGCATGACGTGTTTTAATTATATTAATTGTTTGTAATTAAACTCAATAGTGTATTATTTTGAAAATATTAATGATCTCAACCGAGTACCCTCCTATGCAAGGTGGAGTTGGACGATACTGCAAGAAGTTAGTAAGTTCATTAGAAAGTGAAGGAATGCAAGTATTTGTCGTATGCAATGGAGATGGAAAAGGCAATTATAATGGCATTTCACCTAATAACCAAGATAATTCTAAAGTTCTCTTAAAAATAGCTAATGAGGTTAAGCCAGATGTTGTCCACGTTCAATATGAGCAGGGATTATACGGCATACACCTAGATCCGATTAACCCAAGAAAAACTCGCACAAATATAGAATCATTCTACAAAGAATGCCCTTTTCCTATAGTCACCACGTTCCACTCAGCTTACACCTTCACTCAATGGATGAAATTGGTAGTTCCCCTAAGTAATAGGACTTTTGGGCGCCTTGGAACTTGGATTAGAATGGCCTATGACTATTGGACACATTTAATAAATTATAAATCATTTAATTCCCTAAACAGGAAAAAAATAGGTTCCAATAAAGCTGGAGTAGTTTTTTCAAAATATTTGGCCAATATTATCCCCGGTAGTGTTTTGATATATCATGGGGCAGAACCCAGCTCTATGCCTCCTTTAGATCGAAATGAGGCTAGAAAAATCTTCTCGCTTCCAAAAAGCGAAAAAATAGCATTAGCCGTTGGATTCATGACGGCAACCAAAGGATGGGATATAATTAGAAAGATGAAGATACCGAACGACTGGAAGGTCGTGATAAATACATCACACAATCATTATGGAAGGGAAAAATTAGAAAACACCTTTGAAAATGAAGGCGTTATCAACTTGAATAGGGGTTTTCTAAGTGATAGAGATTTATCGCTACTATTCTATTGTGCTGACGCCTTAATCCTGCCATACAAAGTTACTTCTGGTTCAGGCGTAATGTACGATGGGCTAGCTCATGGACTCCCATTTATTTCAAGCAAGGTTGGATTTTTCAAGGAATTTTCTGATATGAATTTGGGAATGAGGGTTAATCGTAATCCAGTGGAGTTCTCAAATTCACTTAAAACACTTGGAAAAAACTACGAGCAATATAAGGATGCAGTTCTAAATCTTAGAAAACATCTTCTTTGGAAGGACGTTGCCAAAAAGCATATCTTGCTCTATAATTCAATTATTGAGAATGCTACTCCCCCATTACTCAAAAATTAACTGAAAGACCTTGTTCAATTAACCAAACCACTTCGAACCAAGTGTGATATCATATGTCATCCTTTCGTTATTTTCTGATTAAAGTTACCAAAAAAAGTTACGAACTCCGGTTTACTCATATCGAGCAGTACATAATTAATGGGAAATAAATACTGTTTATTGGATACATATAAGAGTCACGAAAAACGATGTTTGTTAAGATTTGTATTTTGATTTTATTAATAAATCTCTGGAGTGGTTTTCGTCATCCAGCAGTCAAAGCATACTTCAAAATCTAATTGATAAACCTCAACTTTATTTTTATTACATATTTGACATAATTCTTTCATAAAACGAAATCTTCAAACTTGGGTATAATAGTGTATCATTTCACTTATTTGGCCTATTTTATCATTAATGGTGCATAATTAATAAAACGGATGAAATAAATTCAAATTAACATAGATTTGATACTTTAATTAGTACTATTTTCCTAGTTAACATCAATTTCTGTATTTACGATTTTCACATTTAGACGGAACCAACTATTAGTATTAATTTAAGAAAACCAAGCTTTTTATGCAACGCCAAATCAAATATAGTAGATTATTTTGAGAAGAGGAGTAGAGATTATGCAGAAGACAAAGAACGCCAAGAATGGAGATAGGCGAATAAGTACAAAGAGAGACAACATTAGGCATCTTGAATATTTTAATAACGGACAGTGGCGACACAGTGACAAATGCAGACAGTTTACCAACAAAGAATGCACAGTCAAGAAATTCAAAAGTTCTTTTTGAAAGGAATTATTTTGCTGAAGTTACCAATTTTTAGTTATAGTCGGAACAGAAACATCGCATTCTTATAGTTGTAGTGCGTATACTAAAATATGGAGACCCAAAATTGAGTTTTGATATTACTTCGGGCGTAGAGTCTGATTTCAGACAAAGTTATAGCATGTACTTAAAACACATGAGACAACGAGTTTACGATACGTGTATCGGTTTCAACGAATTGGAAGATGAACGAAGGTTCGTCAACCAGCAGGTTATAAAAACGCCTGGACGTAGGGGGGAAATTATTAAGAATGAAGAAATTGATAAAGAATTTTCCAGGAGATTTGGAGAGTACAAAAACTATTAACATTTTTGAATAAAAGTACATTCAATATGTTTATTGCAGAACCTTCAACAGATTTGTTTCATAGAAACAGTTCATAATCTGGAACTAAATACAATTCCAACAAACCCTTCGCCTCTCCGACGCACCCATGTCTTTGAAACTCCTTTTCCTTGGTCATTTCAGCCAAATTCGCAGTTAAAAAAGACTTCTGTAACTAATTATTGGAAATCATTATTTTTTCCTAAATATGAGCGAACTTAATTGATACCATATATCAATTAATCTGCCTTATCTCAAAGTGTTGGTTTAGGTAGACTAATTCATAAGACTCAATTGGCAATTAAACCTGCGTATTAAGTGTTAAATTACTCCTTATTTCGGAAAATAATTTCTAGGCCTCTTACTTGGGAATTTTCATATGTAAACGATTCGTTCCGAGTTATCGGAAAACTGGACAACTGTTCATATTTACAAACAGGACACAAGCTGTTTGCTCCCAATATATGCCTGATGTGTATTTTGCCAAGGCACGTTGCTGTCCAAAAGCAATGGTCACATAAAAGAAATATGCTTTGATTAGGATTAATAGTAGTTTGATTTATTAAAGATTGTTTTGTTGTCATTATTTAAAATTTAATTTGTCTGTATATGTAGCTTTCTATTATTACCAAAAATTGGTACTAACTTAAAGAATAGACATTATAAATGACTCAGAACTACACTAACTTCTATTATACGTACCATTTGTCGTTCACTACAATTTAGGGACCGTTGTTAGCCCCAACGCATTAGGTACCAAGTCGGCGTTCTTACTCAATGCGAAGGCAAATATTGTATTTATATTATGAAAAATATCGAACCGGCGATACCTCAGATTTAGAACCTCTATAAATTAGGGTTTCTGTTTAAAGAATCGAACAGAGTATTGGGAAATAATTGGCTTACAGTGTATTTCTCTCAGAAGTAATAAGGATGTTTTTGCGCAGTAAATGCAAGAAGATTAATAACATATTATGAAGTAAACGGATTTTAAATTAGATTTTTTACCAAGACACCAATACACTCATTTTTAGAGAATTATTTTGAAATCAAGAACATAGAGGAAGTTATGAAGAACCGATGAATCTTTATTTTGTTTTTTGTCGCAAGAAATAATAATTAATTGAGTGCACAGACTTATCTGTAAGAGCTGATTACTGTGCGACTCACCGTGTCCATCTGCGACCGTGTCGGTTAAATATTAAGGTCGCGATAATACTATACTCTTCTAAGCAATAAAATTAATGCAGTTCTAAGACAAATTAACTAATAACGAGTTGAAATGTTTTTGAAATTCACCACACCATCGATTCTAAGATTCCAAACTGGGTTCGTGGAATATTGAAATCTAGAAAAAGAACATTGTTAAACAATAGTTTTATAGAATAAATAATCGAAATTTTCCTAGTACTAGAATGACGAATTTGCTAAATCCCGAAATTGCATTTCTTAACGAGAAAGCCGAACAATATCGACAAATTCTTAATAGTTTACATCTAGAGATTAGCAAAGTAATCGTAGGACAGGACGATATTATTGTAAAGTTATTGGTGGCGTTAGCGTCAAGAGGTCATGTATTACTGGAAGGAGTCCCTGGGCTTGCTAAAACTTTGCTAATAAGGACCCTATCTGAGTGTATAGACTCTAATTTTGTTCGTTTGCAATTCACGCCTGACCTATTACCCGCTGATATTATTGGAACTAAAATTTACGACCATAATTCTACATCTTTTAGGACAGTAAAAGGACCCATCTTTTCTCATTTTGTTTTAGCAGATGAGATAAACAGAGCACCTCCTAAAGTCCAATCAGCACTGCTCGAAGCAATGCAAGAAAAACAGGTTACCATACAAGGAGAAACATTTCTTTTAAAAGAGCCATTTTTTGTAATGGCCACACAAAATCCTATTGAATCAGAAGGTACATACAGGTTACCCGAAGCACAGGTTGATCGATTCATGTTTAAACTAATAATTTCCTATCCGAAAATAGAAGAGGAAACAAAAATCATTCAACGATTCACAGAAGGATTTGACACTAAGGTAAAGAAAATAATCTCAGCCGATCAACTGATAGAAATTCAAAAATTTAGCAATAATATTTATGCTGACGAAAAAATCCGTGATTATATAGCACATATTGTAGATGCAACAAGACATCCGAGTGATTACGGTCTTGATATCAATAACAGTATAGAGTATGGAGCGTCACCTCGAGCATCTCTCTGGTTAACATTGGGAGCAAAATCCAATGCAATTATCAATGGGAGAGGATATGTGATTCCACAGGACATTCATGATGTAGTCTATGATGTACTTCGACATAGGGTTCTTCTAACTTATGAAGCAGAGTCAGAGTTTATGACAAGCGACCAGATAATCAAAACAATCATAGAGAAAATTCCCGTCCCCTAGTCATTTGTGTAATTATTGAGTGAGATTATTTGGAGCAAATAGATGAAATCCTAAAACAAGTAAAGAAACTAGATATTTCAGTGAAATATTTGGTTGACAAATTAATAACGGGAAATTACCATTCTTTGTACAAGGGACAGGGGATTGAATTTTCAGAAATCCGAGAGTATAAGTCAGGCGATGATCTTCGTTCCATAGATTGGAATGTTACAGCAAGATATAATCAACCTTACATAAAAGAATTCGTTGAAGAGCGGTCCCTCGACATTTACTTTATTTTGGATGTGTCAGGTTCTGAAGATTTTGGAAACCTTGTTTCCAAAAAAAGAAAAGCGTTGGAAATAACTACACGCTTGATATTCGCAGCGTTAAGAAACAATGATAATATTGGCATTTTTTTATTTACTGAGAAAATCGAAAAGCTCATTTCCGCAAGAAGAGGAAAAAGACACATTTTTAAAATTCTACGGTCTATCATTTCTTTCCAACCTAAATCGCAGATAACCAATTTGAGAACAACTTTGGCTCAAGTGTCGCGGATCCTAAAAAAGCGATCTATGCTATTCATTGTTTCAGATTTCTATGATACGTCTGATTATTCAAAGGTTTTAAAAATATTGGGTATAAAGCATGATGTCATCTTGGTAAGAATTTTTGACTCTCGTGAGCAAGAAATTCCTCAAATAGGCCTAATTGAGCTTGAAGATAAAGAAACAGGAGAACAGTTACTAATTGATACTTCCAATAATTTGTTTCAAAGAAATTACGGAGAGATTGTATCGAAAAATCAATTAGAATTTATCAAAACTGTAGAAAAACTAAATGTTGACTGTTTAAACATTTCATCCGAGGAAGATTATGAGCTTTCTTTAAAGAGATTTTTTAAAAAAAGAATCAGGAGAAAATGAACTTGCCCGGTTTTGATTCACAAATGGTCTTGATCGCCCTTCTTATCCTGCCCTCGCTGTATATTGTATATCTTAAAATCATATCCAAGAAGAAGAAGGAAGCAATAAAATTCAGTAATTTGGAATATATAAAAGCTGCCATAAACAATAAGCGAAAATCTCGGAGAGACACACTGTTACTGTTAATAGCGATGATATCCATCGGTTCCATGATTGTAGGATTTGCCAATCCGCATATTCCACTTGAACAAAGCAAAGAAGGAGTAAATGTGGTACTTGTGATTGACGACTCGGGTAGCATGCAAGCTAAAGACTACAAGCCTGACAGACTCGAAGCAGCAAAAGACTCGTCGAAAATATTAATACAATCGTTACTTCCAAAGGATAACGCAGGAATTGTGGTGTTTGGAACAGGGGCAACAACTGCTGCATATCTAAGTCCCAACAAGGACAAGGTGTTAGAAAAACTATCTAATATTGCTCCAACAGACGGTGAAACTGCCCTCGGTGACGGATTGAGTTTGGGAATTGACATGGCAACATCTATCCAAAACCAAAAAAAAGTTATTATTCTACTTAGCGATGGAGCGAGCAACGCCGGTGTGATTACTCCTGCAGAGGCAATTTCATTTGCAAAGGCTAACAATATTCAAGTTTTCACTGTAGGACTTGGAACAGCAGGTAAAACTCTGCTTGGCTACGATTTTTTTGGAAATCCACAATACGCTGAATTAGATGAGAATACACTCAAATCCATAGCTGAAAAGACAGATGGAAAATATTTCAAGTCCGTGGATACCAAGACCCTAAGTGAAATATACCAAAACATTGGCTCGCACATAACGAGAGAAAAAGAAGAAACTAATATTAAAGATTGGTTCTTTGCCATTGCCCTTGGATCTATCTTTGTACAATTTTATTTCAGATACGGCCAGGGGAGAATAATCCAATGAAGACACTTGCTATAATGCTACTTGCTTTTTTGGGCATATTCCATGGGGTTTATGCAGAGGATGTATATTTATCAACTAATCAGACTCAATATTACTTCAAAACGGGTGAAAATGCCATTGTTCCAATTCAAATAAACAATACCTATGGAAAACCGATTTCGGGCAGCCTGCAGTACACGATAACACAGCAAATTAATCAAGGGAACGTACAATTGTCAAACACCAACTCTGAAGAGAAATCTCTTTCTATTGATAACAAAAACAGTAAAGTATCTTTGAATTTAGGCAAGTCGGATTCGCCTTCAGATTATTCCGTTAATATTAATTATAATTATAATGTGAATGGAGATCGTATAGTTACTTTGGGTCCAATTTCAGTTCATTTTGTGTCAAATGGCTCCAATAAAAATATACAGGGAAATGCTAAAATGCAGAGTTCATCACAACCAAACAATCAGCCTCAAACTGGTCCTCAGGATTTATTTTCTCAACAACAGCAACAGATGCAACACCAACTAAACGAGATGCTTGGAAATGACCAGGATTTATTTTCTCAACAACAGCAACAGATGCAACACCAACTAAACGAGATGCTTGGAAATCCGCAAAATCAATCACAAAGCCGCCAGCAACAACTTCAAAATAATCAATTGTCTCAGGACAGTAATGCTCTAAAAAATCAGTTGGAAAAACAAGTGCAAAAACAAGAACAAGTAAAAAATGAGTTCAAAAGAAAATTATTCTCTAACAATGATTTTCTAAATAAACATCAAAAATTACTCCAAAATGGTTACAAAATCGGTAACAGTGACTTAATTCCAGTAACAAACGACACAGGCTCCTTTAATATAAAATATAATAATACAAATGGAAAATGGGCTACATTACAGGGTAATATGAAAAATGGAACACTTACACAGATAAACCAGCAAACCCAGACCCAGCAGGATAAACTTCTAGAGCAACTGAAACAAAATACACAATATCAACAGTTTAATAGCAAGTTACTCCAAGAGGGATATTCTCCTAATAATACAACTTTTGTGCCTAAAACAAATCAAACTGATATCATATTAAATTACGCAAACGATAAAAATGAAAACGCCAGCATACTCGCAGAATTCTTAAATAATAGTCTAAAGCAAGTCACTCTCAAAGGCGGAAATTCCAGCCAATTTTATTTAATCCCTTTATTAGTTCTTGTGGCCATTATATTATCCGCAGTCTCAATATATCTTGTAATTAAAAAAATCTATAATAAAAATAAGTCTTTGGTTGATTCATCTTTAACATCCAAACCAAAATCGTCAGATTACCTTATCGGGTCTAAGAAACTAATGGACGAGGCCGTCCAGCATTATGACAAAGGACAATATAAAAAGGCTTTTGAAATTGCAAGAAAATCATTGAGATTTTTTCTAAATGGAGACGCAGATATCAAAAAAGAAACAACTGATCAAGAACTACTCCAATTAATACAAAATAATATAAAGTATCCCCTTGATGATATCAGAGATTGCTTTAAAATAACTGATCTTGTGCAATTTGCTAAATCCGAACCAACTGAAAGTGATTTTA
>Ga0134127_10002580_pt1 | contig 13044 bp, 10 predicted proteins | sample KB31753_FD_96459 | JGI IMG/M metagenome (GOLD analysis project Ga0134127, IMG submission 96459) | Terrestrial soil microbial communities with excess Nitrogen fertilizer from Kellogg Biological Station, Michigan, USA - KB3-175-3 | ecosystem: Environmental > Terrestrial > Soil > Unclassified ...
CGTGTTCGCGAGCTACTACGAAACGCGGGCCAACTGGGAGACCGGCATCAATCTGCCGCCGCTGTTTTCCGGAACCTGGAAGGTGCAGCCGGGCATCGCGATCGTGAACAAGACGAGCGCGGGCCCGTTTATGATCCGCAATCCATTTACGGGCGGCGATTTCATCCAACAGGGGAAACGGCTAGCGTTCAACCTGAGCGCCTCGCCGACGTTCTTTGGATTCTTCCCTGGCTTTGGGCCATTCTCGCGGATCCGGCACTCGTTTTCCCCGCTCGTCAGCTATCAATACGCGCCGGGTGCGGAGGTCTCCGAGGAGTTCGCGCGCGCGATCGATCCGACGGGTCGCTCGCTCAACGCCCGCAGCGATCCGCAGCAAACGATCAGCCTCGGATTCTCGCAGAACTTCGAGGCCAAGGTGAAACCGACCGCGGGTGACACCGCCGGCGAGCGCGAGCCCCGCAAGATCAAGCTGCTCAGCATCAACACGAGCGGGATCAGCTACAACTTCGAGCAGGCCAAGATCCCGGGCCGAGTGGGGTGGCAGACGCCGTCGATCAGCAACACGTTCCTGTCCGAGCTGCTCCCCGGATTCCAGCTCGGCGTGGTGCACGATCTGTGGCGGGGCCAGGCCGGCACGGACTCGGCGGTGTTCGATCCGTTTCTCACGAGCCTGAACGCGTCATTTCAGATCACGCCGGCGACGATCGCGGGAATTGGCCGGCTGTTTGGCCTGGGCTCACGGCCCGTGGCGCGCCCGCCCGAATCTGATACGACGCAGGGACCCCAGCTGGGAGCGCGGCAGGCGGCGGATCCCTATCGCCACTATCAGGGGGCCACGCGCGATCCGTACGGGGGGGGCGGCGCCGGGTACGGACGCCAATTCTCGCTGGGCGTCCAATTCACGAACTCGCGAACCCGCCCACTGCCCAACGCACCGATCACGTCTGTGGACCGCGCCGGCCGCGAGACCGTGGGACTGAATCTCGCCTTCAGCCCGACGCGCAACTGGACGGCCAGCTGGCGCACCTCGTTCGACATGGTCACCCGCCAGTTCGCCGATCACTCCCTGACCTTCCAGCGGGACCTGCGGCGCTGGCGAGCCAATTTCTCCTTCTATAAGACCGGCGCCGGCAACCTGGCATTCAGCTTCAACATCACCCTGACCGACCAGCCGGACATCAAGATGGATTACGATCAGCGCACCTACGCCCAGTAGGGACACTCGCTGTCCTCTGCGGGTGACAGTCCCGCGATTCCCAACTCTGTAACTCGCTGCAAATAAGCCACTTCGGTTTGGGCATGGCCCGTGCCTACACATCGGGCGATCCCCAGTCCCAGAGGCTTGTATGCGTTTGCTCCTGTGCTTGCTGCTAGTGGCCACGGTCGCCTGCCAACAGTACGTCGTCGATCCCGGCGGCACGGCGCCTTCGACGCCCACCAACCTGACCTATGAGCTCGAGCCGAGCGGCGATCCCAATCGCCCCCTGGGCATCCTGCTCTTCTGGGACGGCGTCACCGACAACAACCTCGCCAACTACCGCATCTATTCGCGGGCCTCGAGCAGCAGCTCGTTCGGGCTGCGGGGCGAAACCAGCTCGAACAGCTTCCACGACAACGGCATTCCGCATCTCGAGTACTTCGTCACCGCGGTGAGCGAGAGCGGCGAGGAGAGCAGTGGCAGCAACGCGATCGTCGTCGACGAGCGCCTCCAGCTCGACCAGCCGTCGCTACTCGCCTCGATCTCGCTGAACGGCGCGATCCACCTCGAGTGGGAAGACAACGCCTACTTGTCCGACCCCACGCGGTTCAAGTGGTATCGCGTCTACAGCGCGGGCTACGATCTCGATACGGGTGTGTGCGGCGCCGACTGGCTGCTCGAAGGCACGACGATCGCGCCCGAATTCCTCGCGAGCGCGATGTCGAATGGCGTGCCGCGCTGCTTTGGGGTGTCCGCCGTGAGCCGGGAAGGCTACGAGAGTCTCTGGTCCCCGCTGCGCCAGGACACGCCGCGCCCCGATGCGCGCAACATGCTGGCCTTTGCCTATGAAGAGAACCAGGCCCAGTCGGGCTTCCGGTTCTGGCAGGATCTCAATACCGATGGGCGGGCACAGTCCTCGGAGCTGGGGCGCGTGCTGGATGGGAACCTGACGAGCATCGACTTCTGGGTGCATCGCGATGCGACCGACTCGACGCTCTGGCTGGTGCCGGAGTTCACCGGGACGAGCCTGCGGCTCTACAGCACGTCGCCGGTGGCCGACCTGACGTCGATCGACTTCGCGCCCGCGGGCGGCTACACCCGGAGCATGATCCAGGCGGTCCCGGGCTATGCGTATGTGTTCGAGATCGTCGAGGGCACGACGCTGCGGTATGGCGCGCTGCGGATTACGCACGTCGGCCGCGACTACGTGATCTTCGATTGGAGCTTCCAAACTGATGTGGGGAACCCTGAGCTGCAGATCCGAGCCGGGCAGTCGACCGCTATGGCGACTGGCACCGGGGTTACAAGCTCAAAATAGGGCTGCCTGCATCAGCTAAAGCGCCGGAGTGCAACGACCGCTCCGGCGCTTTAGTTTTTGTCCCCATGCCGACGACTGCTCCTGTCACCATCGATGGCCATTCCCTCTCTATCGCCGATGTCATCGCGGTCGCCCGGGGCAACGCTCCCGTCGCGCTGAACCCGAAAGCCCTCGACGCCATACGCGCGTCGCGTCGGGTCGTGGAAGCAGCGGTCGAGCGCGGCGAAACGATCTATGGCGTGAACACCGGTTTTGGAAAGCTCGCCCACGTGCGCATTGCCCCCGAGCAGGCGCGCCAGCTCCAGCTCAATCTCATCCGCAGCCACGCGTCCGGCGTGGGGGAGCCGTTGGGGCAGGATGCCGTGCGGGCGATGATGCTGCTGCGCGCCAATGTGCTCGCGCGCGGCACCAGCGGCGTGCGGCCCGTGTTGCCGGAGCTGCTCGTCGACATGTTGAATCGCAAGATTCATCCAACCGTGCCGTCGCAGGGGAGCGTGGGCGCATCGGGTGACCTCGCGCCGCTCTCGCACCTCGCGCTCGCGATGATCGGTGAAGGCGAAGTGCGGGTGCCCAATCCGATCACGCTCGAGGCGAAAGAGGGCCTGGCGTTCGTGAATGGGACGCAGGCGCAGACAGGGCTCGCCGCGCTGCTGGTCAGCGACGCGTGGACGCTGTGGCGGAGCGCGCACGCGGCCGCGGCGATGAGCCTCGAGGCGGTGCGAGGCTCTCCCGATCCCTTCGACCAGCGCATTCACGACGCGCGGCCTCACGAATGGCAGCAGCGCTCGGCGGCCCTGCTGCGCGAGCTGCTCGCCGACAGCGAGATCCGCGAATCACATCGCGACAACGACCCCAGAGTTCAGGACGCCTATTCGTTGCGCTGCACGCCGCAAGTGCTCGGCGCGGTCGGGGAAGGGTTCGCGTTCGCCGAGCGGCTCGTGGCGACGGAGCTGAACGCGGCCACCGACAACCCGCTCGTGTTCGGCGACGACGTGCTCTCGGGCGGCAACTTCCACGGCCAGCCGATCGCGCTGGCGCTCGACGTCATCGGCATCGCGCTCACCACCCTGGCCGGCCTCGCCGAGCGGCGTCTCGAGCGCGTGGTGAATCCCGACCTGTCGTCGGGGTTGCCCGCATTCCTCGCGACGGATCCGGGGCTCGAGTCTGGATTCATGACGGCGCAAATCGCGGCAGCGGCTCTCGTGGCCGACTGTCGCGTGCTCGCGACTCCGGCGAGCGTCCAATCGGTCCCGACGGAAGGGAATCAGGAGGACGTGGTGCCGATGGGCATGAGCGCGGCCTGGAAGGCCGGCCGGATCCTCGCGAACGCGGAGCGCATCGTCGCGATCGAGCTGCTCGCCGGTGCGCAGGGCCTCGAATTCCTGAAGCCCTTGCAGCCAGCCAAAGCCGTCGGCCGGCTCCATGCGGCCGTTCGGAAAGTGTCGGCGGCGCTGACGGGCGACCGTCCTCTCACTACCGACATCGAGCGGGTTGCGCGCGGAATCCGCGGCGGAATGTTCGCGTGACGGTACGCGCGCCGCGCGGCACGAAAATGTCCTGCAAGGGCTGGGTGCAGGAAGCCGCGCTGCGGATGTTGATGAACAATCTCGACCCTGAGGTGGCGGAGCGGCCGCAGGATCTCGTCGTGTACGGCGGCACGGGCAAGGCCGCGCGCAACTGGGCGGCCTTCGACGCGATCTGCCGCGAGCTGCGGACGCTCGAGGACGACGAGACGCTGCTCGTGCAATCGGGCAAACCGGTCGGCGTGTTCACGACGCATGCCGATGCGCCGCGCGTGCTGATCGCCAACGCCAATCTGGTGCCACGCTTCGCGACCTGGGACGTGTTCCGCGATCTCGAGCGCCGCGGGCTGATCATGTACGGGCAGATGACTGCCGGCTCGTGGATCTACATCGGGACGCAGGGAATTCTGCAGGGCACCTACGAGACGTTCGGCGCGGTCGCCCAGACCCGGTTCCAGGGCTCGCTGCGCGGGCGCGTCGTTCTCACCGGCGGGCTCGGGGGAATGGGCGGGGCGCAGCCGCTCGCCGCGACGATGAACGAGGGAGTCTGCCTGGCCGTCGAAGTCGATCCGTCCCGGGTGCAGCGCCGGCTGGAAACGCGATACGTCGACAAGTCCACGGCGTCGATCGATGAGGCGCTGGCCTGGTGCGAAGCAGCCAGAAAGCAGGGCGCGGCGCTATCGATCGGGCTCGTGGGGAACTGCGCCGAGGTGCTGCCGGAGCTGGTGCGGCGCGGGTTCCGCCCTGACGTCGTCACCGATCAGACCTCCGCGCACGATCCGTTGAACGGCTACGTCCCGGAAGGACTGACCCTCGAAGCCGCCGCCGAGCTGCGGCGCGAGGCGCCCGATGATTACGTAAAGCGCGCGCGCGCGAGCATCGCCAGGCACGTGCGCGCGATGCTCGACTTTCAGAAGAACGGATCCGTCACGTTCGACTACGGCAATAACATCCGGACCGAGGCGCGCGACGCCGGCGTCGCCAACGCGTTCGAGATCCCCGGATTCGTCCCCGAATACATCCGGCCCCTGTTCTGCGAAGGCAAAGGCCCCTTCCGCTGGGTCGCGCTTTCCGGTGATCCGAAGGATCTGCAGCGGACAGACCGGCTCGTGCTCGAGCTGTTTCCGGAGAATGCGCGCTTGCGACGCTGGATCACGCTGGCCGCGGAACGCGTCGCGTTTCAGGGACTGCCGGCACGCATCTGCTGGCTGGGCCAGGGAGAGCGCGCCCGCTTCGGCGTGGCGTTGAACGATCTGGTCGCGAGCGGCGAGCTGTCGGCACCGATCGTGATCGGGCGCGACCACCTCGACACGGGCTCGGTGGCCTCCCCGTTCCGAGAGACGGAGGCGATGCGCGACGGCTCCGATGCGATCGCCGACTGGGCGATTCTCAATGCGCTGCTCAACACCGCCTCCGGCGCTTCGTGGGTCTCCTTCCACCATGGTGGTGGGGTCGGGATCGGCAACTCGCTGCACGCGGGGCAGGTGATCGTCGCCGATGGGACGCCGGCTGCCGCGCGGCGGCTGCAACGCGTGCTCACCAATGATCCCGGGATCGGCGTCGCGCGTCACGCCGACGCGGGGTACCCGGAAGCGATCGCGACCGCTCGGCGTGAGCATCTGCGCCTGCCGATGCACGGGGACCTGGACTGAAGACGCTGCTGACCGGCGCTCGACAGGTCGTGACCTGCCGCGGTCCTGCGCGCGGCCGTCGCGGCCGCGAAATGGCCGAGTGCGAGGTGCTCCAGGACGCGGCTGTCCTGATGGACGGCACACGGATCGGGTGGGTAGGTGCGCGCAAAGACGCGCCCAAGGCCGACCGGGTGGTGGAAGTGTCGGGCGTGATGTTTCCGGGGTTCATCGACTGCCACACGCACGGCGTGTTCGGATCGCCCAGGCTCGACGACCATGAGCGCCGCGCCCTGGGCGTGGACTACAAGGCGATCGCCGCGGCCGGGGGCGGGATTCTTCAGTCGGTCCGTGACGTGCGCGCCCGCTCTGAAGCGGAGCTCGAAGCGCTCACGCGCGCGCGGCTGCGCGCGCTGCTGGCGAACGGCGCCACGACGATCGAGGTGAAATCGGGCTACGGCCTCGAGCTCGAGGCGGAGCTGAAACAGCTGCGCGTCATCCGCCGGCTCGCCGCGGAGCTGCCCGTCACCCTCGTCCCGACGTTTCTCGGCGCGCACGAGGTGCCGCCCGAGTATCGAGCCACGAGGGATGCCTACGTCGACCTCGTGTGCGAGGAGATGATCCCCGTCGTGGCAAAGGAAAGGCTCGCGACGAGCTGCGATGTGTTTTGCGAGCCCGGCGTCTTCAGCGCGACCGAGAGCCGTCAGATTCTCACCGCGGCCGCGCGCCACGGACTCGCCGTGAAGCTGCATGCCGATGAGCTGGACGGCTCGGGAGGGGCAGAGCTGGCGGCCGAGCTGGGCGCGCTCTCGGCCGATCACCTCGCCGCGATTTCCGATGCCGGGATCAAGGCACTCGCGGCGAGCCCCACGGTCGCCGTGCTCCTGCCCGCGACGATGGTCTTCCTCGGCAAACGCGCGCAGGCACCCGCGCGCAAGCTGATCGAGGCCGGTGCCGCCGTCGCGCTCGCCAGCGACTACAACCCCGGGACGTCACCGACGATGAGTTTGCCGCTGGTCATGGCGCTCGGCGTGTCGCAGCTCGGCATGCGTCACGCCGAGGTGGTGACGGCGGTGACCGTCAACGCCGCCGCGGCGCTCGGTCTTCACGATCGCGGGCAGATCGCGCCGGGGTGCGTCGCGGACCTGGTCGTGGCGGCGGTCGATGACTGGCGCGAGGTGGCATACTGGATGGGTCGAGGGGTCGTAAGCGCCGTGTGGACAGCAGGTTCGGCTTGTCCGCCCCTGTAGCCCCCGGTATCTTAGTTCTTCCATGTCCAAGCTCAAACAACTCGTCGAAAAGGCGAAAGGCCTCGAAGCGAAGGACCCCAGGAAGGCCGCGGAGGTCTGGGTCGAGGCGCTGGAAACTCAGGAATCCGAAGGCGATGCCAATGCCGACTTGTCGATATACAACCGCATCGGTGATCTCTACATCAAGCTGAAGGACCCCGCTCAGGCCGCCGACTACTACGATCGAGCGGTGGACAAGTACGCCGAGCTGGGATTTCACAACAACGCGATCGCGATGTGCAACAAGGTGCTGCGCAACGCGCCCGCGCGGCAGACGACGTACCTGAAGCTGGCAAAATTGTACGCCTCGAAGGGGTTCATCGCGGAAGCCAAGCAGAACTTCGTGGAATACGCCGAGCGGATGCAGAAGGCCGGCAAGATCGATCACGCCTTCTCGGCGCTGAAGGAATTCACCGACATCTCCCCGGAAAGCGCGAACCTGCGGGAGATGCTCACCGAGCAGCTCAAGCTGTACGGCGGCGACCCGAGCAAGCGCGTGTCGTCCGCGAAGGTGGCACCACCGCCGCCCAAGCCGAGCGGTGAGGAGCGCGAGGACGTCTTGAAATCCGGCAAGCGGAAGACGTCGAGCCTCGTGTTCCTGGATTTGGACGAGCCACGCGGGGCGAAGGCAGCGAAGAGTGCCGCGCCCGCTCCGCCGGCCCCGTCCGCTCCGCCCCCGGCAGCTCCACCGCCTCCGCCAGTCGCGGAGAAGCTGATCCAGGAGGTGGTGCCCGAGCCCGACGAGTCTCTGGAGATCGAAACCACCAGTCTCGTAGATGAAGCGCCGGGAGCGAGCGCCGGCGGCGAGAGCATGCTGGAAGGGCTCGAGACCACCAACGCCGACTTTGGGCAAATGGCGGCGACGACGTCGCCACCGCCGTCGATTCGCGAAGAGATCACGACCTCCGATCTCGAGATGTTGGAGCCGCTGCCCGAGCTCGAGCCTACGGCGCCCGAGCCCGGACCCGTGGCCGATTCGGAGGAAGTGATCGCGCTCGACGACGCCGATCTGGTCTTCGAGGGCGCCGTCACCGAGCCGAAGAAGGGCGCCAAAAAGCCGGACGCCAAAAAGCCGCCGGCGTTCAAGAAGCCCGAGCCGCCGCCGGCCGAAGTGCCGCGCGTGAAGCCGGTTGTCCCCAAGCGCCCGTCCGCGCCCGCGCCCGCTTCCGAGTCCAGTCCGGGCAAGAGGAAGACGGTCGTCGAGGTGCCACCGCTCGAGCTCGAGCCCGATTTCGAATCGGTGACGACGCATGCGGAGCACGAGATCGACGATCAGCCACTCGCGCTCGATGAGCCGCGCGGCGGCTTCATCGACCTGGGCATCGACGAGATCAACGGTGGCGGCGATCAGGCCGGCTCGCTCGTGTTCTCCAACATCGAGCAAACGCCCGCCGCGCCAGACATCGAAGAGCTCGAATCGCGCGTCGCCGACAATCCGGACGATCCGGAGGCGCACCAGGCGCTCGGCGAAGCGCTGATCGAGCAGGGCGATCGCGAGCGCGGCATCGAAGAGCTGGATCTCGCGACTGCGGGCTTCGAGAACAACGGGCAGCTCGCTCAGGCGCGCGATCTCGTCGACGAGGTGCTGCGGCTCGATCCCAACAGCGTGCGCCATCGCCAGAAAGCGGTGGAGTACTCGTTCAAGGCGGGTGATAAGCCGAAGCTCGTCGACGCCTATCTCGAGCTGGCGGATGCGTTGCTGCGCTCAGACCTGCCCGACAAGGCCCGCGCGGTGTACGCGCGCGTCGCCGAGCACGATCCGAAAAATGAACGCGCAAAGGGCGCGCTCTCGATGCTCGCGCCCGCGGTCGCGCCGGCCCCGGCGGCGGCTGCCGCCAAGCCCGAAGGCAAGGTCAAGGCCAAAGACGCGAAGATGAAGGTCCGCGACGAGCAGACGCTCGACGGGGACTTCATCGATCTCGGCTCGATGCTGACCGAAGACGACGAGGACATGCCCCAAAAGGACACGCGGCTGCGGGTCGAGGACGAAGAGCCGACGGGCGACGAGGAGCAGGATTTCCATGACATGCTGGCGCGCTTCAAGCAGGGCATCGACGAGAACATCGACGAGGCTGATTTCCAGTCGCATTACGATCTGGGCGTCGCGTTCAAGGAGATGGGCCTGCTCGACGAAGCCATCGCCGAGCTGCAGAAAGCGCTGCGGTCGCCGGAAGGCAAGCTGCGCACGTCGGAAATGCTGGGCGTCTGCTTCTTCGACAAAGGCGCCTACGGCGTGGCGGAGTCGATCCTGCGGCGCGGACTCGATATCCCGGCCTCAGGCGACCAGGAGCGGCTCGGCATCCTGTACTGGCTTGGACGCGCGCTCGAGCAGCAGGGCAAGAAGGCCGACGCGCGCGAGCTGTACGGCCGCGTCTTTGCCGTCGACATCCGGTTCCTCGATGCCGAGCAGCGCGTGAAAGCGCTCGCCAAGGCGAAGTAGCATGAGCCAACAGGTCGTTCGGGTCACGCTGCGCGACGTGCAGCGGCCGGTCGCGGAGGAGCTGGAACAGGTATTCGGCGAATTACGCCGCGTGATCGCCGCCGACTTCCCGATCGTCAGCGAAGTGAACGAGCATTTGCTCCAGATGAAAGGCAAGCTGTTTCGCCCGACGCTGCTGTTGCTCAGCCATCAGGCCGCGGGCGGCCCCCCGCGCGATGCCCGCGCGGTTACGCTCGCCGCGGTCGTCGAGCTGATTCACCTGGCCACGCTCGTACACGACGATTCGGTCGATCATTCGGTCCTGCGGCGCGGCCTCCCGACGATCAATGCGCTGTTCTCGCATCAGATCGCCGTGATCATGGGCGACTACCTGTACTCGCGCGCGATCATCGAGCTGGTTCGCCTGGACGACCACGAAGCACTGCGCGTGCTCGCGCGCGTGACGAACGAGATGACGGTGGGCGAAATGCGCCAGCTCGAGGCGCATGACAAGCTCGCCTACGGCGAAGCGGAGTACGATCAGCTGATCCGCGCCAAGACGGCCTCGCTGTTGTCGGGCGCGTGCGAGGTCGGCGCGCTCGCGGCCCCCACCCCGTACCGCCAGGCGTTGTCGCGCTTCGGCATGCTGCTCGGCATGGCGTTCCAGATCACGGATGATCTGCTGGACTACACGGAACCCGAGGCGGTCACAGGCAAGCCGTCTGGTCTCGATTTGCGCGAGCACAAGGTGACGCTCCCGTTGATCGCCGCGCTTGCGCGGATGGAGCCTGAAGGGCGCCGCGTCGTGGCGGAGCTGATGGACGCGGCGGAGCCGAGTGACGATTCGGTGGCTGAGGTGATCCGAAGGGTAGAGGCCGCCGGGGGACTCGAGACGGCGCGGCAGCGCGCGCTCGACCTGGCGCAACAGGCCGAGGCGGAGCTCGATGTGCTGCCCGCGTCGCCGGCGCGCGAGGCGCTCCAGGCCAGCATCGCGTACGCCGTGGAACGGAGGAGCTGATGCCGCCAGGCCCGCGCCGCCCCCTCTTCTATGTTAGTGTCCTGGCCGTAGGTTTCGTGCTGGGCGGTCTGGTGCACGCGTTCTTGCGGCGCTTCCTGCCGCAAGGACCTGCGAAAGAAGTGTTCACGTGGTCGGTCACGCCGACGTTCGGGCCGATCCACATGGATCTGCTGGTGATGTCGATTACGCTCGGACCTATCGGGCTGGACGTGTCACTCTTGGCGGTGGTCGGCGTCGTGATCGCGTATCTCGTCGCCCGCTCGCTCTTCTAGAAAGGCGCATCGATGCTTGGCAATCTCGGCTTTACCGAAATCGCGATCCTGCTGCTCATTCTGGTACTCTTCTTTGGCGCCAAGCGGATTCCGGAGATCGGCGCATCCATCGGGAAGGGCATCAAGGAATTCAAGCGGGGTCTGAAAACCGACGAAGAGCAGGAGCCGCCGACGTCGGACGCCGCGTTGCCGCCGAGCCATAGCACCACGAGCGCCGGCGGAGCGCCGAAACGGCTGAATCAGTGAGGGGCGTGGGATTAGGGACTGGGGACTAGGGAAATGCTAGGCAATCTCAGCGGCAGCGAAATTCTGATTCTGATGCTGATCGTGCTGCTCGTCTTCGGCGCCAACCGCCTGCCGGAGGCGGGCAAGGCGGTGGGGAAGGGCCTCCGGGAGTTCAAGCGCGCGCTCTCGGACGCGCAGAGCAGCATCGAAAGCCCTTCCGGCTCATCGCCGGCGGATCAGCCGCCGCGCGACGCCAAGCCGAAGCGTCTCGTCGAGTAGTTAGAGGCCGGTCGTATCGGCCTGCGCACGGAACAGGTCTTTGCGCCGGTCGACGATCTTCGCCTTGGCGCGCACACCCTCCATGTACTGCTGAATCCGCGCCTGCTGGACCGCCTGGCGCAGCTGGACGCGCTGAGAGTCGCGCTGCGCGATCCACGCGCTGGAGTCCGCGAGCTTGCGGCCCAGTGATTCGACGATGAAGTAGCCGTTCTCACCCTCGACCACGCCCGTACGCTCGCCGACCCGGAGACCGAACGCCGCGCCGATCACGGTCGGTTGTCCACCGAGATAACTCGGCGGCCGCAGTCGCGTGAACGGGCCAAAGCGCTCCACCGCCAGCCCGCGCCCGCTGGCCGACGTGAGCTCGGGCAGATCCTTCAACGTGGTCGCGAGCGAGTCGGCGCGATGCCGCGCCAGTCCCTTCTGTTTTTCCAGCCGAACGAGACTCGTCACGCGGCCGCGGATCAGGTCGAGCGGCGGGACGCCACCTTCGGTGACCGAATCGAGCTGGAACACGTAGTACGCGGGCGCGGCTTCGATCACCGGGCTGGTCTCGCCGACCGGTGCTTCGAAGGCCCAGACACTGACATCGGGAACGACGTAGCGGCCGATGCTGAAGCGGTCGCCCTGCGTCACCTGATAGGTCGGCGACACCACGAGCCCCAGTCGCCTGGCCGCGCTGTCGAGCACAAACGGTCCGCGCCGCTCGGCGGCCTCGCGCTCGAGCGTGTCGGCGCGCGCCTCCACCAGATCCAGGTGCGCGCCCTGCAGTGCGACGGCGACGAGGATATGGCGAACTTTCAGCGAGTCGCCCTTGATCTGATCGACCCGGATGATGTGATACCCGAACTCCGTCGCGACCGGCGCGGACGTCTGGCCGGCCTTCAGTCCGCGCAGGCCCGCCAGGAATTGTTGGTCGAACCCGGGCTCGTCTTTCCTGATCCATCCGAGATCGCCGCCCCGCTGCCCACTGACGGAATCGGAGGACTCGCGCTTGGCGACATCCTCGAACTTGGCGCCCCGCGCCAGCTCAGCGCGCACGCGCGCGACGTGCGCCTTCGCCGCCGCGCTGTCGGCGGCATCGGCCCGGCGCGGCAGCGCCACGAACCGCACGTAGGCGACTGAGGGACGCTTGAGGTCGTCTTCGTGCTTCGAGATGTAGGACCGCAGCTCGCCGTCACTAATCGGCATCGTGTCGACTACCGTGTACGGCCACACCGCGAGCGAGGCGATCCGGACCGAGTCATGCTGGTCCTTGTACATCCGCCACAGCTTGGCGTCGGGCACGTACACGTCGCTCGTGAGATACTGCGCGAGCTTGATGCGCGGGATCTCTTCGCGGTAAATCGATTCGAGCTGGGCCAATACCTGCGGCCCCGCCGTCCGGAGGAACTGCTCCCATTTACGGCCGTCGAACTGGCCGTTGGTCTGGAACTGCGGATCATTCATGACCTGCGGCGGCGGCGAGGTGCGAGCCGCGTCGATGATCTCCGCGTCGCTCACGCGAATCCCGAGCCGCTTGTACTCCTGCTCGAGCAGCGCCTCCTGCACCATCTGATTGATCACCTGGTCGCCGATTTGCTGCTCGTCTTCGCGCGTCAGCGGCGCGTTGCCGTTCTGCTCGCGGTACTGCTCATTCGCGAGCTGCACACGGCGCTGGTACTCGGTGACCTGGAATTCCTTGCGATTGACCTTGAGCACCACACTGCCGCTGGGGCCGAGGATTTGCATCACCTGGCCGATCGCAAGCCACAGAACGAACGCGATCGCGAGGATGTAGAAGATCCATTTGGACTGGGCGCGCATCGTGCGCAGCATCGACTTCGAACTCCGAGCAAAAGGGAGGGGTGAAGGGGCATAAGTCTAGAAACAACA
>Ga0134127_10002581_pt1 | contig 13044 bp, 11 predicted proteins | sample KB31753_FD_96459 | JGI IMG/M metagenome (GOLD analysis project Ga0134127, IMG submission 96459) | Terrestrial soil microbial communities with excess Nitrogen fertilizer from Kellogg Biological Station, Michigan, USA - KB3-175-3 | ecosystem: Environmental > Terrestrial > Soil > Unclassified ...
CGACCAACCGACCGGCCTCAGGCTTTGGTGACCTTTGTGTAGGGATCGGTTCGTCGTGCTTTGTGGTTGATCGTCTTTGCGGCCTTCGTGGGTCAGAATGCCCGGCTCTGACACCCATCGACGACGATCGACGTGCCGCTGATCCAGCTCGCCCGATCGGAACAGAGAAACGCGACGACGTCACCGACCTCCTCCAGCCGGCCGAATCGCCCGAACGGCAGCTCGCGCTTCACGAACTCGGCGATCCCGGCCGGATCCGCCTGCTGCCGCCGCCACCAGGAGCCACCTTCGAACAGGATCGATCCGGGCGATACGCTGTTGACGCGGATGTTGGACGAGGCGAGCTGCTGAGCGAGCGACTTCGCCAGGCTGATTTCGGCCGCTTTCACCGCGTTGTAGGCCATGCGTCCGCCTGCCTCGCGGCCGAAGATCGAGGCGATGATGACGATCGCACCGCTTCCGCGCCGTTGCATATGCGGCACGGCGTGCTTTGAGGCCCATACAGCCGGAAACAGCGTCTGATCGATGGCTTCCCGCCACTGCTCATCGGAGGTCTCGAGCAGCGTGCTTCCGCCGGCGAGCCCGAGGTTGTTCACGAGAATGTCGAGGCCGCCAAACGCCGCGACCGTGCGATCGATCACGGTCTTCACGCCATCCGCCTGCGACAAATCCGCGACGACCGGCAGGACGCGTGTCGCATCTCCGGCGACTGCGCCGATCTCGGCCGCCGCCGCACGGAGACGATCTTCGCCGCGCGCACAAATGCACACTCGGCAGCCTTCCGCGGCGAGCGATCGGGCGCTCGCGAATCCGAGTCCACGGCTCGAGCCGGTCACAACCGCAACTCTATTGGTGAGTCGGAGATCCATCGGCCCCGATCATAGCTGGACCGTTGCGCTGGCCCTACGCGTGCATTTGAGATTCTCAGGAGGTCTCGCCGATGAGATGGCAGGGACGCACGGGCAGCGGAAATATTCAGGATCGACGCGGGATGGGCATGGCGTTGCCGGTGGGCGGCGGGATTGGTGGCCTCGTGCTGCTGTTACTGTTTTCAGCACTCACGGGTCAAAATCCGGTCGACATCATCACGTCACAATCTGACGAGACGGTCGGGACCTCGGGTGTGCCGGCGGACGACCCCCAGGCTGAGTTCATATCGGTCGTGCTGAAAGACACGGAAGAGGTGTGGTCGGAAATCTTCAGTGAACGCGGCACCGACTATCCGGAGCCTACGCTCGTGCTCTTCGCACAGGCCACGCAGTCGGCGTGCGGCCTCGGCCAGTCGGCGATGGGGCCGTTCTACTGCCCGAACGACCAGCAGCTCTATCTGGATCTGTCGTTCTTTGAGGAGCTCGAAACACGGTTCGGCGCCCCAGGCGATTTCGCACAGGCCTACGTTGTCGCTCACGAAGTCGGACATCACGTGCAGACGGTGACCGGAACGTCGTCGCGCGTGCAGTCCGCGAGAGAACGCGGGAGCGAGCGCGAAGCCAATGCGATGTCGGTGCGCATGGAGCTCCAGGCCGACTGCTACGCCGGGGTGTGGGGCCACTACGCCGCCCAGCGCGGCCTCCTCGAACCGGGCGACGCGGAAGAGGGCCTGAGGGCGGCCGCGGCGATCGGCGACGACCGCATCCAGCGGCAGACGCAGGGACGCGTGGTGCCTGAATCATTCACACACGGCTCGTCGGAAGACCGCACCCGATGGCTGCGGCGCGGGCTGGATTCGGGCCGCATGGACGCGTGCGACACGTTCACGTCCGGCACCTTCTAGCGCGCGGCTGACCGGGGAGCGAGAGCTCTCCGGTACAATGTCCACTCCGTATGCGTATCGGCATCCCCGCCGAAATGCGGCCCGGCGAAAGCCGGGTCGCTGCCACTCCAGAGACGATTCGCAAGCTCATCGCCGGCCGCCATACCGTCGCCGTGCAGGCGCACGCCGGCGTCGGGGCTGGGATTCCCGATGCTGACTTCCAGACTGCAGGGGCGGCAATCGTGCCAACGGCGGGCCAGGTCTACGCCGAATCGGACATCGTGCTGAAGGTGCGCCCGCCGGAGGCCGCCGAGCTCGCGCTGATCCGCCGCGGATCGATCCTGGTCGGCCTGCTCGCTCCACACGACGAGGCAGGGATTGAGAAGCTGGCCGCAACTGGGGTCACGGCTTTTGCGATGGAATCGATCCCGCGGACGACAAGAGCGCAGACGATGGACGTGCTGTCGTCGCAGGCGAATATCGCCGGCTACAAGGCGGTCCTGCTCGCCGCGAATGAGTACGGGCGATTCATGCCGATGCTCATGACGGCCGCGGGGACCGTGAAGGCAGCCCGCGTGCTGGTCCTCGGCGCCGGCGTGGCGGGACTGCAGGCCATCGCCACGGCCAGGCGGCTTGGCGCGGTGGTCGAGGCGTTTGACGTGCGCCCTGCCGTCAAGGAACAGGTCGAGTCGCTCGGTGCAAAGTTCATCGAGGTGCCGACGACGGATGCAGACCGGACGCCCGCCGAGACGGCCGGCGGCTACGCGCGTGAAATGAGCGACGCCTACCGGCAGCGCCAGGCTGCGTTGATCGACGAGCGTGCCCGCGCCAACGACATCGTCATCACGACGGCGCTGGTTCCCGGCCGGCCCGCGCCGGTCCTCCTGCGCGAGGACACCCTCGTGCACATGAGACCGGGCTCGGTGATCGTCGACCTCGCGGTCGAGCAGGGCGGCAACTGCCCGCTGACCGAGCGTGACCGCGTCGTGGTGAAGCATGGCGTCAAGCTGGTGGGCTACTCCAACCTGCCTTCCTTGGTGGCGGCCGACGCCAGCGCGCTGTACGCGCGCAACCTGCTTGCGTTTCTTGCGCTCCTCGTCGACCCCGCCACCGGCGAGCGACGCATCGATCGGGTCGACGACATCATCAGCGCCACGCTGGTCTGCATCGACGGCGCGCCCGTGCGCACCAGAGAGGCGTCGATCGCATGAGTGGCGCCGTCGACCCCGTCATCATCAACGTCACCGTCTTCGTCCTGGCGGTGTTCGTCGGCTACCAGGTCGTCTGGAACGTCACTCCCGCGCTGCACACGCCGCTCATGAGCGTCACCAACGCCATCAGCTCGGTGATCATGGTGGGCGCCATTCTCGCGGCAGGCGCCGGGTCGTCGGGGCCCGGCGGCATCCTTGGCGCGATCGCGGTGGGCCTCGTCGCCATCAACACCTTCGGCGGCTTCATGGTCACCCACCGCATGCTCGCCATGTTCCGGAAAAAGGACGAGGCGCGCCGCAAATAGCGCACACAGGATGTACGCCAACCAGATCGCCATCTCCTATCTCGTCGCCAGTGTGCTCTTCATCCTGGCGCTCAAAGATCTGTCGCATCCGCGAACCGCCAGGCGCGGCAACCTGTTCGGCATCATCGGAATGGCGATGGCGGTGGCCACGACCCTGGTCATCACCAGGCGTATCGACATACCGCTCGGCATGATGGCCGTGGGCGGCATCATCGGCATCATCATCGCCAACCGCGTACAGATGACGCAGATGCCGGAGCTGGTTGCGGCGATGCACTCGCTGGTCGGGCTCGCCGCCGTGATGATCGCCGTCGCCATTCTGAACGACCCGATCGCCTTCAACGTCATCTATCCGATTCCGTTCGGCAATCGCGTCGAGCTGTTCATCGGCACCGTCGTCGGCGCCATCACGTTCTCGGGATCGGTGGTCGCTTTCGGCAAGCTGGCAGGGCTGGGGCGGTACGGGCGGATCTTTTCGAGCGCGCCGGTTACCTATCCGGCGCAACACTGGATCAACCTCGCGCTTGCGCTCGTGATGATCTACTACGGCGTCCTGTTCGTGAACGAAATCCCCGGTCAGCAGTGGCCGGCATTCATGTACATGACCGGGATCGCGTTCCTGCTGGGCGTCCTGATCATCATCCCGATCGGCGGTGCCGACATGCCGGTCGTGATCTCGATGCTGAACAGCTATTCAGGGTGGGCCGCCGCCGGCATCGGTTTTTCGCTCAACAACTCGATGCTCATCATCGCCGGATCGCTGGTCGGGTCGTCGGGCGCGATCCTGTCCTACATCATGTGCCGCGCGATGAACCGGTCGTTCTTCAGCGTCATCCTCGGCGGGTTCGGCGGCGCGGAGGGCACCGTTGCCAAGGGGGCCGCGCAAACGACCGTCAAGTCCGGATCGCCCGAAGACGTCGCCTTCCTGCTCGGCAACGCCGAGAGCGTCATCATCGTCCCCGGCTACGGGCTCGCCGTCGGGCGGGCGCAGCACGCCGTCAAGGAGATGGCGGAGAAACTCACGGCCAAGGGCGTGAACGTGCGATACGCCATCCACCCGGTGGCAGGACGCATGCCGGGACACATGAACGTGCTGCTTGCCGAGGCCGAAGTGCCCTACGACCAGGTCGTCGAGATGGAAGACATCAACAGCGACTTCGGCTCGACCGACGTCGCGTTCGTGCTCGGCGCCAATGACGTGGTGAACCCGCTGGCCGAGCAGCCCGGCAGCCCGATCTACGGCATGCCGATCCTCGAAGCCCACAAAGCACGGACCGTGCTGGTCAACAAGCGATCCATGGCGGCCGGCTACGCCGGCATCGACAATCCGCTCTTCTACATGGATCGAACCATGATGGTCTTCGGCGACGCGAAGAAAGTCGTCGAGGACATCGTCAAGGCGCTGGACTAGGCCTGCCGGTCGTCGGTGCGAGCCCGCTTTCGTTGGTCGGTGCGATCCGGCTTCGCTTTTCGGTGCGATCAGCTTACGTCCGTCGGTGCGACGCGCTGACGCTTGTCGGTGCAACGTCAGGCGGATTTACGCTCGCGGCGCTTGTGCCCGCCGTTCCAACTCTTTCTCGGACACATCGTCGACGTGGGTCGCGAAGTACCATTGATTACCGCAACAGTCTTTGACCGCGCCGCTGCGATCGCCGTAGAACTGGGTCTTCGGTTCCGCGATTGATGTCCGCCCCGGCGGCGACGGCGCGCCGCGTGTGGAAACCGGCAGGAACTGACGTGACCGTCATGATCGAACTAGTTGCACCGACGAACGATAGCGTATCGCACCGACAAACAACAGCGCCTCGCACCGACCCAGCGTCAGACCGCTCGCACCGACAGCGTCAGAGAGATCGCACCGACAAGCGTCAGAGGGCTCGCACCGACCAGCGTCAGGGAGATCGCACCGACACCGAAAGATGGATCGCACCTACATCAACACGCGGATGATGTCCGAGCGCGTAATGATGAAGGTCTTCTCTGTCTTGAAATCCCTGACCAGCACCGCCGGGCTCTCGGGCGTGATCATGGTCGACAGCAGTTCGACCGGCGTCGAGATATCGGCGAACGGAAACGCCGGCTGCATGATCGCCTCCAGCGGCTTGCGCTTGATATCGGGCTCCCGGATGAATTCGTTGTAGAGATGCGATTCGTTGAGCGATCCGACGACGCGGCCGTCGCGCGTCACGGAGATCTGCGAGAAATCGTGGTCGCTCATCACGCGGATGGCCTCCTCGACCGGCCTGGCGGCCTCGAGCGCGTACAGCTCCCCCGACACCTTCAGCGCCACGAGATCCCGCGCGGTCATGCCGGTGACCTCGAGGAATCCTTTCGCCTTCATCCACTCGTCGTTGTACATCTTCGCGAGGTAGCGCGAGCCGTGGTCGTGAAAGACGACCACCACCACGTCGTCCTTGCTGAAGTGATCCTTGAGCTGCAGCAGGCCCGCCATGGCCGAACCGGCGGAGTTGCCGGCGAAGATGCCCTCCTCGCGCGTGATGCGGCGCGTCATGATGGCGGCGTCCTTGTCGGTGACCTTCTCGAAGTGGTCGATGATGCCGAAGTCGACGTTGGCGGGCAGGAAGTCCTCGCCGATCCCCTCGGTGATGTACGGGTAGATCTCGTTCTTGTCGAAGATCCCGGTTTCCTTGTACTTCTTGAACACCGATCCGTAGGTGTCGATGCCCCAGACCTTGATTTTCGGGTTCCGCTCCTTGAGGTAGCGGCCGACGCCGGTGATGGTGCCGCCAGTGCCGACGCCCGAGACGAGGTGCGTGACCCGCCCGCCGGTCTGCTCCCAGATCTCGGGTCCCGTCTGATCGTAGTGCGCCGCCGTGTTGGACAGATTGTCGTACTGGTTGGCCTTCCAGGAGTTGGGAATTTCGCGCTCGAGCCGTGACGACACCGAATAGTACGAGCGCGGGTCTTCCGGATCGACGTCGGTTGGACAGACGATCACTTCTGCCCCGAACGCCTTCAGCGCGTCGATCTTTTCCTTCGACTGCTTGTCGGTGGTGGTGAAGATGCATTTGTAGCCCTTCACCACCGCGGCGATGGCCAGACCCATGCCGGTATTGCCCGACGTGCCCTCGATGATCGTTCCCCCCGGCTTCAGCCGCCCTGCTTTCTCGGCGTCCTCGATCATCCGTACCGCCATCCGGTCCTTGATCGAGTTGCCGGGATTGAAGGTCTCGACCTTGGCAAACACCGGGGCGTCGATGACGCCCTTCGTGATCGAATTGATGCGAACCATCGGGGTGTTGCCGATGGCGTCAAGAATGCTGTCGCAGAGGTTCTTTGCTGGCGGGTTCGACACGGCTAAATCTTATCGCGTACATGAAAAAGGGCGCGGTCCCCCGCGCCCTTTCTCGGGTCAAACGCGAATCTAGCCGCCGATCTTCAGGTTGCTGTGAACGGTCTTGACGCCGTCGGTGTTGCGGGCCAGGGTCATGGCGCGGTCCGCTTCGGCCTTCGAGCTCACGTTGCCGTTGAGCGTCACCATGCCGTTGCTGGTGTCGACGTCGATGCGCAGCCCCTTGACCGTCGTGTCGGCAAGGAACTTCGCCTTCACCGCCGAGGTGATGGCGGCATCGGTAATCGCCGCGCCGGTCTTGTCCGCGATCTCGCCGGCCTTGGCCTTCGCTTCGCGGCTCTCCTCCTTGATTTCAGCACCGGCGCTACGCGCCGCTGCGGCCGCCTTATCGTCGATATTGGTATCGACGTCGACATCCACGTCATTGTCGCGGGTGCCGGCCGTGGCGGCGGCTTCACCGACTCGAATCTGATCAATCACGTCGCGCACGCCATCGGTCCCGCGTGCGATGGTAATCGCCTGTTCCTTCGCCGCCGCGTTCTCGACGGTTCCGCTCAGGGTCACCACGCCGTTGCGCGTATCGACGTCCACCTGGTACGCCTTCACGGTGTCGTCGGCCGCGAGCTTGGTTTTCACGTTGGTCGTAATTCCCGCGTCGGTCTGCGCGCACGCGACAGTCAGAATCGCGGCGGCCAGTACTGCGGCACATCTCTGCAGCATCACAATCCTCCTGATGAGTTGCACTACTCCCCTGGTATCAATGAGCATCGCGCGTACCAGAAGCGGGAACGGCAGAGCGCGAAACGAGCCCGGCTGCAGAAATTGATATCAGGGACGGCGGCGGCGGGCGTTCTGACGAGGTCGAAAACGACGGGAAGACGGCGGTTCTCCGGGGCGGGAGTGCGACGGTGGCGCGTGGCGGGGATGCGACGGTGCGGCGGTGCCTGGCTGTTGCCCGGTGCGCCTCTGCGCCTTGACTCTGGCGCGAGCCCGCTCCTCGGCCTTGCGCGAGCGGATCGCCGCGATCCGCTCGGCGATCGGAATTTCGAGCCTGGCCTGCGGCTTCGCACGATAGTCGAAATCGGGGAGCGTGACGCGCGGGAGCGATTTTCCGATTGCGCGTTCGATCGCTCTGAGGTCGCCCTCCTCGTCAGGCGCGACGAAGGTGAAGGCGTCGCCGGTCAGCTCGGCGCGCCCGGTGCGGCCGACCCGGTGAATGTAGTCATCCGGCACCGCAGGGACGTCGAAGTTCACCACATGGCTCAGCGCCTCGACATCGATGCCGCGGGCGGCGATGTCGGTCGCCACCAGCACGCGATACTTCCCGCTCTTGAAACCCGCCAGCGCTTCGGTCCGCTGCGCCTGCGACCGGTTGCCATGGATCCGCGCCGCGTTCAGCCGATGACGCACTAGCAGATCGGCAAGCCGGTTGGCCCGGTGCTTGGTGCGCGTGAAGACCAGCGCTTCCTTCAGGATCCCGCGCTCGAGCAACTCCACCAGCAACGGCCCCTTCAGATCCTGCGGCACCGGATACACAGCCTGCGCGATCCCGACGGCCGGCGCCGCCTGGCGCTGCATGTTGATCTGGACCGGGTTCTTCAGCATCTCCGACGCGAGCTTGGCGATCGGCGGCGGCATCGTCGCGCTGAACAGCAGCGTCTGGCGCCGCACCGGGAGGTGGCGGAGGACCCGGCGGATGTCAGGCAGAAAGCCCATGTCGAGCATTCGATCGGCTTCGTCCAGCACCAGATACTCGACGCCATCGAGCTTCGCGTACGACGAGCGGAAGTGATCCAGCAGCCGCCCCGGGGTAGCCACGATCACGTCGACGCCGCTGCGGAACGCATGTTCCTGCGGACCCATGCCGACGCCGCCGTAGACCGCCGCGCCGGTGACCGGCGTGTGTACCGCCAGCGCATTCAGGTCCTCGACAATCTGCGCCGCCAGCTCGCGCGTCGGCGTCACCACCAGTCCCCGAGTCGTGCGGCGCGGCCGGTCGATCAACTGATGAATGATCGGCAGCAGGAACGCGGCGGTCTTGCCGCTGCCTGTCATCGCGCATGCGAGGACGTCGCGCCCGGCCAGGCCGGGCGGAATCGCCTCCGACTGGATCGGCGTCGGGCGCGCGAAGCCCAGTTCACGGATGGCCTTCAGTAGAGCTGGATGGAGCTTGAGCGACGAGAACGGCATCAACGTATCTTAGTCGTTCACGGTTCTGTGGTTCCCACTGCTCGGTTCGTGTTCATGTTCGTGTTCGGTTCGCGGTTCACGGTTCGGGTTCGTAGTGTCCGGCTTGAACCGGACCGAACCTGAACACGAACGGAGAAGAGAGAAGCTAGAAGGGTGAACGACTGGTCGTCGTTCAGGTTCAGGTTCAGTGGGTCATCGCGTAAACGATGTAGTTGACGCCGAGGCGATAGGCGTCGTTGGTCGGATCGCTGCCGTACAGACCCTCGGCTGACCACTCCCAGTAGTCGCCGATGTCGTTGTTGTAGTTCGCGACGGCCATCATGCGGAGCCGCGGATCATTGTTCTCGAACATCCCGAAGAAGCCCGGCGGAATGCCCCGCATCATCGGGTGCGGGATCTCCAGGGTCTTGATATTGAAGAACGAATGGAAGATCGGGTGCTCGACCGTGAGCGGGATGAAGTAGTGCTCAGGCAACGCGACTTTCATCTGCGCCACCATGTTGCGCCACATGGAGTCGCCTTCGAAATCGTCGAACATGATGAAGCCGCCTTTGAGCAGGAAGGCACGCAGGTTCGCGGCTTCTTCCTCATTGGTGGTCCAGTTGCCTGGCTCCGACATGTAGATGATGGGGTTGTCGAAGACCCGCGCGTCGTCCAGGTCGAGAATATTGGTCCCATCGAGCCGGACTCGCACGTTCGAGATGTAATCGACGATCGCGGAGAAGTTGCGGTCGGCCGTCGGGTAATCGTGCTCCCAACCGCCGCCGCCGAAGAAGCCGCGCGCGAGGCCGCGCCCGCTGGCGTTGTAGCGAATGCGGGTGAACACGAAGTGGCTGTCGTAATCAACGGTGGCCTCGCTCTGGCGCGACGGCTGGCGGCGGAACTGGCCTGCCGCCACCAGCGGCAGCGCGAGAAGCGCGGCGAGTAGCATGGCCACGGCCGGTCTCATACGCATACGATCCTCAGTGCGTCATCGCGTAGACGATGTAGTTGACGCCCAGCCGGTAGGCATCATTGGTCGGGTCCGGATTGAAGAGCCCTTCCGCCGACCACTCCCAGTACTCCGCCAGGTCATTGTTGTAGTTGGCCAGCGCCATCATCCGCCGCGACCGGTCATTGTTCTCGAAGATCGCGCGATAGCTGGGAATCACGTTCACCAGCGGATGCGGGACGTCCAGCTTCTGGATGTCGAAGAAGGAATGGAAGATCGGATGGTCGACGGTCAGAGTAATCCAGTGATGATCGGGCAGCGCCCGCGCCATCTGCGCGGCCATGTTCTGCCACTGGTACTCCCCCTCGAAGTCGTCGAAGATGATGAAGCCGCCCTTCCGGAGGTACTTCCCCAGGTTTTCCGCCTGGCTGGCGGATGTCGTCCAGAAGCCCGGCTCCGAGACGTAGAGAATCGGGTTCTCGAAGATGCCCTCGTCGTCCAGATCGAAGACGTTGGTCCCGTCGAGGCGCACGCGCATGTTGGTGATGTAGTCGAGGATGGCCGAGAAGTTCGTATCCCCGTTCGGGTAGTCGTGGTTCCAGCTGTTGTTCCGATACCGGATGCGCGAGAACGCGAAATGGCTGTTGTACTCGACGGTCGATGTCCTCTGAAAAGACTGGCGACGGAACTGCCCCGAGGCGAGGAGCGGCAGCGCAAGGAGCGCGGCGAGCAGCACGGCAACGGCCGGTCTGATGCGCATTGTCGGCCTCAGTGGGTCAAGGCGTACAGGATCACGTTAATGCCGACGGCATAGCCGTCGGGCGAGAACTGATAGAAGAAGCGCGGGTCCTCGCCTTCGCGCTCCCATGCATCCGAGATGTCGGTGTTGTGCGTCATCAACACCATCACGTTGCCGTGGTGATCAATCACGCCCTGGACGGTCGGGGTCGTGCTGTCCGACCCGCGCTCCGATGTGCCGCCCCCGCTGGTCCGCCAGAACTGGATCGACGGGATCTGCGGCAGCGACTTCACCTCGAACATCGACCGGAAGATCGGGTGGTTGAGCGGAATGTCCTCGACCGGGTACTCCGACGGCGGCAGCACGCGCGCGAGCTGCAGGAGCCAGTTCTGCATCGCGTAGCTGCCCCAGTAGTCGTCCACCCAGAGAAAGCCGCCCTTCAACAGGAACGCGCGCAGCCCCTGCACCTCCGCCTCGGTCAGCGATGCGGTGCCGACGTCCTCCATGTGCAGGTACGGACACTGGTAGAGGAAGTCATCGGTCAGGCGCACGACGAGATGCTCCGGCCGGCCGTTGCTGTCCTTGCTGACCCGGGTCTTGGTGAGTTCCGAGAGGCGGATGGAAAAATTCAGCTCCGCGTCGGGGTAGTCGGTCGACCACCCCTGCCCTCCGGCTTCGCGGCGGCCGCTGGTGTACGCCGCACGGCAGAAATTGAAGCCGTGGCCGAAGCTCTCGGCGCTCGCATACTTCATGGGATAGCCGCGGGGACCGAAGCGGCCGAAGCCGCCGCCGAACTGCGCGGCCGCAGCGCTGGCAAGGCAGAACACCAGCGCGACGGCCACGAACACGCGTTTCATCTGGCAGTCCTGCCGAGCGACCGGTAGTACTCCTGCACCAGCTTCCGGAATTCCTCGGGCACTTCATCCGAGCCGGAGAGGACGATGGTGTTGGCGGCTTCCGACTGGCGCCGGAGGCCGAATTCGAAGCGTTTGAGCCCTTCGGCGATCGTCGACTGCAGGCGCGCCAGCTCCTGGACGTTCTGGTAGACACGCGGGTCGTCCAGCTGGCGAAGCGCGCGCAGGATCTCGTCGAGGTCGCGCGGATCGATGTTCTCCGCCGCAAGATCGCGCCGCAGCGCCTGCAGATCGCCCGTGTACTGCCGCACTTCACCGCGCAGCTGGCGAACGTCTTCCTCGGTCAGGCGCCAGTTGCGATAGTCCCATCCACCGCCCCAGCCGCCGCCCCAGTTGGCGCCGCCCCACGCGCCGCCGTTGAACCCGTTGCCGATGTTGCCGCCGTTGAAGTCGCCGCCACGGCCGCCGGCCTGCTGGCCGTCACCGCCGCCGGAACCGTCGGCCTGACCCTGACCCTGGCCTTCGCCCTGGCCCTGCCCTTGACCTTGACCCTGGCCGTGGCCTTCCGAGCCCTGCTGGCCCTGACCCTGCTGACCTTGACCCTGCTGACCTTGACCCTGCTGGCCTTGACCCTGCTGGGCCTGCTGCTGCCCCTGCTGGCCCTGCCCCTGTCCCTGCTGTTGGCCCTGGCGACCCTGCTGCCCCTGCTGCTGACCGCGCTCGCGCGTGCGCTCTTGCAGTGACTCGGCCGCGCGCGCGAGACGGCGTGCGCGCTCCAGCGCGTTCTCCATCCGGTTGGCGTTCTCGGTGCCCTGGCCCAGCGCGCCTGCGGCCTCGCCGAGACGCTTCCTCATTTCGTCGATGCCGCCGGCGATGTCATTCTCGGCGGCGTCCACGGTCTGCGGCGTTGCCCCGCGGTTGACCAGGTTCTGCGAGTAGCGCAGCTTGTCGGCCAGCCGGTTGTCGCGGATCGATCCCGCAGCCTCGGCCATCTTGCGCGACGCGGCGCGCTCGGTCGCGGCAGAATCGCGCGCCGCCCGATCGAGCTGCTGTTCGAGCGCGTTGAGCTTTTCCTCGAGATCGGTCTTCTGCTCGTTGACCTTCCCGGCCTGGTCGCGGCGGGTCGCGTTGTTCGGCAACGCCGCTACCTGCCGCGCATCGCCGGCGATCTCATTCTGCTGACGGGCGATTTCGTCCGCTTCGCGGATGGCATCCTTCACGTCGCGTTCGGCGCGGCCCGCCTGGTTCTGCTGCAGCCGGCGCTCGGTCTCCCTCAAGCGCTCGAGCGCTGACGCGGCCTGAGCCGCCGCGTTGGCGTCGCCGCCCGCGGCGGCGCGCCGCATGGCGTCGGCCGCCTGCTGCATCTGCCGCGCCGCTTCCTGCAGATCAGGACGATTCTCTTCGCGGGCGAGGCGCTCGAGGCGCCGCGCCGCCTCCTCCGCCTGCTCTGCGAGCGCGCGCTGCTGTGCGGCGCCGCCTGATCCGCTGCTGCTGCCCTGTTCCAGCGCGCGCAGCCGCTGCCGCGCGGCCTCCTGTTCCTGACGCCGCGCCAGCTCCTTCAGCTTCTCGAGCAGTTCGTCGACCTCGCGATCGCCGCTCTGCTGCTGCGCCTGGCTGGCGGTCTCGTAGCGGTTGGCCATCTTCTCGAGCTCCTGCTCGAAAATTTCGGCCAGCTCCTGCTGCTGCGCGCTGCCGCCGCCGCCCCCGCCGCCGCCGCCCTGCTGCTGGACGCTGATCTGCTGCTCGTA
>Ga0134127_10002582_pt1 | contig 13041 bp, 12 predicted proteins | sample KB31753_FD_96459 | JGI IMG/M metagenome (GOLD analysis project Ga0134127, IMG submission 96459) | Terrestrial soil microbial communities with excess Nitrogen fertilizer from Kellogg Biological Station, Michigan, USA - KB3-175-3 | ecosystem: Environmental > Terrestrial > Soil > Unclassified ...
CGGCATACGCATCCACTATGAGTTCACGAATAAATCCGCCGTTGCGTATGACATGATCTACGCCGTCACAGATCCGCGTCTTACCTCGATCTTCAAAGACGTCCGCCTGGAACGTACCTACGTTCATCACGCAAGCGGATTTGAATTGCTTGCATCGGAGACTCCAAGCCGTCTCACGTTGGCGCTCGACCAGTGGTTGCCTGCTCGCTACCTTGCATCGTTCACCTGGCCGGTTCCTGTGCAGCGTGTCGAGCGTCGTGCTGATGGGATCACCTACTACAACAAGTCGCGAGCGGTCGACCAGCCTTTTATCGCCACGCTGTCTGCAGACAGAAGCTGGGTGGTCGCGAGCTTCACAAACAAGACAGGCAATGTTTGGAGTAATCCGGAACTGACATGTCAACACGTTGATCCCCAGGTGTCCCTTGCAGCGGGAGGGCAGGCGGTATTGGAGATGAAGATACTTATTCTCCGTGGTTCGCTGGATGAAGCTTTTAAGCGTGCTATCCGGCAACACAAGTCACTCAAGTCCTGAGTGTCAGTCGTGCAATTTGCAATTCACGACTCTTAGCACGTCGACAAACTACACATTGCTCGCCTGAGAATCATCCAGGATCGGTCGATGATGCCTGACGCGAGAAGGCGCTTGAATGCGCTTGCGAATGAGGCGGTGTGCGCACCGAGCTCAAAGTCCAATACGCAAACCGCCCGAAGCGCAAACAAGGACCAAGATCAAACGCTGGCGCGCGCTTTGATGGCTCGTAGCCGACACGTCACTTCGCTCATCCCTTACGGAACCGCACCGGGGTTAGCATCGAAACCTGTCTGCGATAGGTCTCATACTTTTCGCCGTAGGCATGTATCAGATCGCGCTCCTCGAACTGTATCGCTATAAGGATATAGGCCAGCGTCATCACCGCGAAGAACAGATGACCGATCGACATACGGGGAGTGGCCCAAAAGGCGATGATAAACCCCATGTAAATTGGGTGACGCACCGCCTTGTACAATACCGGGGTTCTGAAAGGAAGCTCGGGGCACTCCGTTCCCTTCAGATAGCAAACAACCTGTTTGAGACCGAAGAGGTTGAAGTGGTCTACCAGGAATGTTGAGACCAAAACGGTCAGCCACCCCACCCAGAAAAGCCCTTCCAACACGATTCGGGCGGTTGAGTTCTGCACGTCCCAGGCGACGCGCGCATTCCCGATCGGGCGCCACTGCCAGAACAAGAGCAACAGAGTCAAGCTTGCGATCAACACGTACGTGCTGCGTTCAAGCAGCGGCGTGACCACTTTGGTCCACCTTTGCTTGAACCAGGTTCTCGCCATTACGCTGTGTTGAACAGCAAACAGGCTCAGCAGCAGCGCGTCGATGATCAACCTCATCGCGAGCGATTCGCCCTGTCCCGCCGGCGAAAGGTCGATCGAGCGCGGCACGATCAGCGGCTTGCCCGCTCCGTACAGATTGCCCCCTCCAACGAACCCGATGGCGTAGAGGAACGTTCCGAAGAAGATGAAATAACAGACCACACCATAGACAAACCCCACGATTCGAGTGACCATTAGCGTCCTCCTTACGGTTCCAGTGTCTATTGTCCCGATGAAGCCGGTATTAAGATTGGCGTCATTATATACCTGAGCAACCGGGCGTCAAATCTGAAAGGTGTCCGGCGTGCAATTTGCAATTCGCAAATTTGCAACGCTGCTGCTCTACTCGATTCAAGGAACGCTTGACGGTTGTCATGGCCGGTCAATATCATTCGCCCTACTCGGCGCGTGCCAAACAGTTACGATTTGCCAAAGGCGGAACGGTTGATCGGCCAGTCACGAGGCTTGATGGGATTAACACAACTCACCGGCGAAGTGCTCGACGAGAAATACCGCATCGAGAAGGAACTCGGCAAAGGCGGGATGGGTTCGGTCTATCTCGCTACTCACCTGGGCACCAGCAGACCGGTTGCAGTCAAAGTAATCACGCCACAGTTCATGATGAACGACGAGTTCGTCGAACGCTTCAGGCGCGAGGCAAGGGCCGCAGGCCGCCTCCATCACCCGAACGTCGTCAATGTCACCGACTTTGGATTCGCCAACGTCGAAGGCGCCCGAATCGCATACCTGGTTATGGAATACCTTGACGGGTGCACGCTTGCCGACGTTCTCGCAGAGGAGTCCCGGCTGCCTATCGACTGGGTCGTGGATATCATTGAACAGGCATCCTCAGCCGTCGACGAAGCGCACCAACAGGGTACCGTTCATCGCGACCTCAAACCCGACAACATCTGGCTCGAGCCAAATCGGCGCGGCGGATACACTGTCAAGGTCCTTGACTTTGGCCTCGCCAAGCTCGGCGATGTTCACACCGCGGGTGAGGGCAGCGGGTCTCTACCTGAATCATCGGGTTCTGTGGACACTGCCAAACTGTCTCGAGATTCTGCGACTCTTATTGACCATTCGCGCACCACCGGGGTTATCGGAGCGAGGACTTATGCGCAAGCGGCAGATCCGTCCGAAGCCGCCACTCAAATACACCAGCCTACGGTAAAGGACGAATCAGCGGGGAGCAACGGCGCCGACAGTGAAGCGGCAACTCAAATCCAGCACGTTGGGTCCTCAGAAGCGGTGACCCTGGTGCGCCCAGCGGTTGAATCAGAAGACGAGCGCACGCGAATGTTCGACTTTACGACGGCGGAAAATCAGGCTCGCGAAACCGTTCCCGCCGACGGTTTGACACGTGTCGGATCGATTCTGGGGACGCCGATCTACATGTCGCCGGAACAATGCCGAAGCGAAGCGCTTGATGCCCGCAGCGACATCTATAGTCTCGGCGTCATCGCGTATCAGATGCTTGCCGGTGAGCCGCCATTCCAGGGTCCTCCTTTCGAGCTGATGACGCTCCATATGGAGTCCCCGCCGCCTCCCCTCAGACAAAAGCGCCGGATCCCCAGGCGAATGGCTGCTGTTGTTATGTCCGCGCTATCGAAAAACCCCGGAGATCGCCCTGCCACCGCCGCCGGTTTTGCCAGCGCGCTGCACGCGACCTCCGAAGGGACCGGCGCGTTGTTGCGGCGCGCGTTCGCGCTGTACATCGAGCACTTCCCAAAGTTCTTCCGCGTTACGCTGCTGATGTATCTGCCGTTGATCGCATTGCAAACCGCCCTGTTTGTAATCTCGGCGATGCGTCCGGAAGTCCCAAAGCCCGAACCGGCCGTCGCCGGAGGTGTGAACTTTACGACGTCTGCCTCGGGTGTCGTCGAGGTTACGCTCTCAATAGTAACGTTTTTTGCATCGTTTATTATTAATGCCATTATCATTGGGGCAACGATACGACTTGTGACCCAACTCTATTTGTCGCCGTTGAGACCGCTACAAATCAAGACGGCGTATCGAGCAGTCAAGAAGAGGCTGAAACCCCTTCTGTATACACTGTTTATTTCTTCGATCCGATGGATACCGGGACTGATCTTGCTGATTCCCGGCGTGATCATGTTCATCAGGTACTCGCTCGCCGGGCCGGTAGTAATGATGGAGGGACTGAAAGGCAAAGCGGCGTTGATGCGGTCAAAGACTTTGGTCAAACGCTGTTGGCGCTCGGTGATTGTGATTCTGCTGTTTCAGTGGGCTATCCCGGGCATCGCGGCGTCGCTTGTGGCAATTCCTGTCGCCATCGCTTTCAAGCTGGCAAGGATTCCGCAAGCGCCGATGCTTACAGGGCGGGTCACATCACTCGTGGTTGTGATGCTCAACGTGATCATCGTCCCGCTCATCGCTACTCTTACAGCTCTGCTTTATCTGAAGGCGCGACAGATTGGCGGCGAGACCCTGAGAGAAGCTCTTAGCCAGTTCGAAGAGGAGGACACGCCGCGAACAAAATGGCAGATGCGCATGAGAGAGCGTTTGCACACCACGACAAAGTCATAATTCGGTTTAGACGGCGAATCCGATGACTCTGATACGAGCTCGATAGCCGATCGTTGACCCCGGTAATAAAGGAACAGGAACTGAATCCACCAACGGAAGTAATCCACGACGAACCGTCGTCGGTTGAACCCAGTGGCGCGCCGAAGCTTGCGCGGCGGCTCGGGTTGTTCGATGCGACGATGATCGTGATGGGCGGAATCATCGGCTCGGGCATCTTCATCAATCCATATGTTGTCGCCCGACAAGTCCACTCACCCTTATTGATCCTGGGCGCCTGGGCTGCCGGCGGCTTGATCGCGCTGGCCGGTGCATTCATATACGCCGAGTTGGCTACTTTGCGTCCCAACGTCGGCGGACAGTATGCCTATATACGCGAAGCTGTTCATCCCGCGGCTGCTTTCATTTACGGCTGGACCCTCTTGCTGGTCGTTCAGAGCGGAGGAATGGCGGCGGTGGCCGTTACATTCGCGAGCTATTTTCTGGACCTGACTCGCCTTGGAATCGCAGATTGGGTTGTTGCGGCGATCGCCCTTGGGTGTTTGACGCTGATTAACTGCATTGGCGTTCGATCGGGCAGCATCGTGCAGAGCGGTTTGATGGTCCTCAAGATCGTGGCGATCATCGCATTGATAGTGTTCGGTCTGACCGTCGACTGGCAGTCGTCTGGCACACGAGCGTCGCAGCAGGACTTGCTTCCCCGCACAGGTTTGTCTCTGATCACGGCATTTGGTGCGGCGATGGTGCCGGTGCTTTTTGCGTACGGAGGGTGGCAGACGTCGAGCTTTGTTGCCGGGGAAATGCGCGAACCGAAAAAGAACCTCCCGCGAGGCCTGGTAATCGGCGTCTCGGGAGTGATCGTGCTGTATCTGCTTGTTAATTTTGTTTATTTGAATGCGCTGGGCGTAGAGGGTCTGGCCAGCACCACCACTCCTGCTTCCGAAGTAATGTTCCTGGCTCTTGGAGAAAAGGGACGAAAGTTGATTGCGGTGGGAATTGCAATCTCGACTCTTGGGTTCTTGAGTCAGGGGATGCTCACCGCCCCGCGCGTTTACTTTGCAATGGCAGATGACGGCCTCTTCTTCAAAAGCGTCGCCTGGCTTCACCCGCGCGCGAGAGTCCCCGTGGTTGCCATAGCTTTGCAGGGTGTAATGGCAATCGTGATCGCCATGTCCGGCAAGTATGAGCAGATCCTGGACTACGTTGTCTCGGTCGATTCGATATTCTTCGGGTTGACTGCTGCATGTTTGTTTGCGCTTCGCAGGCGGGAAGCGAGCACCAGCGAGGGCACGATGTTCGGCTTTTGGCTGAAGGTCAGCTCAATAATGATCGTATTGTTTATCGCCGCCGAATGGCTGGTTGCCGCGAGCGCTATTTACAAGTCCCCACGGAACAGCTTGATCGGAGTGGCGATACTCATCGCCGGAATCCCTGTCTATTACTTTTGGCGATGGAGAAACAAACGTGGCGGAAACGAATCGCGCTAAACGATCGGAATATATCGAATGGGCAAAGACCCGATCCGGAGCCAGATTCAACCTGGCTACCAGCGGGATCCCGCATTATCCAATCGCAGAACTCGGAGCAACAATCGAAGACATTGAGTTGAGCGGCCCGAGCTGGTACGGCTACGAGCCCCTGCAAAAAGCCCTGTCAGCGAAGTGCGGCGTGAAGACCGAAAACGTTGTCGCCGCTACCGGGACTTCGATGGCTAACTTTCTGGCGATGGCTGCGATTCTCGATCCTGGAGATGAAGTAGTCATCGAACATCCTGCCTATGACCCGCTCGTTGCCGGAGCCGCCTTTCTAAACGCCAGGATCGTGCGATTCGAGCGGCGGTTCGAAAACGGGTTTCGTGTTGACCCGAGTGAATTGGAGCGCACGGTAACAAATCGCTCCCGGCTTATCGTGCTCACGAACATGCATAACCCGAGTAGTGCTCTGGTCGACAACGATACGCTCCGGCAGATTGGAGAAATTGCGCGGCGGGTCGGAGCACGGGTGCTGGTTGACGAAGTTTATCTCGAGACCCTGTTTGATAAGTTCCCGGGCTCGGCCTTTCATCAGGGCTCCGAATTCGTCGCCACCTCGAGCCTCACAAAGGCGTACGGGCTGAGCGGACTGCGGTGCGGGTGGGTTCTCGCGGAGCCCGAACTTGCGACAAAGATATGGCGACTGAACGATCTGTTCGGAAACGTTCCGGCCCATCCGCCTGAGAGGCTAAGCGTAGTCGCGCTAAAGAAGCTCGACGCCATAGCGGACCGAGCTCGCTCGCTGCTTGATCGAAACCGCCCGGTGCTCGATCAGTTTCTTGACTCGCGAGACGATCTCGAAACGATCCGTCCGGGGATCGGGACAGTTGTGGCGCCGCGAGTGAAACGGGGCCGGGTGAGTGAACTTTGCGCGCTGCTTCGCGAGAAATATGAGACGTCGGTCGTGCCGGGGACGTTCTTTGAGATGCCCGATCATATTCGAATCGGGATCGCCTGCGATCCGGATATGCTGGTGGGCGGACTCGAGAGACTCGGCGCGGCTCTCGACGAGCTTAACGGGAGAAGCTGATTGCCAGGCCGTTTGGAGGAGATGGTTGATGCCGAATAGAACACATGTCATGCGGTGGATCATATATGTGATCGGCTTAGCCGGGATCAACTTACTTGTGAGCTTTGGTCTGACACTGGCTGTATTTCATATCTTTTTTCGGGGCGACCGGTTTCTCGCGATTGTGCCCGTCGTTCTGGCGCTGCCCGCAATCGTCCTTCAACCCTGGTTCCTTGTCCTCTTTTTTGCACCTACCGGCTACATCGCTCCTTTGCTAACAACGGTCATCACAATCTTTGTTTACCGATCGTTTCATCGCCACGGATTTCTGGAACGTCCTAAGAGATTCCTCTTGAGATTCAAGCCGCGAACAATGGTGGCAATCGCAGGGGGGTTCTTTGCGCTCGCAGTCTCGGTGGCGGTCGCACGGTACGTGGATTTTCCGGCGTTGAATCACGGCCTGCCGCCATCCGTTCAGTTCCTGGGATTGAATGTCATCGACAGCCGCTACTACTGTCTCGGCGAATTCATTGATTCTGAATGGGCGTGGCAAGCGCGCGCGCCCGAGTCGGAATTGGAGCGGCTCGTAGCAAGATTTAAGCTTAGTCCGCTGGATCGTGGCGAGATCCCAGACCAATTTCATAGCTTGCCTCCCTATTGGTGGCATCCTTCAATTACCGAGCGAACAAGGGTGCTATCAACCTCGAACTTCCCGTTGCATGAGCGAGGGGCTGACGGCTGGCATGCTGTTGCGACCTGGAGCCCCGAGGACGAATTGTTACACGTCTGGATCAAGGTCAACCTCTAGACTTCGACCCGAGCGTTCATGTCGTGATCAGAAAAAACCCCTATGAGAACGCCAGATCGCCTCAAGAGAATCGATTAGTAATTGTATTCACCGCTCTGGCTGCCGCCTCCGGCGCAATGGAGATCGCCGGCCAGGCTATCGGGTCTCGAACAATCGTCTACATCTTCAAGCCGCTTACGATGCTCTTCATAATTGGCATCGCGCTTATCGGGATCAGTGACTCAAAGAGCTATCGTAAGCTGATTGTCGCGGCGCTTTGCTGTTCATTGGCTGGCGATGTACTTCTGATGTTGCCCTCCGACCAGTTTGTTCCGGGGCTGCTCAGTTTCCTGATCGCGCACTGCTTTTACATAGCTGCATTTAGAACACGGCCATCGGGTCTGTTGTCGACAAGGTTCGGCTTGGCGTGTCTGGGATACGGCAGCCTGATGCTGTGGCTCTTATTCCCTTATCTGGGAGATATGAAGCTGCCGGTATTGATCTATCTTATTGTGGTGCTGTTGATGGCCTGGCGGGCTCTGACCAGGTGGTCGATGAACCGAAATCGACGAGCGCTGCTTGCCGCGCTTGGAGCGAGCGTGTTTGTGGTGTCCGATTCGATGATTGCGATCAACCGTTTCTATGTGCGGTTCCGATTAGCCGACTTGTTGATTATGCTGACTTACTTTGTAGCCCAGTGGTTGATAGCTATGTCTGTGGGGCGCTCCGGCCGTTTGCACTCGCCGAATCGCGAGTAGGTTGAAGTTCGGGGTACAACGCCAAGGCGCTGAAGACGTCTCCGGTAATCCCCCAACCGGCAGGTTGGGGATTAGCTGAGTGTCGTCGGGCTGTTCGGCTGTAGGCTGGAATGAAATATCCCCCAACCCTCCGGTTGGGGGATTACCGAGCAAAGCTTGTCGTTTGGCGGTAGACCCGAGTGTTGTATCCGCACTACGGTTTGGTTGCGAAGGCCACGTTGACCCTTGTGCCCTCATCAACAACCACGGCGTTGATGTACGCGGAACGCCTCTTGTTTGAATCCTCACCCGCTGCCATCCCACCGTTGGACTGGCTCCCCTGCACTTCGCTTGTAGTAACAGTCAGTCCCGCACCCTCCAGACGCTCCTTGTAAAAACCGATCACCTTGGTCGGCGTGTCCTTTGTCAGGAAGTGAAAACCGCCCGTCTCTCCGTCCTTGGTGTGCGCCTCGAAACTTCCTTCGGTTACGGCGTTGGGATAAGCAGGGAGCCACTCGGGGAGCTTGATTGCGGAACCGCTGCCGAATCTGGCTGTGCCGTCAGCCGATTTCACCTCAAGTGAACCCTTGGACTCATCGCCTTTAGCCTCGAAAGTCACTGTATCCTCTCCGTTCTTCTTGACGCTGAGCTTCCCGTTTTCCACATCGTCAACATCGACCGTCACGACTTCCCCGGTCTTCTTGTCTTTGATTGTGAGGAGGCCCTTTTCTTCGTCAACGGAGACGAGCTCGACATCCGGGTCAGCGGCAATGACCATCTTCGCGATTGCTAATGCGGGGTTCTTCTCTATCTCCTTTGCCTTATTCCTGACAAAATAGATCAGCGCCATCACGCCGATTACCCCAAGCACGACGAACGTGCCGCATCCCGCTAGCACCCACACCAATACCTTTGATTTCTTTTCCGGTGGGGGAGGGAATGACTGTTGAGGCGGAAACGCCTGCGGGCCAGGACCTCCGATCGGGGTTGTCGGCGGCACATAGTTTGACATTGGAATCTCCTTTTCTAATTAACACCTCACTTCAGCGAGGTGTCCCGCGGCCACCTGCGGCCCGGGTTTCCATTAGGTGGCCGCGACCAAGATCCAAGTCGTCGCGCCCCCAACACCCAACTGACTGAAGTCGGGTGTTAATGAAAAACGCGAGGATGCCAGGATCGGATTCATCCTTTGACGCGACTCATTAACGGTCCTGAAGCTCCAGCAACACCATTCTAGGACACTACTCGCGTTTGAGCGGCCGCCCCATTAGCTGGTTAGCGGCCTCGTTCGCCGGTTTGTCCTCATAGAGCAAAGCATGGATGCTTTCAGTAATCGGCATCTCTATTCCCAGGCGTCTGCCGAGCTCGTAGATCGAGCTCGTTGTCTTCACGCCCTCGGCGACTTCGCGCATCTCGCCGAGAATCTCCGCAAGTCTTCGACCCCTGCCCAACTCGATCCCCACGTGACGGTTACGCGAGAGCTCGCCGGTGCATGTCAGCACCAGATCGCCAAGCCCGGCTAGGCCCGCCAGCGTCTCTGCTCGCGCGCCCCGGGCCAGCGCCAACCGCGTCATCTCCGCGAGCCCGCGGGTTATGATTGCCGCTACCGCGTTAGTCCCGAAACCCAAACCGCGCACGACGCCGGCCGCAATCGCCACAACGTTCTTGACCGCTCCGCCAAGCTCGACCCCGACAACGTCGGTGTTGGTGTAAACGCGAAACGACCCCGAGCTCAGTGAATGCTGGATCATTTCGCTCGACCCTCGGTGCAGGCTGGCGGCAACGATTGCGGTCGGATCACCCTTTGCCACCTCAAGCGCAAAGCTCGGACCTGATAACGCCACATATTGCGGTTCGAAGCTGTCACGCAAGACGTCGGCAACCACTTCCTCCATGCGCATCAGGGTGCTGTTCTCCACGCCCTTTGCGGCGCTGACCAGCACGGTTTCGCTCCTCAAGTGCCGGCGGAGACTTGTTATCATCTCGCGCATCGCATGAGATGGTACAACCAGCAGCGCGAAGTCTGCGCCTTCGACTGCATCCTCAACTGCGGTCGTTGCGCGGATGTTCGCGGGGAGCTCGAAGTCCGAAAGATAGAACGGATTTCTGCGAGTGCGATTGATCTCCCTCGAAACCTCGGGCTCGCGCGCCCACAGCCTCACCTCAAGTTGATTCCGCGCGGCGACCATCGCCAGGGCGGTACCCCAACTCCCGGCTCCGATGACCGCGACTCGATTAGCGGGGCCAGCCTCGGGATCGGTTCCCATCAGCGTTGGCCTCCGCCCAACCCGCTTCCGGCGGAGCCTGTCTCGGCGCCGACCGGCTTGACTCGCACACCTATCTTGTTTTCCGTACCGTGCAACAGCCGATTGATGTTTTCGTGATGAGTCGCCACGATCAGCGCGCATCCTGCGATCGCCACGATAAGCAACGCCTTCAGGTGCTCGCTAGGCAAAAGCCACCCATAAAAGAGCAAGGTCCAAATGGGGACGGCGGCGGTAGCGATGATCGATCCGAGCGACACGTAACGAGTGAAGTAAACGATTACACCCCAAAGAATTAGCGTTGCGAGCACCGAATAGGGAGCGAGAGCCAGATACACGCCCACGCCGGTAGCGACCCCTTTTCCGCCGCGAAATCCGAGAAAGATTGGGAAAATGTGACCAATGATTGCGGCGATCGCAGCGGCCCCGATCCAAAAGTAGTCATCATTGGCTACCATTCGCATCAGCATGACAGCGGCGACCCCTTTGGCGACGTCACACACATATGTCAGGAGGCCGCCTTTGACGCCGGCGCGTCGCGTCACGTTTGTTGCGCCAATTCCACCGGAACCGATCTGACGAACGTCTTCCCCGCTGGTGAACAGATACTTCACGAATAGATAGCCGAACGGTATTGACCCAAGGAGGTATGAGATAACTACGCAGATGATCTTGGGGGCCATGATACGGATTCGCCTCGCTTGCGGCAGAATATATCAAACCTGAAGTAAGATGCCAGTGTCGGGGAGGAGAAGGCAGAAGGCAGAAGGCAGAAAGCAGTCTACTGGCTACTGCCTTCTGCCCACTGCCTTCTGCTACCGCCTTCTGCCCTCTACGCCTCAGGATCCGAGGCCGTTGCCGGGGCGCCTTTCCTATCGGCGGCGCGAATGATGTTGGTTTCGTCGAGATAGAATGAACGTGTGCCGGTTACTCCAACCTTCTCCGGGACTGCCGTAACCTGGAAACCACCAGGCTTGACTCGAATCTCAAACCGATACCCAATCAGTTTTCCGTTCGAAGGATCATTGATGTAGCGATTCTTTATTAACTGATCGAGAGTTCCGTACTCGCCGCCCGACTCAACCGCATAACGGGCTTCTCCAGCGGCGATTGCCCGAAGCCGCGCCATCGCAGCGGTTTCATTGGCGGCGGTCACCAGCACCGATTGTTGCTGAGGTCGTTCGTCCTGGCTCGCACAAGCCGTTAGAGCTGCCAGCATGAGACTGAGCAGAATAGCCCTTGCCAAAAGCGATTTCATCTATTCCTTCTCCTTGCTAAGTGGGGGGCGCGCAGTTATTGGAGGGTCGAGCCTATCTTATTTTTGATCTGTGTTCCGGGCAACAGTAAATTTGGCGCTCTGAGAATAGGTCCAATAGGTCCTATATGCCATTCCATCTTGACGCAGCCGCCGCGGATAGGTAGGTTAGCGGCGATATTATCACAGTCATACCAGACGCCGGCGCACGTTTCTTATTGTGGTCTGTCCTTCTCGACAAGTCGTTCGCTCGTGCATGAATTGAATGCACGATTCATTGCTGTTCAACTCTTCGATTAGCTAAAGGAGAAACCATGGCAAAGACCGTAGCAAAGCTCGTCGGTGTGGTGTTCATTTTGGTCGGGATCGCTGGCTTTTTTGCCCACGACCTCCTCGGCGCTCACCTGGGGACGGCGCACAACGTCGTGCACCTCGTCTCGGGAGCGATTTCCTTGTATCTAGGAACAAAGGGGTCGCTGTCTTCTGCCCGCCAGTTCTGCATCGTCTTCGGGCTTGTGTATGGTTTGCTGGGCGCTGTTGGTTATTTTGTTGGGACGGGACCTGAACACTTGCTCGAACTCCCCTCGTTGGTGTTGGGAACGAAGGATCACATTATTCACATTGCAATTGGGTTAATCTATCTGATCGGCGGATTGACGACTAAAACAGCCTGAGGGGCAGAAGTCAGAAGTCAGAGGTCAGGCAGTCAGAGGTCAGAAGTCAGAGATCAGAACTCTGGTCTCCGACCTCTCAAGCTCTGCCCTCTGACTTCCTGACCTCTGACTTCTGACCTCTGACTTCTGACCTCTGACTTCTGACCTCTGACTTCTGACCTCTGACCTCTGACCTCTGACCTCTGACCTCTGACCTCTGACCTCTGACCTCTGACCTCTGACCTCTGACCTCTGACCTCTGACCTCTGACCTCTGACCTCTGACGCCGTTATCTTCCGAGCAGATCGTCGAGCTGTTCGAGATCGTGGACTACGATCCAGTTCGTGGGAGCGAGCGATTCTCCGTGCCTTTTCGCCTGCGTGCCGCTAATCCAGACTCGCGTCGAGACTGGGAGACGTCTCGAGATTGCCTCAAGCTCCTGGTTGGCGCCGGTGTATGCGGTGCTAAGACTCAAGGACAGTACGCGTGCTTTCGTCAACCGGACGGCGAGCGCGATTTCGGCCGCCGGAACGTCAGCTCCCAAAAATACAACTCGCCAGCCGTGTGCCGCCCCAAGCAACGCAGCAAGCAATGATCCGAACTCGTTCCGCCCGCCCGCTGGCGTTGTCAGCACGATGGTTTCAGCGTCATCCGATGTCGCGCACAACCTGAAGAGTGAACCCATCAGGTTGCGGAGTAATCCCGAAGCTAGACGCTCGTGAGCCACACCAAACTCCTTGTGAGCCCGACGTTCGCCGACTTGGTCAAAGATCGGTGCGATGATTTGCTTGACTACGTCTCGCACAGGGAACAGCGTCGCGGCGCGCGCAAGTTCCTGGTCTGCGGCGACCACATCCATTGCCCCAACCGCTTCGATGAAGCGCTCGCGC
>Ga0134127_10002583_pt1 | contig 13041 bp, 8 predicted proteins | sample KB31753_FD_96459 | JGI IMG/M metagenome (GOLD analysis project Ga0134127, IMG submission 96459) | Terrestrial soil microbial communities with excess Nitrogen fertilizer from Kellogg Biological Station, Michigan, USA - KB3-175-3 | ecosystem: Environmental > Terrestrial > Soil > Unclassified ...
GCCGGATCGATTCCACGACTCGCCGATGCGTCGATCGATGGACGCGTGCTCCTGGCATCGGTGCTCGTCACTCTTGGCTGCGGCGCGGCATTTGGCTTTTTCCCCGCGCTCCGCGCCGGTCGCGCCGAGATCGTCGACGACTTGCGGGATGGCGGCAGAGGCGCGACGGGCGGCGTGTCCCGAGATCGCGTCCGCCGCGCCCTCATCGTGGCGGAGGTCGCATTCTCGTTCATACTGCTCGCCGCCGCGGGTTTGCTCACGCGAAGCCTCGTGAATCTGCTGCACGTGCCAATGGGCTTTCAGACCCACAATCTCGTGGAGGGCTACACCTGGCTCCCCGCCACGCGTTACGCCGATTCGCTGAGCCAGAAACAATTCTTTGATCAGGCCACGCAGGCCCTGGGGCAGATCTACAAGCCTTCGAACGTCACCGTCGTGAGCGACCTGCCCATCGAGGGAGGCACGTCTGGCAACGTGACGGTGGAAGGGCATGCGGGCTCGGACTCGGCCCCGACTGCTGAGAAGCGCATCGTGGGCGCGAACTACTTCGACGTGCTCGGCGCGCGCATCGTTCAGGGCCGGGGATTCGCGTCGACCGACGTCATTGGCAGCCCGCCGGTGATCGTGATCAACCAGACGCTGGCAAAGAAGCTGTTTCCGGACGAAACAGCGGTCGGAAAGCGCGTCGCATTCGGCTGGGGAATCGACGGCTATCAGACCGTGGCGGGAGTCGTTGCGGATCTCCGCGAGGGTGCGTTGAACGCCGAGTCGCTGCCGGCCATTTACATCTCGGCGGAACAGCGACCGAACTCGTCGATGCACTTTCTCGTCCGCACGAGCGCACCGATCGCGACGGTCACGACGACCTTCCGGGAGGTGCTGCGGCGGCTCGACCCCACGATCCCGCTCGTCGAGGCGCGCACGATCGACGGCGTCGTACGCGGCAACGTCGAGCAGCCTCGCCTGACGATGATCCTGCTCGCGGCATTCGCGGCCGCGGCGCTGCTGCTCGCGGCGATCGGCCTGTACGGCGTCATCAGTTATTCAGTGGCCCAGCGCACGCAGGAGCTCGGCGTGCGCGCGGCACTGGGCGCTCTGCCGCGCGACCTGATGCGACTGGTCGTGGGCCAGGGCCTTGGCCTGGCGGCCGTCGGGATCGCACTCGGTTTCCTCGGCGCGCTTGGCGTACACGGGCTGGTCGCGTCGCAGCTTTTTGGCGTCGGCGCCTCCGACCCGCTCAGCCTCGCCGTCGCGGCGACGACGTTGATCGGCGTCGCGACGCTCGCGTGTGTCGCGCCCATGCGGCGCGCGGCGAGCTCCGATCCGCTGGAGGCGTTGCGCGCGCAGTAGCGCGCGGGAGCGCGGAGTTGCGCGGAGTAGCGCGTCTCGCTAGGGCATTCTCATCCCTGACCGGAGTTCGGGCAGCCGCCTGCCAAGAAATTCCTCGACCGGTTGCGGCCCGCTCCCCATGTGGTGCTCGTCCATCAGATTGATGAGTCGCGCGTTGGTGAGCGCGGCCGTCGCATCGACGCCGCGCTCCTTGATGAGGTACGCGGCCCAGAGGTGGCTCGCGCGCCAGGCGATCGTGCAATGGAGCAGCACTTTTCCATTCGAGCTTCGCACGGCGTCCGCGAACTTCGCGACCGTGGAGGTATCGTAGGGAAACTCCGTGTTCCCGCGGACCGGCAGGTAGACATACTTCATTCCGAGTTCCTTCACGAGCGCCGCTTCGTCGAACGAGACGGATTCTCGCATTTCCTCCGGCGACCGAAGATTCACCACGGTCGTCACCCCGCGTGCCTTCATCTCGCGGAGTCCGCGTTCGGACGGCTGGCCAGCGATGAACATGTCCTGGCCCACGCTCACGAACGTTTCCTCGAACAGTCCGGACGGATCGAAGCGGGTCGGGCTGCTCACGGTCACGGGCCCAGTGGTTCCGACGAACCGCTGGGCGGTCGCGATGGCAGGCGTGATCATGCAGGCGAGTGCCAGACTCGCGCACGGACGGAGCTTCATGCGACACCTCGGGTGGTGAGTGGCGGTTCAGTGAACGGGGGTTGGCGAACGTCAAAGCGCTCGCGGTAGACGGCGGGCGTCACGCCGAAGCGGCGCTCGAACGCCCGGCGGAAGACATCTTCACTGCGATATCCGACCGAGCGTCCAACCGCGGCGACGCTCAGGCGGCCCGATCCCAATCGGCGTCCCGCTTCGGCAAGTCTGGCCTCCTCGACGAAGGCGGCGGGCGTGATCCCGAATCTGGCCTTGAAGACCCGCGAGAATTGCCGAACGCTCATGCACGCGTACCGCGCCATGTGTTCGACGGTGAGATGCGATCGCAGATGTCCCTGGACCCATGCGGCGAGATCCGCGAACCTGTCGGTCGCGTCGAGCTGAAATTGCAGCGGTTCGGAGAACTGCGCCTGGTCGCCGGGCCGCTTGTAGTAGACGACCATCTCGCGCGCGACGGCGAGCGCGAGACGTGGCCCGCAGTCCTCGGCGATCAGCGCGAGCGCGAGGTCGATGCCCGCGGTGATGCCGGCCGACGTATAGAAAGGCCCATCCTTGACGTAGACGGCGTCAGCATCGACTCGGAGCTTTGGAAAGCGACGCTCCACGTCGCGGACGGCGCTCCAGTGTGTCGCCACGCGTCGCCCGTCGAGCAGACCCGTCGCCGCCAGGCCATAGATCCCGGTGCACACGCTCACGACGCGTCGCGCCCGCGGGGCTCGCTCAGCCAACCAGATGGCGGCCTGACGTCCAAGGCCCAGCTCGCGAAGCCCGGCGCCTCCGGGCACCACGATCGTGTCGAAGCTCGGTGCGGCCGCCGCTGAACAGTGCGCGTCGAACGTCACGCCGGAGCTCGCGGTAAACCGCCGCCCGCCGAGGCCGACGATGACGACCTCGTATGGCGACTCGCCCCGTTCGCCTGCTCCGTCGGACGCGGCATCTCTCGCGAACGCGTCGGACATGAATGCGTCGGCGGGGCCGATGATGTCGAGGGCCTGCACTCCATCGAAACCGAGAATCCCTATGCGTCGTCGCTGCATGTCGTGAATGTCGGCGCCGCCGCGGACGGCCGCAATGACATGTGACAGATGATTTCGGCCATCGGGCCCGAAACGTGCTCTAACCCTCCGCGCGATTGCGGTGTCCAAGCAGCATGCGAAATCTCCGACTCGCTCTCCGGACACTGGCCAAGGCGCCGCTGATTACCGCCGTCGCGATTCTCTCGCTCGCGCTCGGCATCGGCGCCAACGCAGCCATTTACTCGCTGTTCAACGAGATGCTGCGCGCGCCGCTTCCGGTCGCGCATCCCGAGCAGCTCGTGAACTTTGGCGGAAACACGCCGAGCCCGGGCTCGCATCAGACCGGGTTGCCCGGCGGAAGCAGCAAGTGGGTGTTCAGCTATCCCATGCTGCGCGATCTCGAGTCGCACCCCGGTCCGTTCAGCGGCGTGGCGGGGCACGTGATCTTCGACGCCAACATCGCGTACCACGGCACGACGGTGAACCGCGACGGCGAGTTCGTGAGCGGATCGTACTTCCCCGTCCTGGGCATCAAGCCGGCGCTGGGACGCCTGTTCGGCGTGGACGACGACGTCCACATCGGCGGGCACCCGCTCGCGGTGCTGAGCCATGATTTCTGGCTGACGCAGCTCAACGGCGACCCCAAGGTCGTGGGCGAGACGATCCTCGTGGATGGCCAGCCGCTCACGGTGATCGGCGTGGCTCCGGCCGGCTTCACGGGCACGACGCTTGGCAGCGTGCCCGCGCTGTATGTGCCGCTCACTATGCGCGCCGCGTTGAATCCCTTCTTCAAGGGGTTCAGCAACCGACGCCAGTATTGGCTCTACCTGTTCGCTCGCCTCGCGCCCGGGGTGACCATGACGCAGGCACAGAGCCGCATCAACGTGTTCTATCACAATGTCATCAACTCGGTCGAGGTGCCGCTCCAGCAGGACGTGAGCCCCACCGTGATGGCGCGCTTCAAGACCAAGAAGCTGCTGCTCGTCGACGGCAGCCGCGGGGCGAGCGACCTGCATCAGAACACGCAGATGCCGCTCGAGCTTCTGTTCGGCATCACGGGATTCGTGCTGCTGATCGCGTGCGCGAACATCGCGAATCTCCTGCTGGCGCGCGCGGCCAATCGCGCTGTCGAGATGGCGGTTCGCCTTTCGCTCGGAGCCACGCGGCGCCAGCTCGTCGGCCAGCTGCTCTCGGAGTCCATCCTGCTCGCCATGCTCGGCGGCATCGCCGGCCTCGCCGTGGCGTGGGCGACGCTCCGCGCGATGGTCGCCCTGCTGCCCGCCGACATCGCATCGACGCTGTCGTTCTCCTTGAGCGCCAACGCGATCGTCTTTGCCGCACTCCTCTCCATCGGAACCGGGCTCGCGTTCGGGCTGTATCCCGCGATGCAGAGCACGCGACCCGATCTCGTGTCAGCGCTTCGGGATGGATCGGGCAAGACGTCGGCGACCCGGTCCGCGGCGCGCTTTCGGACGTCGCTCGTCGTGGCGCAGATCGCGCTGTCCATGGCATTGCTCGTCCCCGCGGGACTGTTCATCCGAAGCCTGAATAACGTGAGCCACGTCAAGCTCGGCATCGATGCGGACAGCCTGATCACGTTCAACGTCGCGCCGCAGCTCAACGGTCTCGCGGGGCCTGCATCGCAGCAGCTCTACGCGAGCATCGAGCGGACCGTCGGCGCCATTCCGGGCGTGGCGGGCGTCGCGGCCACGCGTATGCCGCTCATCGCCGGCAACAACTGGGACAACGACATGAACGTGCAGGGCTTTTCCCACGGCCCGGACGCGGACGTCGACGCCTACTACAACGCCGTGAGTCCCGGGTACTTCCACCTCATGGGCGAACCGCTGATTGCCGGTCGCGAGTTCACGCAGAGCGACGTCGCCGGCGCTCCGCGCGTCGCGATCGTGAACGAGGCATTCGCCAGGAAATTCAGGCTCGGCAGCGAAGCCGTCGGCAAGATGATTGGCCTGAGCAAGGACAGCCTCACCCACGTGATCGTGGGCGTCGTCAAGAACGCGAAGTACAGCGACGTCAAACAGGAGGACTACCCTGTCTACTACATGCCGTACAAGCAGGACACGACGGTTGGGGCGCTGAACTTCTACGTGCGGACCGGGATGCCGTCGAGCGTGATCATGCCGCAGATCCGGGCCGCCGTCCGCGGGCTCGAGCCGAACCTGCCGATCGTGGGCCTCAAGACCATGCCTCAGCAGATTCGCGACAACGTGTACCTCGACCGGATGATCAGCATGTTGTCGGTGGCGTTCGCCGTGCTTGCCACGCTGCTCGCGACGATCGGGCTCTACGGCGTCCTGGCATATTCAGTCACGCAACGCACGAAAGAAATCGGCGTCCGCATGGCGCTCGGCGCGAATTCATCCGCCATCCTGCAGATGATCCTGCGGAACGTCGCCGTGATGACCGCCATCGGTGCTGTAGTCGGCGCCGCCGGCGCCTACGCGATCGGCCGCGGCGCTCAGTCGCTCTTGTTCGGCGTCAATGGCCGCGATCCAGTCGTGATGGCCGTTGCCGCATTGGTGCTCGCGGCAGTCGCCTTAGTCGCGGCCTGGCTCCCCGCGACAAAAGCGGCGCGCCTCGACCCCGTCCGCGCCCTCCGCTACGAGTGACCCCCGTTTTTGGGGTCAGGCACCGTTTTTGGTGCCTGACCCCGTTTTTGGGGTCAGACACCGTTTTTGGTGCCTGACCCCGTTTTCTCAGTGCGCCCGGATGTACTCCTGGGCCGCGACCGTGCGCTTGGCAGGAAATGCGGCGCGCGGACCCTTGATCGCCCGCCACAGGATGTGGTTGAACAGGCCGTCATCCACCTGGTCCTCGCTCGAGAGATCGATGTGCGCGGAGCTCCGCGCCTCGGATCCGCTGGCCGTGTTCAGCTCGGAGAGCGATTGCGCCGGCGTGAGCGCGACGTAGGGCGAGAGGTCGGCGTGCGACGCCCATATGTCGCGCAGCGGCCTACCGAATCGGTCGAACTGCGACATCGCGTCGAGACCAAGGATCTCCTCCATAGTCGCCAGCACGTCAGTCGTGTTCACGAAGCGGTGCGATACACCCCGAAGGCTCCAGGCCGACGCGACAAGCAGCACGGAGCGGTGCGAGTCCACGTGATCCGGACCCGCCTGCGCATCATCCTCTACGACGAAAATGACAGTGTTCTTCCAGAAGCGTGACCGCGAGATCGCCTCGATAATGCGACCGAGCGCGAGATCGTTGTCCGCCATGTATGCTTTCGGCGTGCGAAGACCCGCGCGTCCACCCGCCGTGTGGTCGTTGGGCAGATGCATGATCTCGAGAGACGGCATCTGTCCCGTTCGCTCGAATTCATGGAACTCGGCGAGCCACGCGTCCGCCCGGTTCTGATCGGGGATACTCAGATTGAACGACGGGTACGTCGGCGACGTGTACGGCGCCAGCGACGCGACGACCGAGCGAGTCCGCACCGTGCCGGCACCTTGCGATGCACCTTCATCCGGCTCTCCATACTCGCCGTAGTCGCGCACGCTGATCCCTTTCTTCAGCGCGGCGTCCCACAGGTAACCGGCGGCCGGCGCGTCGGCGCCGCCCGCGTCATCGTGCTCCGGGCGCAAGAGCCTGTAGTCATCTGGCGTCGTCTTTTCGAGGAAATCGGTGACGTACGCCGACGTCGACCAGGGGTGCCCCTGGTTACTGACCTCCGCGTTCACGAAAAACCGGTCAAAGATGCCGAAGCGCTCAGCGATCGCATGATGATTCGGTGATACGGGTCGAGGAAAGAACGTGAAGGCCGTGTCGCCATCGGCCTGCGGCAGGTCGCCGAGCACCTGATCGTACGTCCGATTTTCCTTGATGATGTACACGACGTGCTCGAACGGCGGATAATGCGCCCGCGCCGAACCAGGCGCCTCATCCCAGCCATTTGCATGGGCGACGCGCCGCGAGAGCGCGTCGAGCCCCGCGCGGCCGGCATCCGCTATCACTGTCACGGAGCCGTTCAACTGGCCCAGCGTGTATCCGTGCGGATCGCTGTTGGCGAGTGGGATGTTCGGCTGCGGCCCAGTGGGATTGGGCCCGCTGCCCTGACCCTTGCCGTTCACCACCCACAGGGATTCGCCGTGCAGGTCGAGGGCCGTCGGATACCATTGAACCGGAATCCGCCCCGCGAGAGAATCCGATGCCTTGCCGTTCGCTCGACCGGCGCTCTGCGCCGACAGGTCGAACACCGCAACCGCGTTGTTGTCCGCCTCGGCGACAAAGAGCCGGCTTCCATCTGACGAAAGGGCGAGCGCGTTCGGCGTGCTGCCCTCGTGAATGCCTCCCGGCGGCGCATCGAGCAGCCACCGGAGCGTGCGACGCGCCCGCGTATCGACGACAGCGACGCGGTCGGTGCTGGCACTCGCCGCGAAGAGGCGCGAGCCGTCAGCGCTGAGCACGAGCGCCGACGGATGGCGACCGACCACGATCGAGCGTTCGCCCGTGAGGCGCCCCGCGCTGTCGGCACGAAATGCGTTCACCGTGAACGCTCCCCACGCGGATACGTACACGCCGCCGTCGCGGGCAGCGACCACGGCGTACGGATAGGCGTCGGCGCCGACACGCTGCACGACGCGCTTGCTGGCGAGATCGACGACGGCGATCGAGTCGCTGAGATTCTCAGCGACGTAGAGCTCGCGCCCATTCGCGCTCACGGCAATGCCGGCCGGGTAGCGCGAGCCGAGTGTCTTTCCGTCGGCATGTCCGAGTGCAATGCTGTCGACGAGCGTTGCCGGACGTTCTGACGCGGCATTCCACCCGTACACGTAGACAAGGTCCGTCACCCCGCCCGACGCATACAGCGTCCGACCGTCGGCGCTCCATGCGAGACCGAGAAAGGCCCCGGGCTGCGGCAATTGCTGCACGACGGCGTTCGACGCGCGGTCGAGCACCTCGATTCCCTGCTCGCGCCAGCCGGCGAGGCTCAGCACGAGATGCTTGCCGTCGGGCGACGCGAGCGCGGCAATAGGCATGTTCCCTACGGCGATCGATGGCCCCGCCGGATCCAGCCGCATGCCGGTGGGCAGTCGGCGCGCGTCGGCGGTGGACCGTTCCGTCGTCTGCGCGCCCGGCGAAACGGCTTGCGTTCGCCCGCAGCCGCTCGCCGACATGCAGCAGCAGATGCAGGCGGCTCGGGCGAGCGCCGCCCGCGAGCCGTAGCGAATGCGTGTCAACGTCAGCGAATCGCGGGGCCGGCGGGCGGGCTCGCCGGCGCCGTATCGCCCTTGTACACGACCCCGCCCTTCATGACGAACTGCACGTGCTCCAGCGCCGAGATGTCCTCGAGCGGATTCCCCGGCACCGCGATCACGTCGGCGTAGTAACCCGGTTTGAGCTGCCCCACGTCGTTCTGCGACATGAGAATCTTCGAGCCATTCAGATAGTCAGCCTGAAGCACGGCCGCAGGCGTCATCCCGTACTTGACCATGAGCTCGAACTCGCGCGCCTGGGTTCCGTGCGGGAACGGACCGACGTCGGAGCCCACGGCCATCGGAACGCCCGCGGCAACTTGCCGCTTGAATTCATGCACCTTGTAATCGAGCATCTGATATTCGCGCGCCGCCGCCGCTGAATCGCCCGCGTGCGCCGCGAAGTACTCGAAGATCGCGAAGGTCGGCACCGCTGGAATGCCCTTGGCTTTCATCATTTCCATCGTGCCGTCGCTGAGCTGCGTCGCGTGATCGATCGACGCGACTCCCGCCTGCGCGGCAAAGCGCGCCCCCGGCTCGCCCTGGCAATGCACGCCAACGTTCGTCCCCAGCCGCGCCGCCTCGGTGACGGCCGCCTGCAGCTCCGCCTCGGTGTACTGATACGGCGAATGGAAATTCCAGAATTCAGCGTCGCCGGCCTGCTGCCCCATGCCAAGCGCCGCGCACGCGGGATCGCCCAGACACGGCACCGATCCGTCGCGTACCATCTGATCCGATCCCGTTTCATAAATCTTCACGAACGTCGCGCCGTCCTTGTGCTGCGCGCGGATCGTGTGGACCAGCTGCGCCGCGTCTTCCGCATAGTCGGCGTTTCCGAGCACGTGCTGTTCGGGATTGAATCCGTTCGCGTCCTCGTGACCACCCAGGATGGAGATCGCCATCCCGCTGATCTGCAGGCGCGGACCCGGAATCATCCCCGAGTTGATCGCGCGTCGCACAGCGGCGTCGGCGGGCCCGGCGCCTTCCGTGCCCATGTCGCGCTCTGAGGTGAAGCCCGCCATGAGATCCGCCTGCGCGGCCAGCGTTGCCTCGATCGTGCGCTGCGGCACCGACTCTTCAACCGTCTGCATGCCCTCGGAGGGCGGCGCCGGATGCAGAAACAGGTGCACGTGCGCATCGATCAATCCCGGCATCAGCGTGCGGTCACCCAGATCGATGACTCTCGCGCCGGCCGGCCGCGGCACGGACGTTCCCGCGGCGCGAACGCGACCTCCCTGCACGAGCACTTCGCCTGGGCTCACGACCGTGCCGGACGCCGTCTCGAAGAGGCGCGCGGCGTGCAGGACGATCGGTTGGCCATTCCGTGGCTGATCGGATCGCGCCGACTGCGCGCACGCTGGCGCGGGCAGCATGCCGATGGCGACGACGGCCAATGGCAGGAGGGCAGTTCGCTTGATCATCGACAGTTCCTCGAGGAATGCACTGGGCGGGACGGCGGCAGCGCAGCTAATCTGACGCTTTCGCTCAGGACTGAGAAGCCCGCGAGCCGTAGCCTGGCTTCTTGTACAAGCCATCCCACGCTGGCGCGATCTCGGCGTCGTACACGCGGCTGATCCAGTCATCGGATGGCACATCCTCGATGGCCACTGACACTGACGCTTCCTTACTCCCCAATATCCGCACGACATCGCTCGCGATCTGCTCCGCGAGCTGTCGTTTCATTTCTTCCGTCCGGCCAGCTTTCATCTTGATGACAACGTGTGGCATGCGGTCCTCTCCCTGGTGCTCGTTGGCGCTGCGCTCCGATCCATGAACGGTTGCCTCGCCGGACGAATGGCGCCAGTCGCGGCATCAAGCCTGCCTACGGATTTCGTCCCATGACGCGCATCAAAGTCGTTTTCGTGGGTCTTTGCCTGGGCCTGACGCTCCTCTGGCTCGAGGCGGATCGCGTGTGGGGGGATGCCTCGTTCTCACAGGTGCGTACGTCGCTCCTGAATTACACGGGCATCATCGCCATGGGCGTCATGGCTGTCTCGCTGCTCCTGGCCGTTCGCTCGACGGCGATGGAGCCGCACGTGGGCGGCCTCGACAAGAGCTATCGCCTGCACAAATGGCTCGGCGTCGCCGCACTGGTGATGGCGATCGCGCATTGGCTCTGGGTGCAGGCGCCGGCTTGGCTTGGTGCAATGGGATTGATAGCGACGCCCGCGCGCGGGGCTGCCCCGCGAGCGCCTCAGTCTCCGGCGGTCATCAGGACGCTCCAGGGCGCGGCGCGCGGCGTCGGACAATGGGCGTTCTGGGCAGCCCTCGTGCTGCTCATCCTCGCCCTGCTCCGATGGTTTCCGTACCGGCACTTCCTTCGCACGCACAGGTTGCTGGCGATCGCATACCTCGCGCTCGTATTCCACTCCGTCGTGCTCCTCAAGCCGGCCTATTGGACGTACGTCATCGGCTGGACGCTGGCGGCGCTGTTGGCCGCCGGCTGCGCGGCGGCGATCTACATCCTGTTCAAGCGCGTCGGTCGGCTTCGCCAGGCCGTGGGCGCCGTCGAGGACGTGACGCAGCATCAGGACGGACGCATCGTCTCCGTCCGCATCCGGCTCGAGGATCAATGGCCAGGACACGAAGCCGGCCAATTCGCCTTCGTGCGTTTTGGCGGTCAGGACGAGCCGCATCCGTTCACCATCTCATCGAGCTGGCACGACGACGGTCTGCTCACGTTCGTCATCAAGGGACTCGGTGACTACACGAGTGCCCTGCCCGCGAGCCTGGAGCCCGGGTCGCTCGTTGTCGTGGAGGGGCCGTACGGCCGCTTCACCTTCGCGGGACCGCGCAAGCGGCAGATCTGGGTGAGCGCGGGAATCGGCATCACGCCGTTCGTGTCGCGCATGCAGCAGCTCGCAACCCATCCCGACGGCAAGATCATCGACTTCTTCCACGCCACGTCGAACGCGGATGCGCGCGTCAACCCGGGCTTGTGGCGACTCGTCGGAGAATCAAAGGTCCACCTGCACGTGTGGGTCGCCTCCGAAAACGGCCGGCTGACGGTCGAGCACATCATGCGCGGAGTGCCCGACTGGAAGTCCGCCGATGTCTGGTTCTGCGGCCCAGCCGCGTTCGGCAAGCAGCTCGAGCACGACTTCCCGCGGCAGGATTGAACCCCGCCGACTTTCACCAGGAGCTGTTTCACTTTCGCTAAACGCGCTAACGGTTCGGTTCTGCGGCGGTGAACATCGCGTTCATCTCGCGATGCCCCATCGCGTCGACCGCATAGGAGAACGTGCCCGCGCTTTGCATTTCACCGGCGGCACGACACAGCGCCGTGTACGCCGCGCGACTCAGCGACCCACCCACGCTGATGCGCTTTACCCCGATCTCCGCGAGGTCCGCGACGCTGAGCGGCGAGCCCTGGAGGCCCATCACGACGTTCACCGGCCTGTCCACGGAGCGCACGAGCTCCGCGATGTCCGCTTTCGCCGCGACGCCCGGTGCGTACAGAACGTCCGCTCCCGCTTCCTGATAGGCTTGCAGCCGCGCGATCGTGTCGGCGAGGTCCGGAAGTCCGTGCAAATAGTTCTCCGCTCGCGCGGTCAGCGTGAACGCAAATGGCAGGGCGCGCGCCGCTTCGACGGCTGCCTGGATGCGCTCGACGGCAAGCGCGCGGTCGTAGATGGGTGAGTCCGGGCGCCCTGTGGCGTCCTCGATCGAGCCCCCCACTACGCCGGCGAGCGCGGCGCGTCGAATGGTCTCGGCGACCGCCGCGGGGGCATCGCCGTACCCGCTCTCGAGATCGGCGCTCACGGGCAGATCTGTCGCAGCGGCGATCGCGGACACGAGCTCCAGCATCGTGTCGCGCGGCAGCGTGCTGTCGGGTCGGCCAAGCGAGAACGCCATACCAGCGCTCGTCGTCGCCAGGGCCTCGAAGCCCAGTTGCGTGAGTATCCGCGTCGAACCCGCATCCCATGGGTTGGGGATGACGAAGGCGCCGTCGCGCTCGTGCAAGGCACGAAAGCGTTCGGCTTTCGCCGCTCTCGCGGTCTGGTTGTTCGGATCGGCAGGAGCTGTCATGCGACCGAAGCTAGCGCCGGCAGTCGCATTGCAACTCACGGTTTCATGCTCCGTACCGCCCGGCGGCGTGCGCTGGTCGCCAGGCGGTGCGGACGCCTACAGCGGTTTGCCTGTGATGTGCGCTCGAATCAGGTGATCGAGCAACGGGAATTCGCGATCGAGATACGCGTTGCCGCCCGCGATGATCGCGCCCTGCCGGTGCTGTCGCACCCCGCTTCCCGACTGCTCGCCGTAGCCAGAGTACAGGCTGTCGAGCACGTCCATCCCGCTGATGACCTGCCCGAAGATCGCGAACGGATCGCGGTCGTTGCGCGTGTTGTCTCGCAGGTTGACGTACACTTGCGTATTCGCTGTGCCCGGCACCGTGTCCCGCGCGAAGGCGAAGCTGCCGCGCACGTTGCTCCCGAATTTTGGGTCGTCTGCAAACTGGGCGTGCGCCCACGCGGCATTGACCGCCGGATCGCCGCTCAGTCCCCACTGCACGATGTAATGCGGGTCGACCCGGTGAAAGCGCGTGTCGTCGTAGTAGCCGAGTCGAATCAGGTTGTAGAATCGATCGGAGCCGTTCGGCGCGTGCGCGCGAACGCACTCGACGACAAAGTCGCCTTTGCTCGTCTCGAATCTCGCATACCAGATCTCGGGCGACTTGCGGCGCCACTCCGCGTTGCCCGGGTCGAGGAGCAGCCGCTTGGCTGGAACGACGGCCTGTGGGCGAGCGGCGCAGCCCGCAAGAGTGACGATGCAAACAGCCGCCGCCGCACGGGCGCTCC
>Ga0134127_10002585_pt1 | contig 13039 bp, 10 predicted proteins | sample KB31753_FD_96459 | JGI IMG/M metagenome (GOLD analysis project Ga0134127, IMG submission 96459) | Terrestrial soil microbial communities with excess Nitrogen fertilizer from Kellogg Biological Station, Michigan, USA - KB3-175-3 | ecosystem: Environmental > Terrestrial > Soil > Unclassified ...
CCTTCGGACCGCTGCCCTTGACCGCCGTGAGATCGACGCCCAGCTCGCGTGCGAATTTACGAATCGAAGGGCTGGCGTGCACCTGCGAGAAGTCGGTTGTAATAGCAACCGGGCCCGGTGCCGTCTGCGGCTGCCGCGCCGGTGCAGGCGAAGGTGCGGGAGCAGCCGGCGCTGGTGCCTCGGCTTTGGGCGCGGGCTGAGCGGGCGGGGTCGCTTGCGCAGCGGCGGGCTTGTTCTCTTCTTTTTTCTTGTCGCCGGCTTCTGCGCCCTCGACCTGCACGATCACGTTGCCCTTCGAAACGCGATCGCCTTTCTTGATGACGACGGCCTTCACCACGCCGGCCGCGGTCGATGGCACGTCCATCGCCGCCTTCTCGGTTTCCAGCGTGATCAGCGGCGTGTCGACGTCGATCTTGTCGCCGGGCTTCACCAGCACGTCGATGACTTCGACGTTTTTGAAATCCCCGAGGTCGGGAACCGTGATGTCTTGCGCCATGACAGCCTATAGCGTGACCGGATTCGGCCGCTCGGGATCGATGTCGAACTTCTTCATGGCCGACTTCACGGTCGCCATGTCCAGCTTGCCCTCGTCGGCCAGCGCGCGCAGCGATGCCAGCACGATGTGCTGCGCGTCGACTTCGAAGTGGCGACGCAGCTGCGCGCGCGAGTCGCTGCGGCCGTAGCCGTCCGTGCCGAGCACGATGAAGCGGCCCGGCACCCACTGCCGGATCTGGTCCGGCACGATCTTCATGTAGTCGCTCGCAGCGATGAACGGCCCGGCGCGATCACCGAGAACCTGGCGCACGTAAGGCTGCTGCGCGGGTTGATCCGGATGCAGCAAGTTGCGCCGCTCGACGTCGAGCGCTTCGCGCCGCAGCTCCGAGTAGCTCGTCACGCTGAAAATGTCCGCGGGCACGCCATAGTCGCGCTCGAGGATCTCGGCCGCAGTCATTACCTCGCGCAGGATCGTGCCGGAGCCGAACAGATTCACGCGCACCTTGCCGCGCCCGCCGGCGTGCAACAGGTACATGCCTTTGAGAATTCCCTGCTCCGCGCCTTTCGGCATCGCCGGGTGCGCGTAGTTCTCGTTCATCGCGGTGATATAGAAGAAGACATCTTCCTGCGCGGCGAACATGCGGCGCAGACCGTCCTGGATGACGACCGCGAGCTCATAAGCGAATGCCGGGTCGTACGCGACGCAGTTCGGCACCGTCGTCGCCAGAAGCTGGCTGTGCCCATCCTGATGCTGTAATCCCTCGCCCGCGAGCGTCGTGCGCCCGGCCGTACCGCCCACGAGGAAGCCGCGCGCCTGGCTGTCGCCGCCGGCCCAGATGAAGTCGCCGACGCGCTGGAAGCCGAACATCGAGTAATAGATGTAGAACGGCACCATGTTGACGCCGTGATTGGCGTACGCCGTTCCCGCCGCGATGAACGAGCACAGCGCGCCGCCCTCGTTGATGCCTTCCTCGAGGATCTGTCCCTTCTTGTCTTCCTTGTAGAACATGAGCTGGTCCGCGTCCTGCGGCGTGTACAGCTGGCCCATCGACGAATAGATGCCGACCTGGCGGAACATGCCTTCCATGCCGAAGGTACGCGCTTCGTCCGGCACGATCGGCACGACGTGCTTGCCGATGTTCTTGTCCTTCACGAGCATCTGCAGGATGCGCACGAGCGCCATCGTGGTCGAAAACTCGCGATCGCCGGAAGACTGCAGCAGCGAATCGAACGCTTCCAGCGACGGCACTTCCAGCGCCGGAGCCTTGGCAGTGCGTTGCGGCAGGTAGCCGCCGAGCAGCTTGCGGCGTTCGCGCAAGTACTTCATCTCCTCGCTGTCTTCGGCCGGCTTCTTGAACGGCGCGTTGGCGATCTCCTCGTCGGAGATCTGCATGAAGATGCGATTGCGGAATTCCTTGAGCGCCTCGTCGTCGAGCTTCTTCTGCTGGTGCGTGATGTTCTGGCTCTCGCCCCAGCGGCCCATCATGAAGCCTTTCACCGTCTTCGCGAGAATGACGGTCGGCTGGCCCTTGTGGGTCACGGCCGCGTTATAGGCGTTCCACACCTTCTTGTAGTCGTGGCCGCCGCGATTCAGCCGCCAGATGTCGTCGTCCGACATGGTCGCGACCATCTCCTTCAGCTCGGGATACTTGCCGAAGAAGTTCTCGCGCGTGTACGCGCCGCCCTTCGCTTTGAAGTTCTGGTACTCGCCGTCCACGCACTCTTCCATCACCCTGCGCAGCAGGCCCTTGGTGTCGCGAGCCAGCAGCGGATCCCAGCGCGAGCCCCAGATCACCTTGACGACATTCCAGCCGGCGCCGAGGAAGGCGGCTTCCAGCTCCTGGATGATCTTGCCGTTGCCGCGCACCGGACCGTCGAGGCGCTGCAGGTTGCAGTTGATCACGAACACCAGGTTGTCGAGCTGCTCGCGCACCGGCATCGTGATCGCGCCCATCGATTCCGGCTCGTCCATCTCGCCGTCGCCCAGGAACGCCCAGACGCGGCGATCGGACGGCTGCACGATGCCACGATGCTCGAGGTAACGCTGGAAGCGCGCCTGGTAGATCGCCATCATCGGCCCGAGACCCATCGACACCGTCGGGTACTGCCAGAAGTCCGGCATGAGCCACGGGTGCGGATACGAGCTCAGCCCGTCCGGGCTCGCGACTTCCTTGCGGAAGTGGCGCAGGTTGTTCTCGGTGAGGCGGCCTTCGAGATAAGCGCGCGCGTAGATGCCCGGCGACGCGTGGCCCTGGATGTACACCATGTCGCCCGGATGCTTGTCCGACGGCGCGCGCCAGAAATGATTGAAGCCCACCTCATAGAGGGTCGCAGCCGACGCGTAGCTCGCGATGTGGCCGCCGTACTCGGAGCTCTGGCGGTTCGCCTGCACGACCATTGCCGCCGCGTTCCAGCGGATGTACGACTCGATGCGCCGCTCGATCGTGCGGTCGCCGGGATACTCCTTCTCCTGGCCGGGCGAGATCGTGTTGAGGTACGCGGTGTTCGGCTTGAACGGCAGGTAGGTGCCGGAGCGCCGCGTGAAGTCGATGAGCCGTTCCAGCAGAAAATGCGCCCGCTGTGCGCCATGCACCTTCAGTACCGAGTCCATCGACTCGAGCCATTCCCTGGTTTCTTCCGGATCGAGATCGTCAAACGGCGAGGCTTGGGGCATGTCGGGTGTGCTGCTGGATGAGGCCGCGTATGATCGGAGTTTGAAATTTTCAGGTCAAGGAACGTCGTGTGGTGGAATTGCTTCCCGCAGGGCGCGACATTCGCGTCGTCCAGCCGAAAGCGAAGCTCGATGCGCGCACGCTGCAAAAGCACGACGCGGCCATCGTCGTCTGCTCGCGGGAACGCGCCGAGGAGGCACTCGGCAAGCTCCCCTCCGCAACGCTCTGGCAGCGGTTATATCGGGATGCGCGCAGCCAAGGTCAAGTCGGCCTCCTGAGTGCCCGCATCACGCCGGAGGCCATCCCCGTCGTCGTCGCCTTCGCAAAAAATACAGCGTCGGCCTTTGAACGCCTGCTGCTCGGTGCGCGGGCCTGGAAGGAGCTGAAACCGCCCGCGCGCGCTCGCGTGCTGATCGCGACGCAGGGTCTTGACGAGGAAGCGGGCACTGCCGCAGTCGAGGCGGTGCTCGCGGCATCGCTGGCTGCATCTGCCCCGATGCCGGTCATGAAATCGAAGCAGCCGAAACGATCCGCGCCCGCTTCGTTCGCGTTGCTAATCAACGGCTCTGAGCTCGATACCGCTCGCACGATCGCCATCGATCGCGGCAATCACATCGCACGCTGGCTCACCGCCCTGCCGCCGAATGTGCTGAACACGAGCGGCTATCGGCGGGCGCTGCGCGATCTCGCGCGCCGTGAAGGCTGGCAGTTCGAGTTCCTCGACGAAGCGTCGCTGCAACGGCGGGGCGCCGGAGCGTTTCTCGCCGTCGCACGGGCCAATCAGCAACGCGATGCGGGAATCGTGAGGCTGCGCTACCGCGCTCCGCAAAGAAAGAAGGCGCGGCGACTCGCGCTCGTCGGTAAGGGGATCTGCTTCGATACCGGCGGCATCAATCTGAAGACTCACAAGAGCATGTACGACATGCATACGGACATGCAGGGCAGCGCCGTTGCAGTCGGCACGTTGCTGGCGCTCAGCGAATTGAGCGCGCCGTACGACATCGACTGCTGGCTCGCGATCACCGAGAACGAAATCGGCGCGCGGGCATTTCGGCCGCAAGAAGTGGTCAGCGCTGCAAACGGCGTGACTATCCAGGTCGCGCACAGCGATGCCGAAGGCCGCATGGTGCTGGCGGATACGCTCGCAATCGCCGCACGCGAGCGCCCGGAGCTGATGATCGATTTCGCGACGCTCACCGGTGCGTGCGTCAACGCGCTGACCGAGCGCTACAGCGGCGCGTTCACGAATCGTCCGCAGTGGCACGAAGCCATTCGCGCTGCAGGCACTCGCAGCGGCGAGCGCGTATGGCCCTTCCCGATGGACGAGGACTACGACAGCGACCTGGAGTCTGCGATCGCCGACGTCCTGCAATGCACGCCGGACAGCAAGGGCGACCACATTCTGGCAGCGCGCTTCCTGAGCCGGTTCGTCCCGGAGCAGGTGCCCTGGATTCACATCGACCTGGCCGCCAGCAATCGCAGCGGCGGTCTCGGCCACGTTCCGACCGATATCACCGGCTTTGGCGTGCGATACACGGTAGAGTTGCTGAACAGCGGCGGACTCCTGGAAGCATGACGAGATTGCGGATCCTTCGGCCGGACGATTGGCACTTGCACGTGCGCGACGGCGCGCAGCTCGCCAGTGTCCTGCCCTTCACGGCACGCCAGTTTGCGCGCGCGATCATCATGCCGAACCTCAAGCCGCCGGTTACGACGGTGGCGCTGGCCGCTGCATACCGCGACCGGATTCTCGCGGCGCTGCCGGCCGGCGCGTGCTTCGAGCCGCTGATGACGCTGTACCTCACAGATACAACGTCACCCCAGGAGATTCGCGCAGCTCGCAGCAGCGGCTTCGTCTTCGGCGCCAAGCTCTATCCGGCGGGCGCGACCACGCATTCGGACGCCGGCGTCACGGCGATCGAGAAGATCTATCCCGCGCTGGAAGCGATGCAAGACTGCGGGCTCGTGTTCCAGGTGCATGGTGAAGTGACTGGCGGCGACGTGGATGTGTTCGACCGCGAGCGGGTCTTCATCGATCGCATCCTGGCAAAAATCGTCGAGCGCTTCCCCAGCCTGCGCGTCGTGTTCGAGCACGTGACGACGCGCGAGGCTGTACAGTTCGTCAAAAGTGCCCGGCGCGGCGTTGGCGCAACGATCACGCCGCAGCACCTGCTGCTGAATCGAAATGCGCTCTTTCAAGGTGGCATCCGCCCCCACAACTATTGCCTGCCGGTGCTGAAGCGCGAGCACGACCGCCGTGCGCTCATCGAGGCGGCGACCAGTGATGACGCCCGCTTCTTTCTAGGCACGGACAGCGCACCGCACGCGAGACATACCAAGGAAACGGCGTGCGGTTGTGCCGGAATATTCTCTGCGCATGCGGCCATCGAGTTGTACGCGGAAGCATTCGAGCAGGCCGGTCAGCTCGACCGCTTGCAAGCGTTCGCCGCCGAGCGCGGCGCCGACTTCTACGGCCTGCCGCGCAATCGCGACTCCATCACGCTGGAACGTGCCGCATGGTCGCCGCCGGCTGCGTATCCTTTCGACAAGGACGAGTTGGTGCCATTTCGCGCCGGCGAGCAGCTCGCGTGGCGAATGATCGAGGAGCCGCGTGAGTGAGCGAACGGTTGCCCCTTGCCAGCCGCTTTCGCGGTTTCATGCCCGTCGTGATCGACGTCGAGTGCGGCGGCTTCAATCCGAACACGGATGCGCTGCTGGAAATTGCGGCGGTGCTGATCGAGCTGCAGCCGGACGGCCGCCTCGCGCCGGGTGAGAGCTGGCGCTTCCACGTTCAACCCTTCGAAGGCGCCAAGTTCGAAGCCGCGTCGCTCGCCGTCACCGGCATCGACCCGTTCCATCCGCTGCGGCCGGCGATCGCCGAAAAGGAAGTGCTCACCAGGCTGTTCAAGGAAGTGCGCCGCGCGATGAAGGAGAACGAATGTACGCGCGCGATCCTGGTCGGTCACAACGCATACTTCGATCTGAACTTTCTCAACGCGGCCATCGCGCGCACGCAGATCAAGCGCAATCCGTTTCATCCCTTCTCGAGCTTCGACACAGCGACGCTCGCCGGAGTGGTCTACGGCCAGACGGTGCTGGGCAAGGCGTTGCAGGCGGCGGGAATCGGCTGGGATTCGAGCGAAGCGCACTCCGCTGCGTACGATGCGCAGCGGACGGCAGAGCTGTTCTGTCAGGTCTGCAACCGCTTCAACGACAGTGTGATGCGCGGTTGAGTCGGGCTAATGCCCGACCTAGGACGGACCGACCAGCTTCTGCAGCTCGCCGCTCTTGTACATCTCGAGGATGATGTCCGAGCCGCCGATCAGCTCGCCGTTCACGTACAGCTGCGGATAAGTCGGCCAGTTGGAGTACTGCTTCAACGCATCGCGCAGCTCCGGATCCTCGAAGATGTTGACGTGCGAGAACTGGGCGCCGACCGCGCTCAGCGCCCGCACCGCCGCGGCCGAAAAACCGCATTGGGGGAAATCCGGCGTGCCCTTCATGTAGAGCACCACGGGACTGCCGGACAGCTGTGACTTGATTCGCTCGATAACGTCCACGGCTCAAACCTCGGAAGAAGAAATTGACTGCTTGCGGCTCTGGTTGCGACCTTGGGCCCGCTCGCAGACGGCGCGCCGTTCCTCGTCGCCGAGACGCGACCAGACCGCGATCTCCTCGATCGTGCGCCCGCAACCGATGCAGACCTTCTGCGCATCGAGCGTACAGACGTTGATGCAGGGAGATTCGACGCGCGGGAGGGGAAAGGCAGGGTGCGTCATGGCAATGGGACCAGCGTTGAATTATGGGGATCGCTCGCCTATTCTTCAAACGCTTTTTGGGTCCTATTTCCGACCCGCAACCCCTAAAAACATCAAGTAGAACACCAAGAAACGCCGTAGAAGGAGATCTCACGATGCATCCGTTCACCACCGTCCGAGGCGCAATCACGACCGCGTTCGTGCTTGCGATCGTGATCTCGCTGATCCTCTCCGCTACCGCCGGCGGCGGCGACGCGATTGGCTTCCATCACTTTACGCTCGATCGCTGGTTGCACATCGTTGCGGGCGTCATGTGGATCGGCCTGCTGTGGTACTTCAACGTCGTCCAGACCCCGGGCATGGCGGATGCCGCCGCCGACAAGGGCGGCCCGGGCGGCGCTGGCGTCAACAAGTACATCGCGCCGCGCGCACTGTGGTGGTTCCGCTGGGCCGCGGTCTTCACCTGGCTCACCGGCGCGTACTACCTGTTGTTCGGCTATGGCGGCACGCCTGTCATGCACAAGGCTCTCACGTTCCAGCCGGGCTTCGTGACTATCGGCGTGGGCGCGTGGCTGGGCACGATCATGCTGTTCAACGTGTGGGTCTTCATCTGGCCGAACCAGAAGAAGATCCTCGGCATCGTGCCAGCGACCGACGATGAGAAAGCGAAGGCGCGCAAAGTTGCGCTGTACGCATCGCGCACCAACTTCATTCTGTCCGTGCCGATGCTGATGTGCATGGGCGGCCAGAGCCACGGCCTGCCCTTCTGACCGAGGCCATGAACGGACCCGATCCCACGTATGTCTCGCAGACCGTCGCGACAGCGCTGCGCGAGGACGTGGGCTCGGGTGATCTGACCGCGCAGCTCATTCCAGCGGATCGAAGCTCCCGCGCTACCGTCATTACGCGCGAGGACGCAGTCCTGTGCGGGACCGCGTGGTTCGACGAAGTGTTTCGCCAGATTGATCCGCGAGTGCGCGTGACTTGGTCGACGCGCGACTGCGATCGCGTTCGGGCCAATCAGCAGCTCTGCACGCTCGAAGGTCCCGCACGCTCCTTGCTGACGGGTGAGCGAACCGCGCTCAACTTCCTCCAGATGCTGTCCGCGACCGCGACCGTGACGCGCAAGTACGTCGACACGGTCGAGGGCACGAAGTGCCGCATTCTCGACACACGCAAGACGATCCCAGGTTTGCGAGTCGCACAGAAATACGCAGTGCGCTGCGGCGGCGGCACCAATCATCGCATCGGTCTCTTCGATGCGATCCTGGTGAAGGAGAACCACATCGCTGCAGCCGGCTCGATTGCGGGCGCGGTGTCTGAGGCGCGCCGGCTCAACTCGAAAGTGTTACTGGAAGTGGAGGTCGAGAACCTGACGCAGCTGCGCGAGGCGCTGGATGCGCGAGTCGACCGTGTCCTGCTCGACAACTTCCCGCTCGAACAGATGCGGGAAGCAGTGAAGGTCACGCGCGGTCGCACGGAGCTCGAAGCATCGGGCAACATGTCGCTGGAGACGCTGCGCGCTGTGGCGGAGACGGGGGTCGACTTCATCTCGGTCGGCGCTCTCACGAAGCACGTCCGCGCCGTCGATTTGTCGATGAGATTCGCCTAACCGGCGGCGAGTTTCATGACCCGCTGCGGGGTCGCGATCGCATAGCCCTGCGCGTAATCCACTCCCAGGCTGCGCAGCATTTCCACGATCTCCATGTTCTCGGCGAACTCCGCGATCGTCTGCTTGCCGGTGAGATGCCCGATCTCGTTGATCGAGCGCACCATCTCACGATCGATCGGGTCGTGCAGGATCTCCTTGACGAAGCTGCCGTCGATCTTCAGGAAATCGACCGGGAAGTGCTTGAGGTAGCCGAACGAGGACAGGCCCGTGCCGAAGTCGTCGAGCGCGAAGCGGCAGCCGAGCTCCTTCAGAGCGTGAATGAAGCGGTTCGCCTGCGAGAAGCTGGCGATCGCCGCGGTCTCGGTGATCTCGAAGCAGATCTTCGAGGCATCGATGCCGCTGCGATGGAAGTGATCGATCACGAACGGCAGGAACTTGTCGTCGCCGAGGCTCTGGCCGGAGAGATTGATCGAGCACAGCTCCAGCTTCTCGCGCTCGTCCGCTTCCGAGACCAGCCAGCGCAGCGCGTGTTCGATCATCCAGCGGTCGATGTTGGGCGTCAGGCCGTAGCGCTCGGCCGCAGTGATGAACTGGTCCGGCGTGACGATCTTGCCCGCCTCGTCGCGCATGCGCAGCAGCAGCTCGTAGTGCAGGCCGTGCTCTTGCGGGTTCTGCAGCGGCAGGATGACCTGGCGGAAGATCTCGAAGCGGCCGTCTTCGAGCGCATTGTTGATGCGCGCCGCCCATTGCATCTCGCGCCGGCGCCGCATCAGGTCGATGTCGTTTTCCTGGAAGCTGTAGATGCGGTTGCGGCCATTTTCTTTGGCTGCCGCGCAAGCGCTGTCGGCCGCCGAGAGGAGTGCCGCGACGTCCTCGTTCTCCGGCGAGATCGGCACCACGCCGATGCTCGCGCCGAGCCGGAACGTGCGTTCCTCCCACACGAACTTGTAGTTGCGGATGGCCTCGCGCAGCGATTCGGCGTTGCGCACAGCCTCTTCGAGTGAACAGCTCTCCAGCAGCACGCCGAACTCATCGCCGCCCAAGCGCGAAACCGTGTCGCGCCAACGGATCTTCGACTTGAGCAGCGCGCCGACCTGACCGAGCAGCGCATCGCCTGCGCTGTGGCCGCAGTTGTCGTTGATGATCTTGAACTGATCGAGATCGATGTGGCACAGCGCATACGACGCCTCGCGCGCCCGCGCGCTCTTGATCGCGCGCTCCAGACGCGACTCGAACTCGCGCCGGTTCACCAGCCCCGTCAGGATGTCGTGGCTCGCGTGATACGACAGCTTGCGGTTCAGCTCGCGGCTTTCGCTGACGTCATGGAACACCAGCACGCCGCCGAGCACATTGCCGGCGCTGTCGCGAATCGGCGAGGCGCAGCTCTCGATGTACAGCTCGTTGCCGTCACGCCGGATGAGCAGCGTCGGGCGCACGCTCTTGATCGCGCGCGTGCGGCGGATGGAGACCGCCAGCGGATTTTCCAATGGCTCGCAGGTCTCCTCGTGGAAGCTGCGGAAAATCTCGTCGACGATGCGCCCCTGCGCATGCTCCAGGCGCCAGCCCGTCAGTTGCTCGGCGACTGAGTTGAGATACTCGATACGGCACTTGGAGTCAGTGGTGATGACGCCGTCGCCGATCGACTGCAGCGTGATCTGCGCGCTCTCCTTCTCCTTGAACAGCGCGTCCTCGAACAGCTTGCGCTCGGTCACGTCCAGATCTACGCCGACGATGCGATGAGCACGGCCCTGCTCGTCGACGCGAGCCTTGGCGCGGCTCACGACCCACAGCCACACGCCGTCGCGGTGCCGCAGCCGATGCACGCTCTCGAACAGGGGCTCGATGCCCGCGAGGTGGTCGCGCAGCGAGGCACGCACGCGCTCGAGGTCGTCCGGATGCACCAGCTGTTGCCAGTCGGTCAGCGGCTCGACCTCGTCGTCGCCGTAGCCGAGCATGGATTTCCAGCGCGGCGAGAAATACGTGGTCTTGCGATCCAGGTCGAAATCCCACAACCCGTCGTTCGCGCCATGCAGCGCGAGCGCATCGCGCTCCTCCAGCTGCTTCAAATGCCGCTGATAGCGCACCCGCTCGATACCGGTGGCGTAGCTCGAGCCGAGCAGCTTCAACATCAGGTGCAAATTGGCATCCCAGCTGTCGCGCGGCAGCGTCGAGCACAGCGCGATGAAGCCGCCGGTCTTACCCTGGGTCGCGAAGCCGATGATGAGCGCCGCACCGACGCGCATCGCTGCGAGCTGCGACGCGTCGGGCGCGAGATCGGGGCGCGGCTGCGACGTGTCGCGGATCTCCACGACGCGCAGATGCTCCAGCCGATTGCGCAGATACGGGAAGCGTTCGAGCGACTCGCCGCGCAGCGTCTCGGGATTGAACGTGGCGAACAGACCGGTCACGCCGACGACGTGCTCGATCACGGCATGCGCGGTATCGAACGAAGCGATCAGCAATGCGTCGAGTCCGGCAGCTTCGCGCAGCGCTTCGAGGTTCAGGCGCACGAGCGCGTCGGCGTGCTCGCTGGCGAGATTCTGGAAATCGATCGCGGCCTTGGTGAGCAGCACATCCAGCCCCGCCTTGCTGCGGCGGTGGCCGGCATGCGACGGGAACAGCGCGTCGGCGCTTCGCAACGAGGCGGATATCGCCCCGGGTCGGCTCGGTGGGCTCGGTTGACTCGACACTCTTCTGCCCGCGGTATCAGCGGCGCCAGGGCTTCGAACCCAACGCAACGTGGGTGTTGTTCTTCATCCCCATCCTCCCGTCTGCCATCGCCTCCGCTCGTCTTTGTTGGATGGCAGCCGGCCCGATTGTGTCACAGGGAATATGCAGAAGAAAGCGCAGAGCGCTGGCGAATAAAGGGTTTTCCCTCAGCGCTCGCTCACTGTGACCGGCGGCGGATTGCGGACGATCAGCCACCGCACCCCGAACAGGTCAACGATGCCGACCCATAGGCGATTATGCAGCCCGTATTTCGATGCGCCGCGCGTGCGCGGACGATGGCGCACAGGGACGGAGATGACCTTCGCCCCCGCTCTCTGGAACAGCGCCGGCAGGAAGCGGTGCATGTGATTGAAGCGCGGCAGCTCGAGAAATGTCGCCCGGTGCAGCAGCTTGATGCCGCAACCCGTATCCGGCGTGCCATCGCGCAGCAGCCGACCCCGTACGGAATTGGCGACACGCGACGAGATTTTACGCAGCCAGGTGTCTTTGCGCGCCGCCGAGCGATTGCCCATGATGAGCCGCAGCGCCGGATCGCCGGTTCGCAGCGCCTCCAGCAGCACAGGAATATCGGCAGGATCGTTCTGACCGTCGCCATCCAGCGTCGCAATCCAGTCGGCGCGAGCTGCGCGCACGCCTGTCCAGACCGCCGCACTTTGGCCGCTGCGACGCGAGTGCTGCAGCAGCCGCAGCTCCGGGATCCCGCCATCGCGTGCGGCGCACGCCGCGGCCGCAGTGGCGTCGGTGCTGCCGTCGTCCACGAAAATGATCTCGAACGGCGCGTGCGCAGCGAGCGCGACTTGGATTTCGCGCGCGAGCGGCTGCACGTTTTCGGCCTCGTTGCAGACCGGGATGACGACGGAGAGCTTCATAGCGGGTGCGCAGTATACTGCCCCCATGAGCGAGGACCATCACGCACACGATCATCACGAGCACCCCCGTGGCAGCAGCACCCTGCTCGGCGTGGCGCTCGCGCTGACCGGCGCTTTCATGCTCGTGGAGTTCGCCGGCGGCATCCTCTCGCGGTCGCTCGCCTTGATGGCCGACGCCGGTCACATGCTCACCGACACGGCTGCACTGGCGCTCGCCTGGGCTGCGACGCGAATCGCGACTCGCCGTGCCGATCGACGTCGTTCCTTCGGATATCAGCGGCTGCGGGTGCTCGCCGCGTTCGTCAACGGTTGCGCATTGCTGTTCATCGTGGCGTGGATCGCAATCGAAGCCGTGCAGCGCCTCCTGAGTCCGGTGGCCGTCAACGCAACAGCGATCCTCTGGATCGGCGGACTGGGCTTGTGCGTGAACCTGGTGGTCTTCGCGATGCTGCGACGGGGCGACTCCCACGACCTGAACATCTCCGCGGCCACGTTGCACGTGTTCGGCGACCTGCTCGGCTCAGCGGCCGCGGTGCTCGCAGGTCTCGTCATCTTGTTCACTGGCTGGCTGCCGATCGATCCGCTGTTGTCGCTGCTCGTGTGCGTGCTGATCGTACGCAGCGCGTGGGCGCTCGTGGGCCGCTCGGCACACATTCTGATGGAGGGTGCGCCGGACTGGTTGGATATCGGCGAGCTGCGCGACACGCTCGAGCAGCGGATTCCGGCGATCCGCGACGTCCATCACGTGCACGCGTGGCTGGTCGGGCCAAAAGAAACGCTACTCACGATGCACGCAGCGGTGACCGCAGCAGCCGATCACGCGGTCGTGCTGAAGGATGCGAAGGCACTGCTCGCCGAGCGCTTCGGCATCACGCACGCCACGATCCAGATCGAGATCGAGGA
>Ga0134127_10002588_pt1 | contig 13035 bp, 6 predicted proteins | sample KB31753_FD_96459 | JGI IMG/M metagenome (GOLD analysis project Ga0134127, IMG submission 96459) | Terrestrial soil microbial communities with excess Nitrogen fertilizer from Kellogg Biological Station, Michigan, USA - KB3-175-3 | ecosystem: Environmental > Terrestrial > Soil > Unclassified ...
CGGCAGCCCAGCCCGACGCGCTCCAGCTCCGACCCGCCGTTCGCCCGCTCAAACAGGACGTGGTCGGCAACATCGGCGAGGTGCTGTGGGTGCTGCTCGGGAGCATCAGCATCTTGCTCCTGATCGCGTGCGCCAACGTCGCGAATCTGCTGCTCGTTCGCACGGAGACACGCAGCACGGAGCTCGCGGTGCGCACCGCGCTCGGCGCGGGAACGCGGCACCTCGCGCGCGCGCTGATGACGGAGCGCTTGACGCTCGGCGTCATGGGCGGGCTCGTCGGCGTGGCGCTGGCCTACGGCGCGCTACAGATCCTGATCGCCATCGCGCCCGCCAATCTGCCGCGGCTGAACGAGATCTCGATCGACGTGCCCGTGCTCGGCTTCGCGGTCGCGACGTCGATTCTGTCGGGACTGCTGTTCGGGCTGTTCCCGATCTTGAGGCTCGCGCGTCGGCGATTCGCGGGGAACATCGCGGAGTTCGTGCACGGCGGCGGCCGAGGCGCGAGCGCCGGCAGAAAGCAGCAGCGTTCGCAGAATGCGCTTGTCGTGGTTCAGGTGGCCTTGGCACTCGTCATGCTCGTGAGCGCGGGCTTGATGATTCGCACGTTCCAGAATCTGCGCAGCGTGGAGCCCGGCTTTACGGATCCGGCGACGGTTCAAACGCTCCGCCTCACGATCCCGAGCGCCACCGCGCGGGAGCAGGAGCGCTTGGTGCAACTGCAAGCGCAAATCCGCGAGCGGTTGGCCGCGATTCCCGGCGTGACGTCCGCCGCCTACACCGAATTTCTGCCGATGGAGGGCGTAAGCGGCGGCGTCACCGTCTACGCGGAGGACAAGACCTACTCGGCCGACGCGTTTCCTCCAAGCCGTCGAATCAAGCGAGTTTCACCCGAGCTGCTTCAGACCTTGGGCACACCGCTCCTGGCCGGGCGCGACTTCGCTTGGGACGAGATCCTGAACCAACGCAACGTCGCCATGGTATCGAAAGCCTTCGCTCAGGAAATGTGGAACACCGTCGACGGCGCAATCGGAAAACGCGTACGCGTCGGCACCGACGGCCCGTTCAACGAGGTGATCGGTGTGGCCGCGGACGTCTACGACGACGGCGCCCATCGACCGGCGCCCGCGGCCGTCTACTGGCCGGCGCGCCAGCACGTTGGGTCGTCGTGGGGAAGTGCGCAGCGTTCGGTGGCCTTCGCGCTGCGAACGGATAGAGCCGGCACGGAGAGCTTGCTTCGGGAGATTCGGCAAGCCGTATCGGAGGTGACTCCGGAACTGCCGATCGCACAGGTTCGCACGCTCGCGGACGTGCAGCAGGCCTCGATGGCACGAACCTCGTTCTCGCTGGTCCTGCTCGGCATCGCCGGCGCGATGGCGCTCCTGCTCAGCATCGTCGGCGTCTATGGCGTGCTCGCGTATGCGGTCACGCAGCGCCAGCGCGAAGTGGGGATCCGGATGGCGCTCGGCGCTGCGCCGCGCAGCGTGCAGCGCATGTTCGTCCATCGCGGCATGGTGCTGTCGGCCATCGGGATCGCCGTTGGAGCTGCAGCGGCCGCGTTGTTGACGCGCTTGATGTCGTCGCTGCTGTTCGGCGTCGAGCCGTTCGACGCCGTCACGTTTGCGGCCGCGGCGGCGTTCTTGGCGACGGCGGCGGTCCTCGCAAGCTATGTGCCCGCGCGCCGCGCGGCGACGATCGATCCGATGGAAACGCTCAGGACAGAGTAGCCGGGAGCTCAACATGCATGACTGGCACAGCGAAGTTCGCGCGCGACTCGCGTCGCTGCGTTTGAAACCGGAGCGCGAGACCGACATCGTCGACGAGATCGCGCAGCACCTCGAGGGACGTTATCGCGAGGCGATATCGGCGGGCGCATCGCCGGATGAGGCGACGCGCATCGCGCTCGCCGAGTTCCAACCGGGCAACGCGCTCGCGCAGCGCATCGCGGCGCTCAAGCAGGCGCACGCGCCCGCTGCCGTCACGATCGGCGCCTCGACGAGCAACCTGCTCGCGGATTTCTGGCACGACCTGCGTTACGCCGCGCGCGCATTCGCCAAGCAGCGAGCCTTCGCGGCCACGGCCGTCCTGATCCTCGCACTCGGCATCGGCGCGACGACGGCGATCTTCAGCGTCGTCTACTCGGTGCTGATCAAACCGCTGCCCTACCCGAACGCCGACGAGCTCGTGCGGCTCCGGCACAGTACCGCCGGCCAGCTCGGCGGCGCCGATTTCGAGCCGACGATGTACATCACGTACCGGGACGAGAACCGGACGTTGGCCAGCGTCGGCATATGGCAGGACGCGTCCACGACGCTGACCGACGGCGGCGAGCCGGAGCGGCTGCGCTCCGTTCGCGTGACGGACGGCACGCTGCAAACGCTCGGCGTGCAACCGCTGCGCGGACGTTGGTTCACGAAAGACGAGCACGGCCCCGCGGCCGAGGGCGCGGAGCCCGTGATCATCTCGTACGGATTCTGGCAGCGGCGCTTCGGCGGCGACGACGACGCCATCGGGCGCGAGATTTCGATGGACTCGCGGCCGGCCCGCGTCGTCGGGATCATGCCCGCCGCCTTCCGCTTCCTGGACCTGGCAACACAGCCCGACGTCATTACCGCGGTGCGGCTCGATGAAGCGAAGCTGATCATCAACGGTGGCTGGAGCTACCAAGGGATCGCGCGGCTCAAGCCCGGCGTCACGCCGGACGAGGCACGCGCCGATATCGAGCGCATGCGGCGGATTTGGATCGACTCATGGCCGCTTCCGAACATCCCCGGCGTCACGCGTGACGCTCTCGCGGCATTCCCGGTCGCTGCCGTCGTTCGCCCGTTGAAGGACGACATCGTCGGCGGCGCCGCGAGCATGCTCTGGGTGCTCATGGGCGCGATCGGCGCGGTGTTACTCGTCGCCTGCGCCAACATCGCGAACCTCACGCTCGTGCGCGCGGACGCACGGCGGCAGGAGCTCGCGGTGCGCGCCGCGCTCGGTGCCGGAACTGCGCGAATCGCGCGGGCGTTGCTGGTCGAGAACCTGGTTCTGGGCTTCGCAGGCAGCGTGCTCGGCTTGCTTCTCGCTTACCTCGGTCTCGAGTTTCTCGTGGCGCTCGGCCCGACCAATCTGCCGCGCCTGCGCGAGATCGGCGTCTATCCGCCCGTGCTCGCGTTCACCGTGGCCGTCTCGCTGCTTGCGACGCTCTTGTTCGGCTCGATGACGGTGGTCAAGCACGCAATGCGTGCCGCCGCGCCCCTGGTCGCCGCAGCGCGCGGCTCCACCACCAGCCGCGAGCGCAACAAGGCTCGCAGCGTGTTGGTCGTCGTGCAAGTCGCGCTGGCACTCGCATTGGTCGTGAGCGCGGCGCTCATGATCCGGACCTTTCAAGAGCTGCGCGACCTCGACCCCGGGTTTGCAGAGCCCACGACCGTTCAATCGGCGCGGATTTGGATGCCGGTCTCCATGCTTGGGCAACCCGAGCAGTACACGCGCATGGAGCACGAGATCCTCGACCGGATCGCGGCGCTGCCGGGCGTCGAATCGGTGGGCTTTGCGAGTGCGCTGCCGCTCGAGGGAGCCGGATTTCTCGGCAACGCACCGATCGTGATCGAAGGTCAGCCCCTTCCGACCACAGGATTTCCCACGTTGCGCGCCAACAAGTTCGTATCGCCCGGTTACTTCGCGGCGATGGGCACACGAATCATCGCGGGGCGCGAGATCACGTGGAGCGACATCGAAACCGGCGGGCGAGTCGTCGTGATCTCGGAGAGCTTCGCTCGCGAGCTCGCGGGAGAGCCCGCGGCAGCCGTTGGGAAACGCATCCGCACCTTCGTCGAGACGGATGCGTGGCGCGAGATCGTCGGCGTCGTGCAAGGCATCCACGAGACGGACCTGTACGAGGACGCCGGGAGCTTCGTGTACTTCCCCACCCTCCTCGCGGACATGTGGGGTGGTCCGCTGTATGGCACGCCGAACGTCGCATTCGCGATCCGCAGCGAGCGCGCGGGCACGGCGAGCCTCATGGACGACGTTCGGCAAGCCGTTTGGTCCGTGAACGCCGGCGCTCCGGTCACGCATACCCGCACGATGGCGGACCTCTACTCCGGCTCGCTCGCGCGCACGTCGTTCGTCCTCGTGCTGCTCGCGATCGCCGGCGGTATGGCGCTCGTGCTCGGCATCGTCGGCATCTATGGCGTCGTCGCCTACGTCGTCGCGCAGCGCACGCGCGAGATCGGCATTCGCTCGGCGCTCGGTGCCGAGCCCAAGGAGCTCGCGCGAATGTTCTTGCGGCAGGGGCTGGTTCTGAGCTGCGTAGGCGCGGTCGCGGGCCTGGTCGCAGCCGGCGTGCTGGGACGGTTGATGTCGTCGCTGTTGTTCGGCGTCAGCTCGCTCGACCCGGTCGCTTACGTCGCGGCGCTCGCTGCGACGATCGCGGCGGCGACGCTCGCGGCCTATCTGCCGGCGCGGCGTGCGGCGAAGATCGATCCCATGAACACGCTGAGAGCGGAGTAGCTCGGCCGTCAGAAGTACCGGAGCCCACCATGCACGACTGGCAGAGTGAGGTTCGCGCGCGGCTCGCCGCGCTGCGGTTGAAGCCGGAACGCGAGACCGAAATCGTCGACGAAATCGCGCAGCATTTAGCGGAGCGCTACCGCGAGGCGACGCAAGCAGGCGCATTGCCGGACGAGGCGACACGCTTGGCACTCGCCGAGTTCCGCGCCGGCAACGCGCTCGCACAGCGCATCGCCGCGCTGCGCCAAGCGCACGCGCCGGCCGCCGTCACGCTGGGCGCCTCGACGAGCAACCTGCTTGCGGATCTTTGGCATGACCTGCGCTACGCCGCGCGCACATTCGCCAAGCAGCCGGGCTTCGCGGCTACGGCCGTCCTGATCCTCGCGCTCGGCATCGGCGCGACGACGGCGATCTTCAGCGTCGTCTACTCCGTGCTGATCAAGCCGCTGCCGTACCCGAATGCTGACGAGCTCGTCCGGATCAGGCATCCAGCGCCGGGTGTCAATGTCGAGGACATCCAGTCGAGCTCGAACATGTACCTGACGTACCGGCAGGAGGGCCGGACGTTCGCCAACGTCGGCTTGTGGCAGGCCACGGACGCCACGCTGACGATCGGTAGTGAGCCACAGCGCGTGCGCGCTCTGTTCGTGACCGACGGCACGCTTCAGGCGCTCGGGGTGCAGCCGGCGCGGGGACGCTGGTTCACGGCAGCCGACCACGGCGTCGCACCCGAGGGACCCGCGCCGCTGATCCTCTCGCATTCGTTCTGGCAAGGCCGCTTCGGCGGTGACGAAGCGGCGCTCGGGCGCGAGCTCGAAACCGATGCGCCGAGCGGCACTGGCACACTGCCCTGGGGATCGCTGTCGCAGGTCGTCGGCATCATGCCGCGCGATTTCACCTTCCTCGACGTGACGCCGCAGCCCGACGTCATCATTCCCGTCCGGCTAGACCCCGATCAGCAGGCTCACGGTGCCTACCGCTGGGAGATGCTCGCGCGCCTCGCGCCCGGCGTCACGCTGAGCGAGGCGCAGGCCGATCTCGAACGCATGCGGCCGATCCATCGCAACGCATGGCCTCCATTCCCGAACAGCACGCTCGAAGCGTTCGACCACGCGCGAATCAGTGCGGCCGTTCGACCGCTGCAGGAGGACCTGGTCGGCAACGTGGCGAGCATGTTGTGGGTTCTCATGGGCGCGATCGGGGCGGTCTTGCTGATCGCCTGCGCGAACATCGCGAATCTCATGCTCGTGCGCGCGGACGCGCGCCGGCAAGAGCTCGCCGTGCGCGCCGCGCTCGGCGCGCGGCCCGGGCGAATCGCGAAAGCACTGCTCGCCGAAAGTTTCGTTCTGGGTGCCGCCGGCAGCGTGCTCGGCCTCGCGCTCGCCTACGCGGGCTTGCAAGTTCTCGTGGCGAACGGGCCGCCCAACTTGCCGCGCCTGCAGGAAATCTCCGTCCAGCCGCCCGTGCTCGTGTTCACCGTCCTCGTCTCGCTCGCGTCGACGCTGTTCTTCGGCTCGATCGCGGCAGTCAAGCACGCCTGGCACCTCGACGCGTCGGCGATCGGTGCTGCACGCGGGTCGAGCTCGAGCCGCGAACGCAGCGCGACGCGCAATACGTTGGTCGTCGTGCAAGTGGCGCTCGCCGTCGTGCTCGTCGTGAGCGCGGCACTCATGATCCGATCCTTTCAGGCGCTGCGCGACGTCGACCCTGGCTTTTCGGACCCACGCACGATTCAAACCGCGCGCATCTGGGTCCCGCGTGCCTCAATCTCCGACGCTTGGCAGCTCACGCGCATGCAGCACGAGATTGCCGACAAGGTCGCCTCGCTTCCCGGCGTCACCGCCGTCGGGTTCATCGACGACGTGCCGATAGCGTGGGGCGGGATGGGCACAGCCCTCGAGGCCGAGGGCCGAACGCAGGCCGCGCAAGATCGACCGCTTGCCCGCTCCAAGTTCGTCTCGCCCGGCTATTTCGAGGCGATGGGCACGCGCCTGATCGCCGGCCGCGAGGTGACTTGGGACGACATCGAGACAGGCGGCCGCGTGGTCGTCATTTCTGAGAATTTCGCTCGTGAGCTCGCGAGGGAGCCTTCGCGTGCGCTCGGGTTACGGATTCGATTTGGCGGAGCCACGCGAGATGCATGGCGCGAAGTGATCGGCGTCGTGCAAAACATCCACGAGGACAGCGTGTACCGGACGCCGCCCAGCATGGTGTACTGGCCCGTGCTCGCGGAGGAGCTCTTCTCGTTGCCGGCGGTTGGGGCGCCGTCCATCACGTTCGCCATTCGCAGCGAGCGCGCGGGCACGGCGAGCCTCGTAGAGGAAGTCCGGCAGGCCGTCCGGTCCCTCAGCGCCGGCACTCCGATAGGTCGAGAGGGCACGATGCAGGACCTCTACGCCGGTTCGCTCGCCCGAACCTCCTTCACGCTCGTGCTGCTCGGCATCGCCGGCGCGATGGCGCTGGCGCTCGGTATAGTCGGGATCTACGGTGTCATCGCGTACGTCGTCGCGCAGCGAACGCGCGAGATCGGCATTCGCTCGGCGCTCGGCGCCGAGCCGAAGCAGCTCGCGCGAATGTTCTTGTTGCAGGGGCTCGCGTTGAGCGCACTGGGCGCCGCAGCCGGCCTCGCCGCGGCGATGGTGTTGGGACGGCTGATGTCGTCGTTGTTGTTCGGCGTCGGTCCGCTGGATCCCCTCGCCTACGTCGCGGCGCTCGCTGCCACGATCGCGGCGGCAACACTCGCGAGCTACTTGCCGGCCCGGGGCGCGGCGAAAATCGATCCCATGAATACGCTCAGAGCGGATTAGCACCGGAGCCCACCATGCATGACTGGCACAGCGAAGTCCGCACGAGGCTCGCGGCGTTGCGGTTGAAGCCTGAGCGCGAAGCCGACATCGTCGACGAGATCGCGCAGCATCTCGCGGAGCGCTATCGCGAAGCGACGGCGGCTGGCGCATCGGAAGAGGACGCGACACGCTTGGCGCTCGCCGAGTTCGAAGCCGGCAACGCGCTCGCGCGGCACATCGCCTCGCTCGCGCAGGCGCACGCGCCGGGCGCAGTCGTCGCGGGCGCTTCGACGGGGCACGTGCTAGAGGATCTGCGGCAAGACCTCCGCTACGCCGCGCGCGCGTTCGCCAAGCAGCCGGGCTTCGCGGCCACGGCCGTGCTGACCCTGGCACTTGGGCTAGGCGCGACGACGGCGATCTTCAGCCTCATCTACGGCGTGCTGCTGAAGCCGCTGCCGTTTCCGGAGCCGCAGGCGCTCGTGACGCTGCACGAGGACTCGCCGCGCTTCGCGGGCCTGAATCAGGGCCCCGCCACCTATCTCACGCTGCGCGAGAACAACCGAGCGTTCGAGGAGATCGGCGCCTGGGACGGAGCATTGGTGTCGATCACCGGCGACGGCGAAACGCCCGAACGTGTCGGCGCGCTGATGGTGAGCTCGTCCACGTTGCAACTGCTGCGCGTGCAACCGCGGCTGGGCCGGCCGTTCGGCGCGGACGACGACCTGCCCGGCGCCCCGCCGCGCGCCATCCTGACCGCGAGCTACTGGCAGCGCCGGTTCGGCGGCGCCGAGGACATCGTCGGGCGGCTCGTCACGATCAACGGTACACCGACGGAAGTCATCGGCGTGCTGCCCTCCTCGTTCAAGTTCTTGAGCGAGCGCCCCGCCATCCTGCTGCCGCTGCCGCTCGATCCCAGCGCGCCGCGCTTCATCAGCTTTGGGTTTCAAGGGCTCGCGCGCTTGAAGCCTGGCGTCACGCTCGAGCAAGCCAACGCCAACGTCGCGCACATGATCACACTGCTTCCACCGGTCTTCGCGCAGCTCGAGCTGAAGCCGAACGTGAGCCCACTGGCGGACGAGGTCACCGGCAACATCGCCGAAGTGTTGTGGATCCTGCTCGCGGCCGTCGGCATCGTGCTGCTGATCGCCTGCGGCAACGTTGCGAATCTGTTCCTCGTGCGCGCGGAAGCTCGGCATCGAGAGCTCGCGACGCGTGCGGCGCTCGGTGCGAGCCGCGGTCGCCTCGCGCGCACGCTGCTCACGGAGAGCGTGGTGCTCGGGCTCGCGGGCGGCGTAGTCGGCGTCGCGCTCGCGAGCGCTGCGATTGCGGTGCTGCATGCGATCGGGCCGGCGCAGCTGCCGCGGCTCGACGACGTCGGCATCGATTTGGGCGTCCTGCTGTTCGCGCTGGCGATCTCGATGTCGAGCGGCCTGCTGTTCGGCCTGTTCGCCGTCGCGCGCTATGGCAACCCCGGCGTCGCGATGCTGAAGAGCGGCACTCGCTCGGGTGGCGACGCGCCGGAGCGCAATCGCGCGCGCAACGCGGTGGTCGTCGGGCAAGTCGCCTTGGCGTTGACGCTGCTGATCGTCTCGGGGCTGATGACGCGCACGCTCGTCGCGATGCTGGACGTGGACCCCGGCTTCACACGTCCTGAGCAAGTGCAAACCTTCGTCGTCGCGGTTCCGGATGACTTCATCCCCGACGACGCGCAAGCGGCGCGCACGCACCAGCAGATCGCGGAGCGACTCGAGCAAGTCCCGGGCGTCGTCTCCGTCGGCCTGTCGTCGTCGATCACGATGGACGGCGAGGACAACGGCAACTCCCTCGTCGCCGAAGGGCTCCCCGACTTGGGAGCCGCGGGTCCGCTGCGGCGCTTCAAGAGCGTCGGGCCCGGCTATTTCGAGGCGATGGGAAATCCGATCGTCGCGGGCCGCGAGGTTACGTGGAGCGACATTCTCGAGCAGCGGGCGCCCGTCGTGATCTCCGAGACGCTGGCGCGCGAATTGTGGCAGGAACCGTCACAGGCGATCGGCAAGCGCGTGCGCACGAGCTACAGCGAGTGGAGTGAGATCGTCGGCGTCAGCGGCAACGAGCGCGACGACGGACTGAACAAGCCCCCGACCGCGATCGTCTACTGGGCGATGCTGAGCCAAAGCTATCGGTGGCGCACGATGGCGTACGCGGTGCGGTCGGAGCGCGTCGGGATGCCGGGCTTCATGCGCGAGCTCGAGCAAGCCGTCTGGAAGGTGAATCCCGACCTGCCGCTCGCCTCGATCCAGACGCTCGAGGAAATCCAATCGACTTGGATGGCGAAGACGTCGTTCACGCTCGTGATGCTTGGAATTGCGGCGAGCGTGGCTCTGTTGCTCGGCATCGTCGGCATCTACGGCGTCATCTCGTACGTCGCCGCGCGCCGCACGCACGAGATCGGGATTCGCATCGCGCTCGGCGCCGGAAGCCGCGACGTATGCACACTGTTCGTGCGCCACGGCCTTAAGCTCACGGGCGTCGGCATCGTGCTTGGCATCGTGCTCGCGGGGGTCGTGACGCGCGTGATGTCGAGTTATCTTTTCGGCGTGGGGCCGATGGACCCGCTCACGTACGTGGCCGTATCGGCGCTGCTCGCGAGCATCGCATTGCTTGCGACGTATCTGCCGGCGCGGCGCGCGGCGCTCACCGATCCGAACGTGGCACTGCGCGCCGACTGCTAGCGATTGACGATCCGGCCCGACGCCTCGGACCGCTGCTCAGAGCGGACTAGCTAGAGTATCCGTCAATCGCGCCGAGCCGGTCCGCCGCAGCCAGCGCCGCACGACGCGGTTCCACCACATGATGGCCCCCGTCACGAACATCGCGGCCGGTAGCGCGCCGACGATCGCCCACACGGCCTTCGTCGTCTGGTCGCAGAGCCCCGGGCCGCTGCAAGGAATGCCGATGCCGTTGATGCGGCCGAAGTGCAGGTACGCGAGCCAGTAGAGCGCGCCGTCGACGAAGCGAGAGCCGGCGTTTTCCTCCGTCGGCGGCTGCAGCCAATCGGCCAGCGCGCCGAACTGATCGGGGAAGCACAGATACAGTCCGCTCATGGCGAGCACCAGCAGAAACGCGAATGTCCAGAAGCCGACGACGCCGTGCAGCTGCCACGTGAAGCGCCGCCAGCCCGTGCCGCGACGCAGCACGAGGTGCTCCCGCCAGCGGGCGACGCCGGGCCACCAGATCACGGCGCCCGTGAGGCACATCAACAGCACGGCGGTTGCGCCGGCGCCGTTCACTTTGCGGCCCGTGCGGCCGGAGAGCAGATTGTCGTGCGCGTCGATCAACGTGTCGACGAGCCGGATGCCGAGCGGCACGTCCGGTTCTGCTTCGGTTAGCGTGCCGCTCGGCGCGACGACGTCCGGCGTCGCAGCCACGTAGAGCTCGTTGCGGTAAACGAGCACGCTGCCCGTGATGCTGATGAAGAACACGTAGAGACCTAAGCCGATACCGGCCCACAGATGCACCTGAAAGATCGCCCGGCGCAGCCAGACCTTCTGCGGTTGCCGCACCCAGCGCTGCCAGGCCGTCCATCGCACGACGTTAGCCGACACTAGATCCCCGCGTACCACGACCAGCCGTTCTGGATCATGCCGTACGGGCCGTTGTCGTCGAACTCGCTCGTCACGACTAGCCCGCGCAAGAACTTCATGCTCTTGTAGCCCAGCTGCCTCTCCACACGCACGCGCAGCGGAGCGCCGTGAGCGATCGGCAGCTCGCGCCCGTTCATGCCGTAGGCCAGGATCGTCTGCGGGTGCAGCGCGTCGAGCATGTCGATGCCGTCGACGAACGCGTCGTAGCAATGGAACTGCACGAACCTCGCGTCGGATCGAATGCCGGCGGCCTCGAGCACGGCGCGCAGGGGCACGCCGGTCCATTGCATGATGGCCGACCAACCTTCCTCGCACGCGTGACGCGTGATCTGCGTGCGCGAGCGCATGCGCTTCAAATCCTCGAGCGAGAAGCTACTAGGGGTCGCGACGCTGCCCTCCACGATCAAACGCCAATCGGCGAAGCCCTCGTGCAGGAAGCGCGCGTAGTCCTCGGCGAATTCCTCCACGAAACCGGGCTGACTTGGATCCGCAGGATCGGTGGTACCGATCGCCGGCGCCGCTGAGATATCGCGGAGATCGTATTCGCGCGCCAGCGACTGCCTCGGCAGCAGCAACCGGTGCGCGTTGTACGTGAGCCAGTCGCCCATTCGAAGCACGTTGCCATACGTGGGCGGCTCGCTCGCGGAACAACCGGCGAGCGTGATGGCGGCCGACGATGCCAGGCCCTTCATGACCGCGCGGCGTGTCGTGAATCGCTTGCTCATGTCATCTCCCGACGACCATCGCCCGCATGTGTCTGCCAAGGCCGGTGAACAGCACCATCGCCACGTGCCCGACGACGAACGCGACGATCGCGACGAAGCCGAAGAAGTGCAGCGTGCGCGCGGACTGATGGCCGCCGAAAACGTCGAGCAGCACGGGGAACGCGGCGACCACCTGCGGTGACATCGCGAGCCCGGCCAACACCATGAACGGCAGCAGCACGAAAGCGACGCTCGTGTACGCGCAGCGCTGCACGAGGCTGTACGAGCCCCCGCGGCGCGGCCAAAGGTCGCGCCACACGTGCCTCGTGACGACGCCGAACGCGAAGTAGCACGCGCCGGCGACCACGAAGATCCAACCCGCGAGGAAATGCAGGCTGCGCGCCCAGCCGTTCTCGTTGAAGATCTCCATCGTGCGGCTGGCGCTGATCGGCTTGTTCGCGAACGCGTCGAAGGTCACGGTCTCAAGCCATGCTTCGGGCCGATGGTTGCCGTTGAGCGGCAATTCGAGCAACGCCGGCGTGAGATCGTTACCCACCTCGCCCCAATACAAGCGTGGATGCGCCAGCAGGATATAGAACCCGCTGTACGCGAGAGTGAGCACGGAGAACGCGATTAACCAGTGGGAGACGCGCACCCACAACGCATGGCGTTGCGGTGTGGGCGACTCGATGGCATTGCTCATCGGCCGCGAGACAGCCGCCATAGTTCGACCTTTTTTCCCACGTCCGTAGATTATCTACAGACGTAGAGATTGCAACCGAAATTTGCTGGTCGGGGTCGACCCACCGATATCTGTCGACATGGGCTCGCCGTTGCATTCGCGTTGACGCGCATCTTGGCGCGCTGGCTCCCCGCCGAGGCACGCAACTTGCAATCTCATGCAGAGGGAGACTGGGTGGGGAGCATTATGGTTAACAGCGATCACGCGGCTGCCGGCCGATCGGCAGCCGATCACACGTATGCCGATCTCGAGGCCCAGCTTTTGAGGGCCGTTTCCGACTTTGGATTACAAGAACTGAGTCAAATGCTCGACGTCGCCGAAGTGATCCGGCGGACGAGGCGACTCTAGCTCCTACTCCAGGCCACATTCGAGCGAGCAGCTCGATACTTCGATCGCGTGTCTTCCATCAGGCGCGGATCGGCCACGGCGTATCGCGCGGCCCCGCCTGCCAGTTGTCGTGCCGCCCATCCCAGAACACGGTCTTCACGTCGTTCGGGTCGACATCGTCGAGGGCGTTGAAGCTCACACAGACATACTCGCCACCGAGCTGCTCGAGGTAGCCGCGGCTGAAGCAGCTCACGCCGCAGCGCTTGCAGAAGTAGCGCTTGGCGGTCTTCGCGCCCCACTCATAGAAACTCAAGTCGCGCTCCCCTGCGAGGATCCGAAAGCCCTCGGGCTTGGCC
>Ga0134127_10002590_pt1 | contig 13024 bp, 10 predicted proteins | sample KB31753_FD_96459 | JGI IMG/M metagenome (GOLD analysis project Ga0134127, IMG submission 96459) | Terrestrial soil microbial communities with excess Nitrogen fertilizer from Kellogg Biological Station, Michigan, USA - KB3-175-3 | ecosystem: Environmental > Terrestrial > Soil > Unclassified ...
ACACCCGCCGCAACGCGTTCTTCGTCTTCCAGGAGGACAACCTGGGCGCGCTGCAGGCCGGCAAGCTTGCGGATCTGGTCGTGCTCGATCGCGACTACCTCACGATCCCTGCGGATCAAATCAAGGACATCAAACCGGTGCTGACCATGGTGGACGGTCGGATCGTCTACGACATCAGCGCGGCGAACGGCACGCGCTAATCATCAAGTCGGAGGGACAATGAGGCTACTGCTTCGGGTAGTTCTGGCTGCGTTCGTGTTGGCGATCCCTGTCCGTGCGTTCGCACAGGAAGCGGTACTAACCGGCACGATTACCGATTCAACGGGTGCCGTGCTTCCGGGCGTCACCGTCACGGTTCTCCACGAGGCATCCGGCAATCGCTTTGTCGCCGCGACCGACGAGCGAGGCGTCTATCGCATTCCGGCGCGCGTCGGCGCCTACCAGATCGCTGCGGAGCTTCAAGGTTTCGCGACGGCGCAGCGAAACAACATCGAGGTGCTCGTCGGCCAGACGCTCGTCATCAACCTGCAGCTGGCGCCGAGCGGCGTCGCCGAAAGCGTCACGGTCAGCGGCGAAGCGCCGCTCATCAACGTCGCGACGTCGCAGCTTGGTGGCAATATCGACCCGCAGCAGGTGGCGGAGTTGCCCGCCCAGGGACGCAACTGGATGGCGCTCGCCATGCTCGCGCCCGGGAGCCGGATGACGAGCGACACTGCCAACACGCCGATCGCGAATCGCGGCGCCGCAGGCGACGTCCGGCAGTACCAGTTCAGTCTCGACGGCCAGCAGGTCACCTCGGAGATGGGGTTTGGCAACCAGCCGCGCTACAGCCAGGAATCGATTAGTGAGTTCCAGTACATCTCGAACCGCTTCGACGCAACGATGGGCCGATCGGCGGCGGTGCAGGTGATTGCGGTCACCAAGTCGGGGACGAATCGGTATTCAGGATCGGTTCGCGGCAACTTCCGTGACAGCCGGCTCAACTCACCGGATCCGGTGATCCACAAGGTCGTTCCAATCGACAACCAGCAACTGGGCTTGACCCTTGGCGGCCCCATCCGGAAAGACCGCCTCCACTTCTTCGCGCACTTCGACTATGAACGGGAACCAAAGACGAGTGTGTGGAATACACCGTATCCGGCGTTCAACGTCGAGCTGCACGGACCCGAAACCGTGAAGATGGGCGGCGGTCGTCTCGATTATCAGTTGTCATCCAACCTGCGGGTCATGGGGAAGATCACCGATGCCGAGCATTGGCAGCCGTTTACCGCGGGCAACCAAAGCCATCCGGCGGCGACGGGGTCCACCCTTGAAACAAATCGCGAGTATGCCGGGCAGTTCACGCATGTGATCACCAACCGCGCGGTGAACGAAATCAACGCCGGCAAGACCCGGTGGATCTTCGAAAACGCGAACCTCACCACCTGGTCGCATCACTGGCAGGCGTCCAACGGCGTGACCACGGGCTCGCCGCGCATCACCTTTGGCAACTTCACCATCGGCGGCAATGCGTTCTACCCGCGGTTCGGCGCCCAGGACAACTGGAGTCTGCGGGACAACTTCACGTATTCGTACGATGCGCGCGGCCGGCACGACGTCAAAGCCGGCGCGGACGTCGTCGTGATGGTCGATTCCGGCAACAACTGCCAGTCCTGCATGGGCATCGTCGATGCGCGGAACGCGAGACCGTCGGCGGCGGAGCTGCAGGCCTGGTTTCCGGACCCGTGGAACGCCGACACCTGGAACATGAACGCTATCTCGCCGTCGATTCTGACCTACAGCATCGGCGTCGGGAATTATGCGACGCGCGACGTCCGTCCGCAGTACGGGACGTGGTTCCAGGACGATTGGCAGATTGCGCCGAAGCTGACGCTCAATCTCGGCGCACGCTACGACGTGAGCATCAACGCGAACGGCAACAACTACGCGGTTCCGCCTTTTGTGGACAAAGGGCGCCCCGCGGACAAGAACAACATCCAGCCGCGCGCGGGATTCGCGTATCGCATTACGCCGAACACGGTGGTGCGCGGTGGCACCGGCGTGTATTTCTCCACCCCGCTGCAGATCGACACGTTCTTCATGGCACAGATCGATCGCCTCGTCGTCATCCAGTACACGAACGATGGCCGGCCGGATTTCGGATCGAATCCGACAAACGGACAACCGCTGCCGTCCGTCGCGCAGGGGCAGCAGCAGTTCTGTCATGTCCGCAACGTGCCGGGATGTCTTCGCCGATCGCTACAGGAACTGGTCGCGCCCGCCGACTACTCGACTCAGCTCGGGCGCACGTGGCAGAACTCAATCGGGTTCCAGCACCAGATTGGCGGCACGATGGCGGTCGAGGCGGACTACGTCTACAGCCAGGGACGCAACGAGAAGGACATCATTTCGAACATGAACCTGACGTTCAATCCGGCGACTGGCGCGAACTACCCGTTTTCCGACATCGCACGCCGCGCGTATCCCGATTTCGGCGCAATTTCGATGCTGGTGCGTATGGGCCGCTCCCGTTACCACGCCCTGCAGACCGCCGTGACCAAGCGCTTCAGCAATCACTGGCAGGGAGGCGCCACCTACACGCTGTCGGGACTGTTGGACGCGTATCCGCCGGCGTTCAGCGGTATTGCTCCCGTACCCTTCACGACGACGCCCGATCTTGGCGGCGAGTGGTCGTACTCGGCCGGCGACTTGCGGCACCGCGCCGTGCTGAATGGTATCTGGCAGGTCGGCCGTGGCCTGCAGTTGAGCGGCGTCTTCTATGCCGGTATTGGCGAGCGTGCCACGACCACTTACGGTTCGGACGTGCGCAACATCGCGGGCGTCGGCGGACCGGAATCCTCAAGCCGCCTGCGCGCGCGACCTGACGGGACCATCGTGCCGCGCAACTGGTTCACGCAGCCGCCTCGACGCAAAGTCGACCTGCGCGTTCAACAGAAGGTCACGCTGCCGCGTCGCGTAACGCTGGAGGGCATTGCCGAGGTCTTCAACGTCTTCAACTCGCCTAACTGGACGATTACAACGATTGAAACGAGCCCACAGTACCTGCAGCGGACCGCCGGACAGAACCGTACAGCGCAGGTAGGTTTCCGAGTCGCCTTCTGACGAACATTAGTCAGCAGTAAGCCACACGGTCGAAAACCTCGGGAATCTTGTCGAGCAAGTCGGGAGTTCAACTTGCTTGCCGTCAGTTCCCCGGAGGAGAAAACCATGGCTCTTCGGGAGAAGTACAACTACGCCATTCAAACGGCGAAAAATTTCCACATGCAGGGCGGCGCGGACGAGCGCGACGGCAAGCTCCACTTCAAGGGCACCGTTCAGACGCAGGAGGAAGCGAACAAGATCTGGGACGCGATCAAGACGATTCCGACCTGGCAGCAGGAGGTCGTTGCCGACATCCGCGCGACCGGTGGAGGGGCCGGAGCGCAGCAGGCGACTCAGGCTGAAAAAACCTACACCGTGAAGTCGGGCGATACGCTAAGCAAGATCGCGAAGGAAACGCTGGGAGATGCGAACGCCTACATGGAGATCTTCAACGCGAACAAGGACGTCCTCAGCGATCCCGACAAGATCAAGCCGGGACAGGTGCTGAAGATTCCGGCACACGCGCACAAGTAAGTTCCACATCCCAAGATCCAAATCCCAAATCCAAACCTGACTCGCTGTTGGGATTTGGAGCTTGGGATTTGGGATCTGGGATTTCAGCTCCGTTCACGCGGCGTGATCGCGATCAGTGGCGCGGCGGCCGAATCGCCGGCGCTCGCATTCCACTTCTTCACGTTTTTCCCGAAGCTTCTGGTAGATGTCGTTCGAGGTCCACTGTGACTGCCGCCGGTCGGAGTGAAAGCGGCGATCGGGCATCGGCGTGACATTCGACTTCTCGTACGAGTTCCCGGGAATGAATCGCCGCGCCCGTGCGGCTTCCTTCACTGCGTGCACGATGTTGTCCAGGTCGAACGGCTGGTCGACGATCTCGAAGATGCGATCGTCTCTTCCCGCGAGCCTCTCCACGCGCACGGGGTTGGCGGACGTAATGACGAAATTCCGGTCTCTCATCGCCGTCGCGCGGAGCTGCTGGAACATCGCCCAGTTCTCCTCGTACGGCGCCGCGATGTCGTAGACAACGACCGCGGGGTCGTGCTGCTCCATCATGCGGTTGACGTCGCAGCGACCATCGCGCACCTCGGGAATCAGTGCTGAGACGACATCGAACCCCGCGCTCTCGAGGAGCTTGCCGACGAGCGCGAGTGCGTCGTGATTCCCGTTGAAGAGTGCGACGACGCTGAGCGAGCCCATCAGGGTTGGCGCGGTGCACGAACCGCGCCGCAATGATCAGGCGGCCATCAGGGCCGCCTGACACGGATGTGCTACTTCGCGACTGGAATAGATGGCGCCGTGGGGTTGGCGTTGGTCCGGTCGCCCCACTGATTGTTCTCGATGCAGAAGTATTCGATGATTTCGCTGTTCGGCTCGCCAAGCTTTGCCGTATACGTCACATCGAACGGCTTGGTGAAGGTGCCCGGGTCGTCGATGGTGACCACACGCTGGAGGGTGTTGTAGTCGGTGCGCGTGTACCGCTCGACGAGGTGAAGCTGCTCGGTATGTGGCGTTCCTGCGCTGTCGAGCCAGAACCTGTCGTTGAGCCCCACGGTGTCGACGACAAGCGTGTTTCCCTCCCAGTGGCCGATCGAGTCGCCAAACCACGAGGGTGACGGATCCTCTGGATGCTTGCGGCCATCCATGAAGATCTGCCGGAAGCTGTGCGCGTTGCCTTCCTGCAGCATGAAGATGTACTTCGCGTGCTCGGTCGGATGCTGCACCAGCCGCCAGGCGAAGCCGCCGGTGATGCGCAGCGGACCGCCAGGCATGCAGTAGAAGTACGGGTCGTCGGCTTCCTTCACCGACGCCATCTTCTGCTTCGCCCACGGCAGCATCAAGGCATCGAGCTTTTCCTTGCCGAGCAGACGCGGGATGGGCGCATCGCCGCCGCCGGTCCAGATGCCTGAAAAATCCACCGTGCCATCCGCGAGCTTCGGCGCGGGGCGCTTGGCCTCCGTCGCTCTTTTGGGTCCGTTTTCACCGCCGAGCCTTCGGGGCAGCTCCTGCGCGTGCGCCTGGGGGAGACATGGCGCGGTGAGACCGATGATGGCGATCGCAGCAACAACGATCTTCTTCACGGAGTCCTCGCCTTCTCAGTTGCCAAGCTTTGGAACGAAGAACTCCTTGCCGTCGGCGCCCTTGAACGACGTTACGATTGCGCGTTCCGCGACGGAGCGGCCGGCGAAGCCTTCGACGACGACTTGCGTACCGACGGGCAGCGTCTTTCTCGACCATCCGCCACGTTCAAGCGCCGGTGTGCTCGCCATCTCGAAGTTCCATGTGGTCACCTTGCCGGCGGCGTCGGTGACATCGACATAGAAGTGCGTGTGCGGATTGGTCCATTCGACCTTCGAGACCACGCCCTTCACCGTGACCGGCTTCTTCGCGTCGTATTCCGCGGTCCACGAGTGGTGGGCGGAAACCGGTACCGCGAGAGCGGAAGAAAAGGCGAGACCCAGAATCAGGACGCCAAGCTTCATACGCATTCCTCCCTAGAACCCCTGCGTGATGCCGAACTTCAGCGGGATGCTACTACAATTCGCCAGCCATGAAGCATCTGCTACGCGTCGGCCTGATCGTCGTTCTTTCCGGCGTTCTCGTGCATTCGCAGGGCGGCGCGCCGGCGAGATTCATCACGCCGCCGACGCAGGTCGTCGCCATTCGCGCGGGGCGACTGTTCGACAGCCGAGCCGGAGCGCTCATGAACAATCAGGTGATCGTCATCAGAGGCGATCGGATTGCGGACGTCGGACCCGCGGTCGCGATTCCGCCCGATGCGCGCGTCATCGACCTGAGCACCGCCACGGTGTTGCCGGGCATGGTGGACGCGCACGTTCATCTGTTTCCGGCGGACGACCTCTCCGAGTCGACGAGGACCATCGTCGGTGTGGCCAACGCACAGACCGATCTGAACGCCGGCTTTACGACGGTGCTCGACATGGATTCGCGCGGGGGCTTCGGCACCGTGGATCTCCGCAATGCGATCAATCGCGGTCTCGTCATGGGTCCGCGGATGCAGGTGGTCGGGCAGTCGCTGAACCAGCGCGCCAGCACCCCATACCCAGCGCTGTTCAATCGGTTCGTCGATCGGTTTACCGAAGACAAGAACGTCAATTCGCCCTGGCTCGGACGAGCGGCCGTGCGCGAAGTCAAACTGCACGGCGCCGACTGGGTGAAGATCTACACGACGCAGGACTTCGTCGGCGATGAGTACAACGTCTGGAAACCGGACGGCACGCTGGTCAACAGCCCATCGCTGACGGAGGAAGAGGTGATGGCGATCGTCGACGAAGCACATCGCCTCGGTCTGAAGGTTGCCTGCCACACCTATGGTGGCGAAGGTCAACTGAGTTGCTTGAAGGCGGGCGTCGATGCGCCCAATCACCTTACCGATCTCGATGATGCGTCGCTGAAGCTGCTGGTGGACAAGAGGCTGCCGCTCGAGATGACGGTGGACGATCTCGTATCGCTGGAGCCTGGCGATCTGAAGACCACGGGTGGGAAGAATAGCCGGCTGAAAATGGCGGAGCAGGCATTCAAGAAGGCGCGTGCAGCCGGAGTGCCGATTGTGTTCGGCAGCGGCGCGACCTCCGCCACGATTCCCCACGGGATCGGCGCCGACCAGTTCGCGTACTTCGTCAAATGGGGGATGACCGCCGCGCAAGCGCTGCAGACCGCGTATCTACCCGCGGCGACGATGTTGAACTATCACTGGGAACAGCACGTTGGCAGTATCGAGAAAGGAAAGTTCGCGGATATCATCGCCGTCGCCGGCAACCCGCTCATGGATGTCACGGAGATGCAGCGTGTCCGATTCGTGATGAAAGGCGGCCTGATCGTCAGGAACGATCGGTGAAATCTTATGACTACAGACGTCCTCGACATTCCACGTCCAGTCGTTCGCTCGCGACGCGCACTCGCCGGGCTGCTATCGCTGACGGCACTGGCCGCCGTCGTGTTCGTGGCGGCCGCAGCCGTGCCCTACTTCCTGTCGTCGTCGTACGGTCCGCCGGAATACGCTCCACGCCGCGGCTGGCTGCTTCTGCACATCGTGGGCGGCATCATTGCCTTGCTCACCGGACCGGTGCAGTTATGGCTCGGGCTCTCGGATCGCGGGATGAAGTGGCATCGCCGGATGGGCATCGGCTACATGACGGGCGTCGGTATTGGTGCCGCGGGGGGCTTCTATCTGGCCACGCATACCGACTTCGGGTGGATCTTCGGCGCCGGATTGTTCAGCCTCGCGACCGCGTGGGTCACGACAACGATACTCGCGTATCTCGCGATCAGACGCTCGCTAATTGATCAGCACAAGGAGTGGATGATTCGCAGCTACGTCGTCACGTTCGCCTTCGTCACGTTCCGCGTCGTCCAGCCGGCGCTGCAGGCCGCGCACGTCGGGACCGAGCTCGAGCAGCTCGCCGCCAGCGCGTGGGCGTGCTGGGCGGTGCCGCTGCTCGTCACCGAGCTGGTCATTCAGGGACGAAAGATTCTCGCCGTCCGTGTGACCTAAGGCGTCGACTCGCTTATCTGAAGTAGGCGGGCAGGTCGCGTTTGGTCTCACGAAGAATGTCAATGATCGCGCGACGATCGGCTGGCGACAGACGCGAATATCGAGGTGTCTGCTCCGCGCCTGAGAGAACCGCATACATGTGTCGATAGACGGCGTCGTGCGCCTCGGCGGACAAGCCGTCGAACGCATCGCTGTAGATCATGTAGCTGCACGGATACCGCAACAGCCGCGTCGCGAGATCAAGCTGATAGAGCGAGCGATCGCGCGAATCCTTCGGCCCGCGCGCGGAAAATCGTTCAGCGAAGCCGGAACTCCCTTCGACGCGCGTGGGCAGCGGCGCCTCGTCTACAAACAGCAGGTAATCGACGACCTCACGCGCGACGGCATCGATCAGCGCCTTCGCATCTGGCTTTCCTTCCGCCGCCCGCGTTTCCCACGACAGCCGCGCGAGCAGATTCATCATGTGCAGCTGATGGTCGAGCACCATCAGCGCGACGATGTCGCTGTAGGGCGAGAGATACCCCGCGAGATCGAACTTTCCGTGCAGCGTATCCGCCGCGATCGCTCTCGGCATCGTGAGGAAGGCTTCTTCGGTTTCATCCCGCATCATCAGGTTGCCGCGGCTTGCGACGGCCACATCACGGCCGGTCACATACCAGCCGCCCCACCGCTTGCTCAGCGGGAGTCGGTGATCGACGACCTCGTTCCCGAGCTTCCGCATCGTCGCGCCGTCCGTACGTGCCGCTTCGCTGCGCAGCAGCATCCCGGGCACACCCAGCGTTGCTTCGACGGAGACGTGACATGCGAGGCAGCCGTTGCCGCGCTCGAATCGCGGCGACGCCGATGCTTGCTGATTCAGGGTGTAGAAAACGACGCCGAGTTGCGGGTCGAGCGCTGCTGCCTCGATGAATCCGCCGCGCGGCCAGCCGACGACCACCCGATCGTTGAAGAAGAGCGTTCGCGGGTTGACGGGGCTGATGATCCGCGCCTGCACGCTGGTTTTCGAGAAAACGGCCAGCTGCGAATCGATCGGCACATCGAGGGCGCTCAGCACCGATCTCATATATCCGCTCGCGGGCTCGTAGGGCAGCGTCGTCGAACCGACGGCGAGCTTCTCGTTCAGCTGGGCGATCGCATCGTGCGGCTGCTGCGTCGCGTACGCGACGGCCGGGGCACTCCTCTCGTCGAAAAAAGTATCAGGCAGCTGCCCGCCGGCGCCGATAGTCGCCGCAACGATGGCGACCCAGATGACCGCTGCGGCGATGGCAGCCAACCTCACGCTGATCATTGCAATCGTGGGAAGTACTCTAACGCCGTTTCACGATCGGGAAGAGCGGCCGGCGTGTTCGCCTGCCGCTCCCGTTGCGACTTCAGACGTTAAGGCGTCAATCGCGCCGTCGTCACCACACCAGAAGCACCAGGCTGTCCAGGGTTCCCAAATGAAGGGCCGCCCGCACCACCTGAGCCCGCGCGACCAGTGTCAGCGACGATCGAATTGTCTGTTACGTATTCCGGTGCGCTGTAGTTTGCAAAAATTCCGATCGCGTTTCCTCCGGCGCCGCCACCTCCGCCACTACCATGGCCGCCGCGACCTCCTGAGCCGCCGCTTCCCGCGATTCCGGTAAAGCTGTCGGCAGCGCCGCCGGCGCCGCCCGTCCCCCCGGAGCCGCCGATACCACCGGTGCCGCCGTTCCCGCCATTGCCGCCGATTCCCAGCTGAATGTCGTTTGCGCCAATGCGCGGGTAACTGGCACCGCTTGCCAGCACGAAAATGCCAAAGGAACTGCCACCGCCACCGCCACTGCCACCGCCAATACCCGCGGCGCCACCTGCGCCGCCGCCGCCACCCGACGGTCCGATCTTCTTGGAACCGCCGAGAGATCCGTCGCAGCTCGAGAGGCCCACGACACCTCCACCCGCGCCACCACCGCCGCCGCCACCGCCTGGCGATCCGTTGCTGCCCGACTGACCACTAGCACCTACCCATGCTCCTGACGCGATACTTCCGCCGTTGCCACCAACGACGGCCGCACCGTTGGAACCGTCCAAGCCGGATCGGCCATTCACACCGTCTTTCGAACCCACGGTCGGCGATAGAACGACGCATGCGCCGTTTACCACGGCAGTCATTCCATCGTACCCACCGAGCCCGCCGAGGCCCCCATTTCCGTGCCCGTTGAATCCGCCTTCTTCTTGATGGTCAAAAAGTGGGTTCGACGCACTACCTCCTCTGCCGCCGCTGATGTCTGTCACACCCGACGTGCCGAACCCGCCACTGCCGCCAACATTTGGCCCGCCGATTACGCTGCTGCCCAGTGAGACGACAGCGGCGCCGGGGCTGCCACTAGGACCAGGGGTGCCGTCCGTACCGACCACGCCTGCGGTACCCGACGCTGCGACGCCGCCAAGAATCAAGTTGTTGCGGACGATCAGAGCGGCGGTGCTGTTCTGGATGTAAATGCCGATGCTGTTTGCGCCGGGGATGACACTTGCCGGGGCCAGCAAGATGAATCCTTCGAACACCGTTGGGTTGACGATCGACACAGCTTGGACCGTCGCGGGGACGGTAAACGGTGAAGCGGTGGTCCCGCGAAGTATGGGATGGAAGTAGGTCAGGTCTCGACGTGTGAATTCAGGGTCGTAACCGCCCAACACGCTGACACCGGATCTGAGCACGACGTTTTCCGCGTATACGCCAGCGCCGACCACGACTTGTGATCCTCCGATAGCACCGGCTCTGCCAATCCCCCGCCCGATCGTCTTGCACGGCGACGTTTTCGTCAGACCACACGTCGCATCGTCGACCGCACTGGACTGGGCCGCTGATACGAATATCGTCCCCGCGGGAAACTGCAGCGTCTGGATCGTTTGTTCTTGTGTGACTTGGATTGTCAGCTGGCCCGCCGCCGGGCCACTCAGCGAAATATCGAGTGTGTTGCCGCCGTTCAACGCGGTTACCGTCCTGGAGATCGTCCCGGCAATCTTGAAATCGCTCGGACTGAAGAGCAGCTGTCCGTTCACTAGCACACGGCCGTTGCGGATGATGTCGAAGTTGCCTGCACTGCCGTTGGTGAGGCTTACCGCCACAGGACCGGCTGCGGCCGTAAAGACCCTCGAGAGATCGAGTGTTCCCGTCGCATCCTTGGTAAACGTTTCCTGGAACAGAACAACAGATTGCGTTTGCTGCGCGGTCGTTTGAACGCCAAAAAGGCTGCCGATTAGCGCAGCAGCGATCGCAGACACACTCCACAGGCGATGGATCCGTGCTCGCGTTGTCATAGGTGCCCTCTGCTCGATGGGGTTTGCGGGTAGGAGGTTATCGGGCCTTAGGTTCTATGCGATGGCACCTTGGAATGTCAATCGTATGTTGGGAAATCAAAGCTGAAAGAAGTCAAAAAGCGAGGATCGGCGAGCCGCTAACGGGTCGATTGTGTGCCGCTCTCCGCCAATGTGCCTTTCGTCGAGAACAGCCATACGCTGTCGCCGTGCGTCGTGCCGGCGAACAGGCTTCCCGCTGAATAGGCGACCACGTACTCGTCGCCCTCGTATTCGAAAATGCTGACCGGCGAGTTCATCCCGGCACCGGTCTGAAATTCCCAGAGGCGTTTACCCGTTGAGGAATGCAGCGCGGTCAAGCGGCCGTCGTTGCGGCCCGTGAATACGAGGCCGCCGGCGGTCGTCACCGAGCCGCTATAGCAGGAGTCCCTCCAGCGCTGCTGCCACACGAGACGGTTCGTTTTCATGTCGAGCGCTGCGAAGATGCCTGCCGCGGGGAGCGGCGCGCCGCCGAACGCGCTGCCAAGGTACCGCTGCCCTTCGGGCGTGATCTGTTGATTCTCTTCGCCGCCTCTGAACACATTCGCCGCATCGGTTGCGCACACATACAGGATGTTGGTCGCTGGATCGTAGGAGCTCGGCGGCCAGTTCGCGCCGCCGCGTGCGCCGGGCTTCGCAACAAGCGGCTCTTTCCAGAACGGCGTGAAGATCCGTCCCTGGTTCACCAGCGTGTAATCCTCCGGCGCGATGTCGATCGACTGCGGCACGAACGCGTCGCCTTTCGGAATCGGCTGCGTCTTCGATGTTGCCTGGCGCGGTTCCTGCGGCACCGGCGTCTCGTCGATGCCGATGAGCGGCTTCCCGTTCGTGCGGTCGAGGATGTACACCCAGCCGGCCTTGTTCGGTTCGGCTGCCGCCTTGCGAAGACGTCCGTTGATCATCACGTCGAAGAGGACGACAGGACTCGGGCCGTCGTAGTCCCAGAGGTCGTGATGAATCTGCTGGAAGTGCCAGCGATACTTGCCGCTCGCCGCTTCTATCGCCAGCATCGACGTCGCAAACAGGTTGTCGCCCGCGCGAATTCTGCCGTTGAAATCAGGTCCCGGGTTGCCGGTCGTGAAGTAGATCAGTCCGAGCTCGGGATCGACGGCGGGTGTTTGCCAGACGCTGGCGCCGCCGTGCAACCACGCTTCGCTGTTCTGCGGCCACGTGTCGTGCCCAATCTCGCCGGGACCGGGAACGGTGTAGAACGTCCACATCAGGTGGCCGTCTCTCGCGTCGAACGCTTTCACGCGTCCGCGCGTGCCGTTTTCGGCGCCCGAGAATCCGACGATCACCATCCCGTTGTAATAAAGAGGTGCGGCGGTGATCGTGTATCCGTTCTGCCAGCGCTCCGCCTGAATCGACCAGGCGGGTTCACCGGTGCGCTGGTCGAGCGCAACCAGACGACCATCCAGCTGTCCGACGTAGACGCGTCCATCGCCGATCGCGACGCCGCGGCTCGTCCATCCACAGCAGACGGTCGGGATGGTGTCGTGAAGCGAGGCCTTGTAGGTCCACAGCATCGCGCCCGTCTTGACGCTGAGCGCGAACACATCGTCTGCGCCGGTGACGACGTAAATCGTCCCTTGGTGCACGACGGGCTGCGCTTCGCCGGAGTACTTCGCCGCCATACCGGAACCACTCAGATGTGTTCGCCAGACACCCTTAAGGCTCGCGACCGTTTCTCGATTGATCTGCGTAAGCGGTGAGTAGTTCTGGTTGAAGAGGTTTCCGCCGTTCTTCAGCCAGTTCGCTCTTGGCAGCGCCGCCAGCTCGCTGGCGGGAAATGCGGCGCCTGGCTGCTGTGACTCGACACTCCCGGCGGCGGCGACAATCACCACGAAACCGAGAGCCGCGAACCGGAGTCGCCAGGTCATGAGCGTGGCACCGGCGGCTTGCCGACGAGCAGTTCGGGGCGCGCGCCGCGGCGTGGGCTGAACTTCTGCAGACGGCCGTTTCCGACTTCGGCGACGTACAGATTTCCGTCCGGATCGACCGTCGCGCCATGCATGTTCAGGAACGCGCCGGGGTAGTCACCGAGTGCGCCCCACGCATACAGCAGGTGCCCTTCGCGGTCGTACTTGACGACCTTGGCGG
>Ga0134127_10002591_pt1 | contig 13019 bp, 12 predicted proteins | sample KB31753_FD_96459 | JGI IMG/M metagenome (GOLD analysis project Ga0134127, IMG submission 96459) | Terrestrial soil microbial communities with excess Nitrogen fertilizer from Kellogg Biological Station, Michigan, USA - KB3-175-3 | ecosystem: Environmental > Terrestrial > Soil > Unclassified ...
CGCCTGGGCGTTGCTCAGGATCGACGTCAGCGGCTGGCTGAGCTGGTGGGCGAGCGCGCCGGAAAGCTCACCGACGACCGCGACCCGGCTCAGGTGGGTCAGGAGCTGGCGCTGCTCCTGAGCCTCGCGCTCGCCGCGCCGGCGCTCCGTCACGTCCCGGATCGTGGTGACGAAGCAGGCGTGGCCGCCCATCTCGATGGCCTCGGTGGCGATGACGGCCTCGCGGTGCTCGCCCTCCAGCGTGCGGAGCCGTAGCTCGATGTCGCGCACGGGCGGCGACGACTCGGCCCAGCGCCGGAGCGCTTCCCGGTCCGCCACGCCGGCGCCGATCAGGAACTCGCCGAGCATCCGTTCCACCGCGAGGCCGCGGTCGATGCCGAACATCGTCGCCCAGCGGGCGTTGACGTCGATGATGCGCCCGTCGGACTGACGGCTGATCACCATCGCGTCCGGGCTGCCCCGGAAGGCCTTGGCGAAGAGCTCCTCGGACGCCCGCAGGGCCTCGCCGGCCCGCTTGCGGTCGGTGATGTCGACGTTGACGCCGAGCAGTCGCACCGGTATTCCCGCCTCGTCGCGCAGGACCTCGCCCTTGCCCATCACCCAGCGCACGCTGCCGTCGGGATGCGCGACGCGAAACTCGACGTCCCAGGCGGCGCCCTTCTCGATCGCGGCGGTGACGGCCTCGGCGACCATCGCGCGGTCGTCGGGATGGACCACGCGGAGGATCAGGCCGAACGGGACGCGGCTTGTCTCGCGCGGCCACGTGGCGTCGTTGCCGGTGATGCTCCAGTCCCAGATGCTCATCTGCGCGGCGTCGAGCGCGAGCTTCAAGCTCTCCTCGTTCAGGAGCGCCGCACGCTCGGCCTTCCGGCGCTCCTGGACGAAGGCGCTCAGGAGCATGAGCGGGATGGAGATGAAGATGAGGAACAGCTGGATCGACATCGCGTTGTCGCGCGGCACGCTGCCCACGAAGGGACCGAGCCGATGCATCGCGCCCCAGATGGCGAGCAGCGCGACGGTCAGGGTCGCGGTGCTGGCTCCCCGCGCGCCGAAGCGTACGGCGGCCCAGACCAGGAACGGCAGCGGGGCGTAGAGCAGGGCCGCGATGCTCTCCGGTCCGGTCTTCTGCCAGTTGAAGACCGGAATGCTGACCGCAAGGAGCGCGATCATCAGCGCCCCGAGCTCGGCGAGGCGCGCGGGCGTGAGGCGGCGCAGGGCCTCGCGGTCGGTCCGGACCCACGCGACGATCATCGGCACCAGCGTCAGCTCGGCGAGCAGGTTCGAGAAGAAGCGCGAGGTCCAGAGGCCCCAGTAGGTCCCCTCGCCCCAGCCGACGAGCGTGACGAAGCCCGCGTCGAGGAAGCACGACAGGCTCACGCCGAGGGTGCTGGCGAGCACGAAGACGCCGACGTGGCGCGAGTCGTCGAACCGCAGCGGTCCGCTGGTGAGCCGTCGAACGAGCGTGGCGCCGATCAGCGCTTCCGAGCAGTTACTGACGAACCAGCCGAGCAGCATCGGGACCGGCACGCCGTTCGCGAGCTGGATGGCCACGTGGGCGGGTAGCGCGGCCAGTAGCATGATCCACCACACCCGCGTCGGCGCCAGGAGCAGCGCCGCCAGGAGGATGGAATTGGGGGGCCACATCGTCGAGATCGGGTAGGGGTGGAGCTTGAGGGCAAACCCGAGCTTGGCGCCGAGGAAGTAGGCGACGCAGACGATCAGCGGGGCGAGCAACATCGGAAGGCGGTCACGGGTGATCCGCTTCATCTGAGGCCTTTTCCTCTACGTCCGCGACATTGTGTCACGTCTCGTCGCGCCGGGTAAAGCGCGTCGGTGGGCGGCGCTCGCGCGCACCTGTTCTGGCCCAAGGTCCAGTTTTCCGGCTCCGGCGCCCGCGGTATCGAGAACGTGCACGGTGAGCCCTATGCTTCGATTTTCCGCGCTGGTGTTCTGCCTTGCCCTTTCGGCATGCCAGACTGCGGTGCCTTGGGGCGCGGCTCGCGGTCCGGCCGACTCGCCCGCGCCGCTAGGTGGGACGTCGTGGCTTACCGAGGACATCGACGGGGCCGGCGTGCTCGAGTCCGCCCAGTCGACGCTCACCTTCGAGAGCGAAGAGCGCATCGTCGGCTCGACCGGGTGTAACAACTACTTCGCGCCAGTCCAGCTGTCGGGTGCGACGCTGCGCGCCGGAGCGATCGGGAGCACCCGGCGGGCCTGTCCGCCTGCCGTGATGAGCCAGGAGCGCGTGTTCCTGAGTGCCCTGGCCGCCGTGACCGCGTTCCGCCAGGAGGGTCGCACGCTCTTGCTGGTCGACGCGACCGATCGCGTGCGGGTTCGACTGACCCGCGCGGCCGAGCGCGCCGAGACGGCGCGCGCGTTCGACTGTGAAGAGGGGCCGGCCTTCGTGCTGGTCCCGGTGCTGGGTGGCGATGCGGCGCTCGAGCTGGACCGCGACGTCCTGCGCCTCACGCGCCAGGTCACGGCCTCGGGAGCCCGCTACTCGGATGGCAAAGTGACGGTCTGGAACCAGGGCCGTGAGGCGCTGCTCGAGCTCGGCGCGCTGAAGTACCGGTGCGTCGAAAGCCGGCCCCGCTCGATCCGCGCCGACGCCCGTCTGCGCGGCGTCGATTTCCGGGCCACCGGCAACGAGCCCGGTTGGTCCCTCGAGATGCTCCAGGATCGGATCCTGTTTCTCGATCAGGAAGGTGCGCGCGTGACGACGCCCCGTCCGGCGCCGCAGGTCGACCCGGCGAGCGGTGAGACCGTCTACGCCGCGGAGACCGACGCGCATCGGATCCGCGTGCTCATTCGCGAGAGCGAATGCGTCGACACGATGAGCGGAGAACGCTCCGAGTCGATCGTCGCGGTAGAGATCGATGGCCGAGCCTATCGCGGCTGCGGCTACACCCTGCCGTAAGCCAGGCGGCTTTCTGCGCTCAGCGCTGAGGACGAAGACGTAACGTGTACGCTCGCCCGTCCGAGGCCGTTCCGTTCACGACGAGCATGCGCTCGTCGGGCGGTGGCTGTTTGTAAAGCGTCGCGGTTCCGTGGCCGCCGCTGTCGCCCTTGATGAGTAGTCGGCCGCCGCTGGCGGTCACGGTGCCCTTGGTGTCCAGCACGCCGATGGTCCGCGCCGCCGAGGCGCGGTAGGCGCCGTCGCCGTCGACGATGACCTCGACGTAGTCTTCACGGTCGCGGCTTCCCGTGATCGAGAGCAGGCCGGCCCACCGGCCGGCGACGCTCGAGACGTCGGTGACGGTGATCGGCGCCGTCGAGCTCGCGGCGCCGTTGCTCGCACAGCCGGCAAGGCCGAGCAGGAGCGCGAGACCGAGCGCCGTCCACGTGCGGTACAGGTCACTTTGCATTGCGCTCCTCCACGGTCGAGGCGTGAAGCGTCAGGATTCGCAGGACCTCCTCGATGCCCTGGGGCGTCTCCTGCGAGGAGTGGCCGGAGTGGACGACCAGGGTCGACTCCGCGCCGTCGATATACGCGCTCTTGTACGCCACCACGCCGTCGTCCTCCTTCTCGAGAGGGCCATTGCCCTGCACGGCGATGATGGAGTGCACGTGCACCCGCGGCACCACCGGAATCTCCGCCAGCGCGCGTATGAAGGGCCGCAGCGGATTCATGTTGTCCAGGCTCGTGATGTCGCCCGAGACCGGGACGCGGAAGGCGTCCCGGTTGCCGGTGACCAGGTCCTTGCCGGTCTTCGCGACCCCGACCGGCAGCGTGACGATGCGCCGGAAGAGATCGGCGACCACGTTACGGGCCTGAAAGCTTCCGCGATGGGGCGTCGACATGAACACGACCCGCTCCACGAACGGCAGCGGCTCGAAGAACATCATCGTTCGCAGATCCTCGCGACTGGCCGCGCTGAGCTTCAGGTTGTCGAGCCGCTCCCGGGCGACGCCGTCCCAGAGCTTCGATCCGGTCGAGATCGCAGTCATCTTCACCAGCAGTCCGCCCTGGCTGTGGCCGATCAGCACCATGTGCTTGAGTGCCTCGTCGCGGCCCTCGGGATCGAGCGACCGCACCGCCTCCTGGAGGGAATCGCGGAGCACGCGGGCCGAATACGGGATGGGCGCGCCGGTATCGTAGGCAAAGAACCAGAACTGGTAGCGGCCCGCGATGCGCGTGCTGTTCGCCAGCCGGTTGTACATCTGCGCCCAGCGCGCCGGGCTCGAGGCAGTGCCGTGTACGAATACGACCGGCATGAGGCCGGGACTGTATGCGGTGACCGCGCCGAGCTGGGCCCGGGCACCCGGCTTCGGGATCAGGCTCTTGAAGAAGCCGCCGAGCTCCCTCGACCAGAGTGGTGAATCGGAGAGCGCGTAGGCGAGGGTCGCCGTGGGCTCGTTCGCGAGCGGAATCGTGCGGCCATCCACGCTCACCGCGTCGACGTCGCTCGAGACGTACAGAGTCAGGACGCCGCGCAGTCGCGGGTTGTCGAGATGGTCGGTCCCGCGGGGCAGCCTCAGGAGGGCGGTGACCGGAACCTTCACGTTCGGCCCGAGCAGGTCGTACTTGAGATGCTGCGGATCGATCGGCTTGACGCCGGCGGCCAGCGGCGCCCCGAGCCCGGACTCGCGATAGCGTGCGCGCAGGCCGCGCACCTCGAGCTCGGCCACCGAGACGAACGGCCCGAGCTCCCGCCCGCGCCACACGAGCATCGAGGGATCGAACGTCACCTCGATCTCGCCGAACGGCAGCGAAAAAACTCCGGCCCGCAGTTCGACGGTGGCGCGATCGTCCGACTTGAACGCCTCGGCGAGGCCGTGGTTGTAGAGGTCGGCGGCCTCGCGCAGGCGTCGATCGAACCGGTCCGGCTCGTCCTGCGGGTTCTGCGGAAAGAGAAACGCCCACGCGTAGACGGCGGAGCCGAGGTAGTAGCGCCGGTCGCCGCTCTCGACGGCGTGGATGTACGACATCTCGGCCAGCGCGAACAGCGCGCGAGCTCTGCGTCGCCCCGACACGACCGCCGAGTGGAGCTTCTCGAGCGTGCCTGCCGGGTCGTCCTCGAAGCGCCCGATGAGCCCTTCCTCCTCGAGGACGGTCCGGGTCGCGTCGCTGGGCTCACCATTCGCGACCGCGCTCGTGGCGAGCTCGCGCTGGATGATTGCGGGGTCGACCTTGGTGACGCTGATCGGTGTCGAGCACGCGCAGGTCGCGAGGGACAACCAGGCGGCGAGCACCGCGACTCCTCTGGTGCGACACCGGGCGGACACCCCGCTCAGGAGCCGTAACCCCCCAGAAGTAAAGCCACTTCGGCCGAGCCGCGGCCGTGTGCGAGGCCTCTCATGAGCGCGGTGTCCACGGCGCTGCATTCTACCTGACTGCGCCAGGTGCCCTCGACTTCGAATCGGACCTTGGTCCAATAGGTGCTGTTCAGGGATGTTTTGGAGCGCGAGACGTGAGAATATCCATATCCGACCAACGTCTCATTGAGGGCACGAATCGGGCCGCGTACTGTCACGGACGATCGACCCTCGAACAACTGCCTGCGTGGGAGGCCCAATCGTGCGCACGATGCCCGTTCTACCGGTGCTCGCTTCGATGACTGTCGCGCTCGTCCTGCTCGCTGGCTGTGCGAAGCGACCAGTCGCCACCGTCAGCCAGAGGCCGGCTCCTGCTCCCGCGCCCGCGGCTCCGGCTCCAGCCCCTCCACCAGCACCCGCCCCGGCTCCGCCGCCTCCGGTGGCGGCCCCGGCTCCGCCGCCCCCGGCGCCGGCTCCCGAGCCTGCGCGCCCGGCGCCGCCCAAGGAGTATCGGGCCAACGACGCGCTCAATCCGATCTACTTCGCCTTCGACCAGGCGACGGTGCGTCCGGGCGACGCGAAGATCCTGGACGCGAGCGCGCAGTGGCTCAACTCCAATGCGAACTATCTGCTCCTCATCGAGGGGCACTGCGACGAGCGCGGGACGAACGACTACAACCTCGCTCTCGGTGACCGCCGCGCCAAGGCCGCCATGAACTACCTGGTGGCCCAGGGCGTGAAGAGCGACCGGATCACCATCGTCTCGTACGGCGAGGAGCGTCCGGTCTGCACCGAGCACAACGAGGCGTGCTGGGCCAAGAACCGCCGCTCTCAGTTCCTCATCAAGGAGCGCTAGAGCATTAGCGTTCGCTGAAGCGGGCGGGCATTCCCTCGCGGATCCGCCTGGAGAAGTCCGGGTCGCGCTCCGCCGCCCGGGCCCGGTCGTTGACGTGGCCCCGGGCGCGGAGCTCCGCGAGGGGCAGATCGTGGCGTACAGCCCCGATCGCGTAGAGGAGCTCGTCCAGCTTCCCGTTGAGTAAGATCTTCCAGCTCCACACGGCGTCTTTCACGTACGGCACCATGTGGCCCCGGACGGCGGTCGTGCAGTTGTGGGTGAGCGCGTTGTACCACTGGGGCTGCTCGCCGAGGTTGTTGACCGTCTTCAGGTAGTCGAGCAGCACCTCCCGCGCGAAGGCGGGCGTCGCGACGAGCTGGAAGAGGTAGACGTCCTCCCCGCGGTAGCTCGTTCGGAGCCGCACCACGTCCCGCTCGTCGGCGACCACGTAGAAGAGCTCGTACTGACGGAAGAACCCCCGCACCGCCGAGTACGCCTCGTCGCCGTTCTTCCGCGTCTCGATCGAGACGGCCAGATAGCGGTCGCCGTCGAAGACGAAGCTCAGGATGGTGTGGGCGATGAGGGGCGAGCCCCAGTAGACCAGATACAGGTCCAGGCTCCGCAGGGCCTGCAGGTCGTAGGTCCGCGTCTCGTAGCGCGGTGTGTAGTCGGTCTCGCTGCGGTACTCGTTGTTGCGGACGTTCTCGATGGTGACGCGGTCGCCGTCGACGCGCGCGCGGGCCAGGACGGCGACGTCCTTCTGCCAGTCGCGGTCGTTCGACGGCGGGATCAGGAAGAACCAGACGAGGATCACGAGAAACCCCGACAGCACCACGATCGCCCCGCGGCGCAGGGGCCGGACCGCCGCGAGCGCCGCCAGCGCGAAAACCACGAAGGCGCCGCTGGCGACGCGCCGCGCCAGCGGCCAGGGGAGGTTCGAATAGTAGATAGCCAGCGCGCTCCAGCCGACGATACCGGCCAGAACGAGCAAGATGACGCCGCGAGCGACCCAGACGCCGACGGACTTCACGAGCGGCTACGGCATCGTACACGCTCCGAAGATCGAGAACGTGAAATAGTCCTCGACCACCGCAGCCGCCAGCTGGCCGGATTCTTCGTTGATCGTCGCGCTCCAGCCCCGGCCGTTCTCGCCGCCCTGGAGGATCAGGCGGCCGTCGAGCCGCTGCGACCGGAATGCCGTGAGGCGGTTGGCGCCGGCCGTGAGCACGTGCGTTCCCATTGACCGGAGCCGTCGCACTCCATGATCGTCGTCATCGCGCAGAGGAACGGTCCGGAAAGTGCCGATGCTTCATGATGACTCCCGTCCTATCGCGCCACGCTGTCGGCGGTGGCGCCTTCATTCAGGACCACGACCTCGACGCGCCGGTTCTGCTGACGGCCCGACGCCGTGTCGTTCGCGACGACCGGGTACTTGGGCCCGTAGCCCTTGGTGGTGATCCGGTCGGCGGGGACGCCCCGCGACACGAGCTGATCCCGGACCGCCTCGGCGCGCTGCTGCGAGAGCTTCTGGTTGAAGTCTTCGGGGCCGGTGTTGTCGGTGTGGCCTTCGATCAGCAGATTGCGCGTCGGGTTCTTCTTGAGCCACTCCGCCAGCTTGTCGATGCTGCGCATACCGCCGGCGGCCACCTCGGCCTTGCCGGTGGCAAAGAGCACGTCGCCCACCGTGAGGACGAGGCCGCGGTTGGTCTGCTGCCCCTTGAGGTCCGACAGCTCCTTCAGGAGCGCGGCGTTCTTGGCCTGCTCGGCGTCCGCCTGTGCGCGGGCGGTCTCGGCCGCCACGCGGGCCTGCTCGGCCTGTGTTCGCGCCTGCTCGGCCTCGCGGGCCTTTGCCTCCGCGTCACGCGCACGCGCCTCGGCCGCGGCCCGCGCCTGGTCCGCGTCGGCCCGAGCCGCCTTCAGCTCGCGATCCCGCTTCTGCAGGAGGATGTCCTGCGTTTCCCTGCCCATCATCTGCGTGTCCTGCTCGATCTTGCGGATCGCGCCGATGACCGACGCGGTCTGGGCCTTCTTTTCAGCCACGTAACCGAGCTGCTGCATGTCCTCCGGATTCGTCGCCTGCTCTGCCGCCTGGACGGCCTTCTGTGCGTCGGCGAGCTGCAGCTGGGCATGCGCCTGCACGTTCGGGTCGGACTGCGCCTGGCGATAGGCGGTCTGTGCCTTCGCGAGCTGGGCCTTGGCGGCCTGCTCCAGGCCAGACGATGCGCAGCCGGCCAGGACCGCCAGCGGGAGGAGTCCTGCGACCAACCGTCTCAGGTGGCTTGGAACAAGAGTCATGATCGTTCACCTCTCGCAAGCTGACTTCGCTACTGGGGAAGGCGCTCGAGCTCCTGGCGGAGCGTCTGGATGTTCGCGCGCATCTCGTCGGCCATCTTCTTGACGCGCTCGTTGACGGCCCGGGCGCGCGCGTAGTCCGCGTCGACGGAGGCCTGCTCGGCGACCTTGATCGCCTGGTCGTAGTCTTTGTTGGCCATCGCCGCTCGCGCGGCCTTCAGCTTGTCCTCGGCGGTCCGGAGCTCGACCGGAACGCTGACGGCCGCGCCGGCCTGCTGCGCCTCGTCCACCGCGCGCTCCGCCTGCGCGAGCTTGGTGCTCGCCAGCGGGCCGTTGCTCGAGCAGCCGGCGGCCAGCGGCGCCGCGACCGCGATCCAGACGAGCCCACTTCCAAGTCGTTGAATTGTCTGTTTCACGGTAGGGCCTCCCCCAGTTCGAGAATCCACCGCGGCGAGACTAGTGCGGCGCGCCACCGGACGCCATCGGACGTTGGTCCTAGGCGCGGGGAGGATTACGCGCCGCAGACCGTCGCGGGGCTGGGGCCCCGCCGGTCGAGGCGCGGCTATCAAGAAATCAGAGCTGGCCGAGGGCGCGGTTGATTCCGGCGATCAGGGACTCATCGTCGAAGGGCTTGCGGAGGTACTCGACGGCGCCGGCGCGGCGCGCGCGATCCTGCGTCGCCGCGTCGTCGTGAGCCGTGATGAACACCACCGGAATGCGCCGGCCGGCGGCGACGAGGCGCTCGTGCAGCTGGAACCCGCTGAGCCCACCGAGGTGAACGTCGAGGACGAGGCAGCCGGGTGTCCGGGGGCTCGAGCACTCCAGGAAGTCCTCCGCCGACGAGAAGGTCTTGACCTGGAAGCCGCCGGCGGCGAGGAGGCGCCGAAGGGCCCTGAGCAGCGAGACGTCGTCGTCGATCACGCACACGAGCGGCGAGCGGTCGTCCTGGTCGTTGGAAGCGGATGCGGGTGCCAACCGGCCCTCTCTACGGTGCGACGTTAAAGCCTGTGACGGCCCCCCGCCATGCGTTGTTGGTCCCATACGAGCGGGTCGATTGGCCGGGGCCGCGAGGCCTCGGGGTCGGTCGCGGGCCAGCCGTCGCAAGGCAGCTCGACGCAGAATGTGAGCCCGCGGTCCGGGTTGGCCTCCGCCACGATCCGCCCGCCGTGGGCCTCGACAATCGAGCGGCTGATCGCCAGGCCCATGCCGAGGCCGCCCGGCTTCGTGCTGACGAACCGCTCGAACATGCGCTCGAGCTCCGACGGTTTCGCGCCGACGCCCGTGTCGCGGACGCGAACCTCCACGACACCGGCAGCCCGGAGTGCCGTCGTGATCCGGATCTCGCGGGGCCCGTCCGGGGCGATACCGATCGCCTCGCTCGCGTTCACGACGAGATTCAGGATCACTTGCTGGAGCTGGACGGGATCGCCGGAGACGAGCGGCGCGATCGAGTCGGCGCTGCGGATCACCGTGATGTTCTTCCGAGCCAGGTCGTAGCGGAGCAGGGTCACCACGTCGTCGATGATCTCGTTCAGATCGAGGCCGCGCTGGGACGCGTGCTCCTTGCGCGAGAGGGCGCGGAGGCGCCGGATGATCGCCGAGGCGCGCTGGGCGTCGGCGGCGATGTCGGTCAGCGCCTCGGACACGTCGGCGTGTACGAGGCCCGCGCGCTCGAGCAGGCGCACCGCCGCCTGCGCGTTGGTCACGATGGCGGCGAGGGGCTGGTTGATCTCGTGGGCGAGCGAGGCGCTGAGCTCGCCGAGCGTCGTGACGCGCTGGGCGTGCGCCAGCTCCTCGCGCTGCCGGCGCGCCTCGTCCTCCGCGTGCCGCCGCCGCGTGATGTCGATGTACGAGATGACCGCGCCGCCGTCCGGGCGCCGAAACGGCTCGACCGTCATCTCGAACCAGCGCTCGACCGACTGGACGCGACAGGCGTACTCGAGCCGCGCGTCCTCCTGCTTGCCGGCGAGGACGGCCGTGATGGCCTCGAGCGCTCGTGCTGCGTCGCCGTCGCCGGCCGCCGCAGCCCGGCGACAGGCGTCGAGGAAGTTGACGCCCACCGTCGCGCCCCGCACCGGATCGACGCCGCTTTCCTCGGCGAAGCGTGTCCAGGAGGAATTGACGGCGATGATGGCGCCGTCGCGGTCGATCGCCGCGACCTGCCCGTACAGCGAGCCGAAGATGGCGCTCCGAAGCGCCGTGCTCTCGAGCACGGCGCGGAGCGCGGTGTTCAGCGCGGTGATGTCGATGACGGAGCCGACGTAGCCCGTGAAGTCTCCGTTCTCGTCGATTCGCGGCACCCCGTGATCGAGCACCCACCGGTCGTCCCCGTCCCAGCGGCGTAGCCGGTAGTCGAGCGTGAACGGCTGCCGCTCGCTCACCGCGGCGTGATACGTGTCGACCGCGAGACGACGGTCGTCCGGATGCACGCTGTCGGCCCACCGCTCGCCCAGGCCCTCATCCGCCCGCCGGCCCGTCATCTCGAGCCAGCGCCGGTTGAAGTACGTCCGGCTGGCGTCGGCCCCTGACATCCAGATCATCAGAGGCGCCGTGTCGGCGAGCAGGCGGAACCGGTCCTCGCTCTCGCGCGCGGCGGTTTCGGCCCGATGGCGGGCCACGGCGCTGGCCAGGACCTCGGCCACCAGCCGCAGCCGCTGGATGAGCTCGTCGGGCCATTCCCGCTCGGCGCGCAGCGTGCTGAAGGCGAGCGCGCCGGTGACGGCGCCCTCGACGATCAGCGGCACGGCGACCAGCGAGCGAATGCGGCGCGCGGCCAGGTTCTCCCGGTCGAGTCCGGCGGGCCCCGGCAGGTCCGCCAGCCGGGACATGCTGACCACGTGGCCTTGCTGCAGCTGCGCCGCGATCCAGGGGAACGATTGGCGGGGAAGTTCTCCGCCGATGAGCTCGATCCCGTCGCGCGTCCACGAATGCGTGGCCCGGATGACATCGTCGTGCGACGGACCGAGCTCGGCCAGCACCGCGCGGTCGAGATCGAGCTCGAGCACGATGCGCTCGAGCGCCTTCTCGATGTGGCGAGGAACGTCCCGCGCCGAGATGAAGGCCGCCGAAAGATCGGACACGAGGGTCTCGAAGCGAAGGCGCTCGGCCAGCTCCCGCTGGGCGCGCCGTCGCTGAGCGTGGCTGATGAGCAGCCCGGCGATCAGCGCGGCCTGCGCCACGAGCGCGGCGATGCCGCCGATCACCCACCAGCGGTGCGTATCCCACACCGTGTGCTCGCGGAACCGGACGACGCTTCCGGCCGGCAGCCTCCGCTCATCGACGCGCCAGCGCTGGAGCTGCCGCCAGTCGAACACGTAGATGTTGGCGTCGTGGACGATCGCGCTGCCGACTGGCCGCTCTCCGCGGAGCATGTGGAGGGCGACCGCGGCGATCTTGGCGGCGGCCGCCTCGAAGCTGTACACGTAGCCGCCGACGATGCCGCGGCCCACGAACGTCTCGTAGGGCCCGTAGATCGGCGCGCTCGCGCGCGCGGCGATGGCGGTCAGGGCATCACGCGGGACGAACGAGCGGCCGTCTCCGTCCTGGAGGATATGAAGGTAGAAGATCAACGTGTTCGGCGGGAGCGAGGCCGCCGCGTCGACGATCTTCGCCATCGGGAGCGGGCCCAGCTCGACGATCTCGATCGCGGCCGCCGCCGCGCGGAACTCGCGCACGGCGATCTCCACCTCCTGACGGTCCATCGGTGAGGCCCCGGCCAGGACGACGACGCGACGGGTGCCGGGGTGCAGACCCAACGCCAGCTCGAGCGTCGTCCGCATCTGGCTGCGCGTGACCAATCCGATGATTCCCGGAGGAAGCGAGTCGACCGTCCCCCGGCTGACGCCGGCGATGATCGGCGTGCCCGGGAAGAGGCTCGCCCGGTGGCGCACGAGGAACTCGCGCGCGGCGTCACCGATGGAGACGATCAGATCGGGTTTCCGGTCCGCGTACTTCCGGCGCCAGTAGTCGCGCTGCGCCAGCCGGCCGTCCGCGGTGGGGAATCGCGTGGTGTCGAGCGACTCGCTGAAGACGTCGAACGGTCCGCCGCCGCCGGTGGCGAGCGCGGCTCGAAGGCTCTCGTCGAAGCGGAGGCTGCCCGGAAGCTCGAGGCGCTCGCTGTGGAGGACGACGATCCGGGTGACCGCGCTGCCTTCCGGCACACCCGGGCGCGGGGCTGCGAGGCCCGCGCCCGGGGTGGCCGACGTCAGAACGGCGAGCGCGAGGACGCTCGCCCGGACGGCCGGCGCGCTATTTCTGGCGGCGAAGGATAACCTGCCCAATGGAGCTCTGGCCGGTCATCGTGTCCTGCTGGGCGCGGAGTTGCGCGAACGTCGTCGTCGCGGTCGACAGGTTGACGAGCTCGCCCGTGACGGTGCCCTTCACCGGCCCCGAGACGTCCGGACGGCCGGCGACGGAGATGTTACCCGTCAAGTTGGTCCCGGTCTGGGCCAGCGTCATCGTGACAGGCAGAGACGAGCCGCCCTGTCCGGCATTTCCGGTCCACGTGCCGGCGACGTTGGCGGTCGGCGCGCTCATCGCCGCCTTCTGCTCTTCCCGCGCGGCTGTGCAGCCGACCATGGCGATGCACAACAGCGTGAGAAGACAGGCCCTGGTTACCGTGATCATGGTTTCCCCC
>Ga0134127_10002593_pt1 | contig 13015 bp, 9 predicted proteins | sample KB31753_FD_96459 | JGI IMG/M metagenome (GOLD analysis project Ga0134127, IMG submission 96459) | Terrestrial soil microbial communities with excess Nitrogen fertilizer from Kellogg Biological Station, Michigan, USA - KB3-175-3 | ecosystem: Environmental > Terrestrial > Soil > Unclassified ...
GCTGCTGGCGACGATGAGGACGACGCCGGCAATGACGGCCAGGCCGGCGACGACGGTGGGAATCGGGACGGAGTGTGACTTCTCGGTGGTGACCTTGACCGGTCCCACCTCGGCGACTTTTTCGCGGCTGGTGAACGAGAATCCCCCGACCGACAGGGCGACCACGCCGGCGAAGATGAGAAGGGCTCCGAGGACGGTACCGGGTCTCATGGCCCTTAAGGTAAGGCCGGTGCGGACGGGAGCAAGACGAAGCGGCCCGCCCCAGGGCGGGCCGCTGTAGGGTCTCTTGATTCGATTGGTCAGGGCGTGCAGGACGGTGGCGAGACGAGGCCATGGACCAGGTTCGTCACATTCGGCGTTCCCAAGCCGGTCGCCGCATCCCAGGCCCGTCGTCGCCGAATTACCGACCGGCGTGTTGACCAACTCGTCGTTGCCGATCGTGATGTCGTGAAAGTCCTGGCTGCAGCGGCTGGAACACGCGATCTGATTTAACGTCGGGTTGATAAAACCGAGCGGGCTGCCCTTCGCCTGCTTGGCGAGCGCGACAATCGCCGCCCACTGCGGCGAGCCCGCACTGGTCCCACCCACGATGAAAAATCCTCCGAGCGTGGGAAGCATCACACACGGCGTTGCAGCGCCGTCACGCTAAAAATTTGTTGGGTCGAGATGCGGTTCGCTGCACCCGGGACCGCGAGAGCCCTTACGACCAGCCGCGGGGCGGGCACCTGACAGCGCCACAACTGGACGGCCCCGGTCCGCCCGCTCTACACTTCTCGTCATTCACTCACCCCAACTCAGGATCCTGGATGGCCACCGCCCTGCCCCGTGTCGATGACGAGGCCCCTGCATATCAGCCGTATGTGAGCGCCGCCCAACAGCCGGCGGAGCTTACCATTCGTTCCCTGATTCTGGGTGCTCTGCTCGGCATCGTGTTCGCCGCCTCGAGTGTGTACCTGGCGCTCAAGATCGGACTCACGGTCTCCGCCTCGATTCCGATCGCCGTGCTGGCGCTGGCTTTCTTCCGCACCCTCGGGCGTTCGACCATCCTCGAGAACAGCATCGTTCAGACGACCGGCTCGTCCGGCGAGTCGATCGCGGCGGGCATCGTGTTCACGATTGCCGCGATCGTGCTCATGGGGTACGACCTGAGCGTGGAGAAGGTGGGCGTCATCGCGCTGGTGGGCGGAGTGCTCGGCGCCCTTCTCATGATTCCGCTGCGCCGCGCGCTGATCGTCAAAGAGCACGGCAACCTGGTCTTCCCCGGGGGCACGGCGTGCGCCAAGGTGCTGGTCGCGGGCGGGGCCATCGCCGGCATTGCGGTCGCGGCTCTGGCAGCGGTGTTCGCGAAGCAGGCCGAGGCGGCACAGGTGCCCGCCGCGGATTATCTGGCGCAGCTCGCCGGGCTGCAGCAGATCGTCGGCCCGATCGCCGAGAGCGATCTCTTGGCGCTCCTCATCTTCTTCGGGCTGGGCGCCGTGCTCTACCGCGTCGCCAACCGGTAAGCGATGGCGGCGCCTCGTCGGGTCGTCACCCTGCTGCCGGCGGCGACGGAGATCGTTGCGGCGCTGGGTGCCGGCCCGAGCCTGGTCGGTGTGTCTCACGAGTGCGACTACCCTGACTGGGTAAATGCCTTGCCCCGGCTCACCACGACGCCGATCGATCCGAATCACTCCGCTGCACGGATCGACGAGGAAGTTCGGCGACTACGGGTAGAGGGCCGCCCGGTGATCGGTGTTGACGGCGAAGCCCTGCGCCTGCTCGCGCCGGATCTTGTCGTGACCCAGGGCCTCTGCGAAGTGTGCGCCGTCGCCGACGGAGAGGTGCATCGGCTCGCCGCGCTGCTGGACCATCCCCCTCAGATCATCTCGCTCAGCGCCACGACGGTCGCTGGTATCTGGTCTGACATCCGGCGAGTCGCGGCAGCGCTCGGCCTCGACGCCGAGGCGGAGAGAATCGTCGAGGGTCTGGCCGGGCGGCTGGCGCGGCTCTCGGCGGGCTCACAGCAGATGGAGGCCAGACGCGTCGCCTGCATCGAGTGGCTGGAGCCGCTCTATCTCGCGGGGCATTGGGTCCCCCAGCTGGTAGCGGCAGCGGGCGGTCGCGATGTGGGGGCCCGGGCCGGCGATCATTCCACGGTTCGCAGCTGGCACGAAGTGGCCGCGCTGGAACCCGAGATAGTGCTGGTGATGCTCTGCGGGTTCGGGGTGGAGCGCGCCACCCGCGACCTGGACGCAGTGACCGACCCGGTGGCCACCGATCTGCTCGATCGAGTCCCCGTCTGGGTGCTCGACGGCAATGCCTACACCTCCCGGCCGGGGCCACGCGTCGTGGATGGGGCGGAGCGGATTCAGGCCGCGCTCCGGGACCGCGAGATTCCCGGGCTCCGCCGCTGGCATCCAGCCTATCGGGCCGCATGATCCCACAGCTCAACTCGGTCGAGCTGGTCGCGTTACTGTTCGTGGCCGTGATCGGCGTAAGCCTGCTGGCTCGCCGCTTGATGATGCCGTATCCCATTCTTCTCGTGATCGGCGGCTTGGCGCTGGCGCTGATCCCGGGTCTCCCGGCAGTACGGCTCGATCCCGCGATCGTCTTCTTCGTCTTCTTGCCGCCGATTCTCTGGGCGGCGGCATACGTCACGTCGTTCCGCGACTTCCGCGCGAATCTCCGACCGATCGGGTTTCTCGCGATCGGCCTGGTTCTGGCCACGACGGCGACAGTGGCCATGCTGGTGCATGCCCTGATCCCCGGGATCAGCTGGGCCGCTGCCGCGGCCCTCGGGGCGATCGTCTCGCCGCCCGACGCCGTCGCCGCCGTGGCGATTCTGCGCCACCTGCGCATTCCGCATCGAGTGCTCGTGGTGCTCGAGGGCGAAAGCCTGGTGAACGACGCCACGGCGCTAGTGCTCTATCGGACCGCGGTCGCCGCGATGGTGACGGGGAGTTTCAGCCTGGGCGCGGCGGGGCAGGAGTTCGTCTTCGCGGCGGTCGGAGGGCTCGTCATCGGGCTCGTGGTCGGCGGCTTGTCGGGATTCGCGCTCCGCTGGTCAAAGGACAGCCTCGCCGATATCGCAATCACGCTGCTGGCGCCCTATGTCGCCTGGTCCTTGAGCGAGCGAGCCCACACCTCCGCGGTGCTGGCCTGCGTAGCCGGCGGACTCATGGTCAGGCGCTTCTTCAGCCATGCGGTGTCGCCCGCTACCCGGCTCCAGGCAACCGCGGTGTGGGACCTTCTGGTCTTTGCGCTGAACGGTGTGATCTTCATCCTGATCGGCCTTCAGCTGCGCACGCTGGCTCAGTCCGTGCGGCCAGGCGAGCTGACGGCGCTGGTGTGGCAGGGACTCCTGGTGAGCGCCGTCGCGATCCTGACCCGCATCATCTGGGTCCCGATCGCCACCTGGCTGCCGCGACAAATACCCAGCATTCGGGCGCGCGACCCTATGCCCCCATTGCGGGTGATCGCCCTGGTGTGCTGGGCCTCGATGCGAGGCATCGTGACGCTCGCCGCCGCGCTGGCGCTGCCGCTTACGACCGCCGACGGCGCAAAGCTTCCCTTTCGCGAGCAGATCATCATTCTCGCGTTCATCGTGATCCTGGTGACGCTGGTGGTACAGGGCCTTTCATTGGGACCGTTGGTCCGATGGCTTCGACTCCCGGACGATCGTACCCTCGAGCTGGAGGAGATTCAGGCCCGCGACCGCGCGGTCCGCGCCGCCCTGCAGCGCATTTCCGAGATCGAGAGCCGGGTGGGCGAAGCCGACGAGCAGCTGGCCGACCTCCGCCGGCATTACGAGGACCGGGCTCGTGCAATCGCCGACCGCCAGGCGGGCGTTCCGCCCAGTTCTTCGCTGGCGGAGGCGGCGTTCAAGCGCGCTCGCCACGAGACTCTCAACGAAGAACGGCGCGTTCTCATTTTGCTCCGCGACCGGGGCGAGATCAGCGACGAGGTCCTGTTCGAGCTCGAGCGTGAGCTGGATCTGGAAGCATCGACCAACGGCCTGGCCAATCTCCAGGCGCCACTGGGAACAACGTCCCTGGGCTCGCGCGTTGGGGGGAGGAGATGAGCATGGCGACCCGCGACGACAATCGGGACCTGGGCTTCGGCTCCGTGGTGTCCCAGCAGAGCCGGCAGCGGTTGGTCAACCGCGACGGCAGCTTCAACGTGGTAAGGGACGGCCTGCCCTTCTGGTCTTCTCTCAGCCTCTACCACGCTTTGATCGACCTCACATGGCCTCAGTTTTTCGTCGTGGCAGCAGCTGGGTACCTGCTGGTCAACGCCGGATTCGCGGGTCTCTATCTCCTTTGCGGGCCAGGCTCGCTGCAAAGCGTGGAGCCCCTCCCCGTACCCAGTCCGTTCCTGCGGGCGTTCTTCTTCAGCGTCGAAACGTTCGGCACGATCGGCTACGGCAACATCATGCCGGTGGGTCTCGCAGCCCACGCCGTGGTAACCCTGGAATCCTTCCTCGGCCTGACTTTTCTCGCCGTGGCGACCGGAATCATCTTTGCCCGGTTCGCGCGCCCATCGGCTCGGCTGCTGTTCAGCCGCTCGGCCATCGTCGCTCCGTATCAGGGGATTTCAGCATTCGAGTTCCGTCTGGTGAACCTCCGGCGAAGCCAGCTGCTCGAGGTCGAATGCAAGGTCATGCTGAGCCGGGTGGAGCCGAGGGACGGCAAGCCGTTCCGGAATTACTACAACCTGCCGCTCGAGCGGACCCGCGTGTCCTTCTTCCCAGCCGCCTGGACCGTGGTCCATCCCATCACCGACGACAGTCCGCTGCACGGAGCCACCCGCGACTCGCTCCTCTCGGAGGACGCGGAGTTCATTGTGCTGCTGACCGGCTACGACGAAACGTTCGCCACGATCGTTCATACCAGGACGTCGTACAAGCCGCATGAAACCGTCTGGGGCGCGCGGTTCGCCGACGTCTTCAACCACGGGGATCCGCGCGGCGTCCTCAGCATCGACGTGGGACGGCTTCACCAGATCGAGTCCGCCCCGCTGCCGGCAGTCGGTCTATCTTCAACTTTGCCATGAACGAAAACTCGCATCGTTTCCTCGAGGCCCTGCTCTACGCACCAGGCCCGAGCGGGTTCGAGACCGGCCCCGCGCGGGTGTGGCGGGCGGAGGCCGAACGCTTCGCCGACCGGGTTTCGGCGGACGTGGGCGGGAACTCGCTGGCGACCGTTAATCCGGAAGCCCAGCCCCGAATCATGTTCGCCGGTCACATCGATGAAATCGGCCTCATGGTCGTGCACATCGATGACGAGGGTTACGTCCACTTCGAGCCGATCGGCGGTTGGGATCACCAGGTCTTCGTGGGCCAGCGGGTGGTGCTACTCGGTCGCGAGGGACCGGTCCCCGGAGTGATCGGCAAGCTCGCGGTTCACGTGCAGGAAAAGGAAGATCGGGACAAGGTCTCGAAGCCGTCCGACCTGTGGATCGATATCGGGGCGGCCGGCCGGGCCGACGCTGAAGCTCGGCTTCGGGTGGGAGACGCGGGCGTGCTCGCGTCCTCCGTCCAGGAATTACCCAACGGCCGCATCGTAAGCCGGAGCCTCGACAACCGGATCGGCGCCTTTGTGGTGCTCGAGGCGCTCCGGCTGCTGGCCACCGACCGACCCGGAGCCTCGGTCACTGCGGTCGCCACGACCCAGGAGGAGATTGCGTACACTACCGGCGGCGGCGCGCGCACCACAGCCGTCGGCCTCGATGCCAAGGTCGCCATCGTGGTGGACGTGACCCACGCGACCGACCATCCCGGCGCGGAGAAAAAGCGGCACGGTGACATCAAGCTGGGCGGCGGCGTGGTGCTCGCCCGCGGCTCGGCCGTCAACCCGGTAGTGTTCGAGCGGCTCGCCGCCTCAGCGCAGGCGGAGGGCATCCCCTTCAGCATTCAGGCCGCGCCAAAGTACACCGGCACCGATGCAGACGCGATCTACACTGCGCACCAGGGCATCGCAACCGGGTTGGTCTCGGTGCCCAATCGCTACATGCACAGCCCCAACGAGATGGTCGCATTGGAAGACCTGGAGCGCGCGGCCCGACTGCTGGCCGCGTTCGCGCGAGGTGTCGGACCGAACACCGACTTCGTTCCCCGCTAGGACAGCATTGCCAGCCCGGCGGCGGCCTGGCGCTGGGCGAAAGAGCTGACGATGCCGATTCTCGATGGCGACAAGGTGGTGGCTGCCCTGCGCGGTGCTTTCACACGGGAGGTAGGCCGACAGGGCCTGCTTATCCTTGCGGCTGAGCGGATTCGTGCCGCGGGCGCCCCGTATACGTCCGTGTACCTGTACATGCTCCAGGGCAACGACCTCGTGCTCGAGGCGTTCGCGGGCCGGGAAACCGAGCACACCCGCATCGCGGTCGGGCAAGGCGTGTGCGGCACCGCAGTCGCTACCGGCCAGGATCAAAACGTGCCCGATGTAACGGCCGTCGCAAACTATCTCGCCTGTAACACCTGGACCCGGTCCGAGCTGGTGGTGCTCATCCGCCGCGGCGACGTCATTCTGGGACAGATCGATATCGACAGTGATGAGCCGGGCCCGTTCACTGCGGACGAGGAGGGGGCGGTGCGGAAGGTGGCGGATGCGCTGGCGGTGCTCTTGTAAAGCCGGAGAACCCTTCTCCCTTTCCCCCTTTCTCCCCTTTTTCCCCCATTCTCCGGTGCGCGCCTGGTCCTCCGCCCGCTTCACGATCGATCTCCCCCCGGGCCACCGTTTTCCCATCGGCAAGTACGCGATGATCCGTCAAGGAGCCATTGCGCACGGCGTGTTCGGTGGGTCCGACATCCACGAGCCGGAGCGGGCGGACCGGTGGGCGCTCGAGTTGGTTCATACCCGCCGGTACGTGGATGCTGTTGTCGAGGGCACCCTGTCTCCCCAGGAAACCCGGCGGCTGGGATTCCCCTGGAGCGAGCAGCTGCGGGAGCGATCGCTGCACACGGTCCAGGGCACGGTGGAGGCAGCGCGGGATGCACTCTCCATGGGCGCGGGCGTGAATCTCGCCGGAGGAACCCACCACGCGTTCGCAGACCACGGCGAGGGCTTCTGTGTGTTCAACGACGTTGCGATCGCGATCCGTGCGCTGCAGCAGGAAGGGCGGGTGCGGCGGGCTGCAATCGTGGACCTCGACGTACATCAAGGCAATGGCACGGCGGGGATCTTCGCCGACGACCCTGATGTGTTCACGTTCTCGATGCACGGAGCCGGCAACTTCCCGTTTCGCAAGGAACAGAGCGCACTCGATCTGGCGCTGCCCGACGGCGCCGAGGACTCCACCTTCCTGGCACTCCTGGCCGCGCACCTCGGCGACGTGCTGGCCGCGGCAAGACCGGACGTGGTGTTCTACCTCGCCGGCGCAGATCCATATCGTGAGGACCGGTTCGGCCGCCTGGCTCTCTCGCTCGAAGGGCTCCGGGCGCGGGACGCTCATGTCTTCAATTGCTGTCAACGCCGGGGCCACCCAATCGTCGTTACGATGGCAGGGGGCTACGCCCGGGCACTGGACGATGTCGTCAACATCCACACCAACACGTTGGTGGAGCTGCGGAGGGTCTACGGCTGAAGCCGCGGGGATTGCGCCGCGCACAAGCATGCGCTACGTGCGGGGCATTTCGCTGTTCGAGCGCCGGGTTGGCGCGGGTCCAGCTGTAGTCGTTCTGCATGGAGGCCCCGGCGCGGATCACGGCTACCTCCTGCCGGGATTCGATCTGCTGGCGGACCACCGGGAGCTGATCTACTACGACCAGCGCGGCGGGGGCCGCTCGCCGGTGGGGCGAGACGTACCGGTCGGCTGGCGGGAGCAGGTCGCCGACCTGGACGCCTTGCGCGCATTGTGGGAGATCGAGCGGTTGGTCATTGTGGGCTACTCGTGGGGCGGGCTTCTCGCACAGCTCTACGCGACCGAGCACCCGAATCGGGTGGAGCGGCTCGCGCTGATCTCCCCGGGCCCCTCCTGGCGCGCGGCGCGCGACGAATTCGAGCGCCGCTTCGCCGAGCGAAATCTGGCACCTGCACTTCAAGCCGAGCGGGACGCCGTCCGGGCGAGCGACCTTCGGACGCGCGACCCTGAGGCGTTCCAGCGCCGAATGTTCGAGCTCTCGGTGGTCCCCTACTTTTACGACCCCAGCAAGGCGCACGAGCTGACAGCGTTTCGAGTGATCGGCCGGACCCAGGAGGAGGTCTGGAAGAGCCTGGGCAACTATGATTTGCGCCCAAAGCTTCGGACGCTGCGGTCGGTCCCCGGTCTTGTCCTCCACGGCGAGGACGATCCGATCCCTATCAAGGCGTCCCGCGAGACTGCAGACCTCCTCGGCGCCGAGTTTCACGCCCTGGATCGGTGCGGGCATTGCCCGCATGTGGAGCGGCCGAAGGAGTTCAGGGAAATCGTAGACAAGTTTCTGCCCAAGCAAGGTTAGGCACCTCGTGCTCAACACTCGTTTCTTTCGGGTCCATATGCGTTCCGTCCATCGCAGCTTTGCCTGCCATCTCGGTGTCAGCCTGGCCCTCGGGTCCAGCCCCCTCTTTGCCCAGCACGACTCCGTGCTGCCGCCGCTCCGCGCCGTGGATCGAGCGAATTTCGACACCACCTGCGCACCGTGCCGCGACTTCTTCGGCTACGTCAATGGTGCCTGGCTCGCGCGCACGACCATCCCGCCGCAATACTCGATCACCGGGGTCGACCGCGATATCCAGGACCGCACCGAGGCGCTGTTGCGCCGCATCCTGGACGATGCGGCTCGCGGCGTCGATACCGCGACCGATGCCGACGCGCGACTGGCCGGCCTGTTCTACGGAAGTTGTATGGACTCGGCCCGGGTAGAACGGGAAGGCGCCGCACCGCTCAAAGGCCGGCTCGACCGGATCGCTGCGATCCGTACCCGCGCCGAGCTGGTGGCGGTCATGGGGGCGCTCGAGCGCGAGGGCGTGAACGGGGCGTTGCCCTACTTCACGTTTCCCAATTTCAAGAACAGCGCAGTGATGGGATTGCACCTCTATCAGGGCGGGCTCGGCCTGCCCGATCGCGACTTCTACCTGCGCGCGGACTCGCAGTTTACCGCGGTCCGGCGGGAATACACCGCCCATGTCGGGCGTATGCTGGTCCTCCTCGGCGCGTCCAAGGCCTCCGCCGAGGCCGATGCCCAGCGGATCGTCGCGCTGGAGACCGCTATTGCGCACACCTCAATTCCGGCGCAAGAGGCGCGGGCGTTCAGCCGGCTCTACCATCCCACGGCGCCGACTCAACTACAGCGGATGGCGCCCGATGTCGACTGGCCCCGTTTCTTCCAGAGTACCAGCCTCGCGACACCCGACACGATCAACGTGATGATCCCGGGCTTCGTTCGAGGCGTGGACAGCCTGATACGCAACGCACCGCTAGCCGACTGGCGCGCTTACCTCCGCTGGCACCTCGCCAGCGCCACAGCGCCCGCGCTCGGTACGCCTTTCCAGCAAGAGGCGCTGGTCCTCCGACGCCTCATCCGGGGGGAAACCCAACTCAAGCCGCGCTGGCAACGTTGCCAGAATGCCACCGACCAGGCGATCGGCGAAGCGGTCGGCAGGCAGTACGTCAAGGTGGCCTTCCCACCCGAGGCGAAGGCGCGCATGGCGGCGATGGTCGCAAACTTGCGGGCCGCGATGCGCGAGAGGATCAGCCGGCTCACCTGGATGAGCGACTCAACTCGCGCTCAGGCCCTGGCGAAGCTGGAAGCGGTCGTCGCCAAGATCGGGTACCCCGACAAGTGGAGGGACTATTCCACGCTGAAGCTGACCTCCGGTCCGTACGTATCCAACCTGCTCGCGGCGCAGCGGTTCGAAAATGATCGGCGCATGGGAAAGGTGGGCAAGGCAGTGGACCACACCGAGTGGGGGATGACGCCACCTACTTACAACGCCTACTACAACCCGTCTTTTAACGAGATCGTTTTCCCCGCGGGGATCCTCCAGCCGCCCCTCTTCGATCCCAAAGCGGACGACGCCGTGAATTACGGCGCCACCGGCGCCACCATCGGTCACGAGCTCACCCACGGGTTCGACGACCAGGGGCGCCACTTCGACGCCGCCGGAAATCTGCGAGACTGGTGGACAACCCAGGATTCAGCGCAATACGAGAAGCGCGCACAGCTGGTCGTGGACCAGTACAACGGCTACGTGGCGGTAGACACCTTCCACATCAACGGACGGCTCACCCTAGGCGAGAATATCGCCGACATCGGCGGGCTGATGATCGCGTACGACGCGTGGCGGAAGTCGCTGGCCGGCAAACCCGAGCCGTCACCCATCGACGGCTTCACGCCGGCGCAACGTTTCTTTATTGCCTACGCCGTTTCCTGGCGGGAGAAGGTACGGCCCGAGACGGAGCGCACCCTGGTGGTCTCCAATCCGCACAGCTCGATCCGCTGGAGGGTGAACGGCGTGGTAGGGCACCTGCCGGCGTTCGCGGAGGCGTTCGGCTGCAAGTCTGGCGATCCACTCGCCCGGCCGCCGGAGCAGCAAATGCAGATCTGGTAGCCGCTCGACGACGTCGATCCCAACCGGGAGGGTCAGAGCCTTCGAAGCGCGCGCTCCTCATAGAGTGACCGCATCCGGCGCACATGGCGACCGGAGTGGTCCTCGCCGATGAAGTCGGCCGGAACCGCCTGATCCACCGTCGGAGAGTGGAGCTCTCAGGCGAGACGATAATTCCGCGCCCGAGGGGAACCCGGGTGAGTCCCAGCGCCTCGGTGAGCGCCTCCCGCTTTACTGCGCGGCGATCAACTTTTGAAAGCGGGGGTTCTTCCGGAGCGGCGCGAAATTCGGATCGACGCGAAGCAGGCCGGATGAGAGGTTGTAAGGCACCTTGAGCAAATCCTCGAGCTGGTCGATTGCCTTGTCCGGCTCGCCTGTAAGGGTGTAGATCCGCGCCAGCTGATGTTGCTGGTACGGTCCCGCGAACCCATCCTGGCTGGTCGGATTGAGTTCCACGGCGCGCTGCCCTTCTCGAATCGCCTCCGCTTTTCGGCCACCCATGATCGCCAGGCTTAATCCAAGGAGCGCATGCTGCTGCGCGTCGTTAGGGGCGGCTCGGATGTGATCCTCAAACCCAATCCGGGCCGAATCAGCGTACGCTCGGGCCTTGGCGAAATCACCGCGGAGATGATAGGTCTGGGCCAGCACAAGACCCCAGTTGGCGCGATCATCGTCGAACGCACTCGGCGGCAGGCGCAACAGCAACAGCTGCTGGGCATCGTCGAGCACCCAATACAAGTCGGCGTACACACCAAAGAACGCTGTGAGCGCGGTAGGCTCGACCTCGGGTGGTACGGCCGCAATGACCGCTCGGGCGCCGGCGAGATCACCTTGAGCCAGTGGGACCATTGCCCGGAACTCAATGACGGCGAGGTTCGTTGGCGCGAGTGCGAGGGCCCGGTCCGCCGCCGCGAGCGCTTCAGGGTACCGGCGAAGCCAGATATATGCAGCAGCGAGACGGCGAGCTGTCAGGACAGATCGGGGATCGAGTGTCTGTGCCCGTCTTAGATGCGCGACCGCCTGGTCCCAGCGACCCAGGCTTTCCTCCACTAATGCCGAGGCTGTGAGCAAATCAGCATTGTCCGGTGCGCCTCTGAGCCCTGCTTCGTATGCCGCCAGGGCAGCCGCGGGCTCGTTCCGCACCAGCGCGTGATAGTTGCCGAGAGCAAGTTGACTCTCCGGCCGGCCGGGGCCGAGCTTGATGGCACGGTCCGACGCGCGCTTGGCTCCCTCGGCGGCCGCAGGGATTGGCGTACCGGCGGAGTAGTACCAGGCGTTCGCCCGCGCGAGCTGAGCCCACGCGAGCAGGAACGTCGAATCGAGCGCTACCGCCTGCTCATAGTATGCAATTGCTTGTCGCAGGCTCGGAGGGTCATTGACCCCGATCCCCTGTGATGCTGCTTCGCCTTTCAGGTAAGCATCGTAGGCAGCGAGGTTGGCCGTGGGCTTTTCCTTGAGCGTTTCGCGCTGGGTCGATCCCATTGCCAGGTTCAGTGCATCGGCCACGCGGCCGGCAATGTCGCCCTGGACCTGAAAGACGTCGGTGAGACTGGCGTCGAATGGTTGCTGCCATTTCGTGGTGGGAACGCCGCCCCGCACTGCGACCAGCTCGGGGCTAACGCGGACCCGACTCGCCGTGCCCGCCGCGCCCTTCTCCCATCGCACCTTCCCGATCAACACGTAGTCCACGCCGAGCTCGCGGGCGATGTCGGGCAGCCGCTTCGACGTGTGCTTGTACTCGCCCGAGCTGCGGCTCGCGATCACCTGGAGCCCTGGCAGCGCCGACAGTTTCCCGCGCACCTCGTCGGTGATCCCGTCCGCGAAGTACTCGCTCGCCGAATCGCCCAGGTTCTCGAAGGGGAGTACGGCCAGTCGCTTCGCGCCCGTACTCTCCGCCTCCGCAGCCGTGTGTCCTCGGCGCCAGGCAAACAGAACACCCAGACCAATGGCGAATCCGCCGAGCAAGGCAAAGGTGATGGCATATCGACGACTGAGGCTCGGACGGTGAGTGGGCGCGACCGGCGCAATGGGGGACGCTAGCGTCGCGGCGGTGGGCGCGGAACGAGGCGCCTGGCTAGAGGCCGTCCCCGCGGTGTCGAGCGCCTTGCCAAACTCGGCCGCTGAGGCAAACCGGTCAGCGGGCGCCCGGGCCAGCGAGGTGCCCACAGCGCGCTCGACCGCCTCGGATACGGTATCGCGCACGGTTCTGAGCGGCCGCGGAGTCTCGGTGAATTTTCGGAGCAGAATGGCCTGGCCGGTCGGCCCGGTGAACGGAGGCTCGCCGGCGAGCATCTCATAGAGCACGCAGCCGAGCGAGTAGACGTCGGTTCGAGCATCGATCTCTCGGTCGCCGCTCGCCTGCTCGGGGCTCATGTAGGCCGGGGTGCCCAGCGACATGCCGGTCTCGGTCAACGGGGACTGGGAGCTGTCCGCAGGACCGCCGCTCGCCCCGCCCAATGCCCTCGCGATCCCGAAGTCGGCGACCAGAGTGTCGCCGTCCCGCGTGAGAAGGA
>Ga0134127_10002599_pt1 | contig 13001 bp, 15 predicted proteins | sample KB31753_FD_96459 | JGI IMG/M metagenome (GOLD analysis project Ga0134127, IMG submission 96459) | Terrestrial soil microbial communities with excess Nitrogen fertilizer from Kellogg Biological Station, Michigan, USA - KB3-175-3 | ecosystem: Environmental > Terrestrial > Soil > Unclassified ...
CGACGAAGGCTCGTTCAGCATCACGCTTCCGGCGGACAACCCGATCGGCATTCCCGCCGGCACCTACAGCCCGCAGGTCGTGGACGGCTACTGGCTGCTCATGGCGCCGTTGTCGCTCGGCTCGCACACGATCACGGCGCACATCGTCAGCAACCAGTTCGGCGGCTTCGAGTACACGTTGACCGACCACATCCAGGTCGTGGCGGCCAGCGGGATCACCGCGCAAACGTCCACGAGCGAGTTCTGGAAGAGCGCCGGGGCAGACGTCGCGCACGCGCCGACGATCAGCCGCACGACGTGGGGGCACGTGAAGTCCATCTATCGGTAGAAACAACGCCGTGCCGACGGCCGTCTGGGTTCGCTCAGGCGGCCGTTTGCGCGGGCACGCGCGCCGCGTCCACGAACGCGCGGCCCACGAGCCGCGTCCCGCCCAGCGCGAGGATGCGCACGCGTGAACTCCCTGAAACGCGAAGGGGCGCCCGCGGCGCCCCTCGCAACTCAGTCGTCCGAACCGCTCACACGCCCTTCGCCAGCACCTTCGCCTTGTCGGTCTGCTCCCAGGCGAAGTCGCCGCGGCCGAAGTGGCCGTACGCCGCGGTCTTCCGGTAGATCGGACGGCGCAGCTTCAGCGATTCGATGATGCCCTTGGGCGTGAGGTCGAAGTGCTTGCGGACGAGCGCCGTCAGCTTGTCGTCGCTCACCTTCGACGTGCCGAAGCTGTCCACCATCACGCTCACCGGCTCGGCGACGCCGATCGCGTACGCCACCTGCACCTCGCAGCGGTCACACAACCCCGAGGCGACGAGGTTCTTCGCCACCCAGCGCGCGGCGTAGCAGCCGGAGCGGTCCACCTTGCTCGGGTCCTTGCCCGAGAACGCGCCGCCGCCGTGGCGGCCCATGCCGCCGTAGGTGTCGACGATGATCTTGCGCCCGGTGAGCCCGCAGTCGCCCATGGGTCCACCGACGACGAAGTTGCCGGTCGGGTTGACGTGGTACTTGATCGCCTTGCCGTTCATGAGCCGCTTGGGCAGCAGCGGCTCGATGATGTGCTTCAGCACGTCGGCGCGGATCTTCTTCTGGCTCACCTTCTCCGAGTGCTGCGTCGACAGCACGACGGTGTCGATGCGCACCGGCTTGTCGTTCTCGTACTCGACGGTCACCTGCGTCTTGCCGTCGGGGCGCAGGTAGTCCAGCTCACCGCTCTTTCTCACCTTGGACAGTCGCATGGCGAGCTTGTGCGCGAGCATGATCGGCAGCGGCATCAACTCCGGCGTCTCGTTGCAGGCGTAGCCGAACATCAGGCCCTGGTCGCCCGCGCCACCGGTGTTCACGCCCATCGCGATGTCGGGCGACTGCTGATCGATCGTGGTCGTGACCGCGCAGGTGTGGCAGTCGAAGCCGTACGTCGCGTCGTCGTAGCCGATGTCCTTGATGACGCTGCGCACGAGCTTGGGGATCTCGACGTAGGCCTTGGTGGTGATCTCGCCCGCCACCACCGCGAGGCCCGTCGTCACCATGGTCTCGCACGCCACGCGGCTCGTCTTGTCCTGTTCGAGCATGGCGTCGAGGACGGCGTCCGAGATCTGGTCGGCGATCTTGTCGGGGTGGCCTTCGGTGACGGACTCCGAGGTGAACAGGTGACGCGAAGCCATGGCAGCTCCTGGTGCGCGTTCCGAAGCTCGAGCTAGCGGCACGCCGGATGGCCGCTAGCGTGCGCTCGCGCGCGCCGCCAGGCGGCGTTTGAACTCGTCGATGCTGGCGATGTCGGTGGGGTCCACCCCGCCGAGCAGCGCCAGGTAGAGGCTGAGGGAATCGCCGAACTGCACCAGGGAGGCGAGCCGTGCGATCCGGCTCTCGCCCTGGCTGCGGATCTCGTGCACGGCCGCACCCTGGCGAGCCGCGAACTCCGCGGTGAGGTCCAACCGGGCCGTGGCCGCGGCTGAGTCCTCTCCATCCCGCAGCAGCAGCACCGCGAGCGCCTGCGAGGTCGGGCTCTTCTCCTGCCAGCCGACGATCTCGTTGTGGTTGTGCTCGGGCACCACCGAGGAATGGGCGAGCACCTTAGCATTTTCGTTGAGCTGCTGTCTCCAGCGCACCGAGACGGCCGCCGGGCCGCCGGGGCCGCTGTAGATGTTGATACCGCGGCCGGCCAGCGCCCGCGCCAGCCGCTTCGCCGGGTTGGACGCCTCGGGCGCGGCCGCGCCCAGCTCGGCCCGCCGCCGCCGGAGGAGCGTGGAGGCCTCCCGCCAGCCGGGCACGGGATCCCCGCCCCAGCCCAGTCTGTGGACGAACCGGGTGAGCGGCACAAAGGAATGGAACAGCGCGGCCCGCGGCGGCATGCCGCCGGGCAGCCGATGGAGCGGCCAGGACTTTTCAACCGCCAGCGCCGCCAACGCCCCGCCGGAGGAGATGGCAGCGCACGGTGTCCCCCGCGCGATCGCCTCGTGGGCGAGCGAGAGCGTCTCCTCGGTGTTCCCGGAGTTGCTCGAGAGCAGGGCGAGCGCCGAGCGGTCGACGCAGGCGGGCCAGTGGTAGTCGCGAACCACGAGGAACGGCCGCGGCGCACGATCGGCGACGAGCGCCGCGGTCAGCTCGCCCGCGATCGCCGAGCCGCCCATGCCGCCGAACGCCAGCAGTGACGGCTGCTGGACCGGCGGCAACCACGGCTGGGCATCGCTCGCCGCGAGCGCCTCGTCGATGTGGTCGGGCAGCGCCTCCACCAGCGCGGCCATGCCGCGACGGTCGCGCTCGCCGAACGGCGGCTCGAGGCTCGCGCCCGCGCTCACCGCGCCCGCCGCGCGCTGCCCTTCGCCGCGGGCTTCTCCGCGGCGCGCGCCTCGGGCTTCGGCATCCTCCGCGTCGGCGACTGGGCAGCGCGCTCGGGCTTCGGCTTGTCGGCGGCCGCTGCCACGAGCGCCGGGACCACGTCACGATCGGTCTCGGGCGCGTCGCGGTCCATCGCCAGGTAGCTCGGCATCAGCGCGTCGATCCGCTCGCGCACGAGCGCGCGCACCGGGGCCGCCGAGGCGCAGGCCAACGCCTGCTTCGCCACGGCCTGCACCGCGTCGAAGCGGATCGAGCGCACGGCCGCCTTCACCCGCGGCAAGTCGTAGCAGGACACCGACAGCTCGTCGACGCCCAGCCCGACGAGCAACGCCGCCGTGTGCGGGTCGCCCGCCATCTCGCCGCACACGCCCACCCAGCGCCCGGCCGCGTGCGCGGCCTCGACCGTGTGCCGGATGCTCCGCAGCACGGCGGGATCGAGCGGCTCGTAGAGATGCGCGAGGCGCTCGTTGTCGCGATCCATGGCCAGCGTGTACTGGATCAGGTCGTTCGAGCCGATGGAGAAGAACGCGGCGTGCTTCGCGAGCGCGTCCGCCATCCACACCGCGCTCGGCGTCTCGATCATGATCCCGGTCTCGACCTTGGGATCGTGCGGCACGCGGTCGCGCTTCAGCTCCGCGAGCACGCGGTCGCGCAGCTCGAGCGCGCGCAGCAGCTCCTCGACGCTCGACACCATCGGGAACATCATCCGCACCTTCCCGTGCGCCGACGAGCGGTAGATGGCGCGGATCTGGGTGCGGAACATCTCCGGGCTCGCGAGTGCGAGGCGGATGCCGCGCAGCCCGAGGAACGGATTCGTCTCGTGCGTGACGCCCAGGTACGACGCCACCTTGTCGCCGCCGAGGTCCATGGTGCGGAAGATGACCGGGCGCCCGGCCATGGTCTCGGTGACGCCGCGGTAGGCGCCGTACTGCTCCTCCTCGCTCGGGCGGTCGACGCGGTTCAGGTAGAAGAACTCGGTGCGGAAGAGCCCGATGCCGTCGGCGCCCACCTCGACTGCCAGCGGCGCGTCCGCGGGCAGCTCGAGGTTCGCGGCCAGCTCGATGCGGCGGCCGTCCAGCGTCTCGGCGGGCTGCTCGAGCATGGCCTGGAGCGAGCCGGCCTGGAGCCGCAGCCGCTCGAGCCGGCGCTGGTACACGAGCGCGCGCGCCGCGTCCGGGTTCACCTCGAACGCTCCCGCGAAGCCGTCCACGGCGGCGAGATCGCCCGTCTTCACCGCGTGGAGCGCGCCCTTCACGCTCAGCACCGCGGGGATGCCGCGCCCGCGCGCGACGATCGCGCCGTGCGACGTGCGGCCGCCGACCTCGAGCACGAAGGCGAGCACCTTGTCGCGCGGCAGCACCGCCACCTCGCTCGGGCCCAGGTCGTGCGCGACGATGATCGCCGGGGTTTTGAGGTCGCCGAGCGACCTCCGGCCGGCGCCGAGCAGGTAGCGGAGCACGCGACGCTCGCAGTCGAGGATGTCGCTCCGGCGCTCGCGCAGGTACTCGTCGTCGATGTTGTCGAAGCGCGCGGCCACCGAGCCCATCACGCCCTGGAACACCCACGCCGCGTTGCGCCGCCGGTCGCGCACGCCGCTCTCCACCGCCTTGATCATCTCCGGGTCGTCGAGGATCAGGAGATGGGCGTCGTAGATCGCGGCGGCGTCCTCGCCCAGCTCCTTCGCGATGCCGTCACGGATCGTGCTCAAGTCGTGACGGGCGAGGTCGAGCGCGTCGCGGAACGCCTGGATCTCGTGGTCGAGGTCGCAGGTCTCGATCTCGGCTTCGCGCACGCCCAGCTCCTCGGGCTCGAGCCGGAACACCGGCCCGACTGCGACGCCGGGCGAGGCCGCGATGCCCTGGAGTGTCACGGCTCGCCCCCGAACTTGCCGTCCACCAGCTCCTGGAGCGCGACCAGCGCGTCGGCCTCGTCGGCGCCGAGGGCCTTGACGACGATCGTCGCGCCCTCCTCCGCGGCCAGCATCATCACGCCCATGATGCTCTTGCCGTTCACCTCGAGCCCGTCGCGCGACACCATGACCTCCGACTTGAAGCGCGACGCCGTCTTCACGAACAGCGCGCAGGCGCGCGCGTGCAGACCGAGCTGGTTGCGAATCAGGAGCTGGATCTCCGCCACCGACCCTCCCTATCCGTGGAAACGCCAGGCCAGGATCAGTCCGATGAAGCCGAATGCGAGCGCCCAGCGCGTCGGGGAGGGTAGGGCCCGCTGCGCGGTCAGCAGGCCACCACCCAACCCCACGGCGAGCGAGCACTGTACCGCGATTGGCCGGGGCTCGCCCGCGGGCGCCAGCGCCCACGCGAGCGCCACACCCAGCACCACGCAGCCGAGGAGCGCGAGCCAGCGCACGGCGGCCTCGAGGCGGTCGCGAAACGCGCCCGAGAGCACGGCCGGACCCGCCGCGTAACCCCACGCGACGCCGCCGAAGCGCATCGTCAGGTGGGGTAACGCATAGACGAGCCACAGCGCGATCGCGCCCCAGCCCTGGGTCGGGTGCGTCATCGCCACCAGCACCCCGACCGCGGCGGCGAACGGCCGCAGCGAGAACCAGAACAGGCGATCGCCGAGGGCGGCGAGCGTGGAGCCGAGCACCGCCTTGAGCCGCGCCATGCTTGCGGCGTCGCCACCGGTCCCGCGCGCCCGCTCTTCCTCAACCCGCGCCGCAGCCCCGAGCGCAAAAGACGCGAGCGTCGGCTGGGTGTTGAAGTAGGCCGTGTGCTCGGCGAGCCGCTCGAGGAGCTGCTCGCGCGTCGGGTAGAGCCGTCGGAGCGCAGGCTCGAGCGCGTACGCCCAGCCCAGGCCCTGCTGGCGCTCGAAGTTCCACGCCGCCTGGAGCAGGTTCGCGCGCAGACCCATCGCGAGCAGCGTGCCGCGGCCCAACACGCGTTCGCTGGGGACGCTCTCCCCTGCGACGTTCTCCGTGCCCTCGCTCACGGCGAGCCCGCCACGATGATGAGCCAGGCCCCCACGAGCGCGGCCGCGAACACGCCGGCGCGCTCGAGGCGGCGCTGGACGAACGCGTGCAGGAGCTGGGCGAACCCGAAGCCCAACCACAGCGGCTGGAGAAGGTGCCAGGCCCCGGCGAGCCGCAGCGACTCGCGCTCGACCAGCGACGCGCCGCCGTGCGCGAGCGCCATCCACGCCGCCGTGGCCGCAAGGCCGATCGCGAACGCCAGCGCCACCGCGGCGCCCTGCGACTCGGCGAGCGCGCGCTCGCGGCCGGCGCGCAGCGCGTTCTCGCACCAGCGCGCGAGGCCCTCGTTCCACTGCCGCTGCCAGCGCAGCAGCGGCACGCCGATCGTGGCCGCGATCATGCCGGCCATGACGCCGGTGAGCGACGCGGCCTGGCGCACGTGCTCGAACGGCGCGCCGGCCGCGATCGACAGCGCCACGCCGGCGCCGACGACACCGCCCACCGAGTAGTCCTCGGGCGTCCTCGCGCCGATCGGCAGCGTGCTCGCGGCCATGATCTGGAGCACGACGCCGACGCCCAACGCGGTGGACCAGTCGCCCCAGATCGCGCCGAGGATCGTCGCGGTGACGAGCGGCTGCGAGGCAAGCGTCTGTGCGATCGGCGTGGACTCGATCGCCGCGAGCCCGCCCAGCACGAGCGTGCCGACGTGGGCGGCGGTCACGGGGCGAGCGCCGGGTCGAGCGCCCCGAGCGGCAGCGGGCGCGAGGCCGGCACGTCCTGGACGATGAGCCGCGCGCCGCCCGCCATGAGAGCCTTCGCCGACTCGCGGTCGCGCTCGTCCAGGTAGACGTAGTCGTTCACCTTCTCCTTGCCGGGCGCGTAGTGGAGCCCGCCGACGTTCCACTCCGCGACCCGCGCGCCGGCGTCCGCGAGACGGCGCGCGGTGTCGAGGTCGCGCACGAGCAGGAACGCGGCGCGCGGCGCCTCCGTTTCGCCGGCATGCGCGGCCGCCGCCTCGGCGACGCTCGCCACGCGCACGTCGATGCCGGGCGCCGCCTCGCGGAACAGGTCGCGCTCCCACTCGCTCGCCGCCACGCCGTCGTCCACGACCCAGATGCGCGCGGGATCCAGGCGCGCGCCCCAGGCGACCAGGACCTGGCCGTGGATCAGCCGGTCGTCGATCCGGTGCAGGGCCCAGCTCACGCCGGCACGCCGCGCTGGACGCGGATGCTGTCCCGACCCTTCTGCTGGAGGCGTTCGGCCAGCTCGGGCGCCGAGAGCCGGTCGCGATTGTGCAGGTAGTCAAGCAGCAACGGCAGGTTGATGCCGGTGACGATCACCACTTCGCCGTGCCGTCTCGCCGCCGAGGCGCCGCACGTGTGACAGGACCCGCCCCAGAAGTCGGTGAGCAGCAGCCCGCCCGTCTTCCAGTCGCGCACACTGGCCTCGATCGCGTCCTCCAAGTCGTCGCGCGACAGCCCCTCGTTCGAGAGCAGCGTCACGTCCTCGATCGAGCCCACGACCCGCTCCGCGGCGCGCACGAGCGCCTGCGCCAGGTCGGCGTGCGTGACGATCAACGCCGGCACGCGCGCCGGCGGTGGCGTGATGCCCGCGCCCTCCCTCGCCTGTGGTGCGCTCACTCGGTGTCCTCCCGCACCCACGCGCGGGCGGCGCTCTTGCGCTTCATGACCTCGAGCATGTGCTGGTTCAGTTTCTCCGCCGGCGAGTAGCCGCCGTACGCCTTGACGAGGTAGTGGAGTGCGATCACCTCGGCGATCACGGTGATGTTCTTGCCCGGCGTGATCGGCACCTGCACGAGCGGGACCCTGACACCGAGGAGTTCCGTCTGCTTCTCGTCGAGGCCGACGCGCTCGTAGTCGTCCTCGTCGCTCCACACGCGCAGGTCCACCTGCACCTCGACCCGCTTCTTTAACCGGATCGAGCGGATGCCGAAGATGGACTGCACGTCGATGATGCCGAGGCCGCGGATCTCCATGTGGTGCCGCAGCAGCTGGTTCCCGGTGCCGATCAGCACGTCGCCGTGGCCGCGCGTGATCGTGACCACGTCGTCGGCCACGAGCCGGTGGCCGCGCTCGACCAGGTCCAGCGCGGTCTCGGACTTGCCGATCGCGCTCTTGCCCGTGAACAGCAGTCCGCAGCCGTAGACGTCCACGAGCGAGCCGTGCACCGTGGTGCTGGGCGAGAACACGTGGTCCAGGTACCCGGTGAGCGAGTGGATGAACGGCGTCGTCGACAGCGGCGTGCGCAGCACCGGGACCTGGCGCTCGTTCGCGCGCTGGATCAGGTACGGCGGGATGTCCAGCCCCTTGCACACCACGATCAGCGGCATCGTGAACTGGAACAGCCGGTCGAGCGCCTGCTTGACCTCCTTGGGCGACAGCGTCGCCATGTAGCTGAGCTCGGTCTGCGCCAGGATCTGGATGCGCTCGGGCAGGAAGTTCTCGACGAAGCCCATGAGCGCCATGCCGGGCCGGTGGACGTCGCTGACCGTGATGTCGGCGCGGGACGCGAGCGATTCCGACAGGAGCTCGAGCTGCAATTCTTCGCGCTGGTCCTCGAACAACCGTGCGACGCCGATCGACCTTACCGTCGACTCAGTACTCGTCATCCGCGGCTCCGTCCTCCGTGCCCGCCGGCTGGGCGTCGTCCGTGCCGTTCAGGCGCCGTTCCCGGCGCGGGGCGTTGATGCGCTTCTCCTTGCTCCGGCGCACGCGCTCCTCGAGCCGCTCGGCGGCCAGCTCGATGGCGGCGCGCGCATCCAGGTGCGACTCGGTGATGACCACGTCCTGCTGATGCGAGCGCAGCGTGATCTCGGCTGTGTGGAGCTTGCGCTCCTGCGACACGATCACCCGCACCTCGTGGATGCGCGAATCGTACTTGCTCAGCTTCTCCAGCCGCTGCTGCGCGAACGTGCGCACGTCGGGACCGAGTTCGCAGTGGCGGGCAGTCATGTGGATCTGCACGGAACTCTCCCTCGCGCCGTCCGGGGACCCACGATGTTCGGGAGCAGTGGGCGGCGCGGCGTGGAAGGTCAACTCCTAGGCCACGCGCCGGCGGAGCCGGGCGGGCAGGATCTGCATCTGTTCACGGTACTTCGCCACGGTCCGGCGCGCGATCTGCAGGCCCTTCTCGTGCAGCAGCTCCGCAATGCGCTGGTCGGACAGCGGGTCCCTCTTGTCCTCCTCGTCGATCAGCCCCTTGATGATGTTCTTGGCGGTTCGCGCCGACACGTCCTCGCCGTCGTCGGTGGCGAGGCCGCTGGAGAAGAAGAACTTGAGCTCGAACACGCCGCGCGGCGTCTGCACGTACTTGCCGCTGCAGACGCGGCTCACGGTGGATTCGTGCATGTCGATCTGCCGCGCCACGGCGGCCAGCGTCAGCGGCCGCAGGAACGCGATACCCTTGTCGAAGAACTCGCGCTGCTCACGCACGATGCAGTTCATGACCTTGATCATCGTGCGCCGGCGCTGCTCGATCGTCTGGATGAGCCACTTCGCCGAGGCCAGCTTGCCCTGGATGTACTCGCGCGTCTGCTTTTCCGCGTCGGTGGCGTCGGGCTTGCGCCTGTTCGCGGCGATGACGTCGCCGTAGGCGGCCGAGATTCGCAGGCGCGGGACGTTGCGGTCGTTGAGCATGACCACGTACTCCTCGTCCACGCGCTCCACGATCAGGTCGGGCACGACGTATTTCGGGTCCTCGGATGACACCAGCGTTCCTGGACGCGGGTGGAGGCTGGCGATGCCGTCCGCGGCATCCTGCACCTCATGCACGCTCACCTTCAGCAGCCGGGCGATCTCGGGGAAGCGGCGGTTCACGAGGTGGTCGAAGTGGTCGTGGATCATGCGCCACGCCAGGCACTCCCTCTCACCGCGCGCGTCGAGCTGGATGAGCAGGCACTCGCGCAGGTCGCGCGCGCCCACACCCGCCGGCTCCAGCGCCTGCACCAGCCGGAGCACGTTCTCGACCTCGATGACCGGACGGTCGAGCGCCGAAGCGATGTCCTCGACCAGCGTCACCAGCCAGCCGCGCTCGTCGATCGAGCCGACGATGAACTCGGCGATCAGCATGTGCTCGGAGGGCAGGTTCAGGAAGTGGAGCTGCTCGAGCAGGCTCTCGGCCAGCGTCGTGCGCGTGGCCGGGACCTTCTCCAGGAACTCGACGCTCGACTCGCTCGGCGGCACGTACGTGCGGTCGAGCGAGCCGTCCTGGAGGTACTCCGACCAGTCGATCGGGTCCTCCTCGGCGGGGTCGTCGGACTCCTCGTTGTTCTGCTCGTCGGCCGAAGCCTCCTTGTCGATGTCCTCCTGCTCGGTGACCTCGTCGACTTCTTCGAGCAGCGGGTTCTGCAGCACCTCCTGCTTGAGGATCTGCTGCAGCTCGAGCGTCGGCACCTGCAGGAGCTTGAGCGCCTGCTGGAGCCGCGGCGTCATGATGAGCTTCTGCGTCTGCGACAGGTGCAGCGAGTGCTTCATTTCCATGGCATCACCTGGCGGGGGCCCCTAGAGGGTGAATCCTTCGCCCAGATAGTACTGGCGGGCCAACGGATTCTCAGCCAGCTCGTGAGGCGAGCCGGAGAGCTGGATACGGCCATCGAACATGATGTACGAGCGATCGGTGGTATTGAGCGTGACGCGCACGTTGTGGTCGGTGATCAGGAGCCCGAGGCCGCGCGCGCGCAGGCGCCCGATGATCTCCTGGATCTCCTCGACCGCGATCGGGTCGATGCCCACGAACGGCTCGTCGAGCAACAGGAACGACGGCTGGCGCGACAGCGCGCGCGTGATCTCCACGCGCCGGCGCTCGCCGCCCGAGAGCTTGTGCGCATGGCGTTTGGCGAGGTGGCTCAGGTTCAGGTCCGCGAGCAGCTCCTCGAGCCGCTGCTCGCGCTGGCTCGCCGTGAACGGCATGGTCTCCAACACCGCCATCACGTTCTCGCGCACGGTGAGCTTGCGGAAGATGCTCGGCTCCTGCGCGAGATAGCCGAGGCCCAGGCGCGCGCGGCGATAAACCGGCTCGTGCGTGATCTCGCGGCCGTCGAGCTTGATCGAGCCCTCGTTCGGGCCCAGCAGTCCAACGATCATGTGGAACGTCGTGCTCTTGCCGGCGCCGTTCGGCCCCAGGAGCCCCACGACCTCGCCGCGGCGCACGTGCAGCGACACGCCCTGCACCACGCGCCACTTGCCGTAGTAGCGCACGAGCCCCTCGGCCACCAGGCCGTCGGTGGACACGGGCTTCACGGCGGGCGCTTCGGGCAGCAGCTCGGTCACTTCTTCTCCTGCTTTGGCGCCGCAAGCGCCCCGGCGCCCGGTTGGACGGTGGCGCGGATCTGGTGCCGGAACTCGAAGTGCTCCAGGCCGGGATCGCTCTCGAAACCCACACCCTCGAGCACCGTGCCTTCCTTCTCGACGCGCACGAGCTTGTCTGAAGTGATCTTCCGATGGCTGTTGAGGAAGTGCATCTCGTCCGTGCTCATGCGCCAGCCCTCGGTCGTCAGCAGCACCACGTTGCCGCGCGCGATCATGTCGCGCGTGCGCTGATAGAGCTCGCCCTCGCGGGCCACCAGCTCGCTGCTCTTCACTCCCTTGTCATCGAAGAAGTCGATGCGCAGCGTACGCGCGGTCACGAGGTCGCGCGCCTGGTAAGTGGCGGCGTGCTTCGCGAACAGCGTCCACTGCGGTTTCCCGGAATCCGTCTCGGTGACGCTGAAATCCTCGACCTCACCGTCCGGCAGCTCACCGCTCGTGCCCGAGGCGGACAGCTTCTTGCCGCCACTGCAGCCGTTGAGCCCCACCCCGGCCAGCCCCAGTACCAGCAGGGCCCAAAGCAGCCCGTAGCTGAGCAGCCGGCGCGTGGTCTGGGGGGCGACGGAGGCCATGGGATGATCCGGAATAAGGTGTGTGCCAACGGCTTTCGAGCCCACGCTAACAAGCGTCCGGGCGGGGTTCAAGCAGGCTCTGTGCCACCTGACATCCCCGCGTGACGCTTGAGGTTATCGGCCGGTTCTCGCGTGAACTTGCGCCCGGAACGGCTCGCTCCCGACGCCGGCGACCAAGCCTGGTCGGCCTTTGCGATGCGCGGTCGCGGGGGCCGGTGCCCAAGACCCTGCGCAGGCGGCTTTCAGAGCGGCAGGCGGCCCTGCGCGCCGTCGTAGACGAGCATTCCGCCCGCGTTGCGGGCGCGCGCGTGCAGCCGGTGCGGATGCGGAGGCCCGGGATCGACGATGTGCGCGACCTGGTGCCCGCGTGCGAGCAGTGCGTCCGCGAGCAGCGAGCGATGACAGTGCGCGGGATCCGCCTCGGCGCACATCGCCGCGGTGGGCTTCGCCGCCGCAAACGCCAGCAGCCGGGCCACGCCGCGGGCGAACGCGGTGGTCGCCATGTGGTCCGCGTAACCGCGGAACGCCCCTTCCGCGAGCGCGGTGTGCGGCGAGTCGGCGCGCGGCTCGCGCATGCCGCCCAGCTCGGGGACGTGGATGTAGTCCATACCCGCGTCCCGCAGCGAGCGCTCGAGCGCCGGGCCCGAGAAGTGCGGATGGCGGCGCGAGGCGGGATGGCGGCGCACGTCGGCCAGCGCCCGGACGCCGTGGATGCGCAGGAGCTCGAGGAGATCCTGCAGGTCGCGGTTCGAGTGACCCACGGTCAGGATGCGCAGCGCGGGGGTTCGGCCGACCGGCGCGGCGTTCCCACGCTCCTCCCGAGGTGCTTCCGGGCCTGAATCTGCTAGCATCCGGGCATGAGAGCACACCTGCGTGTCCTCGTCTGCCTCGCCGCGCTCGCGGCCCCGGCGACGGCGGCCACCACGACCGCGCCCGCGAAGGCCACGACGGCGAAGGGTGCCACCGCGAAGTGGAACCCGGTCGTCCCGTTCATCGAGGACGACTTCGGCCGCGCGCTCGCACTCGCGAAGGAGCGAAAGCTCCCGGTGTTCATCGAGGGCTGGGCGCCCTGGTGACACACGTGCCGGTCGATGAGGGCCTACACGTGGACCGATAAAGCCCTCACGCGGCACGCCGGACGGTTCGTCTGGCTGAGCCTCGACTTCGAGAAAGCGCAGAACGCTGCCGCGCGAAAGCAGCTCGGCATCAGCGCGTTCCCGACGCTCTACGTGGTGGATCCCTCCGACGGCCACGTCGCGATCCGCTGGCTCGGCGGCGCGTCGCTGGCGCAGCTCGAACGCCTGTTCGATGACGGCGAGCTCGCCGTCTCGGGTGGCGCGAAGGGGC